>Ga0187784_10000611_pt1 | contig 26613 bp, 19 predicted proteins | sample 1015_SJ02_MP15_2_FD_132964 | JGI IMG/M metagenome (GOLD analysis project Ga0187784, IMG submission 132964) | Tropical peat soil microbial communities from peatlands in Department of Meta, Colombia - 1015_SJ02_MP15_20_MG | ecosystem: Environmental > Terrestrial > Soil > Wetlands > Peat | place... | reverse complement strand
CTATGGGGCTCAACCTGGTCGCTACCGTCAATTATGGTTCTGGCGCACATGACGATTCATCTCGTACTAAGATCCTCTCAACCGCGTCTATTGAAGCGCTGCTGCTTGTCACCGCTTCGTCACTGGTCTTTGCCGTTCTTTCTCCACAACTATCCTACCTGCTGGGGGTCTCTGCGGCCGTATTTCTTTTTGCGGTTGCATACGGCATAGCCGTCACCTGTTACACATTAGCGATGAATGCTCTGCGGGTGTTATTCAGCATGAAGGCGTACGCGCTTTCCACGGCTGCGCAATCTGCATTATGCATCGGAATTTTTCTGGTCTTTGTGGTGAGCGACATGAAGTCGTGGCAATCGGCGGCATACGCGCTTTCCGCTTCAAACCTCGTCGTCAGCCTCATCGTGATTCTTTACGTCAGAGCTCACTTGACGCGTCAGTTCGACTGGTATTGGGCGCGAAAAATCATGAGATACTCGTTCTTCGCGGCCCCTGGACTCATTGCTGTTGCATTCATGGGACTGGATCGGATATTCATTAACATATTTATGACAACCGCAGCAGTGGGGCTGTATAACGCGTATTTCCTCCCGTCAATAACCATAGCAGCGACACTTTGGGGTATCATTAACACCACCTTTTTCCCGTACGCGTCAAGAAGCAACGACAAACTGGCGCTCCTCGTCAAAATAAACAAAGTGATACCATATTTGGCAGTTGTGCTCGTGCCACTCATCGTTTGTGCGGAAATAATAGCGTTCGTTCTCTACGGAAAGCAATACCCACTCAGTCTTCAGCTATCGTTCTTTTTTGCGCTCGCAGCGACCGCTTATGTTGTTTTTCTAAGCTACACGTGGCTCGCGGCATCGGTCGGTGCGAGCGGAGCAAAAATGAGCGCTTTTTGTAACGTCCTTGCGCTGCTTCTGTTGATAAGTCTGGACATAATACTAATTCCGCGTATTGGCATCCTCGGCGCATCAATCACGCTCATTTTTTCATATTTAGTGCCCACCGTGTTTCTCTATTCAAGAAAGCAATTTTGGGCTGAGGCTTAAAAACGAGCCAAACAGTTTCGAAAGAGAAACAAAAAATAGCCGCGCTAGCGTGCTGGAAATTATTTTGCTCGTACTGGATAGACGTACGCTGTGTTAGTGATGCTGAACGCGACGATTATACTAAAATGATCCCACAAGTGCGGCCGAAAACAAAGCGCTGGTTGAGCCTTGCACACCGTTCTAAGTCGTCGACATCGCACACCTCACGGGAAGTTGGCGCTATGACCGCCCTCATCGCTCTTGCGGCGTACATCGAGCCGCAGCATACGTTGCGCATCTGATTTTACGGGTTGTGATCGCTGAGCTGACCGCCTTCGGTCTGGGGTGGGTCTGGTTACCGATTGGACGTACCGCTTTGCCCGCTTTTGCTCACGTTGTCGCGCTGTGTCCTCGCCTTGGGAAGCTCCATAGACACTTGCCCGCGCCGGCACGATTCGGTTGCTGTCTGGGTCGGTGCTAGCTCAGTTCCCTTTAACGCAAGAGAAGGTGCACCGCGAGAACGATGGCGGCGAGCCCGACGTATCGGAGGGTACGGGATCTTTTGGGATCAAGCAACGTGATTCACGCTGTGCCGTTCTGCATTTACTAACGTGTGCAGAGACGTTAAACGCGATCCGCGTGCGGCTCATCGTAGGATTTGATTCTCGGCGCTTTAGCGAAGACTATGAGTTGTATTTAGATTAACTATTGAGCATTATTTAATCTTTTTACAATAATTAAAACTATTGATAAATATTAATAACATTTAAATACTTTAACAATAGTTAAGTAGCAACGCACTCGGACAGGGAAACGTCTTTGCACTATGCACCATCCCTCGGTAGAAAAAAGCCCTACCAGTGTTCAGAAACAAAGACCGACGCCTAAGAACTTCATCAGGAAGCTCAGTCGCGTTACCGCTCCGGGTGCGCCATACTGATAGGTGTACGTGATGATGAAACTAGGCATCGTTAACGTCGGGTGGAGAGGCGGATAGAAGACGATTAACTGACGATTAAGGGGGTTCTCTATGGCAGATAAGCAAGAAAGAGCGGACGCTTTCTTAAGAGAGACGCGGGCTTACATTGGCGCATTGGATGAGGCTATGAACGCGTGCGCGTGCGGCCACGCTGCTCGCGCAGGGCTATCGGCGCTATCCGTCCGCTCGCTCGCGCCTAAGGTCGAGCACATACACGCTACCGTCGAGCGTCTGGAACAGAGGCGGTGCGATGACGAAGCCGGATTCTGGAAGCATTGGGTTGGACGGTCTATATTGTCCACCTCGGACAATATTGACTTCCTCGTGCAATATTGCCCCAAGGTTTTTATATTTGGGCGTATAGGGAGTTATAAGAGTCGTTGCTGGGAGACGCTGGCCCGTTCTTTTTTTGGGGCTTTTACAGCGGGCGGTTACTCCTTGCCAGGGGAGGGATGCCTTGAAAAGGTCAACAGCTTGTGTAGCTTTGGCTATCCAAAAATTGAGCAGTTTAACGCTGCCGAACTGAACAAACGACGAACAACTCAACCTCATGAAACGAGACTATCACCTATGCGGCAGGCGATATCGCAAGTGCAGGAGAGACAATGGAAACAGTAGCTGTCGTCATCCCGACGTTAAACGAGGAACGCTCAATCGGCAAGGTCATTGACGACGTGCCCGTTGACGACCTATTAAAGAACGGACTCGAAACCGCCGTGTATGTGATTGACGGGCAATCCACTGATCACACGAGGGAGATCGCGGTCGAAAAGGGTGCAAGACTCATACTCGAAGCCCGGAAGGGAAAGGGTGTGGCCATCCAAACTGCGTTTAAGTCGATCGCTGCTGACTACGCGATTATGGTCGACGGAGACAACACGTATCCAATCGGCGCGGCTACCGAGATGACGCGTCTGCTCCAGACACACGATGTTGTCATCGGATCGCGGCTCACGGGTACCATTGAGCCGGGAGCCATGACTAAGCTTAACCTCGCGGGGAACATCCTCCTCTCGCTCCTGGCTCGGGCACTCTTTGGTGCACGCATCAGCGACGTGTGCACCGGCTTTTGGGCGTACCGTAGTGACGCGATTCGGCATTTGGAACTCGACGCCCGCGGCTTTGAACTTGAAGCAGATATGCTCGCTGAATGCGTGCGGAACGGCCTGAGCATCGCGGAAATCCCGATCACGTACCGCGCTCGAGACGATCAGCCGAAGCTGTCAGCACTGAGGGACGGCATCAAAATCGGCCTTTTTTTGTGCAAGCGACGTTTGCAGCTGGAGCGACTGAAGCCAAGCGAGTCGGGAATAACTGAACGCACTGAACCAATGACTCCGATTGGGGGAGGAGATTGATGCTGGGCATTAATAGCTCTTTTGCTACGGTGCCCGCGGCGATACCACAACTCAACGTTTCTCCTGTTCAGACGCTCGCCATTATTGCCGTGTCTGTGCTTGCAGCGCTTCTCATCTGGGTCTTTGTAGGCTACCCGTTACTGATGCTGCGGTTCGCTCTTTCTCGCAGGGGCGTTGAAAAAAATTACTCATTTCAGCCGTTCTTCTCAATACTGGTGCCTACATTCAATGAAGAAGCAGTTATTGAAGAGAGGATCCAAAATCTACGGGCTTTGCGCTACCCAAAAGACAAGTACGAAATTCTCGTGATCGACTCAGGTTCGTCGGATACGACGAAGAGTATCGTTCAGCGAGTGTGCGCAGAAAGTGGGGCACCGCTTACCAAGCTCGTATGTGAAGATCAACGCATGGGCAAGGCCTCTGCGATCAATTGTGGAAGCGCCCAGGCCACGGGGGATATCATACTCGTTACGGACGCAAATTCATTTTTTGATGCCAACGTGCTGGCAGAGCTAGCCCCGCATTTCGAGAGACCCGAGATAGGCGGAGTCGGGGGACGATACGTGGTGTCGAATCCTCGCGACCCACTTCCGCGCACCGAGCAGTTCTACTGGGACTTGGAATCTCTGCTTCGCAGCGGCGAGTCCGCTTTAGATTCGGCGTGCCTTTTCCAAGGGGAGATCAACGCTTGGAGAAAATGCTTAGTCGATGCTGACCCCGCGATGATTGGCGAAGATCTGGATATGTCAATAGCGATCCGGAAACAAGGCTACAAGGTGGCATTTGAGCCCAATGCGATATGCTACGAGCCCTCTCCCACTTCGTATGGCGAACAAAAAACGCAAAAAAAGCGGCGTTGCCTGGGCACGATCCAAAACATCTTCAAGCACTGGCGTTATCTCGTTATCCCGAAGGACTGGTATCGCGCCATGATATTTCCGTCTCACAAAGGCTTGCTTATGGTCACCCCTTTCTTATTTGTCGGAATATTACTCGGCTATGTGCTAATCTGGAACCCGCTTTTAGTCCTCAGCCATCTACTTATCTCAGCCGCAGCTTTTCTAATTTTGCTCACTGTTTACCTGCGGTTCGCTCCCCGATTGCACCAGGCTGACGCCAGCACCTCGCCGGCGAAGTTCTCGTTCCTTGGAGTAGCGCGATACGTGCTTTTTGACGAATACCTGCTCTTGCTGGCGTGGAAAGATTTCTTTTTCGGCCAATACTCGGTTCTTTGGGAAAAAGTCGATTCGACGAGGGTGGGAGTCTAACCGGCGGAGCCCTTTCGCGCGGAAGGTGTCCGCGCGACCGTCAACGTGTTGAGGGCGCGTAATGCGCCTTTCAACAAGTGCTCCATTCTGTGCTTCGCGAGGCAAAGAGCCCTGATCACTCAGAGCTGAAGTCTTTTGGCCGGTGTCATTACGTTGTAATTGGACCGCTTGTGCTTCAACGACTGCCAAGAAGCGCATTACGCTCAAACTGGTCCGTGGAGACCAGCGCGATCGCGCAGATGGGCGCGAGCGGCATGTACTTCTAAAACGCAACCATCGCAAACACAAGACAAAAAAATAAGCACACCGGTAGCTTGACCCTCACTACTTGTCCCATTGTGCTCTCATCTGCGAGAAAGGAGAACAGGGTTCGCTCCAGTGAGCACCGATGTCACGGATTGGCCCTTTACAACCAGCCTGCGTCGACCACACAGACTTCACATCAGTTCAGCAGTTCATCGAGGTGTGCATTCCGCCACCTCTGACCGCGAGAGTCGCGGCCACACGCAAGATGTCAGACGCATTTGATTTGCCGCAAGCCTCTCCCAAACAGTCTTGGTCTTGCCACAGTATAGCCCGCGAGTGTCGTCAATCGCTCGCAGTGCTGTCGTGAACGGAGCCCAGGCCCCCAATCATTGGCCATGTCTAGGATGATCCGGGCTCGTGCCTTTAAGCAGCGCCGCATAAATAACGCATAGGTTGTCGGCAATCTTCTTCCACGAATAGGGCGTGACCAGTTGTCTGGTGGCAACTGCACCTCCGCGTTCCTTCACCGTCTGAACGCTTTGAGCAAGATTTGCCGCATCAGAGTAGAAAAAGCCATTACCTTCTCCAAACATCCTCGGAAGGCCGCCAAATCGCGTTGAAATTACGGGGAGATTATGTGCCATCGCCTCCAAGACTGATAGCGGGACGTCGATGCTGCCTACTGCGGTCGTCGTGGGAAAAACATAGCAGTCAGCGAGACCGTAGAACTTCTCGATATTTGGATCATACCCGTCCACCACCACCATACCGGTCCTGCGCAATGCTTGCTCAACGTCTTTTTCGTTCTTAGTTGTCGCTCGTCCGACCAAAACGACCTGAGTGTCTGATGCCTTTTGGATGTCGGCTAGGTGACTAACGTTCCGCCATTTTCTCACCGAACCGACGTGCAAGACCACAAATTGTTCGGGGTTGATGCCGTATTCACGCTTTAGTTCCTGTTTATCGTTCTCGGCTATGGGGCGAAACCTCTCGAGATCCACGCCACTATAGACTGCGTACTTCACCTCGCAGCGAAGAGCTCGGTAAGTCTGTTCAGCGTTATCGGACTGGACCAAGACCAAGTCAGTTTTGATGAACGGAATGGCAGCCTTTGTGAGCCACGAGAGCCCGTAGTAGGGGCTATAGGAAAAACCGGAAACGCCGGGTAAGGTATTCAGTGCAGAAAAGGTTACCGTCTTAGCGTCATTTCCCAAGGAAGCTTGCAACGCGCGCGTGAAAAGAAAACTGAAAGTGGACGCGCCCGGTATATAGTGGATGATGTCGGGAGCAAACCGCTTTATTCTTCTCCACTCCTGAACTGATGCCCACTTGGCCAGATTGAAAACCTCGACGCTGTGATCTTGTGAAAGGGTGCGCAACAGTTGCGTGGCCATGACTTTGCGGGCTTCATCCGGTACCGCAAATTCACCGATCAAGCAAATCTTCATCGCACACACCTTTCGTAAACCTGTTCAGTCGCTTTCACTGTCTGTCGGATATCATAAGCGTTAACGCTTTCGATGGCGTTTTTCTCAATTTCCGCCTTTTCTTCTGGGTGACTGAGATAGTAGAGAACATTCGCTAAGAGTTCTGACTTGCCCTTAACCAAAACGCCGTTTGTCCCGTTATGGATAACGCACTGAATTGAAGGAAGCGAATACGCGATACAGAGGGTGCCTGAGGCCATCGCCTCTAATAAGACTATTCCAAATCCTTCCATCTGTGACGGAAGGACGAATACGCTTGCACTTCTGTACAGTTGCGCCAACTGCTGATCAGATACGGGCCCGGTAAAGATAACGTTCGCTTCGAGACGGTAGTGCGCGGCCAAAGCTTCCAACTGATCCTTGTATCCGTAGTCTTCCCCAGCAACGATAAGCTTGGTTCTCGGGAACTGCCCTAGGACTTGCGGCAGTATTGAAATGATATCCTGTATCCCTTTCCGCTCTATAAGCCGTCCGACGAAAAGCAGGACGTTATCGTCTTCATCTAGCCCGTACTGAGCCAGCAGATCCTGTTGGAGGTCTTGCTTCTTGAACCTCTCTAACTCTATCCCGTTAGGTATAACCGAGATTTTACGAGCGTCCGCCCCTCGCTCTATGTATTGTTGCGCCTGGTCGTTAGTAAGAGCGATAAGCCCTTTCGAGTTTTTGAGCATGTAGCCCCCGAGAGTCCTTTCATACAGCTGATAAATGCGTTGTGCATCAGCAGGGAGATCAGGTGAAATGATCAGATCATGACCCGTCAGGATAAAGGGAGTATGAGCCTTTTTCGCGTAGTAGCAGCTTACCAAAGCTGCCGTGTGATGATAGCCGTGCGCGTGAACGAGGTCAAAAGCGGCGGTAGTCCGTTTGAGCTCCTTGAACATGTCCGGCATCCAATTCAGACTCCAGTACCTCCACTTCAGGGCGTATCTTTGCACGACCGTGTTCAAAAAGACCTCTTCTTGGGGGAGGGGGGTTTTTTTCTTAGGCTTAAGAATAAACGGTGGGCGCAGAGAGAGAGAACACACGTCCTCGCTTGATAAGCTGGAAGTCGTGTAGACGGTGACGTCGTACCCGTCGAGAGCCAAGTACTTCACCAACTGGTCGACGTGCTTTTCTTGGCCTCCCAGTGCTGGCGGGAACCGGGTTTGCACGATTAATACTCTCATCATGAACTAAGATGCCTTGTGTCGCCTTCCCGAAGCTGGATTTTTTGAGATTACGCTTCTTCGTTTCTTCAGCCCCTTAAAACTATGCGTAGCGGCTGCACCTCTTTGAAACAGTAAGCGATGCCTCGGGAGTCCGCCGGAGCAAAATCCTGAGGCGCAAGAGTGCGCGATGGTTCGACCAAAATGCGCGTAAGGTCTGAAGAATTGATGCGCCGGACGCGGTCACCCTCTGACGAACACGCCGTTGTTGGCGCAACTAGCCGCGTCTCTCGGGGAGTGCAAATCGTCAATAATCGCTCGTTTTTTTGGCGACTTTGGGACGCGGCTCGGACCCACGCGCTGACCAATAGATCATGTTTTATAATACGATGGCGAAATCTGCTCGTAGGACGAAATAAGGCAGGTTCTGCGAAACATAATGAAGCGAAAACTAATGGTCTATTTCGCAGGCGTCGATGGATCGGGGAAAACAACGGTTGCCGAATCGCTGTGTGATTCCTTGCAAGACGACGGATTGTCGTGCAAATACTTGTGGTGCGGGTGGCGCGGGTTTGAATCGCCGTTGTTCAAGCCGATCGCCTCAAGAATCAAGAAAACCTTGGCGAAGAGAGGCGAAGCCGAGAAGGCAGACGAGGCACATAACACGCTGCCTCTGTTTGGCTACTTAACGTGGCTGGATTATTTCGTGCGGGTTTATCCCGATGTTTTGGCATCGCTTCTAACCCACGATATCCTCATCGTCGATCGCTACGTCTATGATGTTATGGCTGGACTCGCGGGGCCAGATAAACACGTGAGTCGCCTTCTTTTCGCGCTTTTTAGACTGTTCCCACGGCCGTCGATCGTTTTTTTCATCAGCGTTCCCCCTGAAGTGGCCTATGAGAGGAAAGATGACATCCCTTCGATCGATTTCCTGCGTGAGGTTGAACAAAAGAACCTCAATATGCTCGCAGCGTGCTCCGCTGAGGTGGTAATGCTGGACGGAACTCAATCCAAAAGCGAACTGCGTGATCGAACGTTGTCCGTCACACGACGTCTCATGACATGACCCGGCTGTTGATAATCGGCATCGACTCACTCGATCCGTACGTGTTAACAGACAATCGCGCTCAGCTTCCCACCTTTTCGAAGCTCATTGCTGGAAGCCCGACCCTTGTGTCAAAGAGCGTTTTCCCGGTCGATACCATCCCCGCGTGGGCGAGTATTAATACAGGCTTGCGCCCCGGAAATCACGGATTGCTCTACGTTTACGACATTTTCGATCCGACGCTGAGCGATTTGCGAAAACTCGACATTGCGGGGGTGAAGGGAAAGACGTACTGGGACATCCTTAGCGTCAAGGGCTTCCGGTGTGCGATCGTCTTTCCGCACTTGATGTATCCTCCGTGGGATGTGAACGGCGTTATGGTGGGGGTGTCGCCAGTAGAACAAAGGACAGATTGGATCTCTACTGAGCTTCATCTCGATGCGTATCCTAAGACGGCCATGGCGAAGTACGGTATCCCACACACGCTCCGCGGCCTGTGGGGGAGCTTCCCTGGGATCAAGCGCTTGGGTGACTGGGCGGCACTTGGGAAAGAAGTTGTCGAGGCTGAACAGAAGATGGCGCTGTCGATTTGTCAGAATGAAAGCTGGGACCTTTTTTTCGTCTACCTGAACATATTGGACGTCATTCAACACCGACTCTGGCGATTCTTTGACGAACGTGACCCCACGTATCCAGGGATAACCGCCTTTAAGGGCATAATCCTTGATTACTACCGGATGATGGACGGCTTTGTCCGGGAATTTCTCGACGCTTGCCCCGACGTGGATGTAATCGTGCTGAGCGACCACGGCCACCATTCTCGGCCCGCGCGAACCGTCAACATCAACAAGTTCTTGAAAGATGCAGGCTACCTGACCTCAAAAGGCAACCGCATGAGGGCGCTCAGCAGGGTTCGAACAAGCGTTTTGGATGTGTCGAGCAAATTGAACATCGAGCACATCCTCATTCGGGTCATGGCAAAGAGTGAGCGACTCACTAAGACCGGCAAGTCGGTGTACTCGTCTGCCGGATCCATCGACAAGAGCGACAGTCGCGCGTTCTTGTCGAACTTTGCAGGCATCAAGTCATACCCGTTTGGGGGCATTGAGATCAATCGTGATGTCGTGTCGAGTACAGAGTATAACGTTATACGGGCTGCGCTCATCGCAGCACTATCCGAGCTCCGATCGCCGGCTGGAGCACCCCTGATGAAATGGGTAAAAGCGAGGGAGGACGTCGACTCGGGAAGGTTCTCTGAAATCATGTATCCCGATATTCTGTTCGAGCTGGGCGATGCTTACGGCGTCGGATGGGATCTCGATTCCAGCCTCTACGGAAAAGCAAAAGATCATCAAGTGGCGTCCGGTGGGCATAACAGGGATGCTGTTCTATTGCTTGGGAACATCGATAAACAGGTACAAGACAAAGTCCCGAGCATCATAAGTGTCGCGCCTTCGATACTGAATCTGTTTGAGATCGACTGGCGAGCGCTGGGTCTCGATGGGGAGAGTATATTTGCGTAGTAAAAGTCCCCGGGAAGAAAGCAGGTCGCGAGGCGTTCACGTCTTGGTTGTTATGCCTGCCTTGTACACCGCTTCACAGAGCGCCGAGTTTAATGCCGGGCCGAAACTGACCGTATTCATGGCCTAGACGATTCGTTTTATCCGCACGGCTTAGTAGCACGTTTTTAGCTTCGTTTGGGCTAGGTGCGGACTTTTTTTGTCTTGCAGCGGCACCACCTAAGTCGGGCTGGCACTCAGACAAGGCACAGTGCTGCTTTCGGCGCGTATCGCGTTTAAGGCCGCGCGCGACAGATCTCAATTTCAACTGAGACACGCACTCCACCCGTGAGCGCAACTAAAAGATAACCGTAAGCTGCACCAACGTGCCTCACTGTTTGTTCGGTTCTTCGATAGCGCAGAAAAAATGAGGCCACTAACATTTGGCATGTGCAGCCATTATGCGCTCATTAATACTTCGACCCGTGCAGTTGTAGTTTAGCTTTTTTTGTGAGCGGTTTGCACCCAGTCAGGTAAAGTACAGCTTTTTATAGGGCGCGCGAGGACGAAAGCTTCTTATGCTTCAACTAGGGGGGACATCAGCGGTCAAGACCCCGTCGGTACTGGTCGCTAAGAGGCGAGTTATTCCATGCGTTCGCTCAGTCGGCACCCCGAGCGGGTTGGTGAGCGCGTTATAGGGGGCCTTGAACGAGGCCAAGCCAATCGTACCACGTCAACGTGGCTTGCTCCGAACTCACTTCAAAAGAGACGGGTTAGTCGCAATTAGTCTGGCACGGAGGGCCATACATGCCACCGCTCCAGGCGTGCCATTCCCCTGAAAAATACTCAATCATAAAGATGTTGCCTTCAGGGTTTTCGTAGCCAGACCACGAGCCGCCGCAACCCCGGATAAATGCTATAATATACGGGCTAGGATTCGAATAGGCTGTTGGTGCCGACGTGAGGCACCCGCCAACATATGTCCAGCCGGACCACTGGGAGGTGGAACTCCACGTTTTCAGCCACATGGCGCCATCGGTGCCGTCGCCGAGGATGTTAAGGATATCTAAATTCCCCGCTCCCGACGTCGAAGTCACAGCGGGTCCGGTGCCCGCAGCAAGTTGTCCGCCGAGGGATTGCCAGCCAGACCAACCGTTCTGGTACCATTTGTGCCACACGGCGCCGTCGCCGCCGCGTACGGCGACGTCGATGCGTCCGACGTCCCAAGAACAGGCGCCTGGTGACGACGTTAGATACCCGCCGAGGTTAACCCAGTTTGTCCAGCCGGACGCTGCGTTCCATGTTCTCTGATAAAGGGCGCCGTTTGTGCCAGCGACAAAGACGTCTTCACGGCCTGGCCACGCACTGGCCCCCGGTCCGGTACCTGGTGCAACCTGCCCGCCGACCTTGACCCAGTTGTGCCACACCCCGTCATAATACGGCCTATCATACACGGCGCCGTCAGTGCCGGCGACATAGACGTCAAGATAGCCAGGCGACCTCGATACTGCGCACGGTGATGCCGATATCTGCCCACCGAGGGACGTCCATCCACCGAGCCACCCCCAATCCGGTGCGCTCGCTGGTGCATCTTTCAACATGACCCTGTACCATAAAGCGCCGTCATAGCCTTTTACAAAAAGGAAATAATAGTTCCCCGTGCTGTTATTATACAGGCACAGTCCAGGCCCCGTGCCGGCAGCGACCGGGAGACCCGGGGGGGACGCTTGGGCACTCACGCTCGTCGTAATGCTTACCACAGCAAAAAGCGAAACGACCACTAAGGTTGCCACGGCGATACTTGCGACTTTCTGTTTCATAGTTTGACTACTTCGTGCCGGCTGGCGGCCGTACGGCACGCGAAAATTCACGCACGCACGTCTGCTCGGGAGCACAAGTAGGCAAAATACTGCACGTCATGATAATACTTAAAATTTGGCCGCGTTAACTATTGGCGCTCTTGTTCGTGCAGTCACATAGTGAGATCGTTCACAGCGACAAGGCTGGCGGGTTACTTCTTAGTGATTTTCAACTTATGCTGACGACCAACTAACGGTCTTAGACGCAGTTTTACCTCCTGCGAAGTTTCTAAGCCTCGGAGCACCAACAAAGGTTTTGATCAGATGACGTGCTGAGTGCGGGCATTTCAACGCCAGTGGGCCTAGTAAGCTTTGACAATGTCCTGACCTGGCGAGGACATATTAATCTGCGATGCATCTGAGCTGATCGAGAACGTCAGCGACTCCCTATATGACTCGCGTATGGGACTAGGGGAAAAACGCTCCACGGACCGTTGAGATATTCTACACGGGGGCAGCAAACCGTGAAAAGCGCACTGAAGCCATAAAACAGTTGCAGTCGCTCAGTGAGCCCCTGTATGTTGAAGCTGATACACCGCAACAACCTGCTTAAGCGAATGCCCAGCACCATCGCGAGAGCTACCGTCCGCCTCGCGGCACACGGCCATTCTCAACGTAACGTTCGGGTCCGCGAACATGAGATGTCTAGCAATTTTGCGCAATCTATGAGAAACAGCAACGGCCGCGATGATCGGATAACTTCTTCTTTTTGATTTCTTTTTTTTGGTCTGGCAGTTGTTCTAGCGCCTTTTAGGGCAAGGAAGTTATTGTTCTGTTGTTTATTCGCTAGATAGGCTTAAACGATGCAAAATAGAAAAAGCGACGTAATTAGAAGCAATATAAAGCAGCCATTTGCGTTGCTAAGCGACGGCACTTTTTGAAAGGTAACAAGGTCTATCTTCTGCACCTAAACGATTTAGCAACGAAAGCTAACGGGCAAAGACGGTGGAGGCAGCAGACGGGACATTGGATCGATTGTGCAAGTTGTTGCACTGTCTACGTGATTGAACAACAGCTCTCCAGGCGCGAACACAAGGAAACTCATCAATAGCTATAACACGTGTTTTTAGAAGTCCAGTCTTGGTTAGATCACCGCTTAAAGAGATAGTGATACTCGTACTCTGGTTGGGGAGAGACAGCCGCGCAGGGACGTACAAGCTAACTCAAGTCGGATAACAACACCCACTAGAAAGGAATGGGGAGCAAAATGGACGAGCTTTGACACTAAAGTGTAGGTCGCCGCGAATCCGGAAGAACTTCTTTAAGCATCCTGTCATATCGTTCTGTTGCAGCAATTCGCGTGAAATTGTGTTTGATAAGGTCTTCCGCATTGTCAGCCACTTTTTCTAATTCCCTGTCATTTAAGATCATCGCTATGCGCTGTGCTATGCGTTCCGGCGCGGGCGATTCAAGCAAAAAGCCCGTGTCTCCATCGGCGCACACATCTGGAATGGCGCCAACTGCTGTTGCGAGAACTGGGGTGCCGCACGCCATCGCTTCTAGAATGCTAGTGGGAAAGGCGTCAAGATAGGTGGGCAGAACAAACAGTTTCAGCTCGTTATAATAGTCGGCTAGACCGCTCTCAACCCAACTCGTCAGCGTAATGTTGATGCCTTGTTCGGTGCTCAGGTGGTTGCACTGCTCGCTGACCCATTCTCGCAAGGGCCCCGAGCCCACTATCGAGAACTGCAGATTTGGCACTTCCTGTGCGGCGAGAGGAATGGCGTGAACGAAATCAATTATACCCTTCTCTCTCACCATTCGACCTACAAATCCAACGACATTGGCCCTTTCTGATAAGCGCTTCTTCTTCTTGTAGTGTGTATCGTCTATAAATCGGGCGCCCTCTGGAAGGACTTTCCGCGCGTACTTTTCTATGCCAAGTTCTTTGATCAAACCTCTCGATTCTGGAGATATTCCGTCCAATAACGTGAAGAGGATCGGATCTTGCAGTCCCCACAGCCGGGCTATCGTGGTGGTTGCTTTGCAGTGGGTAACGACTTCGATGCTCTTTTTTCGAAGCAATTTCGTCACAACAAGTGGCAAAAGGTAGCCAGGATATGCCACGTAAAACATTACTACATCCACGTCTGCACGCGCTCTTGCCAATTCGAAGCTCGCCCGACATTGGATCAAGAACCACTTGACGATCCAGAGGACTGCCGAGAAATACTTTGGTTTTAGATCCCCCAGGTAGTGCATACTGATGCCAATGTCCCGGGCAACAACGTCGCGATAATGCGTTATGTCGATGCGATCAGTGTTTCCATCAATGATTACGATTTTATCAGAAAGCGGTTCGAGTATGCTGATGAGGTCCGAGAGAAACTTGTAGGGCGAGTACGACTTCCACGGAAAAGAAACAACGGCTATCCGGGGCTTCGTGTGACTGTGTTGTCTATCTGACATTGTTTTAGGCATAGCGCCGTGCAGATATTAATGATGTTTGGGTCGGTCACTCCTAACGCAGACATCGAGCTACGCAGGCTTGAGCGCCGGTAGTGCTTCTCAAATTACCTTCGTTGCGTCCTTTCTAACCACCGCGTGCGAGTTCCGGTAGAATAAGCCAATGTATGTACTGTTTGATACACTCTTTGATCCTGGTCGGCCTAATTAATGGCGTTCAGGTTCTTACAGATAGCACGACTTCGCACGCCGTCCGTAGCGTCACAGTGATTCATTGGCGGTTTTGTTTGCGATGTAAGATCGCACAAAATTGCGCTCAATATGCTTGCGCAACCCACTAATTTACTGCGCACTGAATGACCAGTTCACGCCTCTTGAATGCCCTTTACGCGCATCGGATCTAACTAAGCATAGTCTCCGAAGCGGTCTTTGAAGGCGCCAACTTTCGGAATGGTGATGTTCGCGCCTGTTAGTACACCTTCCGGCAAGTAGTCGGGTCTCTAAGTGGCGATGACGTAACGCCGTGCCTGCTTATCAAGACACGCTGATAGTGCCGGCGAACGGAGGCAAAAAACTACTCCGCTAGGTTGCTTGCTTGCGTTGAGTGTAATAAGCGTAATATCGCATCTTCAGATGATCAGTTTAGTATATAGCTCACTCTCTGTAAACGTTGAAGTTGATAAATTCTCATTGAAGCTATCCGACCCACGGTAGAATGACTCACGAATGGCCTAAACGTTCCTCAAAGGGCCGAGGCGCTCTCGAGGGACACGCACCACAGAGTGTACGGCACATCTAATCCGATGCCATGACACTATCTAAGGAAAATCCAGTGATGCGATGCGTAGTTGGCAAAATAATCTCAGAGGGCCAATATTAATTCGTGGGCTTTCTGTGCTTGGTGTACTGGTTTCCAATGTTGCTTGCATGACAATATATATATATACAATGTGCATGATTTTCTTTCATAATAATCCTTGTACATGATGTACACATTGACTTAAAGTAGCAATTATTTAAGAGTAGAACTGGGGGGCAGCAAAACCTTAACAAAACGCATGGCCATTTGGACAGCCCGCGGAGTGGAATTTCGAAAGGAACACACATTGTTTCGCTAAATCTGTGCACAAACGTGCAGATTGATTTCTTCAAGCTCCGACTATTATGAAAAGGGCTTTATAAGCCAGCGCGCTCTGCGCGCGCGCTGAGGTTCGAAAAGACTTATTGGCACCGTTGAACGCGATAAGAGCGTTGTGACCCGTTGTCACATCATAATGTCTTTTCTGCGCTTGGCGCAAGATCGGCGGATCTTTATGACATGATGTTAAGATATGCTTCGAAAAAAAGCGCTTGGATGAACTACGGTGAAATGCGCGGGTGACGTAAGAATGCCTGTTGAACTGCTTGAAGATAAAACCCGCTGGGACCAGTTTGTCGAAAACAGTCCACAGGGATTACTATTTCACAAGTGGGACTTCCTGAAAACGGTTGAGCGACATTCCAGGTACCGGTTCTTGCCCTACTGCGTATACGCTGGTGAAGAGCTGCGGTGCATATTCCCGTTTTTTGTAGGGCGGGACCACGGACTGACCGTCATGAGCTCACCACCGCCGAACACACAAATTTGGTATTTGGGTCCTGCTTTTGATCCCAGCGTGCAAGCGCGCAAGGCAACTGCAAGGGAAGAAATCTTCGAGCAAGTGACGAACGAGCTGTTCAGCGAAATTCATAAGATCGCCCCGAATTACGTCTCTATCACGACCGTCCCAAATTTCCTTGATGTGCGTTCCTTCATTTGGAAGAAGTACCGGGAGCACTTTTGGTTGACGTATGCTATCGACTTAGAAAAATCCCTCGACGAGATCTTGGCCTCGTTCAGTGTCAGCTGCAGGAAGAATATCAAGAAGCTGAGCGCATATTCACCTGACATACAACAAACTGATGACGTAAGTCCTATGCTCGACATGTGGCGAGAGAGATTCGCCGAACACGGAGTGCAAGTGCCTCTGCTGAGTGATAGCTATCTCAAGGAGCTTGTGACTGCGTTCCCCAAGGACGTGACCGTGTACAACGTCACTATCGACGGAACTGTAGCGACGGCCACCGCGTTCTGCGCCATGCAAAAGGAGCGGTATTGCTATTGGGTAGGTGGCGTTAATGCACGTAAGGACCTGAGCGTTCAAGAGTATCTTATGTGGGAAGTCATTAAGCGGGCAAAATCAGAGGGCTTTAAGAAACTGGATTTAGGTTCAAACGATGCGCGACTTGATAGATTCAAGTCAAAGTTTGATCCAGTACTAGACCCATTTTTGACTTTCACTAAAACCGACACGCTGCATAAGGTCTATTATGCGTTTAAAAAGCTGCGGGGCTTGCGAAGCTAGCCGCAGGTGTATTACGAGCGTTCGTCTAAAAGGCCTGTTAGATAATAAGGTACTTGAGCACGAAAATCAGTTAAAATGGTGGTTAGGATCTGATGATTCCAGAAATAATCCGAGACAAAGAGCGACAGATATGTGCCATAATTATTCGCGCAGATTTTGAGCAAAATGGGATACGGTTTTTCACTCCCCCTGAATTCTCACAGCAGCTTGCATATATGAAGCACGAAAAAGGAGAAATAATCCAACCGCACGTTCACAACGAAGTTAATCGTGAGATAGTACGCACGCAAGAGGTCCTCATCGTAAGGAGTGGCAAAGTTCAAGTCGACCTATATACGGGCGAAAACAAATATTGGAACAGCTTTACGCTGGGAGCAGGAGACCTTATTTTATTGGCGTCCGGGGGCCATGGCTTCACAATGCTTGAACCTACCGAGATGATAGAGATAAAACAAGGGCCTTATTTAGGCGACCAAGATAAAGTACGCTTCGCCCGTCACAACAGCACCCGCTATGAGGATCAATCGTGATTCCAGTCAGCGAACCACTGCTTGATGGAAGAGAGAAAGAGCTGCTCACGCGATGTGTAGATAGTGGTTGGATATCTTCTGAAGGGCCGTTCGTAACGGAGTTTGAGAGGGGTTTCTCACACTACGTTGGTACCGATTACGGGGTAGCTGTCTGTAGTGGCACGGCCGCGCTCGAAACCGCACTGTATGCGATCGGCATTCGCAAAGATGACGAGATCATCATGCCCTCATTCACCATTATATCTTGCGCGATAGCAGCGCTGAGGCTCGGCGCAAGGCCTGTGCTCGTTGATATGGATCCTGAAACGTGGAACATGGACGTGAATGGCGTAGAATCAAAGATAACACAGAGAACGCGGGCGATTATGCCGGTGCACATCTATGGGCATCCCGTTGACATGGACCCTCTCTTCGACATATCGTCACGGCACGATCTGAAAATCGTAGAAGACGCCGCAGAAGCGCACGGTGCGGAATACTTCAGCCAGAGCAAGGATCGATGGATCAAATGTGGCAATATGAGTGACGCGGCGTGTTTCTCGTTTTATGCCAACAAAATCATTACGACTGGTGAGGGGGGAATGGTTCTTAGCAATGATCCGACGGTTGCAGATCGGGCTGCTTCGTACCGTGACCTATGCTTCAAACCAACAAAGCGATTCTACCACACTGAGCTGTGTTACAACTTCAGAATGAGTAACCTCCAAGCAGCAGTAGGCGTTGCCCAACTTGAGCGTATTGAGGAGTTTGTAGCAATAAAGCGAACGCTGGGACAGTATTACCGGGAGAAGCTACACGATATTCCCCACCTACGTTTCCAAGTCGAGAAGCCCTATGCCAAAACGGTCCACTGGATGTACGCGATTGAGCTTGATGAAGAGTGCGAAGTTAGTGCTGAAACGATGATCGCTCTCCTCAAAGAGAAGCATATCGGAGCTAGACCTTTTTTTGTCGGCCTTCACGCACAGCCAGTTTTTGCGCGCACGGGACTGTTCAAAGGGGAGAGTTATCCAAACACCGATCGGGCTTACGAGCGTGGGCTGTATTTGCCGTCTGGGCTTGCCTTAACGACGGAACAAATTGATATCGTTTGTAGCGCTCTGCACGACATCATTGAGGGATCACGTGGGCACGCTCGGTAAGTCCTTACAGTACTGCGACCCAAGCTATAAACGAAAAGGCTCGCTCGGCAACGGCGGCGCGCTTAATAACGCAAAGTTCAAGGAAGTCGTGAAGCCTGAGAAACCAGCCGTAGACGTTCTCGTTGAGCTTGATGATATTAGCATGCGCACTGCTGCGCCCCTGCAATGGCAAGCCTTGCGCCACACTGCCTGTACTGGACGATCGACGCGATGAAGAGCATATTTTTGAGCACGTGTCCCTTAGATGGGGCTCGGGCACGAAGTCTGCCGGTTACACGGCGGTGCTCGCATCGTCAACGGAGATCTAAGAAAATTCCGTGAGCAAATGGCTGCTCTACTCCAATGTGATCAGTCAAACAAGAACTATGTGCTAAGGCACGGCGTTTTAGGGGTGGAGATTTACAAGCATCCGCTGCCTGAACACATTTTTGATGCGTGCCAGAACCACTGGGCCGATGAACTTGGTGCGCCAACTATGATGCTTCGCGCAAAGCGGAAGAGCATTGATGATGCTACCTGTTCCTCTATTCTCAACCTTCTTGAGAAAAATTCAGGAAACATGCGCTCCCTCAGGGCTAGACGATTGCGCCTTTTAGCTGGGACAGATTGTTAAGACCAAGGCGTCAAATTCTTAAGCATTCAATGAGAGGTGGGTGAGTAGAACGCGCATCGAGAACCGCACTCTCCTCGGGGCGCTCTTTTTTGTGGGCGCGGCGCAGTTCATTCTCGTGATAGTCATTGCCGAAGCGCGGTACCCCGGGGGGTATAGCTTGGCGACCAACGCCCTAAGCAACTTGGGCGTGGGACAAACAGCGCTTTTGTACAGCGCGTGGATCACGGTGTGCGGAGCACTCGCACTCGTCGGTTCACTGCTCGGACGGCGCACCCTCGGCGCAGGCCTTACGACCACCCTTGCGGTAGCCGGTGCCTGTGCTGTAGGGGTGGGCTTATCCGCTGTAAGGACCAGCGCGCCCCACGTCGCCTTCGCGATCGCCGCATATATCTTTCTGACGGTGTCCGTACTCATCTCATATAGGGTGCTGCGCCCGCCGCTCTCGTACTTCTCAGTGAGCCTCGGGGTTATCTCGATCGTTGCCCTTGTCCTATTCGTCACGCATCACAATCTAGGAATCGGTAAAGGCGGTATGGAGCGCATGATTGCCTACCCGATCCTTGTGTGGGCGCTCGGGTTCGGAGGATCCCTAATGGGTACAAAGTGACCGTAAATCGGCCAAAGAGACGATCCGTTTGAGGATCAGATCATATTGCAGGTGCCATTTTGCGCAGGACTGCTTGCAGAACAGCCGCGCTCGAGAGATCAAGATATCACAGAATGCATAGTCTGCAACGCGCAAGCTCATCTTCTTGCTCATGCAGGGGCACGCTTCGTACGTCTTACAGTGCTTTCGTCTGATCTATGAATGAATAGCACATCGCAGGATTAGTTACATCGAGCCCTCGTTTTAATGCACGCATGTAACAGAATTATCCTGATCCTTGGCCCGGAAGCAAGAGGACGCCCACGCCTGCTTGTACGTTGAGAGCGGCTAGCAAAATTATCGGCCGCTTAGAAAGTGGCCTGAATAATCGCTTGAAAGCAACGCGACGAGTCTCCAAGGGGGAAAGACGCTCGCGTCGCGAAAATAGCAAAAACTCCCAAAGCACGCAGTATCTTTAACTCGCAGAAAGAGTAGTAACATGTTGAGGAATAGTTGTGCCTGCCGATGACACGACACGAGTCACACGAGATCCCGCAGCTAGGGCGCGGACTGGCCTCAACTTGGCTTGGTATGAGCTCCTCGCCATGTTTATTATCCTGGTCGGCGACGCCTTGCTCTTTGCAGGCTACAATGCGCTCTACGCTGGCGTGCAAGCGCTCAACATCGTCGCGGTCGGTATTATCGTAGTGGCGCTGCGTGGCGAGCGTGTACAGCTCGTCCAAGCGCTCGCTCTGATATCGGTGTTTGGCGTCGTCAGCTTCTCCTTGGCGCACGTGTCGATTATCTACTCGATCATCATCGTCTGCGTGATGTGGTTACCCCTCGTCTTAGTCATCCCGACGCTGAGCTGGTACTTGCAGGTGGCGTTTTACGGCTTAATGTTCATACCGATCATAGCGATCGTTGCACGGCAAAAGCTGAGCCGCTACGACCTTGGGCTCATCGGAGGTTTTCGATTGACGTACCTCATTCCGGCTGGCATCCTCATTGGCGTGGGGCTCGGAATTATCGAGTACGCCATTCTTGGGAATAACCCGGGCATCCCAAATGCTTCGGCGTCGGAGCTCATTCGACTGAGCATCCTCATGATCTTCATTGTCGCGCTCGTTGAGGAGCTGATCTTTCGCGTCCTCTTGCAGTCACAGCTCATTGCGCGAAGCGGCGCGATCGCGGGAATCCTTATGACGAGCCTGCTCTTCGGCGCCTTACACGCGATCTACGGTAACGTCTACGAGCTCCTCTTCACGGCCGGAGCTAGTGTGGTCTTCGGAGTAGCATTTTACAAGACAAAAAGTCTCCCGTTTGTCGTCACGATGCACGCAGTCGACGACATATTCCTGGCCGGGGTGCTCCCGTTTTTGCCACTAGCCGTGCTACATTGAGGTCCTCGCCACGTGTGGTTGCCGTGAACACGAGGAAGGCGCTCGCAAGATGCGTTTAACTTGATATACACCTCTATAAGCTGCCGTTCGTTCACCTTCCATTGTCGCGAACCGATTGAATCCTTGATTAAGCGCAAAAAAAGCAGCACTAAACAAAGAAGCTGATCCGTCGCTCCTTTCAAACGTCCAGAATGAAGGAATTTCATTACTTAGGTATGTGTCCAGAAGTATTTTCTTCGAATTTTGGTTAAGCTGCTAGTTAATCTGTTCCCGAACGTTGGCGACTGTGCCAAGATTTCCTCTCTTGACAACCATTTATGATCAGTCGCCATGATGTTATAAAACCAGCAAGTGGCACAGGCGATGTCACTTCTTGGCGGTTTCTCCCCCATCAGCATAGCGCGCGCATAACTCATTTTTTCGTTGTTGAAAATGTTTAAAAGCCCTTCGCGGAACGCATTTCCGTAATCTCCCCAGAAACTCACACAACATCCGATAACTCTTCCATTAAAGGTCACGCGGGGCGCTCCCCACAGTTGTGTACAAATTTCTCTCTCAAAGGCGACACCATATTTTTGATAAAACTCTTCTATGCTCGCTGCCCCTAAACCCGTCTCAGCCCTAACAAGTTCTTTGTTTTTGACTGGTGAGTACGCCTCGCCGCCAAAAATGGGACCCCACGCGAGTTTCAAATAAAAACGCATGTTCAAATCCTGAGCCATTTTTCGAGCTGCACCAATCATCTGCTCATTGTGGCCAAATGCGATGTATTGCCATGTAAGTTCGGGGTACTTGGAATGATACGCTCGCTTGAATTCATTGATCATTTTAATATTATCGATGACGCGCTCGAAGCTCCCACCCCTTCGATAGGCGTGATATGACCCGTTATCTGCACCGTCGATCGAGCACACTAGGTAATGAAACTGATATTTTACGAGCGCTTCCGCAAGCGACCGGGTCATTGTGTTCAAATTGGAAGACGCAATTAGCCGAACGCCGTTTTTGTAGGCGTATTGTAACATTTCGATTAGCTCGGGATTTAACAGCGGTTCGCCCCATTCGGACAAAAAGACCTCGTTCACGTACGTGTTGTTGTTGAGAGTGCTTTTAAAGTCGGCGAATTTCAAAAACCCAGATCCGAGGGTGCTTCTGATCTTGCCCTCGGCATTAGGACAAGCAGGACACCTGAGCTGACAAGCGCTCGAGGCTTCTAGAGCGATAGTTCGGGGTTTGATTTCAGCACTCGAACGCATTTTTACACGCACACTTTGCTAGTAACTCATTATAGGGGTTTGCTTTTAGTGTGCTCGAGTAAACTAACTTCTCAACTGACAAAAAATTCTGTTTGCATCAGAAATGACTTTGCGGAAACAGCTTGGCTCTGGTTAACTAAGCAAGAATCCCACAAGTCGTTTGATTCTAAACGAGCGCTAATCTATTCTTTGAGATGGTCGATAGTCAGTTGAAGCCCAAAGCTTCTCAGCCGTGAGAATGTAAGCTATCAGCGTGCTTCGGCGCGCCGACACGCGTCTAGACTAACGTCTACAAGCGCCCTTCACGGCCGCGGAGGATGTCATAGTTGGTCGCATTATAAAGATAAAAAAACTGCCGCCTATCGTCACGTGCGCGGAGCGGAGGACATCCTCTTCGCGGTGCTCCGTTTTGCCATAGGCCGTGCCTCATCGAATGCCTTGGCCGTAGAAGCTGTTTCTTTTTGGGATAATCGTAAGCTGTCGCTCGTTGCCCGAGTTGATTCTTGTGGAGCTACCTCGTATACGCGGCGTAGGCGGCGACGTCATAATTCCTCGAGCTGTACCTAGAGAAACGCAAAAAAAACAGCCCGAGCTCCTAAAGGGCTGTTTGAATGGAAGTTACATAGCGGCTCACAGTACCTCACTAACTTCATTCGCCTCAAATATGGCGGTGCGATGTTAGATACCGGAAATACGTGACGACTCGGGACACACACGCTCAATCACCGCTATGAGCTTGTCGCTGTTCAGCGTCTCACTGTAATATTTTTCAATGGTGCATCGCGCATTCTTTCCCACCCTCTCCATGAAGGAGAGGTCAAAAAGGGATCCATTTACCTTAGTAACCAGCTCGGATTCATCACAGACCAATATGTCCTCGCCAGGCGTGACGTGGTCAAAGCTTACTAAGCCTGCTGGCGTTGTAAATACTGGCACTGCACACGCCATCGGCTCTAGAACCTTAGTTAGTGCGCCAAAACTGGAAAATTTCGCGGGAACCAAGACGGCGTCTAAGTGCGCTAACTCGTCGACATAATCTTGAAAATCGCTGATATAACCTGTATAGCTTATTCGCTCGTTGGCGATCTTACAGTCGCACAAACCGATAACGATGAAGTTGATTCGTGCGTCAAATCTATGAACGTTCTGATACAAAAAGTCCAAAAAGTAGTTGTTTACGTTGTTTTGATAGAATGGGCCGATCAGGCCGACGGTTTTTTTTTCTTTACCGTCTGACCTTTGCTCCTCTGCCTTCTTTTGAGGCCTAAACTGTTCTTCATCGACAAAATTGTCGACTATAAAAATACACTTGTTGAGTCTGCCGTAGCATCTGTAGATATCCTCAGCTAGCGCAATTACGCAGTCGGCGTGTTTCACGGCGAACTTCTCACGCCACTCACCCATCCTCATCCTAATCTTCCCAATCAAACCCAAACCAGACAAGCGATCTTCTCTTTCGAGTGAATAAACTCCGTGTACTTCAAGAACGATCTTAAAGGTGCGCAACCTAGCCAACGCCAAGTACGTAAAAAATCCCCAAAAATCGCTTGCTACGTAAATAAGGTCGAACTGATGCCTTAGGACGACGGGTATCAGTTGAAGATTCCAAAACTTCGATGGGCGTATTATCTCCGCATTCCCGGATTTGTCATCGAGCGTGCCTCTCGCAATTAGTGTGCAATCGTACTTCTTCTGCAGCAATTCAAAGACACGCTTCGTGCGTAAGCTTGTGCCTTCATTCATAGACATATCACTTATTGTAGAGACAGCAATCCTCATTCCAGCTTTAAACCTCTATCAGCGTGAAAGATGTTGAGTGGCCCCACGGTGGCCTTTAGCGACACAAGCGGCACGAATGTCAAGAAACGCTTATGAGTAAAAGAGTTGTCGTTTTCAGTTCACAGGAACGTGCGCTAGAAGGTTTTGGAGCACTAACTGAAGCGAGGAGTACGCGGCGCTAACGTTTCCATTCTAAGTATAGAGGGGAAAGAACTCATTAACCACAATAAAAGGAAATCATTTTCCGCACCCCTCATTTTGATGTCTTGTACGCAGCGAAAAAACCTATATGATAGTTGGATGCATGCCAAAAAATGCCGATTTAGGTGGTGATTCTGATTAAGAATCTCTCTGTTTGCATGATAACTTGTTGGTACCACAATATATCTATGGCCAACTATTCGTATAATCTCATTAGTGCGTTAACGAGAAGGGATGTTTCGGTCAAGGTCGTGACGAGTCACTGTGTATGCAGAAACAATTATCATGACTCTTCTTCCCTTTTTGATGGCACGTACCATCTCGTTACTACACCGTTCGACTCTTTCGGAGATGAACCAGACCGCTCCAAGATCCGGGCCCTCGCGTATCGTACCAGCAGGATTCCTCTGGGATTGCTCTACGCGAAGCAATGTTCAGGCTCCAATATCCTCCATTACCAACAAAGCTCAATTTTCTCTTTTGGGGAGTTGCCGCTTCTTACGCTTCTCACACAAGCGAAAGTACCGCATAAGGTCGTGACCATCCATAATCTGTACCTCGATAGGCTCTATCGGCCAGGCAACCCCCTACGGTTGCTTCCGAGAGTGTATCGGTATGCTGACGCTATCATCGTTCATTCCGAGCAACAAAAGCAACTTATGATTCAGGCCGGAGTTCCGGAAGACAAAATTCACGTGGTGTTCATCGGCGGTCAGGACGTCAACCTCAGGGGACTGACGAGAACCAGAGTTTCTTGGTTTGGCAGCCCTGAAGAATTCAAAGGGTTCTTTATCCTTCTCACGGCGCTTCGGATCTTACGCGATGAGGGGATCAAGATCAACCTAGAAGTGTATGGGATCTATGGGGAGGAAGCGGAACAAATAGCGAGAAAGGAGGCCAGACGAAATAAGGTGGAGGATCAGATCGAGTGGCACGGCAGTTTGAGTGAATCAGAATTTGATGAAAAAATGCAGGAGAGCATGTTCACGTTCGCGATCTACCCTGACCCCGTTTGGGGGAGCAGCATCATTACCCGAGCTATGATCAATGGCACTCCGCTGATTGCCACGCCCCTGGGGGGGAGTTTAGAATATTTGGGTGATGCGGGTATGTACGTCCCTCCGAATGACCCATCCGCTCTTGCCGTTGCGATCAACTCGCTTCTAGAGAACCGGAGCCTGCGGGAAGATCTTGGAGAGAAGGTTCGACAACGAGCGCTTCAGTATCTGTCCTGGGATGCCATAGCAGAAAAAACCATAAGGATATACGAGTCCGTGATCAGCACGTGAAATATTAAGCAGTGGATTTTAGAAGTCGGAATAGACGTTTTTAGCACATTTCGGTAATCCGAATGCACCTGTCGCCAAGCGGCAATCCGGGACGCGCAGCGAGGACGGGAACGAACGCTACAGTGTCGACTTCACGAAAGCTTTTTCTTGCCCCCGGCCGGAATCACCGCGACTTCACGCTTCTGATAGGCAACCAGTAAAAGACGAAAGGAGTCCCGATTCTCGCTCGATCCGCACTCAGGCGTAGAAACGTTGTAAAACGCTAAAGGACGATGAGCGTCGAAAGCTGCAGTACAGTCTGTGACTCCTCGATCAAGACCGAAGTGTCTGTCGTCACAAGAGGCAGTTAGCTTCAGAAGTGGCCGCAACTGCCGATGAGCTGCCATAGGCTAGTGCTTGACGACGCCGCGGTTGCACGCAGAAGACTGCATCGTACGCATTGTGTGATCTTTCCGTTTTTGTAGCACTAATTCCAAAAGACGCATCTCGGAAAGTCTCGTCGACCTCAGGTGTGTCATAAGACTCGGCCTGGCACTTTAAGCTATTTGTTAGCACGGAGATCTCAAAAGCACGTCATACGACGCACGTTTCTTAATCTTCCTTCCAATTAGCGCTCTCATTCAGCCTTTGTAAATCCTATATATGAGCTTCATTTCCCGTATGGTGAAACCCCGCAGCGTGAGTAAAAGAGTCAGATAGATTGCTGCGGCGAGCGCGATCGATATAACTAAACTTAAGATTCCATAGGGATTCCATAAGAACAGAAATATGGCCATAAGACTCGAGGCGCAGACACTCTTTATGATAAATCTGACATTGACGTCGAACGTAAACTGTCTAAGCGAATAGTAAGTCAAAAACACGAAAGAGAGCAAGTATGCGAGAAAAGTGGTGACTGCAGCACCGATGAGTCCCAAATAGGGAATAAGTACTAAGTTTAAGCCGAAATTCAGTACGGCAGCGAGTATCCAGATCGTGCCAATAACGGTAGTGTGCTTTTTTAATGCGAGCACAATACCAACCACCCCGTCCGCGCCAAGGAGCGCAGTTCCGGCGGCAACCCACGGAGTGACTAAATAGCCGTGTGCGGCAATCTGCTGGGTG
>Ga0187784_10000610_pt1 | contig 26633 bp, 21 predicted proteins | sample 1015_SJ02_MP15_2_FD_132964 | JGI IMG/M metagenome (GOLD analysis project Ga0187784, IMG submission 132964) | Tropical peat soil microbial communities from peatlands in Department of Meta, Colombia - 1015_SJ02_MP15_20_MG | ecosystem: Environmental > Terrestrial > Soil > Wetlands > Peat | place... | reverse complement strand
TCATGCTTTATTCCGACCATCTGACGGACGCTGTGCTGGGAACTCATACTCCGAATCCCTGGCGATGGCGGGATGCCACCGCGATCGAGAGGCCCTATGTCCACGACGCAGTGGCCAACACCACCGTGCCCCATCGCGATGTACGCAAATGGCTTAAAAGCAGGGGCCTCCTAATGCAAAGCCGAGTGCAGAGCGGCGCGGGACGCTGAGGCGCGCAATTCTGAAACTGCATTTACTTCAAACTGTACCACTACCTTCCCGATTACGAACTTGACTTTCACCGCCTGCCAGGCTAAATTGTTAGTAAGTTGATGAGAAGTAAACTCTCTCTCCCTAACGCCGGTTCTCGGCGCGTCCTCCGAACACCGCAGGATGGTGATTCCCCCATTTAGGAGGGTGTGAGGCATGCACACACCATGAAAACGAGCGTGAAGGTTCCGAACGGAGTGGCAGAACTCGTAGGCACGCACGACGGGAACCTGCGCTTGCTGGAGAGGTGTTTCAACGTTTCAGTCCACCTGGGTGAGGAAGCGCTGGAAATCGAAGGCGGGGACAGCGACGTGCGGCGCGCGCAAAAGCTCCTGGAAGAATACGCGGACTTGGTGGAATCCGGATCCCGATTTGACAGCGCGGAGGTCGAAGCCTTCCTGCGCATCGCCGGGCAGGACCCGGAGGCCACGTTGAAGGGCCTTGCCGAGGCCGGCCGTCCGCGGACTTTCGGCAAGAAGTCCATCACCCCCAAGAGCCTGAACCAGCGCACCTATGTGGACGCGATCGAGCGCCACGACATGGTGTTCGGGATCGGCCCTTCCGGGACGGGAAAGACCTACCTGGCCGTGGCCATGGCGGTGGACGCGCTGCTGAGCAAAGAAGTCAGCCGCATCATCCTGGCGCGCCCCGCAGTGGAAGCAGGTGAGCGCTTGGGATTCCTCCCCGGCACGCTCCAGGAGAAAGTGAACCCGTACCTGCGCCCGCTCTACGACGCACTCTACGACGTGTTGGACCCCGACAGGGTGGAACGCTACATCGAAAAAGGCATCATTGAAATCGCGCCCATTGCCTTCATGCGCGGCCGGACGTTGAATGATGCTTTCGTGATTCTTGACGAGGCCCAGAACACCACCAGCGAGCAGATGAAGATGTTCCTGACCCGCTTGGGCTTCAACTCGAAAGCGGTGGTCACCGGCGACATCACGCAGATTGACCTTCCGGACGGCAGGCGTTCCGGCCTGGTCGAGGCGATCGATGTGGTCTCCAGAGTGCCGGGAATCAGTTTTGTCTATTTCACGGAGCGGGATGTGGTTCGTCACACTTTGGTGCAGCGCATCATCCGCGCCTACGAGGAGTACGACCAGGCCCGCGCCGCGGGTGGGAATAACAACAAAAACCACAACAGGTCCGGTGATTCTTAATCTGCAAGACAAACACATTGTCAATACTTCCCGCTTGAGCGAATATGTGGGTGAGCTCAGGTGGACGCTTGGGTTGGGCAGACGCGATTGCAACGTTTGCCTGGTGAATGACCGCGAGATCAGACGCTTGAATGCGCGCCATCGGGGAAAGGACCGTGCCACGGACGTCTTAGCGTTTCTGTGGAATGCCCCCGAGCGGCCGGCCCCCGCGCGGACAACGCGCGGCCGGGGGCGGCACAGGCAAGCGAACCCGGCCCTCGCGGCGTGCGCAGCGATAGAGTTCAGAAACCATCTCGGCGATATCGTTATCTCCGTCGAGACAGCCAAGAGGAATGCGCGCCAGGAAGGACACTCAACCCTGAATGAGATCCGCTGGCTTATTCTGCACGGTCTCCTGCATCTGCTGGGCTACGATCACGAATCCGATCAGGGTGAAATGGTTGAACTGGAGCTCGCCCTCCGCGCCCGGCTGGGCATTTCGGGAGAGTGATGGACCTTAATACGATCCTGGTCACAATCGCCTGGCTGGTCGTTCTGGCCGTTCTGCTGGTGGCCGGGTCGGTGGCCTCTTATCTGCGGTTGCTGATGCGCCGTCTGACCGTAATGAGTGCCCGGAAGTTGTTTCGGCCTCCCGAACCGGGTCGCATCACCATCGACCGGGAACGCGTAGGCGTCTCGATTTCGGCCTTGCACGGCGCCACCATGCACCTGTTTGCCGTGGGTGTAACTGCACTGCTGTTTCTGCGCCGGCCGGACCATTTCTGGGGCAACATCGGCGCCGCCCTGATTATCGTCTTGACTGCGGTTGCCATTGCTGACCAACTCATCCCTTTCCTTCTGGTGGCGCGCCATGACGAGCCGGAGCTGATCCTCGAGCAATGGATGCCTGTCATACAGCGGCTGGTTTATTTGGCTTTGCCCCTCACCTTTCTGATTCTCATTTCCACCACCATGAGCCGCCTGTTGGAGTCCACGGAACAGGAGCCCGAGCCTCCTACCCCCCAGGAGAATCTGCAAGAATTCATCGAGGTCGGCCGGCAAGATGGTCTGATCGAAAAAGGGGAGGCTGAACTCGTGCAGTCGGTGGTTGAATTCGGGGACAAGTTGGTGCGCGAGGTTATGACGCCGCGCACGGAAATTGCCGCCATCGAGGTGAACGCCCCGGTCGAAGACCTCCGCAAGCTGTTTCGGGAAAAGCGCTTGACCCGATACCCCGTCTATAACGGTCAGATCGATCGCATCGAAGGCATCGTCAACGTTCGCGACCTTATGGAGTTGCCTCCCGAAGAACAGGCTCGGGTCACAATTCGCAGCCTGGTCCGGCCCGTCCCCTTCGTTCCGGAAACCCGGCACATTAAAGACCTCTTGAAGGAATTACAAAGGTCCACGACTCAGATGGCGATAGTCATCGACGAGTATGGCAGCGTCGCCGGCTTGGTAACCATCGAGGACATGCTGGAGCAGATTGTGGGAGAAATCAAGGACGAGTTCGAGCCCCACGCGCAGGATATAGTGAAGGAAGCGGAAAATTCCTACCTCGTTTCAGGCCACACTGACCTGTCACAGATCGGCGAAGAATTGCACGTTCCGCTCCAGGCTCCTGGCTACTCCACCGTGGCCGGGCTGGTGCTGGCTCATCTCGGCCACGTGCCTGTTCCGGGAGAAAAGGTGCAGGAAAACGGGGTGACCATCGAGGTCCTGGAAGCTAACAAGCGGACCGTTCTGAAGGTTCGCCTCACCCTCACCCCGCAAGACACCGAGGCGGCTGCAAATCATGGCGGAGCCGACTAAGTCCGGGTTTGTGGCCGTTGTCGGAAGGCCCAACGCCGGCAAAAGCACGTTGGTCAACGCGCTGGTTGGGACCAAAGTTTCCATCGTCACCGCGGTGCCGCAAACCACACGCAACCGAATTCTGGGCATCGTGAATCGCCCCCCCGCACAGATCGTGCTCATGGACACGCCCGGAATTCATCGCCCCCATTCTCGCCTCAATGAACAAATGATGACCTTCGTTCGCCAGGCGCTCACGGAGCGGGACCTGGCAATTCTGATTGTCGACGCCTCGGAGCGCTTCGGGCATGGAGACGAGTTTGCCGTGGGCCTGTTGAAAGAGTACTCTCCCCGGAGCATCTTGGCGCTCAATAAAATCGATCGAATCAGAAAACCCCAACTTCTCCCGCTCATGCAGCGCTATTCCGAGTTGTACAATTTCGAGGAAATTATTCCAGTCTCAGCCCTCAGGGGTGGAGGGCTCACGGAGCTTCTGGACGCTGTCGTGGGTCTGCTGCCTGAGGGCCCGCACTATTTCCCACCCGAAATGTACACGGATCAGCCGGAACGCTTTCTGGCATCGGAAATCATTCGAGAGAAAATCATCCTCCACACCCGGCAAGAGCTTCCCTACGCTACGGCCGTCATCATCGATAACTTCGAGGAAGGCCAGAACATCACGCGCATCCACGCCAGCATCGTGGTCGAAAGACAGTCGCAAAAACCAATCGTTATCGGGTCGGGGGGAGAGATGCTTAAGCAGATTGGCAGCGAGGCGCGCCGGGAATTGGAAAGATTGTTCCCGCCCCAAGTCTTCCTCGAACTCTACGTCAAGGTCGAAGCCAATTGGCGCGACGCCCGGCCTGTGGTTGCCTCGCTCGATTACCGAAACGAACAGTAGTATTGGACGTCTTTCACTTCAAGATTGGTCATTCCGAGCGCAGCGAGAAATCTCGCTCTGCCGCGCGGTGGATTGTGACGGATAATCCAGAGCAAGATTCCTCGCTCCGCTCGGAATGACACGGCCACATGTGGCGTTGAGCGGGGAGAGTTCACATGGAGAGACGGCGACTGGGTAACAGCGATCTCGAAATCACTCCTCTGGGAGTGGGCGCGTGGGCTATGGGCGGAACAGGTTGGCGCTTTAGCTGGGGAGCGCAGGATGATCGCGACTCTATCGCGGCCATCCGTCAGGCGCTCGAATCCGGCATCAACTGGATTGACACGGCGGCAGTCTACGGATTCGGGCACTCGGAAGAGGTCGTGGGTCGCGCCTTGCAGGATATCCCGCGCCGCCCTTATGTCTTCACCAAATGCGAGCGCCGCTGGAACGAGCGCGGTGAACTCAGCGGCAACCTGAACGCTGACTCTCTCCGCGCGGAGTGTGAGGCGAGCCTGCGGCGGCTCAAAGTTGACGTCATCGACCTCTACCAGATCCACTGGCCAATTCCGGAGGAGGACATCGAAGAAGGCTGGACGACCCTGGCCAAACTCAAGGAAGAAGGCAAAGTCCGCTACATCGCAGTATCGAATTTCACCGTCCCGCAGATGAAGCGAGCCCAAGCCATCGCGTCGATAACCTCCCTTCAGCCGCCTTATTCTCTGCTGGCTCGCGCAGTTGAGAAAGAGATGCTTCCTTACTGCGCCGAGCAGAATATCGGCGTGATTGTCTATTCTCCCATGAGGGCCGGACTCTTGAGTGGCGCGATGACTCGCGAGCGGGCCCGCGCTCTGCCGGATGACGATTGGCGCCGGAACGATGCGGATTTTCAAGAGCCGGCATTGTCCCGCAATCTTCGTCTGGTGGAATTGCTGCGTGCGATTGGCCAGCGCCATGGACGCACCCCTGGCGAAGTGGCAATTGCCTGGACGTTGCGGCGCCCCGCCGTGACCGGAGCCATCGTCGGACTTCGCCGCCCAGAACAGGTCTCAGGGATAATTGGCGCGGCAGAATTCCGCCTCAGCTCCCAAGAGATCGGCGAGATTGAGAAGTTCCTGAATGCTGCTGGCGCCCTGGAAAGCTGAAGCTGCTCTTTAAATGCTTTGCCACGGGCGCCTTGGGAACCGGGGATCGGCGCCGTGCTTGCGGCGATCACCGCATGAAAAGACACCTCACCGCACGCGAGCTCGAGAGGGCGGCAGCAGCGGACCGTCGCCCTGCCACGCGAAGCGTGGCGTTACTCAGTGGAGAAGCCCTTGCCATGCTGGTCCGCCGGGGGTTTCGGCCGACACAGGCTCAGCTTGACTTACCCTTTCCGCATAATCTGGACGCGGAAACTGCCGAGCGGCTTTCGAAGCAGCTCGGCCATTATGCCTTCCGCCTCTTTCTGCGCGGGGCGATTCAGAACGCGAATGGGTTCGCGCCCGACGAGGCGACGCATTACCTCGAGCCGGCCCAAGCAAAGGCTTGCGCTGAGTGGCTTGTGGATTTGGGGCTGGCCGAGCGGTTACCCCGAGGCCGCTACCGGTTGGTCCGGCCCGCAAAAAGCTTTGGCGGAACGCTCGAGTGGTACGTGGCGCGCGAGCTTACTCGAAGGCTCGGCTTCGAGGTGGCCTCGGGCGTGAGGCTTCACGCGCGCGGCGTGGGCGGCGACCTGGACGTGGTGGCGGCGGCAGAAGGCAAGCTGGCCTATCTCGAGCTCAAGTCTTCTCCTCCCAGAAACCTCTCGAGCAGGGAAGTGGCCGCATTTTTCGACCGGGTGAGCTTGCTTCGACCTGACCTGACGCTTTTTGTGGTGGACACCGCGCTGCGCCTCAGCGATAAGGTCCTGCCGATGCTGCTGGAGGAATTGGAGCAGCGCCGAGGCGAAACCAAGCTCGTCCCGCACCGCATCCTGCGGGAGATTTGGGCGCTAACGCCCCGCCTTTATGCCGTCAATGCCAGGCCCGACCTCATCGCTAATATCGGGCGCGCCATCGCCGAAGGCCTGCGCGCGAGCTCTCCGCCCCTGTGAAGACCCAGTGGCTCGCGAACACCGCCCAGCCGACGGGCTTCCAGCAATCATGGAACTACCGGGACGACCTCAAGCCGGGCGTCGAGCGCTGCGGCCACCCTCTTCAGCGTCTTAAACTCCACATTATGGCCCCGCTCAAGGCGCGAAATCACCGCCGGACTGGTGTGGACCTTGGCTGCGAGTTCCGTTTGCGTCATTCCCCGTTTCTCCCGAAGTTCCGCCAAACGCACCGCAATTCGAAGGTCCTCTAATCCTTCTTCGTACGCTTTGCGCACTTTTGGATGGCGCAAGGCTCGAGCTTTAAATTGCTGATATCGGTTCGCATCCTTCACGGTTTCCAGCCTTTCCGGTCCTGATCATTCACCATACGCTTCATCGCCACCCGAATCTCTTTCTCGGGGAGGACCTGGGACCTTTTCTCGAATGCGTGCAGCAAGACAAAGCTGCGTCGCACATCGCCGTAATAGAAGAGCCGGTAGAGTGAGCGCCCATAATGAACTCGCAGTTCGCGGAGGCGTCCCTCAACCTGACTCGAGTAGGGAAAGGGAAGCCGCGGCCCCCACTCCTCCAACATCTGTAGAGCCTGGAGGATTTTGCCCACCGGTTCGTCTGAAAGCTGGGCCAGAAAGTCCTCAACCGGCCGCCCACCTGTTTCATCCTCGTAGAACTCTATCTTCCAACGCATTTCTTATATGATATATCAGTTAAGAATCTCGGGCAATGAGGATCATTGCACCCGCCGCGCGCGGCCCTGCCAGTACTTCTCGCGCAACACTCGCTTCAGGATTTTCCCTGTGCCGCCTTTGGGAAGGCTTTCCGCGATTTCCACCGATTTAGGGAGCTTGAAGCTGGCCAGGTGCCTGCGGCAGTGCGCGATGATTTCCGTATCGGCGGCTCGCTGGCCGGGCTTCAGCGTCACGATGGCCTTCGGCACTTCTCCCCAGGTGTCGTCCGGAACCGCAATGACGGCGCACTCCATGACCGCCGGATGGCTGTAGATAACCCGTTCGATTTCCGCCGAGGCGATATTTTCGCCGCCACTCAGGATCATGTCCTTGCCGCGGTCCACGATGAGGATATAACCCTCCTCATCGATGGTGGCCAGGTCTCCAGTATGAAACCAGCCGTCGCGGATGAGGTTATCAGTGGCTTCGGGCTGCCGCCAATAGCCTTCCATAACGACGTCGCCGCGCACTACGACCTCTCCGACTTCCGCCGCATCCGGCTTGACCTCGCGGCCTTCCGCTGTCACCACGCGGATTTCCGAGCCCGCCAAAGCGTATCCCGCGGTGGCCTGCCGGCGCACCTGCACCTCGTCCGGATCGCCGGCGCAGTGGGCCTTCCGGCGCGCGAGTGTGATGACCGGTGAAGTCTCGGTCAGGCCGTAACCACCGATCGCCCGGCAGCCTGGCATCCTGCGCTCGACCTCACTGACCAGCGCCGTACTGGTTGGCGCGCCGCCCATAACGACCTCTTTTACACTGCTCAGGTTGTACTTCGAGAAGTCGGGGTGATTGAGCATGGCGATGACCATAGTGGCCACCACCTGGAGGCGGGTGACACGCTCACGTTGGACCGACTCCATCACGGTGACCGGATCAAACTTCTTGATCATGACGTGCCGGCCGCCGCCGAGGGTGATGATGTGCGGTGCGCCCCAACTGTTGACGTGGAACAGCGGAACCGTGTAGAGGTGGACCTCGCTGTCATCTCCTCTCAACGCCATGGCGGTGTAGAGGGCGTGCAGATAGAGGTTGCGGTGTGTCAGCATGACGCCTTTCGGACAGGCCGTGGTGCCACTGGTGTAGAAGAGTTCAGCCACAGAGTTTTCATCGATGCCGCGGTAATCAATTTCCAAAGGCTCTGCCTCGGCGAGCAGTTCGTCGTAGAACTTGGGGTAGGCCCAAGCCGGTTTGGCGTCCCGTAATGGAATGTAATGCTCGGTAGACTTTACTTGTGACTTCAGAGCTTGCACCAGGGGAATGAATTCCGGATCGAAGCAGAGTAATCTTGGCGCGGCATCGTTCAGGATGTAGGCAAGCTCTTCCGGGCTTAACCGGATGTTCAGGGGCAGGAGAATGGCACCGATCTGCGGCACACCAAAGTAAGCTTCCAGCAAGCGATGGCAATTGAAGCTTAAGTAGGCAACGCGATCGCCCTTTTGTATTCCGAGACTGAGCAGGGCGCCCGAAAGCCGGTCACAGCGCTCGTTGAACTCGCGATAGGTGAACCGTTGCTGATCGCACACCACGCCCTCCTTGTTGCCAAACACCTGCGCCGCATGCCGCTTCAACCGCACTGGAGTGAGGGGGAGAATCATAGGAACCTCAAGGTGTGATATTGGAGCTAGCCCTTCAGAAGCCTCTTACTCAATTATGATAGGCACTGAAGCGCCGGCAAAGCAACTCATAGATGACTCTGCCTCTCCGTGGGCCCCGCGGCCTCTCTGGAGGCTTTTGCTTTTAGTCACTTCGCGACCGCGACGCGCCTCTGGCCGAATTCCCTGCAATTGGGACCGAAACTGGCTTGGGTGTTGTATACTCCAAGGGCTGCCGGGACGGGTGATTGACCACAAGCAATGGACGACGGGCAAAGGAGAGCAGTATGCCGGACGAGAAAAGCTACCACATGAGCCTTGAGGAGTTTCGCCGAAACGGCCGGGCGGTGATCGATTGGATCGCAGATTATTATCAGCGCATCGAGTCGTTTCCGGTGTTGTCCCAAGTTCAGCCGGGGGCAATCAGGGCTTCGCTTCCGCAGGAAGCTCCGGCAAATGGTGAAGCTTTCGAGTCTCTGCTGCGCGATGTCGAGAAGTTGATTCTGCCGGGAATCACGCACTGGCAGTCGCCCAATTTCTTTGCCTTCTTTCCATGCAACGCCTCGGCCCCCGCTATCCTCGGCGACTTGCTGTCTTCCGGCCTGGGGGTTCAGGGGATGCTATGGGCCACCAGTCCCGCCTGCACGGAACTTGAAACTCACGTGCTCGACTGGCTCGTCCGGATGCTAGGTTTGCCGGAGAAGTTCCTCTCCTCGTCGACGGGCGGAGGAGTGATTCAGGACAGCGCTTCCAGCGCCTCGCTGTGCGCGATCCTTGCTGCCCGCGAGCGTTCGACCGGCTATGCCAGCAACAAGTGGGGATGTAAAGGCGACTTGATTGCCTATGCTTCGTCGCAAGCTCACTCCTCGATTGAAAAGGCCGTGAAAATCGCCGGCCTGGGTGCCCAGAACTTGCGCCTCATTGATGTCGACGCTCGCTTGGCGCTGCGCCCGGAGGCACTCGCCGCACAAATCGCCCGCGACCGCCAAGACGGAAAGATCCCGTGCATCGTCTGCGCCACTGTCGGCACCACCTCGTCAAACGCCCTCGACCCTTTGCCTGAGATCGGGCGTATCTCGAAGGAGCACGGCCTCTGGCTGCACGTTGACTCCGCCATGGCAGGGACGGCTGCGCTTTGCCCGGAGTTTCGATACATCAACGAGGGCCTGGAGCTGGCGGATAGCTACTGCTTCAACCCGCACAAGTGGATGTTCACGAACTTCGACTGCGACTGTTTCTATGTGGCCGAGCGCAAGGCGCTGATTGATGCCCTGTCGATTCTGCCGGATTATCTCCGCAACAAGGCTACGGAATCGGGCGCGGTTATCGATTATCGTGACTGGCAGGTGCCGTTGGGTAGACGCTTTCGCGCCCTAAAGCTCTGGTTTGTGATCCGGCATTATGGGGTCGAGGGTCTGCGTCACCACGTTCGCCGCCATGTGGCTTTGGCCCAGCAGTTTGCCGCTTGGGTCCAACAGGACCAGCGATTCGAGCTGGCTGCCCCTGCTCCCTTAAATCTGGTCTGTTTTCGTCACCGCGCGGGTGACGCGTTCAACGAAGCGCTGGTCGATGCCCTCAATCGCAGCGGCGATCTCTACTTGACTCATACGAAATTGAACGGCCGCTACGTCATCCGCCTCTGTGTAGGACAAACCTATACCGAATCTCGCCATGTGGAAGGTGCCTGGAAACGAATTCGCGAAGAGTCAACCAGGCTCGAATCGCGCGAGCCTCGCGCTCACCACGGCGCATGAACATGTGCGAGGCACTTTGGAGTGCGGCAGCGACGCTGCCACCTTGGAAACAAACGAGAAGGTGGTAGCCATCGCTACTGCACTCCAAGGGCGAGGAAAGGAACAAGCTTTATGGACCGCCGGCGATTTTTCAAATCTGGAGGAGTTGCGGCCGCGCTCGCGGGCCTTGGCGCAGGGAAGACAAATGCCTTCGTCCCTGCACACAACTGGGACAAATACGATTTTGGGCCCGGCCCCTCGATCACCGATCGTCTGGACCAGGGCCCATTTCCGCAATATCCGCCGGAAGCAATCTTTCCGGGGGGCGACGTGGTAATGGCGACGACCCCTTCGGACGAGGTCGTTCCCAATTTCGGCAAAGGGCTTATCACGTACATCACTGCGGACATGGGTACGGCTGAGATCAAGTCCAATAACATTCACCAGGCCATCGAAGACCTCGTGAAGCTTCCCCTGGGAGAGAAGTTATATCTTCGGCCCACTTGGCGGGAAATCCAGCCACGCCGGGGTCGGCTTGAATTCCCTGACTATTGGAAACTCACCTTCGATCTGGCGAAACAGGCCAACAAGCGAATCGGTTTCCGAATTCAGATGCGGGCTCCCGATTATGCGGATGAGGCCTTGCCCGATTTCGTCCTCGAAAAAGTACCCGGGGTGAAGTTGCTGGGTCAGTGGAGAACGGGACTTGAAGGGCCGCGCAGGAAACCTGTCTACTATGAGCCCCGTTATGATCATCCCTTCTTTCAAGACTGCTATCGGGAGCTCAACGAGTTGCTTGCCGCGGAACTGGATGGCAGCCCGCAGATCGAATTCATGGACACCTTCATGTACGGTTTCTGGGGCGAGGGCCACACTTGGCCCTTCCAAAACAACCCCTTTCCAGACTATCCCACGGCTGAGCAAACTTGGATCAAGATGTTCGAGGTCCAACGAGAGCACTGGCGCCGCACGCCGCTCGTCACCAACACCCAGCCGGACTTCAGCCGGGTAGGCAACTCCGAGCTTGTCGATCGCACCGTGCGGTCGTGGAACTGGCTGCGCACCGACACGATATTCATCGAGAATGAGCAAATCGAAACCCTCAGCAACCGGCCGCCCTGGGTGGGCGCAGTGGTCGAAGTGGGAATGTCCGACGGCACGCCGGCGTCTCTTCACATCCAGGAGGGAGTTACCTACACGGATAACGTCATCGCGCATGTGATCGACGTCGGCCCCCACTACTGGTCTCTTTGGAATTTTCACAAGATCAGCGCTGACAACATTCTGCGATATTACCACCAGTATCCCGAGGCCATCGACCGCATCAGCCGGCGCATCGGATACCGTGTGCGGCCTTCTTTCATCTGGCAATATGGAGAACGAGATCACCAAGGATTGATCGTCGGGTTCGCCAACGACGGTTGCGCCGGCGTGCCCGGCGCACTGCGCGTTTATGTCACTAATAACGATGGGAAGGTGATGGCAGGAGGAAGTTTGGACCCCGGCTACCCCTTGCCGGGGAAAATCCGACAAGCTCAATTCGTGCTTCCCAAGGGCCTTGATTGGAGAGGCTTAAAACTTCAAGCAGAACTTGAAGTAAAGGGTGTTCGGCACGCCATTCGCTGGGCTTGCCACCAAGACTTGAACGCTGACGGCTCCCTGACTTTGCGGCCCAACTTGCGACGTTCAGGCTGACACCTCGTTGCGCGCGCTACCCTTGCGGCAGCCCACAGAGGAACCACAAGGGTTGCCCTTTCAGGCCGCCTAACTACCACACTCGGCACATCTTGGCCCGCACCATCCGCTGGCCCGCCTTGCAGCCGAATGCCTGCTGGAATGGGGGCAGGTCGGAAACAATGCCATTCACGCGGTATTTGCCGGGTGAATGGGGATTGACCGTGGCACTCAACCGCATATCTTCAGGACGCTGGTTTTCACAGGTCCACTGTCCGTAGCCGATGAAGAACCGCTGCTCAGGGGTGAACCCGTCGAGGGGCTTCAAGTCCTGCCCTTTCGTCTCATTTTTCCAGGCGATGTAGGCGAGCAACAACCCGCCAAGATCAGCCACGTCCTCGCCGCTCGTGAGTTTACTGTTGATATGAATATCGTCAACGACGATATATTGCGCGTACTGTTCCCGAACACAAGCGACCCGCTCGTTAAAGCGGGCGGCGTCTTGCTTCGTCCACCAATCGCGCAGGTTCCCCTTGGCATCGAACTGGCGGCCCTCGTCATCGAAGCCGTGGGTCAACTCGTGGCCGATCGTGCCTCCCGTGTTGCCATAATTCGGAGCGTCGTCCATCTTGGGGTCGAAGAGCGGTGGTTGCAGAACCCCGGCGGGAAAATTGATGTCGTTCATTTGCGGATCGTAATAGGCATCCACGGTGGGCGGAGTCATCTCCCACTCGCCACGGTCGACGGGTTTGCCGATCTTTGCCAGTTCGCGCTTAGCTTCGAAAATGGTGCTGCGGCGCACGTTTCCCGCGAAGTCGCCGCGCACGATCTCGAGAGTGCTGTAGTCGCGCCACTTGTCGGGATAACCGATCTTGTTGACGATGGCATGTAGCTTCTCGAGCGCCTGCTGTTTGGTGGCCGGGCTCATCCATGACAATGTTTTCAGGTCGCCCTCCATGGCTGCCTCGATCTCGCGGGTCATCTTCAAGGTGCGGGCTTTGACTTCGGGACCGAACGTCTTGGCTACGAACACCTGCCCCAACGCCTCCCCCAAGTCGCGGTCCACCCACCGCACGCAACGCTTCCATCGCGCTGGCATCACGTCGATGCCCCGCAGCGTGCGGCTGAAGAAATCGAAGTTCTCCTGTTGAAATTTCTCAGAAAGATAAGGAGCTTGTTCATGCGCCAGGTGCCAGCGCAGATATGTCTTCAAGTCATCCAAGCTTTCGCTCTGGATCAGCCGGTCCAGTTCCCGATAGAATTCCGGTTCGGTCACATTGAAGACCTGAAGGGAGGGCGTTCCGATCGCGGCCAGGTAGCTGTCCCAATCGAAGTGCGGCGTGAGCGCTTTCAAGTGGGCGCGATCCATTTTGTGAAAGAGGTTGTAGGGATCGCGTTTTTGCACCTGGGTGAGGGATTTTTCCGCCAGCGCCGTCTCTATCGCCATCACTGTTTTGGCTTCCTCTGTGGCGGCAACCCCGGGGTCCCCCATCAATTCGAACATCCTCTGCACGTGACGCACGTACTGGCCGCGGATTTCCTGCGACTTGTGATCAGTCTTGGTGTAATAATCGCGATCAGGTAGGCCGAGTCCGCCCGAGTCGGCAAAGGCGATCACCTGCGACGCGTTGGCGAAGTCCTGGCTGGAGCCAAAAGCGAACAGCATGTGGTTGCCTTGGATGGCCGGATGTTCGTACCCGAGGTACTTCCCGAGGTCTGACTTCGATTGCAGCGCGCCAATCTCTCTGAGTCTGGCTTCGAGAGGAGCGGCGCTGAGCTTCTCGATGGCTGGTTCATCCATGCACGCTTGAAAATAGTCGCCGATCTTCTGCTCAGAGGCATTGCGGGTGCGGCGGGGATTCGAAGCCTCCAGCAGAATGCCCCATAGAAACTGCTGGTTCTCGTCGGAGAGTTTCGCGTACACGTCCCACCTCGGCTGGTCGGGCGGGATGGGGTTGTTCTTCATCCAGCCGCCGCAGACATATTGGTAGAAATCGTTACAAGGATCGGCGGCCCGGTCCATCGAGTTAAGATCGAGGCCGGGTTCGTAGGGAATGGACCGCAGGGGATGCTCCTCGCCTCGGGCCGTCGAGCCCTCTGACGGTGAACTCTGAAGACCCCCGCCATCAGAGGCGGATCGGGGTTGAATCAGAACAAGAAACAGAATGGCGCTACCAAGCAGCCCATAACGCAGTGACGATCGAATCATGATTCCTCCACCTGTCTATAGTCTGCTGCCAATTGCTCTTTCGGGTGTGTAAATTGGCGCCGATACAATCCCGCATAAAGGCCGCCCTGCGCATCCCGCCTATCATTCCTGCCATTCCCATATGTTCTCCTCCGCCAACGCCGGTCCGCTCTATCCGGTTTTCGTGCCACCTATCGAACTCCCGGCATGGAGCAGAGAACGAGGCAAGAGACGGACCAGGGCTACGATGAACTTGTAGCGCCAGCCCGGTACCACGAACAGCTTGTTGCGTTTGAGGCCCGCGAGCGAGGCGTCCACAACTTTGTCCACAGGAGTCCACAGGCTCGCGGCAACGGATTTTCGGTCCACCCCAATGACATCGTGGAACTCCGTCAACGTATAACCAGGGCAGAGGGCCTGCACGCGGACGGGCGAGCGGGCTTGCTTCAGTTCCAGGTAAAGACCCTCCGTGAAAGCGTTTATCCAAGCCTTGGTGGCGCCGTAGCTGACGCTTCCCGGACGAGCGACGAAAGCGGCTACCGAGGAGACGTTTACTACCGCGCCTCTGCCGCGCGCCGTCATTTTGCGGAGCGCTGCGTGCGCGAGGCGGAGGGTGGCCATGACGTGCAGGCGGTGCATGGCGGCTACGCAGTCGACTGGAGACTCGTAGAAGCGCCCCCGGCTCCCAAACCCGGCGTTGTTGAGCAGGAACTCGAGACGCTCTTCGCGGGCGATGCGCTCTTCGACGGCCTTCAGGTCGGCGTCGTGGGTGAGGTCGGCAGCCAACGGCTCAACGAGTACACTGTGGCGGCCGGCCAGTTCAGTGGCCAATTCCTTAAGGCGATCCACGCGCCGCGCCACAAGGATTAAGTCATAACCTTCTCCCCCCAGCCGGCGGGCGTAGGCTGCGCCAATACCGGCCGAGGCTCCGGTCACCAGCGCGAGAGGTCGAGTGCTGTCCATTGATTTCTCCCTGGTTAATCCCTAAGACTCAGCGCACCGCGGCGGCGCAGGGGCGCAAATGGCCGAAAACCGGCAATGCGACGTTAGGGCGCGATTTGGACCGATCCACGGCCAAACGGCAGCTACGGCTTTGTGTCTCTTCGCGCTCCTTGACTAACATTGCCCTTTTGGCTGCCGCTGCTTGGCTTCAGCGTGAATTGCGGATTTTTAAGGGTTCCTTTAAGGATGAAGGGTAAAGTCATCTTGCCTCCCTTAAGAGTTGCGCCGGTCAACCCTCCCAAAACACTGGTGAGCGCGTTATCGCTGGCGGCGAGTCTTGCCACGCCTTGATAATCGAGGCTGCCGTTGCCCGCGAGCCCAAGGGATCCTGTAGCATCAAGTTCCACCCCGTTGCCGACGATGGCGCCTTTGGTGGTCTGAATTCTATTGCGGGCGATAGTGAAATCCATGGTGATGGAGGAAAAAGAATAAGGATCCCCGGAGGCCGGCCCCATCTTGGCAACGCGGAATAGTTGAAGCAGATTCGGGTCCAGGCGCAAGGTTGGCAAGCGTCCCGCGCGGATGGTCAAGTGGCCGGCGCCGCCCATACCGGCCAGGGGGTCAGGAGAATCGCTCACCTCGCCATCAAGCGCCACATCTCCGCCGAGAACTCCAGTCATCTTCCCACGGACATCCGGAAATGCCTCCAGCAGCTTTGCCACATTCACACCTCTCAGGTTCGCTTGGGTGCGATAGCGTGTGTTTTGAGATCCGAAAGCAAAGGCAAGGTCGCCAGCGGCGCTGCCGTCGTAGCATCTGAGTTCCAGGCCGTCGAGGAGGACTCGCTGAGGAAAAAGGTGGAGGTTTGACTTCACATGCGTCACGACCAGGTTCGTGACATGCAGCGTGTTGACTTCGAACGTTCCTTCTGTCACGAGGGAATCTTGAGCATTCTGGGCCTGAGCGCCTTCTGTGAGTGCGTTGAGCTCGAAGCGACGCAGTTGGGCTGTAACTCCATCCGCTGCGACCAAGGCCGGGCCTGCCTCACCTGACGGCAACAGGTCTGCCATGCTCAGGTTTCCTTTATTGATTCTGACGTTGGAAATGGTCCCCAGAATGAACCAGGGCTTGTTCCCGGGTGGGTCCGGCGCGACTTCGCCTGGGGATGGCGGATCACCGGAATTCCATTTTCCCCTGAGGTTGTAAAGCAGGCTGATGGCGGGCCACTCCAGATCGAGCGATCTGATGACGACTTGATGGTGCCAAAGGGCCGCGACGTCGACTACGGCGTAGATCCTCCGAGCTTTTATGAAATCTCCCTGGGGAAATCCCGCAGGGTTTTTTAGAGCGAAGTCGTCAGCGCGGATGGAAAGGCGAGGGAAAACCGTGAAGGCGAGGTGGCCGATCATGGCGCGCCAACCCAGCTGTGTTTCAATGAGCGCTGCTACTTGCGGACGGTAGCGGTCCACGTTGACGAGCCGGGGGAGGACCACCACGATCACTACTAACGTGACGATTAGGAAAACGAGAACGGCAAGGAAGACTTTTGTGCGTTTTGACAATGCGGTCGCCCCTTTTGGAGCCAGGGTCAATCTGTGATTCTACACCACGGCAGTCTAATGTGTCGGGGTTGGAGCCGCCTTTGCCTTCTCCTCAGTCGCTAAGCGATTCAGCTTAGCGGTGTAATAATCAAAGAAGTTCTTGTTGGGGGGCGCGACCTGAACTGTCTCAACAAACTCTTGGGGGTTGGTCCTCATAATGACGGTTCGGAAAAGCCATCCCGGCGGAGGCTGGTCACCTCCCTCGGGATTGATGCGAGTTTCCGGCCCATCCACGGTCAAGCGGTATCGCGTGATGAATCCCATGCTGGAAAAAGTGCGCAGCAAAAACTCGCCCCCTTGCCGGTCCGGGGTGAGGACACCCAGCCAGGTTTCTTTCAACGGCGCAGAAGTCTTGGTCGCCTGCAAAGTGATTTCGCCGCGGAAGAGAATCACGTGCTTGTCCAGTTGATAGCTGACGGACAAGTGCAATTCACCTTGAGTTCTCTGGTCCGTGGTTTTTCCCGTCCAATCGCCAACCAGCCAGTCCACCGCCGAGAAATCCGGCCGCGCCGGCAGTGGGATCTGGTAGACAGTCGGCGACTTCTCTTTGGAGTCCCGTTGGGCAGCTCCGACGAGGCACGCGAAGACAAGGATAAGTGGGATCATTGGTTCCTAGTAATTATACGTTATTTTCGCCCCACCAGGCGAAGGCGTGCTGTGAAAGCACGTCTCTGTCCTCCGGCGAAAGCGAAGGGACTAATATAGGTATTAACGGCATCGGGATTGTCGTGATTGGTAGCATTTATGGAGCTGACGCGGAGAGCCCACTCCTGGCCGCGGAAGTGGAACCGCTTCTCGAGCCCCACGTCCAGATCGAAATAGTCGGGGTAGCGAAACTGCCCTGGCGAGCTCAATAACTGCAGTTCTTCGTTTACGGCGTCGAAAGGATAACCCGTCCGGTACTCCACGCGGCTGCTCAGGAACAACCCCCAGATCGGCAGGGGCGATTTCCCCCAGGCGATCAAGCGATTGGGAGTGTCCCACAGCAGCCGACCCGGTGCCTGCGGAACAAAATAGGGGCTCAAGAGCGAGTAGTCCAGAGCCTGGTTACTTCGGGCGCTTGAACGGGTGTAATCGGCGTAGATCTCGGCCTTGTTTCTAAACACTCGGCGCACCCAGACCTCAGCGGAGCCATAACGGTCGCGGCGCTCATCCCCGAAGAGAAACACTCCTCCCAGGGGAGAAGGTTGAATGTCTTGATAGGTGAACCCGTCGGATTCCACGCGGCGAAGCAACGCGACGCCGGTGAAAGTATTGGAACCCATCCTTTGTTCCCACTCGATACTGGTGGTGTTGAAGCCCGTCTGCCGAAGCCCGCCAGTCGGCAGCACGAAGCGCGTCGTGGCGGGCCCCAGGACGGGCGTGGTCCCGGTCGAGTCGTAAAGCGTGTCAACCCGCTCCTGATCGAGCCCTTCACTCCACAGCGCCATGTTGATGGGCCGGTAGTAGATTCCCCAGCCGGCAGAGATTTTGGTCCGGCTATCGGAGAAGGGAAGGAAGTTAGCGGCCAGCCGGGGGCCGAATATCGTCTTGCCTATGATTTTGTCCCAATCCGCCCTTCCGCCAATCGAAACGACCAGCGGTCGAAGTACTTTCCATGAATCCTGCAAAAAATAGCCGAACTGCGTGTTGTCGAGGTGAAAATACGGCGCGCCGCTAAAGGTGGTTTTCAGGAGCAGAGTATTATCGGGGCGCAGCGTCTCAATCGGATTGCGAACCGCCCCTTGAGAAAAGGCCAGCCCATCGGCATTGAAGCCCGCTTTCACCTCATGGGTGCCGCTCCAGCGCAGTGAGGCAAGATTCAGGTTGCCGATCACCTGCGCCCGGTGGTTGCGCTGGAGCAGCCTTTGAAAGTAATTTCCTGAGGCGGTGATCGGCTGCACGACGTAAGGCTCGGACCCGAGTGGCTCGTCGTTCAGAGTGGCATTGTCCGTGGCTGCGCCCAGTTCAAACATGTTCCTACCGAAGAAAAATTGGTCTTTGATGGAGACAAACTCGCGCCGCGCGTGGTCGTCGGTGGTCGTCGAAAGGGGAGTAAACAGACTGAGGCCGAGATGCGAATACGCACTCTGGTTGTACAGGAAGCTGCCTTGAAGAATGTTGGTGGGCGTCAGGTTCATCTGCACCCGGGCAAGATTGTCGCCCGACCATTGCTCTTGCGTGTCGCCGTTGCGCGGCAACCCCTGAATCAACGAAAAGGTGTGCTGAATGCTGATGCCGTCGGAGAACCACGCGCGGCCCCTGTGCAGCGGACCGGAGAAGTTGAAGCGAGGGTACCAATTCCCAAGGTGGACGCCTTGCTGGAGATTGACCGCGGGGAGGAAATCTGTGGTTCCGAATCTCCAGCGGTCGTCGCCCACGTAGGTGCCGAATTCCATCACGGCCCCGGCAGCGTGCGCGTACTGCGCTCCATAGCGGCCGTCGACCACCTTCACTTCGCGCACGCTGTCGATATCCAGCCTGCTACTCAATTGACCCGATACAGGGTCGCCAATCTCGAAACCATCCAACATATATTCGGCGTCCCCCGAGCGCCCTCCCGCCACATGAATTCCGCCGGAGTTGTCCTCCGTGACGCCCGCGATCATGGGCAAATAGGCTGCGAGGTCGTGGGAGCTGTAGGTGGGAAGATCAAGGATGTCCCGGGCGTCGAAAATCTCCTGGTGCTCGGACTCGAGCGGATCGATCTGCTTGGCTGAGGAGCGAACCTCCACACTGGAGTGCACCTCGAATTCGTGGCTGAGAGTGAAGGAGACTTCGTTGCTTTCCTCCTGCACGGGCACCGCCTGGTCGGTAAGGCGAAAATAGTCTGGCTTGCTGAGGCTGAGGAGGTACTCGCCCGGGGCCGGCACTGACACTCCGAAATGTCCCGTGTCGTCCGAATAAGCGTATTGGATGGTTCCGCTCTGGGATTTTACGGTGACCTGAACGCCGCTCACCGGCACGCCGTTTTCGTCCACAACCGTGCCGCGTAACTGTACGGCCCCGGTGGCTCCGGCCGGAGCAGGAAGCAACATCACGATGGCCAAACATGCCATCAACAGCCAATCACCGGGAGTGAGAAGCTTGCGGGCTTTGGCGGCCAAGGGACCTCGCTCGAATGTTCATTTGCTATTTTATTCGACGCTCACCCCAGAGTGTAGGGGGAATAGTCGAAACCCTTGGAGATCTCTTCCCAACGTATGTCCCTGCTCGCGCTGGCGGTTGTGCAACTCACCCAAAAGGAGAATAATACTTCCCATGGGAAAGTGCTGCCGAATCGCGCTTTTCTCCCTGCTTGCTTCCACACCGCTCTACGCGCAGGGTAACTACGAGATTCAAGTTTACGGCGCGGACACGGTTCCTCCGGGGCGGACCATGGTGGAACTGCACAGCAATTTCACTTTCGAGGGATTCAAAACGCCCATCGACGGCGTGCTTCCCGATGAACATCAATTGCACGAAACCGTGGAGATAACACAGGGCTGGAACGAGTGGTTTGAGACGGGATTCTACATCTTCACGAGCGCGGGACCGGGGCAGGGGTACAAATGGGTTGGCGATCACATTCGCCCGCGTGTTCGCGTTCCTGACAGTTGGAAATGGCCCGTAGGCGTCAGCCTCTCCACCGAATTTGGCTACCAGCGCCCCATCTTCTCGAGCGATACCTGGACATGGGAGATTCGGCCTATTATCGATAAGCAGTGGCATTCCTGGTACCTTTCCTTTAACACGGCCCTCGAGCGCTCGTTTCATGGGCCCAGTGTTCATGAAGGCGTCGGCTTCTCACCGGATTTTAAAGTCGCCTACTCCGTCACTCGCAAGCTCAGTGCGGGCTTTGAATACTATGGGTCGTTAGGGTCTGTAACCGGGTTTGACGCTTTTTATCTTCAGCAGCACCAGATCGTGCCCACCCTCGATTATGATTTCGGCCCGAACTGGGAATTTAATTTGGGCATGTGCATTGGGGTGACGCGCAGCACCGACAGGTACATCTTAAAGATGATTATCGGGCGGCGGTTCCGATTTATCACACCACGCTTGCCTCACTTTCTGAAGTCCGGCCAGGGAGAAATGGACTGATCTCGCCTATGAGGAGACGCGCCAGGTTCGCAACCTCGCTTCTCTTGTGCCTGCTGCCAGGCTTGCTGGCCTTCCGCAAGGAACAGCCGGCGGTTTCCGGGCCGCCGCTCCCTCTGGGACTTCCGCCCATCCCCTGGCCTGAAGATAATCCTTACTCGCCGGCGCGCGCCGGACTTGGGAAAATGCTGTTCTTCGATGGCCGCCTTTCCTCAAACGGGATCGTTTCGTGCGCGTTCTGCCACGAACCGCAGCACGCTTTTTCGGCGAGCACCACACTCTCAAAAGGTGTGAACGGGAAGCAAGGAACGCGTCACGCTCAAACGCTGATTAACCGTGCCTGGGGTAGATCAGAATTTTGGGACGGGCGTTCCCCCACATTGGAGGCGCAAGTCATCGTGCCGGTGACGAATCCCGATGAGATGGGCATGACCGCGGAGCGGGTGGTTCAGACGCTCCAAGGGATTAAAGGCTATGCCCCGCTCTTCGCCGCCGCCTTCGGAGACAGCACCATCAACTTCGATCGCGTCTCGAAGGCAATCGCCACCTTCGAGCGCACTATAGTGTCCGGAAACTCCGCGTACGATCGCTACCTCGTCGGAGACAAGTCTGCTCTCAGCAAGCAGCAGAAGGACGGCCTCGATTTCTTCAATCGCAAAGGCGAATGCGCCGAATGCCACACCGGGCCTGACCTTACGACGGAGAAGTTCGCCAACCTGGGAATCGGAATGGACCTGCCTAATCCCGACCCTGGGCTGGAAGCAGTCACCAAGAAGCGCCGGGACTTCGGAAAATTCAAAATACCCACTTTGCGCGATCTTGCCCACCGCGCTCCCTACATGCACGACGGCCGCTTCAGGACCCTCGGAGAGGTGCTGGACCTCTACGCCAAAGGAGGATTGCCCAACCCTCACCTTGATTCCCGGCTCACACCCTTCTACCTGGACGACGAAACAAGGCAGGCTCTGTTAGCCTTTCTGGATTCATTGAACGGAGAAGGGTGGGAGAAGATCACGCCGCCGAGTAGCTTCCCTTAATAACGCGGGCGCTCCTCAATACTTCTCCCAATGCAAAACTTCGGAGAGGGGCCGCTTCGGCTGTTCCGGGATTTCCGCCGGGTAGCCGAGAGGAATCAAGCTAACCAGCCGGCAGCCTGAGGGCGCTCCCACGAGACGGCAGACGTCCGAAGCGTAGGGCTTCTTATCCCCCGCCACCCAACACGACCCAAGTCCGTGGGCGCGGGCTGCGAGCAGAATATTCTCGGTCGCAGCGCTACCATCTTCGAGGTAGTATTTCGTGTCCTTGCACAGCACCACCACGCACGTCGCGGCCTGGGGAATGAATTTCCCGTAGTCGGTAAGGCCAGCAATCTTGCGCAGCATCGCGGGTTCCGTCACCACCACGAATTCCCAAGGTTGTAGGTTGTTGGCGCTGGCGGCCAAGCGTCCGCAATCAATGATGTCTTCGAGAATCTTCTTTGGTACGGCTTCACTCCTGTAGGCGCGCACCGAGCGCCGTGTCTTCAACACCTCAATCGCGTCCATGGCTGTATCTCCTCCGCTAAGTTACGACGTCCCCCGTAACCGCCCTGGGCAGACGCCATTGTAGCAGCGTGTCAATCTGGAGGAAGGAAATACTTTGGGTGCGTATACAGGCGGGTCCCACGATAACATCATCGCGGTGTCATTCCGAGCGTAGCGAGGAATCTTGCTCTGCTTCTGTGTTTCACAAATTGTCACGAATCAGTGCGAGATTCCTCGCTATGCTCGGAATGACAGGTTCGGCACGCGTCCGAGGCGGGTGAAAAAGGCATGCGCCGCTGAACGGGCGCGAGTTACTCGTACCTCAGAGCCACGATGGGATCGACTTGCGTCGCCCGTCGTGCGGGGATGTAGACCGCCAGGCTGGCAATACCCCCGAGGAGCAATAAAACCACGCCAAATGTCACTGGGTCGGTGGTCGGGGTCTTGAAGAGGAAGTTCGTCAGGGCGTGTGACAAGGCGAGTGCTCCGGCAAACCCCGCACCGATTCCGAGGAGTATGGAGCGCAGTCCTTGCGCCATCATCATCCGCAGAACGTCCCGACGTTGTGCGCCCATCGCCAAGCGTACACCAATTTCATGAGTCCGCCGGGTGACCGAATACGCGGTCACGCCATAGACTCCGCTGGCTGCAATCAGCAATGCCAGCATCGCGAAGGTGCCGAGCAGTATGAGTCGCTCCCGCCGAGTCGACAAGGACGCACCAACACGCTGCTCCATGGTTTTCACATTCGCCAAGGGCAGGCTTTTATCAACTGCGAGAACCGCATTGCGCAGCGCCGGCACGTAACTCGATGGGTCAGACGACGTTCGGAGCACAATGTCCATGAAACCCGAGGGGCCCTGCAGGTAGGAGGTGTACAGCTCAGGCATTACTCTCTCGCTGAGGCCGAGGTGGTGAGTATCCACTACCACACCCACTACGGTTTGCCAGGAATCATTCGCCCAGATGCGCTTGCCTACTGCGTTCTGACCTGCGAAAAGCGCATGGGCCAAGCTTTGGTCGAGAATCACCACCGGCGGCGTATTCTCCGCGTCTCGTTCGTCGAAGAATCGGCCTGAGAGCAACCTGATCCCCATGGCTCGAAAATAGTCGGAGGACACGATAGCTGGGCAATACGTGACATCGCTCTCCGGCTGGCCTTCCGCCCTCAGACCATTGCCAAGCGCGTTAAACATCGTAAAAGGCATCTCCGTTGTCGCCCCCGCAGACTCGACGCCGGGAATGATTCGTGCACGTTCCAGCACCTGCTGGAAGAACTCTCGCTGGCGAACAGGGTTGTAGATATTTTCCGGCGTCAGCCAGACTTCGGCGGTGAGCACGTTGCGAGCGTCGATGCCCGAGTTGACTTTGAGAAGCAGCAGAAAGCTCTTCACCAAAACCCCTGCCCCCACCAGCAAGACCAAAGAAAGGCCCAACTGGGCGACGACCAGGCCGCTGCGCAACCGCCGATGCGTCTTCGACTCACCGAAATGGCTTGCGCTTTCTCTGAGGGAATCTGTGAGGCGCAACTTGGATGCCGCGAAGATCGGTGCGAGTCCGAATAGGAAACCTGTGGCGAGGGCGCAAGCCAGCGTCAAGCCCAGCACCTGGAAGTCTAGTCCGAGATGCCCCGGCAGCGATTCCGGTACATACGATCGCAGGATCGTGGTCAGCAGGGGAACAAGCAGCAGTCCGAGCGCGCTGCCGCTCACAGCCAGCAGCGTGCTCTCGGTAAGCATCTGACCCACCAGGCGCGAGCGGCCCGCGCCAATTGCGGCTCGAACGGCGATTTCGTTTTCGCGCGACAAAGCCCGCGCCAGCAGCAAGTTGGCCACATTCGCGCACGCAATCAAAAGCACGAGGCCGACAGCCCCCAGCATGACAAAGAGCGCCGGGCGAACATCTCGGGTAAGCCAATCGTGCAGTGGAATAACCCTGGCATGAGCGGCGGCGTGGTATCGCGACCACGGCGGAGGATACTGATTGTCCATGCGGCGCGCGATGACTTCCAGGGCCGCTTGCGCGCCCTCAACGCTGACGCCGGGCTTCAAACGGCCGACGACACTCACGATCCCCATCGCCAGGCCGGGACGCTCCGAACCAGGCGGTAGGGCGTCCGGCAGCCAAACTCCGACACCCGCCGAGCCCGGATGGAAGAAGCGCCGCGGCATCACACCAATCACGCTATAACTCACCCCGTCCAGAATGATTGACTTGCCCAGTATGCTCGGGTCGTTGTTGAAATAACCTTGCCACAGATCGTGGCTAAGGATAGCAACGTGGTTGTGCCCTGGTCGTTCCTCTTCCGGCCGGAAAGTGCGGCCCCACGCGGGCTCGATTCCCAGAACGGAAAAGAAACTCTGGGTCACATGCCCTGCGAGGATACGTTCCGGGCGCTCACCTGCCGTGAGATTGATGCCTCGCGTGACACTGAACGCCCCGAGCCAGTCAAAGACCTTTTGCCCTTTCTCCCAGGCCGCGTACTCGGGTGTAAGAACGGTATCGCGGCCGGACTGCGGCATGAGCTCGGTAACCCGGACTACTCTGCCCGGATCTGGAAAAGGCAAAGGGCGCAGCAACACAGCATCGAGAACCGTGAAAATGGCCGTGTTCGCCCCGATGCCAAGCGCCAGCGTGGCAACCGCCACGGCGGTGAATGCGGGATTCTTGCGCAGCATGCGCAAGCCATAGCGAACGTCTTGCCATAGCCGCTCGAGCCAGAGGAAGCTCCATACTTCCCACGTGTCTTCTTTCACCCGCGCCACGTTGCCAAACTTGCGCAGGGCTGCATAACGCGCTTCCTCGGGCACCATGCCACGCTCGATGTTGTCCTGGGTCTCGCGCTCGATGAAATCACGGATGTCCCGGTCGAGGTCCTCCATCATGCGCTTGCGGCGACTGAACAACCGACTCATAGCTTTCCTCCCTCACTCATAGCGCAGCGCCACCATTGGGTCAACCTTCATTGCGCGTCGTGCGGGAATGTAGCACGCGAGCAGCGCGACGAGCGTGAGCAGCAGCGAGACGGCGATGAACGTCAGCGGGTCGCTTGGCGCTACGCCGTAAAGCAAGTTTGTCATAAGGCGCGTGAGCGCGAGTGCCCCAGCAGCCCCGATGGCGAGCCCCATCAGTGTCAGCCTGAGTCCGCGCCCCATGATCATTTTGAGGATTTCCCTCTTCTGCGCCCCGAGCGCCATGCGAACCCCGAGTTCATGCGTCCTTCGCGCCACGTGGTAAGCCATGATTCCGTAAAGTCCCACACAAGCCAGGGCGAGACCCACAATCCCAAAGAAGCCTGCAAGGGTTGAAATGACGCGCTGCTGCCCCATCGAGTTGCTCACTTGCGCGGCGAGCGTCGTAACATTGGTTATGGGCAGGTTGGAATCGATCTGGTGGATCGCCTGCCGCACCTCTCCTGTGACGGCCGTCGGATCGCCCGCGGTCCGGATTTCGATCTCGTTGACGGAAGTCATGACCGATTCCAGTTGGAAGCCGGAGAGAAACAGCATCGGCCCCGCGGCTTCACGCGGGCTCAAAAACCTCGCGTCGCTAGCCACACCAACGATCTCAAAACCCGGCGGCGCGAACTTTGGCCCGGCGCTAAATCGTCTTCCGATAGGGTTGCCGCTCGGGATGAATTTGCGCACAAACGCGTCATTGACCACCGCCACGGGAGACGACGCTGCGGTATCACGTCTGGAGACCGGGCGGCCCTCGAGGATGCGGATCCCTTCTGTCTCGAAGTACCCGGGACCCGCCACCACCACTTGCGGGCTGACCTCGCCCGCGGGAGGCGCCTGGCCCTCCACAGAAACTTCGAACCCGCCCCAACTGCCACTCATCGGGCTGATCGTTCCGACGCTGGCGGAGCGGACCCCGGGCAGGGCGCCGACCCGATCCAGCAGCGTGCGGTAGAGGCTTGCCAACTCGCTCGATTTGTAGCCGACCAGGTGCGCGTCGATGTTCACCAGCAGCACGTGCTCTGGTCGAAACCCGAGATCCTGTTTTTCGAGGCCGACGAGGCTGTGGAGCAGCAACCCTGCCGCCACGAGCAGCACCAACGAGGCAGCAATCTCAAAGACCACGAGGTTCTTCCCCAGCCCCAGTCGAGCCCGTTCCTCGACGCCCGGCAGCCGCCCTTCTTTCAGTGCCGGAACCAGGTCCGCGCGTGCCGAGCGAAGCGCCGGGGCGAGGCCGGAAAGAATCGCGGTCAAGAGCGAAACGGCCACCGCAAATGAGAGCACGGCCAGGTCCGGCGTGACGTTCAACGGGACCTTTGCGGCCACCATGGCCAGCAGAACGTGAACCCCCCAAAAAGCCAGAATCGCGCCCGCCACGCCACCTGCCACCGCCAGCAGCACGCTTTCGGTGAGTACTTGCCGCAGCAGCCTGCCACGCGTTCCACCCAGTGCCAGACGCGTCGCCATCTCCTTCTGGCGCGCCGTCACGCGCGCCAGCAT
>Ga0187784_10000608_pt1 | contig 26642 bp, 22 predicted proteins | sample 1015_SJ02_MP15_2_FD_132964 | JGI IMG/M metagenome (GOLD analysis project Ga0187784, IMG submission 132964) | Tropical peat soil microbial communities from peatlands in Department of Meta, Colombia - 1015_SJ02_MP15_20_MG | ecosystem: Environmental > Terrestrial > Soil > Wetlands > Peat | place... | reverse complement strand
TCAGTCGCGCGAGCCCCGCCGGCGCCTCGATCGGATCGAGCCGCGGGCCTTCGCCGGTCTCGAACGAGACCCTTTGGCCGAGCGCGTCAGGAATGACGAGAATGTCGCTGAAGAGGATCGCGGCGTCGAAGCCAAACCGCCGTATCGGCTGCAGCGTGACCTCCGCCGCCATCGGCGGATTGTAGCAGAAGTCGATGAAGCTTGCGGCCTTGGCGCGCAGCTCGCGATATTCCGGCAGGTAGCGCCCCGCCTGGCGCATGAGCCAGATCGGCGGGACGGATCGCCTCCGTCCGCTCAGCGCGGCGAGCAGCGGCTTCTCGGTTTCGGGAGCGGCTTCGAGCATGGTTGAGATTAGATCCATTGAAGAGCGCTTGCTCATGGCGCGACCGCGCCTCCTTGGGGCCAGTGAGACGTCAGACCAATCCGGCCACGCCATGCGGCAGGCGCAGCAGAATGTCATGACCGGCGTTGGCGCCGATCAGCGCCGCGTCGGCAGGCGCGCCGCGCCCCTTGGCGGCGTAGGTTTCGCTCCCGTCGCTGCGAAGCGCCTCGCCCCGGAACATCAGCGCCGCGTTTTCGACACGCGCGTGCGCGGCGATCGGCGTGCGGCAGGAGCCGTCGAGCGCGGCGAGAAAAGCCCGCTCGGCCGCAAGCGCGAAGCCGGTCGCGGCGTCGAGGATCGGGTGAAGCAGCGCCTTCGTCCGCGCGTCGCAGGAACAGCAGGTGACGCCGATCGCCCCCTGGCCCGCGGCCGGCAAAAACTGCTCGAGCGGCAGGATCTCGCTCGCGCGCGCCTCGAGTCCGAGCCGCTTGAGGCCTGCGAGCGCGAGCAACGAGCCCTCGACCTCGCCGCTCTCGACCTTGTTGAGCCGCGTCTCGACATTGCCGCGCAGCAGGACCGTCTCGAGGTCCGGGCGCAGACGCTTGACCTGCGCCGCGCGCCGCAGCGAGGCCGTGCCGACGAGGGCGCCGCGCGGCAGCTCCGCGAGCCTGGCGCCTCCGCGCCCGATGAAGACGTCCCGCGCGTCCTCGCGCGGCAGATAACCGGCGACGCAAATTTCGCCCGGCAGATGCGTCGGAAGATCCTTTGACGAATGCACCGCGCAATCGATGGTCCCGGCGATGAGCGCCTGGTCGAGCTCCTTCGTGAACAGGCCCTTGCCCCCGGCCTCGCTCAGGGCGCGGTCCTGCACGACGTCGCCGGTCGTGCGGATCACGACGAGCTCGAAGCGCTCGGGCTTTTCGCCATGCGCCTGCGCGAGCCGCGCGCAGGTCTCGCGCGCTTGCGCCAGGGCGAGCGGGCTGCCGCGCGTGCCGATCCGTAGGCCTTTGATCATGAAGTCGCATCCAGGGCGGGAAGGTCCGCGACTATAAGACCAAAGCCTCGCAGCGCAAACGCTCTTGCGGGCGCGTATGGCGTCACAAAGCCGTGCTATGCTTCTGTGGTTTAACCCCTGAAGGCGGCGGTTGAAGAGGGAGCAGCGGCGCGCCATGACTACCGATCGTTTAAAGGCTGCGCTGGAAAGCGACATTCCGGGTTGCCTCTTCGCCCTGCGCTTCGACGACGAAGGGCGAGCCGAGCCGGGCGGCGCCGCCGACGTCGACCGCATCGGCGCGCCGGGCGAGGGCTTCGTCTGGCTGCATCTCGATCTCAACGACCCGCGCGTGCATGCGCTGCTCGCAAGGCTCGCGTTCCTGGACGAGAACGCCCGCAAGACGCTCTTAGGACCGATCGACGCGCAGTTCATCGAGCATTCGGGCGACGTCGTGCGCGGGGCCTTCGTCGACCACGAGCGCACGATCGTTGGGCGCATCCCGCAGACGGGCTATTTGCGCTTCGCCGTCGGCGAGCGCTTTCTCATAAGCGCGCGCGACCGCCCGCTCAGCGCCGTCGAGTCGACGCGCGTCGCGCTCAGCGCTGGATTTCTCGCCGAAACTCCGCTCGATCTCTTCGAGACCATCGTCGGGCATCTCTGCGACGAGCTCGGCAAGATGATCTATGAGCTCACGCTCGCGCTCGATCGCATCGAGGAGCATATCGTCGGCGACGGCAAGGGCCCGCGTGAGCGGACCGCGCTCGGCGCGACGCGACGCGCGGCGCTGCGGCTCGCCCGCGAGGTCAACGGCCTGCGCTCGCCGCTGCTGCGGTTGGAGGCGACGCTCAGCGAACCCGAGCAGGAGGATTTGAAGGAGCTCGGCGGGCGGCTGAGCCGGCGCGCCGAGATCCTCGCCCACGATCTCGCCGAGGTGCAGGACCGGGCGCGGCTGCTGCAGGACGAACTCAACGCGATCGCGGGCCTCGTCACCAACGATCGCCTCTATGTGCTGACCGTCGTCACGACGCTGCTGCTGCCGGCGACTTTCGTCACCGGCTTCTTCGGCATGAACACGAAGAGCCTGCCCTTCACGGAGATCGACTACGGAACGGCATACGCGGGAGCGCTCTGCCTCGCGGCCTCGCTCGTGGCCTTCGTGATCATCCGCCGCATGGGCCTGACCCGCCCGCGCGACGGCGACGAAGGCTCGAAGCCACCCCGGAGCTGACGCTCAGAGGCGCTCTGTCCCGATTTGGGCGGCGACATGCGCCGCCGCCGCCCGGATTTCATCGCGCTTGTGCTCTAGGCCTCGCGCCTCACTGCGACAGGCCGAAGCAATAATCGACCAGATAGGCCGTGCCCGCTCCCGAGCCGGTTATGTAGGCGACGAATTCGTTGAGCAACGTGGTCTCAGCCGCGGTGCGGTTCGCGTTGGCGATCTCGATGCCCCATTGGTCGATCACCGAATACGTCGGCGTTTGATTGTATGGGTAGGTGTGGTGGTAGGTGCCCGAAGGAAAGGTTTTGACGCCGTTCGACTCTTGGCAGATCAGCGACTGCGAGACGAAGCCGTATTTGTAGGTTGCGGCGACGATCGCCTCATAGGTCGTGTAGATATTGGTCGAATCGTAGACGTCTCCGTACGGCCAGGTGGTGGGCAGCGGCGACGGCAAGACGCCGAGTTCCTGGAGCACTGTCCCCGCGGCGAGGCCGTAGGGCGCCGTTGCGGGATTGGCGATGACGATGTTCGTCGTCAGCGGCACGGGCAGACCGCTGCTGATGTTGACCGACGGCGACCAAAGCTCCAGCGTTCCCTGCGCGTAGAAGAAGGGCGCGCCCACCACGAGGCTGGGGTAGCTCGTATAGAGCGTTTCCGGGCGTGTCTTGTCGGCAGAGAGGAAGAGGTCGTATTGCGGCGATTTGGCGATGATCTGGTCTTCGAGGGTTCCGCTTGCGCTGAATGTAACCAAGACCGTCCCGCCGGTTGCGGCTTCGAACTTCGGTATGATCAAGTTTGTCAGCACCTTTTCCAGATCCGCCGCCGCCGCGATGGAAATCTGGGTGGCGGCATGAGCCGACGAGAGCGTCAGAGCCGAGAGGCACGTCGCGCTCAGCGTGCTTTTCACCAGCTTGCCGATGGACATGTGAGGATTCCTTTTCATGGGTGGGTTCGCTTCCTATCTGGTTCCGCCGCGGCCTGAGCGTTTTAGAACTTGCGGGACGCGGTGATCGGCTTGCGCTAGGGTTGCGGGGGAATCTGGAGGCAGGTCTGCTGCAAAGCGGCTGTCCCGGCCGTCGTGCCGACGCCGGTCAGGAAGTTGATGAAGTCCGTCAACTCGGTCTCTTGAGCGGCGGTCTGGCCTCGGGCAATCGCAACGCCAAACCACTCGATGGGGGTGAAGTAGTCGCGTCCGAACTCATATTCGTAATGATAGCTCCCGACCTCATAGACTTGGCCTCCGCCGTAGTTGTTGCAGACTTGCGACTTGGCGGTGAAGCCATAAGCCACGCCGCTGAACTCGACGTCGGCATAGACTGCGACCGTATTGGGATCGGTCGTCCCGATCCCGTTTTCCAGCGCCTGGATGTAAGGCCATTTGGAGTAGAGCACCTGGATCGCCGCCAAGCCCCAGGGATCGAGCGTGCTCGGATCCGGATATTTGAAAGGCTGGATGCCGGTCGTCGGCAAGCCGCCGCTGATGTTCACGGGGGTGTTGGCGCTCGAGTAGAGATCGAGCGTGTCGGTCGCGAAGGGGAACGGCTGGCCGGAGACGAGACTCGAATAGAAGAAGGCCAAGTCGTAAGGGTAGACCGCGGAATCCGACAGGAACAGGTCGTAGGGGCCAGTCGAGCCGCCACTCACGATGTCGGAGGCGATATTCGCGTCGGCATAAACAACCAGTCCGACGCAATAGCTGGCGCTCGGATAATAGTTGTAGAAGGCGGCGACGACGTTCGAAGCGGTGTTGGCGATGCTCGGCGAGACCGCCACGTTAATCAGCGAGGAGCACGCCGCGGCCGCGTCGGAGGCGTGCATCAGCGCCGCTGCGGCGACGCCTAGCGCCAGGCTTTTGAGCTTGTGTTTGGTCATCTCTCTTCCTTTCTGAGTTTGTCGCGCTGGGCCGTTTGGCGTGCGAGCAAACCTTGACGACGGAGCGTCAAGCTCGTGCAAGGACGTGCGCGGCTCCCTGCTCGGGCGCGCGTTCCTCATTCGGGGTTTTTGCGTCGGACAGCGTTATCGGAGCTGCAGAAGGCCCGAACTCGACGGTCCGAGCGTCTGTCTATGCTTGGGTGGCGTGCGCCCAGAAATCCCGCGCGTCAGCGCACAACCGCCGGCCTTTGCGGAACTGCGTCATTTTTTCAAAACAAATCACGACGCGCTTCGAAACCTCGGAAACGCCTGCACTGCCCGGAAACGTCATCTTGTCCCTCCCTGGCTTTTACTGGTACGCGTGAGCGTATTGCTAGATTCTACAACTAATAATTGCATCTATCTCTCTCGTCGAGACGCCTGATCGTTAAGTAAGTTGACTATACGCAGACAGCCCCGCCTCCGTCAAGCCGCGTAACCGCCGCAATTTGACTAAAATGTTGACATTTTTGGTGATTTTTTGGGCTCTGTGCTGCCCCTTATCTGAATCATCTCCTCGCGACACGTCGATTTGTGATCGCCGTCCGCGTTATTGACGTTCTTGTTCTACTGCTCCCCCAGGGCGCCTGACCTTCAATCATTGCGACAGAAGCAATCGAGGAATTGAGGACGCCCCGAGGGGCGCAGATGCGTGAGCGCTTGCTCGCGATGACGCTTCCAAGCTCCCGAGACCCTTCTCAATGGAATTAGGAATCCGCAGGATATATTGTCCAAAGAAAGATGCGCCTTGCCCAACGCAGCAAGTTGCGTTTACGCAACTGCCGACCCTTGTTCGCGAGCGAAGTCGACGCCGACCGAACCAAATCGATCGCGGAGCCAGCCAGCTTAACAAATGGTTAACGCGCCCTCCTCCCTTTGACGAATAGGCGGCCCGCGCACGCCAATGCAAGGTTCGATTTCTATCGGCGCGACGAGACGCGCAGCGCCTTACGTCTAAAATTTGAGCGCGCGTGGCTCTTCCCATTGCGCCAAGTCGCGTGTACCGTCTTAGACGAATCAAGACTATATAGCCGGGTGAGTATAGGTTATATAGCCTGCCACCACACAGGCTTTCCTATGAAGCGCTCGGTCTTTCTCCCGCCGCTCGCTTGCCGATTCGACGGCAAATCTGCGGCGCGGATCTCCCCCGAAACTCTCAGCTGTCTTCGTCCCAGGCGGGCCTGGCGCCGGGCTTTCGTGACCAGGGGGTCGCTCTGTGCGCGCTGCGCGCTCCTCGCCGCCCTTCACCCCGCACTCGCCGCCCCGCAGGGCGGCACGGTCGTCTCGGGTCAGGCGAACATCTCGACCAGCGGCGCCGTCACCAACATCAACCAGTCGACCTACCAGGCGATCATCAATTGGCAGCTCTTTTCGATCGCGCCGAACGAGATCGTCAACTTCAATCAGCCGGGGCCCTCCGCCGTCACGGTGAACCGCGTCATCGGCAATGAGACCAGCGTCATCGCCGGCGCGCTCAACGCGACGGGACAAGTGTTCATCATCAATTCCGCCGGCGTCCTCTTCACCAAGAACGCGCAGGTCAATGTCGGCGGCCTCGTCGGCTCGACGCTCGACATCACGAATGCGAACATCAAGGCCGGCAAATATCAGTTCTCCGGCAGCTCCACTGCTTCGGTCGTCAATCAGGGGAACATCACCGCGCGCCCCGGCGGCTATGTCGCGCTGCTTGGCAATAATGTCTCGAATCATGGGACGATCACCGCCACGCTCGGCACGGTCGCCATGGCGTCGGGCGAAAAGGTCACGCTCAACTATGGCGGCAATTCGCTCGTCGACGTCACCGTCGACAAGGGCGCGCTCAACGCGCTCGTCGCGAACAAAGGCGCGATCAAGGCCGACGGCGGCAAGGTGATCCTGACCGCGCGTGCCGCCGACGCGCTGCTCTCGGCGCAGGTCAACAACTCTGGCGTCATCCAGGCGCAGACCCTGGCGGCGCTGACGGGCGGCGGCGCGCCGCGCACGGGCTCGATCAAGCTCATCGCCAATGGCGGACGCGTGCGCGTCTCTGGTCTTCTCGACGCCTCGGCGCCAAACGGCGGCCCCGGCGGCTCGATCGAGACGAGCGGCGCGAAGGTTCACATATCGAAGAACGCCGTCGTCACGACCAAGGCCGCAAACAGCAAGAACGGCTCCTGGCTCATCGATCCGGACGGCTTCACGATCGCGGCGAGCGGCGGCGACATCACCGGCGCCGCACTATCGAGCCAGCTCGCCAACACCAATGTCGCCATCAAGTCGACGTCGGGCAGCGGGACCGACGGCAACATCAATGTGAACGACGGCGTGAGCTGGGGCGCCAATACGACGCTGTCGCTGACGGCGACGAACAACATCAACATCGCGGCGCCGATCACGGCGACCGGCGCGACGGCGGGCCTGGCGCTGAACTTCGGCGGCAATTACGTCTTCCAGAATTCGAGCGCGATCACGCTGAGCGGGGCGAATCCAAGCCTGTCGATCAACGGCCAGTCCTATCAGGTCATCAACACGCTGGCGCAGCTCGCGGCGATCTCGCCCAACAACAGCGCCACGATCGCCAACGGTTATTATGCGCTCGGCAGCAACATCAATGCTGGGGGCGTGGTCTTTTCGGGCCCGGTGGTCAACGACCTCGAGGGGACGCTCGCGGGGCTCAACCACACGATCACAAATCTGACCATCTACGATCCGAACTCCAACTATAACGACGCCCTGATCTCCACTTTGGGCGCGACGACAGGTCTTGCGGCGACTGTGCGCGACGTTGGAGTGATCAACGCCAATGTGAACGCTGGACTGTCCGTCGATTATGTGAACGGGACTTATGTGAACGGCGGCTCCGGCGCCACGCTCGTCTACGGCAATTTCGGCACGATCAACAACAGCTATGCAGCTGGCGGATCGGTCACGGGCTTGGTTAACCTCGGCGGCCTGGTCGGGATCAATCACGGGGCGATCAACAATTCTTACGCCAATGTCGTGATTAACGGCGTATATCAGCTGGGCGGGTTGGTGGGATACAATTACGGGACGATCGACAACTCCTACGCCAACGGTCCGGTTTATGCGACCGCTCCGAATGAGCCTGCGGGGGGGGCTTTCAGCGCCACGAGCGTCGGCGGACTCGTGGGCTTCAATGCCGGCGTCATTGAGAACTCTCACGCGACGGGATCGCTTACGACATACAACGTCTTCGACGTGGGCGGACTCGTCGGCACGAATTACAACTTAAACGCTCCCAACCTTACAACTTCAGGCGTCATCACCAATTCTTACGCGACAGGTTCTGTCAACGCGACCATCAACGAGTCCGGCGTCAGCTTCCTTACCAGTGGCTTCGGCGGACTGGCGGGGTCCAATGATGGCGGCGTGATCAGCTACGCCAGCGCGAGCGGCAATGTGACGGTCAGCAACGCCTCGAATGGCGTGGGCGGCTTCAATGTCGGCGGCCTGGTCGGCTACAATGGAACAAGCCCCTTCGATTTAGGCGTTGGCGGCATCATCCAGAATTCGACGGCGACGGGCAATGTCACGGCGGTCGTCGGAACGACGTTATACGTCGGCGGACTCATCGGCTTCAACGATATGTTCACGACGGTCATCAACGATTCGTCGAGCGGCGTGGTCTCCGGCCTCCCGGGGTTCACCGGCGGGCTCATCGGCGCCAATGTCGGCGACTCGACCATCAGCGGCAACACCTGGAACATCACGACATCAGGTCAGACGGTCGGCTACAACTCCTTCGGCGCGGGCGCGCCGCCTGTCGACGGCATAACCGGAATCAATCCGCCACCGCCGCCGCCTCCACCGACTGCTCCGACTCTCTCCTTCCCGACGCAGCCTTTCATCGACGCCAGCCAGACCGCGACTGTCGTTTCCACGGTCGACGCCTTGCTCTCGGCGGACTCGCCGCCGCGGCCTCAGGCCGCAGCCTCTGCGGGAACCGCAAGCACGTCCAAGCTCGCGGGCCCCTCCCTCGACGACAACGTCACAAGCCCCAAGGTTCAGACCGAAGCGGATTGGCTGAAGCGCAAACAGGCGACCGACGTGGCCAACGCCCGCGCCGCGCGCGCCAGGGAGGCCTCGCTCGCCGGGCCTCGGCGAAGCACCGGCGTCGAAGAGGAAGAGGCGCCGGCGCCGCGCCGCCCTATCTCGGCGCCGCCTCACGCAGCCGCCAAGCCGAAGGGCGCCGGCTTCGGCGCGACGATCCGCAGCATCGAGATCGAGGGCAAGCAGTACGAGCTGCAAGAGAAGCCGGGGAGCAAGACGCCTGCCCCAGTCGATGACAAGGCAGGCGCGCCCCAATGACGAAGAAACTCAGCTTCGGCTCCGCGCTTTCGGCAGCCTTCGCTCTCGCCTCGCAGGCGCAGGCGCAGACCCTCCCTCTCCCATACAACGCCGGCGACGCGTTGCGCGAGTCCGAAGCCGCGCGTCGCGAAGCGCCGCGCGCGCCCAGGCCGCAAGTCGAGATCCCGCAGTTCGCCGAGCCGCGACTGACAATACAGGAAAATGAAAAGCTCTTCGTGCGACGCTTCGATATCGACGCCCCGAGCGGCTTGATCCCGCCCGAAGAGACGCAGGACGTCCTCGCGCCCTTCGAGAACCGCAAGCTGACGCTCAACGAGATCTACGACGCGGCCGATCAGGTCACGAACTTGTATCGCAGTCACGGCTACTTCGTCGCCAAAGCCTATGTGCCGGCGCAGGACGCGCGAAGCGGCGCGCTGCGCATCAAACTGATCATTGGACGATACGCGGCGATCTCCCTGCAAAACAATTCGCTGGTCGACAGCGGATTTCTGCAGGGCGTGCTCAATCGCGCGCTGGACGGCTCGCCGTACATCCATAAGGATGAACTCGAGCGCGCAATGCTTCTGATGTCCGACCTCCCGGGGGCTGGAACGCCGCGCATCGCAATTTCCTCCGGCAAAGAACCGGAGACGTCGGACGTCAACTTCACCGCGCGTGAGGCGCCTCGCACGGAAGGCTACATTCTCGGCGACAATTACGGCTCGCCCTACACCGGCCGGTTGAGGATGAGCGGCTCTCTGGCGGTCAACTCGCCGCTCGGCGTCGGCGATCGTCTCTCCGTATTCGGCATCCTTTCAGAGCAAGCTGAACTTGCGAACTGGCGAGTCGCCTACGGCTTTCCGCTTGGGCTTGACGGGCTGCGCGGCGAACTCAGCGCGTTTCAGACGACCTATGTGCTCGGCGGCCTCTATAAGGCGTCAGAGGCGGCAGGCGTCGCAAATGGCATATCGGCGAATTTGAGCTATCCCGTGAAGCGACAACGCGACGACAGCGTCTATCTGTTCTCGACTTTCACGCACAAATACCTGGACGACAGAATTCTCGGCGCATCCACCGCTTCCCGCACCATCGACCTCGGAACGGTGGGCGTCACGCGCAACACTTTCGGCGCGCTTCTCGACATGCCGCTCGTGACGGAAACGACGCTGTCCGGCACGATTGGCGATGTCAACTTCCCAAATCCTGAGGACAGAGCGGCAAATGTCGCAGGCGTGGACACCACCGGCGTCTATGCAAGGTTCAACCTCAATTTCAACGCCACGCTCGCGATCAATTCCTGGTCTTCGCTCTCCGCGACTTTACGCGCTCAAAAATCGTCGGGACGCAATCTCGACGCCAGCGAAAAACTGGGGCTGACGGGCTATTTCGGCGTGCGCTCCTACGACGAAGGTCTTGCGGGCGACAGCGGCTACATCTTCACGCCCGAGCTCAAATTCGCCCTGCCCGACGTCGAGCGCTATCGTCATTCGGTCGGCCTGTTCACCGACGTCGGCGCGGCCTGGCTCGAGCACGGCGCGTACACGACGACGCAGGCGACCTACACGCCATTGAGCGACGTGGGTCTCGGCTATTACGGAGCCTATCAGTTTGCGCCCGCCGAGTCGGTTTTCGTCAAGGCGCAGGTCGCGCATTCCTATGGCTCGGAAAGCGTGGCTCCGGCCTACGACCGGCACACCAAAGGTCTGGTGCAGATCGGCTTGAGCGCGGCGAGCGACCCGACGCATGGAGGCATATTTTCCGAGGCGCCCGCTCCCGACTTCGGCGCAAGCCTGGCTGCGCTGCTGCCGGAGGCGCTGAATGCGCCGGAGTCGCCGCCCCCGTCTCCCTCTTCGCCTCCCCCGCCGCAGGCGCCGCTCGGCGTGTTCGGCGCGGACATGCCGGCGCGCGGGCTGCTTGTGTTGTCCGCCATTCCGTATTTCGCGAATTTCTCGCACAGCCAGATCGGGGCCAAGTATATTTCTCCGCAAAACGTCGTCGCGAACTACGGCTGGTACTACAACCCGACCCTGAACCTGCGCACGGTTCCGATCGACATGGCTGTGGCGCAACAATCCTTGACGCTCGCCTATGGCCTAACCGACAGTATTTCCCTGGTCCTCGGCACTGGCTTCACCGAAAAGCACAGCCACATGATGACCTTCTTTGGGGGCGCCATACCCAACCCCCCATTTTGGAATCTCTTTCCCCGAGGGATGAGCTTTCCTGCAGTTGACAGCATAACTGACACCACGCTTGCCGGGATTTGGCGCTTTTACGAGGACCCGATTCATCGTCTTCAGCTCAACGTCGGCCTGTCGTTTCCGACGGGCAGCGCCCATGAACCGGGCACGCTGCTGCAACCGAACGGAACCTACCAGATCGCCCGAGACTTCTATGGGATGGAATCGGGCACGGGAACCTTCGACATCATGCCGGGCCTCGTCTATCGGGGGGCGCTGGATCAATGGTCTTGGGGCCTCTCCTATCGGGCGCGGCTTCCGCTGGCGGTCAATCCGGAAGGCTACGCCTGGGGCGACCTGCACGAGTTCGGGGCCTGGGGCGGCTATAGCTGGATACCCGGCCTGACCACCACGCTGCGTCTTGCGGGGACCTTGCAAGGGTCGATCATCGGGCACGATCCTCAGGTCGTCGGCAAGGTGCAGACCGCTGATCCGAATGACTACGGCGGGCAGCGCGTCGAAATATTCGCCGGCGCGACCATCAACGGCGCGCTGTTCGGGGCGTCCGCCTTCGATATCGCGATGGAAGGCGGCGTCCCCGTCTACCAGAACCTCAACGGCCCCCAGCTGGCCAGGAACTGGCAGGCCAATATGGCTCTGCGGTACAAGGTCGGAAAGGAGGACCGCTCCAAGCTGCCGCTCGGCCTCGGAGCTCTCCTGCCTTCCTACGAGACCTCACCCGAGATGGAGCCAAATGCGCCGCTTTGGACCGGACTCCGTGTCGGCGTAAATTTCGGCGCGAACTTCGGCGGCAACGACAAGCTCGAAACTGTGCCAGGTCCGACCCTGTCATCGCTGTCGCCCGGGGCTCTGCCGGCGACTGGTCTCCTCGCGCTCGTATCCAACTCTTCGCTCACGTTCCGAAACGAGGGGTTTCTAGGCGGCGCGCAAGTCGGCTACGACTGGCGTCTCAGCCAGTCCGTCGTCGCCGGCTTCGAGGCGGGCATCGACGGCGTGGCCGGCTCTGCAGGCGTCGCGAGCCAGCTGGTCGGCGCGACGAGCGGGCTATTTTCCGCCATCGCAAAGACCAACGGATATAAGACCCTCGATTATGTCGGCACCGTGCGCGCCCGTCTCGGCTACCTCGCGACGCCGAGGCTGCTGCTCTACGGCTCCGGCGGGTTCGCCATGGCTGGCGTCAATCTGAACACCGGCGTCTTCGTGCAGGAGACGATCGCGGGTTTTCCCTATCCGGTGAGCGGAACTTCGCTCTATCAGGACCTTCGACCCGGCTGGGCTGCGGGCGTCGGCCTGGAATGGATGTTTGCGCCGCACTGGAGCCTCAAGGCCGAGTATCTTTACTACAACACCGGCACTGCTCACCCCGTCGGCGGCGTGGCGCTGATTCCTTCGACGCCGGCGCTCGCCGCGTTCACGGCGCCGCAACCCGGCTATATGTTCGACGGCAATATCGCGCGGCTCGGGCTCAATTATCACTTCAACGGGCGCGCGCCGGTCGCCAGCGCTCCGGTCGAGCCCGCGCCCTTCGTCCCGCTGTTGACGGACGCCGCGGCGACTACCCCGGCGCCAGCGATAGCGCCGCCGCCTGGCGCGCTCTGGACGGGGCTTTATGGCGGTCTCAATCTCGGGGCCGGCTGGTCGTCCGGCAGCGGCGAAACGGGCTACCTGCCCTATCTCGACCCGTCCTTCCCGCTCGGAAGCGTCATGAACGGAATAACCAACCTGTGGTTTTTGCCGAGCGGCGCCGAGACGGGAGGCAGGTCAGGCCTCATCGCCGGCGGCCAGATCGGTTACGATTACCAGCTTTTGACGCACTTCGTGATCGGCGTGGAGGCGGACCTCCAGGGGTCGAACATCACAAGCGGAAATCGGGGCGACAACACGCTGTACGCCAGCCCCTATGGCATTATGTTGTTAACAGACCCCAACACGGGCAACCTCTACCCGACAACCGGCACGCTGACGCCACTTGGGGGCGGGACAGGAGGCGTCTCCTGGCCATGGCTCAGCACGGCGCGCGTCCGCGCCGGCATACTGCCGCTGTCGACGCTCCTGGTCTATGGCACGGGGGGCCTAACTTACGCCCATGTGACGACTTACACCTCCGGCGGACTTCACGCCGGATGGAACGCTGGCGGCGGCGTCGAGTGGATGCTTGCGCCGGGCTGGTCCGCCAAGGCGGAGTTTCTGCATGTCGATCTCGGCGACGACGGCGTTGCGAACCCGTTTCTCGGGACCTCCGGCGACCATATTCATCCACGATTAAGCGTCGCGCGCGCCGGGTTGAACTATCACTTCAACTGGGGCTCCTCCGCTCCTGTCGAAGCAAAGTACTGACGAGGGCGGCGCCTGAATTGCTTCGCCTGGCTTGCATTGATAAGGCCTCAAAGTCCTGGACGCATGTGCGAGGCTCGGAGTTGCGAAGGATCGGAAAGCCCGGCCTGAACAGACAATCGATGCCGGGGCCACAAGGTCGTGCAAGCGTCTTGGGAACGGGAAATTGAAGCATGAAGGTGGAATGGGCATCGAACCTGGTCGATTTCGGCATCCTGGGCCTGCTTCTTTTCTTGAGCGTCGTCGTCGTCGCCATTCTGCTGGAGCGACTGGTGTTCTTCCGGACGGTGGAGTTGGAGAGCTTCAAGAACGCCAAAGCGCTCGAGCTGGAGCTCACGCAGCGCATCTATGTCGTCGCCTCGATCGCGGCGAATGCGCCTTATGTCGGTCTGCTCGGCACTGTGCTCGGCATCATGTTGACGTTCTATAACATGGGCCTGGATTCGACTGCTGACGCTGGGCGCATCATGAGCAGCCTCGGGCTCGCGCTGAAAGCGACGGCGGCCGGGCTCTTCGTCGCGCTCGTCGCGGTGACGGCCTACAATATGCTCTGGAACAGGATCAAGGTGCTTATTCTGAGATGGGAGATCGCCCATGGATGAGCGGCCGTTCGAGACGATCAACGTCATTCCTTTCGTTGACATCATGCTCGTTCTGCTCGCGATCGTGCTGACGACCGCGAGCTTCATTGCGACGGGCCGGATACCGGTCTCGCTCCCGCAGGCCTCGACCACTGCAGAGAAGCAGAAGGACCGGATCATCGAGCTGTCGGCGGAGGGCGAGGTCTATCTTGACGGAAAATCCGTCTCGAAGGATTTGCTCGAGGAGCGCCTTCGGGAGCTGCCGAGCGAAACGCCGATCCTGATCCGCGCCGATCGCGCGACGAGGTTTCAAAGCTTCGTCGATGTCGCGGACATTCTCAAAAAGCTGAAGATCCTGAAGGTCTCCATACAAACTAAAAGCGTCACCCCGTGAGCAAGTTCACTTTCACGATGCGCCAGGCGTTTGCGGCGTCCGCCGCTCTGCACTCGGCGGTCATCGCGCCTTTTGCGCTTAATGTGGCGGCGCCGCCGCCGGAAGACGACGATATGCTCGTCCTCGACTTGCGAGGGCTTCAGACCGACGTGCAGCTTGACGAGCAGATCAAGCGTCAAACGAGCGGAGCCGCAGGCGTGAGCGCCGACCTGCAAAAGACGGCCATTGCCCAAAACGAGTCGCCTGCAAACGACGCAACTCCGAACGAGGAAGATGGCTCCGCCCCAACCAAGCCTCGCAAGGCGGCGCCGAAGGCAAAAAACGCGGCCGGGGAACCGGGGCCGACAGACGTCAACGGCGCCGAGCAACTGCAGAAAGCCCAAAAAATTCACGATCCCGCGCCAGATCAGCTGGATCCACTGAAAGTCTACGCGAAAATCCTGTCGAAGCGCGTGCAATCCAAGCTGGTCTACCCCGAGGAGGGGCGGCAGGCGGGCCTCCAGGGCGTGACGACCGTGTCTTTCACGATTATGTCCGATGGGAGCCTGCGTCCAGAGTCGCTGAAAGTCGTCAACAGCAGCGGACACCCAAAACTCGACGAGAGCGCGCTGAAAACCATTCGCGCCTGTTCTCCTTTCGAGCCGCCGCCAAAGGAAATCACGCTGAGCCTGGCTGTCACATATGGTCGCAAGCGCTGACGTCGCCGACGTGCTTGCATCCGTCGAAGCAGCGGCCAATATGTCTGCAAGTTTCGCCGACTGGCCGGCCGGGGCGCGAAAGAAAACACGCGACCTAGACGCCAAGGCGGCGTCAATTTTGGCGACGAGCGGGGGCGGGCCAGCGCCGTTGAAGTGGTAGTTCAAGCCCATGCGCACCATGCGCCCGTCGAACTGCGCCGCATGCGCCACGGCGGAGAGGTTGCGCCTGGCGTTGCAGAGCAGCGCCCCGACGTTGGCCGTGTTCGCCGTGCCGAGATGGCAATAGAGATGCACGGCCTCGACGCTCCCCTTCGGCAGGAACATCCACTCCGCGCCGGCCCCTTGAAGACGCCGTTGGGTCGAGGCTTGCATTGCTCCTCCTCGCTGACCCGCCAGCGCGGCGCCATGCCGGAGAACCAGTCCCTAGCGAGCTGCGGGCCGTTGAGGTCCTGATAGACCGGAACGCCCGCATCGAGGCCGATGGAAAAGCCGGGGAAGCCGGAGAGCTTGGCGTCAATGTCGGCGCCGCCATGGACTTAGATGCGCTTGCCCCCATACCAAAGCGGGTTGGAGCTCCAGGAGTCCTTCCTCAAGCCGTTCGGGATCGAAGCATAGCGACGACCTTGGCGCCCAGGCGCGCGCCTAGCGAAGCCTCGAAGAACCAGCGCGTCGCGCTCCGGCGGCAGCCGTCAGCGATCGCCGCCGTCGGTCGCATTCCCATCCAAAGCGTTGGAACTGTGAAGCGACCAAGCGAACCAGAAATATCCGACGCTGAACAACAGGCACGCCACCGTTCCGCCGGGCGACCCGTGACCGGAGAGCCACAGGGCGAGGCCGAGGAGGGCAAGACCCCACAGCGCCGGGATCGCCGTGAGAATGAGTTTCGTCGCGGCAGAGTCCTTTCTCTCGGGAATCCGTTTCATCGCTTGTGAACTCGAAGGGCGCCGCTCGACTCAAGCGGCTTTCGGCACGGCTCGCCGTTGCAGTTCGCGAACGCAGTCCCCGACCGCCGCGATTGACGACATGCTTTGGCGATTGAGCATCCGCTCAGGAAATTCGACGTCGAACTCTCGCTCGAGCGCCAACATGAGCCGGATGGCCAGGAACGGCGTGAGACCGGCCTGATACAGGTCGGAATTGAGAGCGAGATCTTGGGCCGACGTCGACAAGCTCGCATTCTCATCAATCAGCCGCCGAATGGTCTGGAGCATCGATTTCTCGATCATGGGTCTTCTGCTTCCCAGTTGATGAAGCCGACGAAGCATGTATGCGGACAATATAAGGATTCCATTCGAAAACTCGGGGAGGCGAATAAGGGCGGCCTTAAACGGCGGCGTCTGGACGAGCCTTCGTAATACTGGCGCATCTGCCCTAATTGAAATTCAAGCCTTTGCGCTCCGCTGTGCGCCGGGAGGCGGCCGTGCTTCTGGCTGGGGGCTCAGAACTTCTGCGGCGGCGGCGCAACAGCCGATCTCTTGTTCGGATTTCCGCCACAACGAAGACGGGAGCTGGACCCCGCTGAAGCGGGCGACCATCGGCGGGGCCCGCCAATACAACGGCGGCAGTGGGCTAGGTGGCTGGGGGACCTGGATTCGAACCAAGATTAACGGAGTCAGAGTCCGCTGTTCTACCGTTGAACTATCCCCCAAGCGGGCCCGCGCGTCGGGCGCGCGCGTGAGCGATCCCTCTAGTCAGCGCCCGGACGACTGTCAATATGCGGCTCGCGCGTCACGGCGCAAGCTTGCGGCTTCACGGAGCGGCCTCTAAGGTCGCGCCGCCGATGGCGCGGCGGTCGTTCGAAGAGGCGCAGCATGAAAGGCATGGTCAAATTTCTCGCGCTCGCGCTCGCGCTGGTCGCGGCCTTGAGCGGATGCAGCAAGTGCGGCGGCTGGGAGGAGCTTAAGCTGCCGCAAGCGCCGAGGAGCTGCGCCGACGACGGCGCGCGCTGACTTAAAGCTCGCCATGAGCAAAGCATCGCGCTTTCGAGACATGAAGCGGCGCGGCGAAAAGATCGTCGTGCTTACGGCCTATGACGCCCCCACCGCGCGCATCGAGGCGGAGCAGAGCGTCGACATCATCCTCGTCGGCGACAGCGTGGGCGTCAACGTGCTCGGCTACGCCCATGAGCGCGAGGTGACGCTTGCCGACATGACGCATCACATCGCAGCCGTGCGCCGCGGCGCGCAGGACGCCTATCTCATCGGCGACCTGCCCTACGCCACCTATGACAACCCGTCAGAAGCGCGCGCGAGCGCGGCGGCGCTCCGCGAGGCCGGCGCCGACTGCGTCAAGTTCGAAGGCGCCCAGACGGATATCCTCATGGCGCTCAAGGACGCGGGCCATGACGTGTGCTGCCACCTGGGGCTCGAGTCGCAGCATCAGGACGTGAAGCGCCGCCAGGGCAAGACCGCGGAGGCGGCGCGAAAACTCTTCGACGACGCGCGGGCGCTCGACGCCGCCGGCCAGGATTTTCTCGTGCTCGAGCTCCTCCCCCGCGAGCTCACGCAGCGCATCGCGGAGAGCGTCGGCGCGCCGACGATCGGCATCGGCTGCGGCCCGCACGCCGACGGGCAGGTGCTCGTCGTCAACGACATGGCCGGCGTGACGCGCCGCGAATATAAGCACAACCACCGCTACGGCGCGCTAGGCGTAGCCTTGGCCGAGGCCGTCGCGGCCTATGCCGCAGACGTGCGCGCCGGCCGGTTTCCGGCCCCCGAGCATGGTTTCGCCATGCCGCCGGAGGAGCGCGCCCGCTTCGAGCAGGACCTGACATGAGCGCGCCCATCGGCTTGCTTCTCGTCAATCTCGGCACGCCCGACGCGCCCGACGCCGCCTCGACCCGACGGTTTCTCGGACAGTTCCTGAGCGATCCGCGCGTCGTCGAGCTGCCGCGCCTGCTGTGGCTGCCGCTGCTGCATGGCGTCATCCTCAACACCCGGCCGCGGCGCTCGGCGCGGTCCTACGCCAAGATCTGGAATCGCGAGACCGGCGAGGGGCCGCTGAAGAAAATCACCCGCCTGCAGGCCGAAAAGCTGCGGCAGGCAGCACAAGCCGGGGAACTGGGCGCGGGCGAGATCGTCGTCGATTACGGGATGCGCTACGGCGCGCCCTCGCTCGCGACCGCGCTCCGCGGCCTCGTCGCCAGGGGCTGCGAGCGCGTCGTCGTGCTGCCGCTCTATCCGCAATACGCCGCCTCGACGACGGCGACCGCCTTCGACGAAATCGCGCGCGTCATGCGAGGGTTGCGACGTCAGCCGACGCTGCGCTTCGCTCCGCCCTATTTCGACGATGCGGCCTATATCGAAGCGCTCGCGGCGGATCTGCGCGCCGGACTCGCGGCGCTCGACTTCGCGCCCGAGGTCGTGCTTGCATCCTTCCATGGATTGCCGCAGCTGCAAATCGACCGCGGCGACCCTTACAAGGCGCAGTGCGAGCGCACGGCCGAGCTGCTGCGCGCCGCCGCCGGATTGGACTGCGAAAAATTGCGCGTGGCTTTTCAGTCGCGCTTCGGCCGCGCGCAGTGGACGCGTCCCTACACCAAGGAGACCGTGATCGAGCTCGCGCATTCGGGCGTCAAGCGGCTCGCGCTCTTCGCGCCGGGATTCGCCGCCGATTGCCTGGAGACTCTCGAGGAGCTCGGCGTCGAGATCCGCGACGACTTTTTGGCCGCGGGGGGCGAGCGCTTCGCGCGGCTTTCCTGCCTCAATGACGGCGCGGCGGGCATGCGGCTCCTTGCGACGTTGGCGCGGCGCGAGCTCTCGGGTTGGGCGTGACGCGGCGTCCGGTCATCTATGACGTGACACGGCTCGTCACGCGCGCGCTCAACCCCGCCCCGAACGGCATCGACCGGCTCGACTTCGCGTTGGCCGGGCATTTTCTCAAGCGCGGCGAAGAGCAGAACCAGGCGCTGATCACGACGCTGCTCGGCCAAAGGCTCGCTTCCTCCGCGCAAGCGGCGCAGACGATCGACGAGATCGAGGCCTATTGGCGCGAGGACGATGATGCGTCGAGGGACGACGCCTTGGCGGAGGTCGTCGCCCGCCTCGAAGGCCCGCGTGAGCGCTCGCCGCGCACGCCAATCCGGCGAGAGCCCGACTTCGCCCTCCTCGCTCAGAACTGGCGCGCGCTGCGGCGCTGGCCCTTTCGCCTCGGCCCTTCGCCGCGGCAGGCGCCTCCAGGCGCAATCTTCTTCAATGCGGGCACCTTCCTGCTCGAGAAGGACTGGCATCTGCGCTGGCTGGAGGCGCGGCCCGACGTCGCCGCCGTCTTCTATGTCCACGATCTGCTCGCCTTTGACTATCCGGAGTTCTTCTGGCCCGGCGAAGCCGAGGCGCAGGATGCGAGGCTGCGCAACGTCTGCCGCTACGGGTCCGGAATCGTCACGGGCTCGCAGGCGGTCGCCAGGCGCTTTGCGCAATACGCCGCCATGCGCGGACGCCCGGATATCAAGATTTGCGTGGCGCGCCCGCCGGTTTCGCCGGCATTCTCGACACCGGCTTCGCCGCCGCAAACGCTCGCCTCGACGAGCTATTTCGTCGTCTGCGGCACGATCGAGCCGCGCAAAAATCATCTGATGCTGCTCAACGTCTGGCGCGAGCTCGCGCAGCGGGCCGACGCGCCGAAGCTCGTCATCGTCGGCAAGCGCGGCTGGCTCAACGACAACGTCCTGCGGCTCCTCGGCGAGAGCCCGGCCTTGCGCGGTCTCGTCATCGAGGCAGGCGGCCTGTCGACGCCGGGGCTCCGTAGACTTCTCGCCGGCGCGCGCGCGCTGCTTGCACCCTCCTTCGCCGAGGGTTTCGGGCTGCCTGTGGCCGAAGCGATGGCCGCGGAGGTTCCGATCGTCGCCTCCAATATCGAGGTGTTTCGCGAGGTCGGCGGCGACGCACTGGATTATGTCGACCCGCTCGATGGCAGAGGCTGGCTCGCTGTGATCGAGCACTATTCGCAGCCGCATTCGCCGCGCCGAGAGGCCGCGCTCGCGCGCCTCAGGGAGGCGCGACGCCTCTCGCGCCCGGACTTCTTTGCCGCCGTGGACGCGTTCCTGGCTGATCTCGCGCCTATGCGCTCCAGGTGAGGCGCGAGCCGCCGCGACGCGCCGCGGCGGTCAGATGAACATCGAGAACAGGCCGGACAGCACCGCGAAGACGAATGTCACCGAGGCGATGATCCCGATATTGTCCGAAACGCCCCACGTCGCCAGGATGCAACCCAGCACCCCGCCACCGATCGTGCAAATGATGACGGTGGGGCTAATTCCGAGCTTGAGCTCGTTCATCAGGGGCATCTTGCCGTCTGGCATTGCGACCCTCCCGCGTGTTGACACGCTCACTGCCGCACTTGAAGATAGTTTGGCGCCGACGCGGGCGGGCGGGAACGGCGTTGTTCGCCATTTGAGGACGTGATTTCGCCAGCGCGGACGGAATTTCCGCGCTGGCGACTACGCTTCGCCGCAGCGTCACAGCTGCGAGAGCGTCGTGGCGTTGAACTGCATTCCGACCGTCTTTTCCAGGTTGGACAGGGCCGCGTCGATGACCGCGAAAATGGTCGCGCGCGCGGACGCGTTGCCCAAGTCGAGCGTCGCGGTTGTCGCGACAGCGTTCTTTGTGAGCGCTGACGAGAAGGCCGCGGTGGCCTGCGGAGCGGTGAAGAACTGCGCCGGCGCCGTCCCGTTGGAATAAGCGAGCGTCTGCGCGACGTTCGAAAAGACGGCGGCCAGCGCGCTCATGGGAAAGACGACGTGATTCGTCGGCGTGACGGTCGTGGTCGGGCCCGCCGTCGGGATCGGATTGTCATAGAGCTGATCGAGGTAATAATGGACCTGATAGGGATATTGCGCATAGGTGTCGCTGCTTCCCCACACCGACGCGTAACTGCCGACGGCGGCGACGGTCGCGGCCGTCGCAGTTGCGCCGAGCCGGCTGTAGGAGGGGACGAGCGTTCCGTAATAGCCCTGATTATAGGCGACGTTCAGAATCACGTCGAGGAATGCGTCGGGCAGCTTGTCGAAGTTCTGCAGCGCCTCGTCATAGGCGGGTTGCCAGGGGGTCACCCAGCCGTTCGGCCCCTTTCCGATCACGCTCAGCGCCACCATGTCATTATAGTGGAAGAAGGCGGGCAGCATCGGGCCGTAATATTTGTTGTTGAAGGATGGCGGCGTCGGCTTCGTGAATTGGGCGGCGGCGGTCGCCATCGTGTAGCCGATGTTCTTCTGGATGGCGATGTAATTTATGAGCGAGTGGCCTTGCGGCGCGAAGGTCCCGGAGACAAGGTCGAGCGAATAATTGTTGATCTGATAGGGGCCGCCCTGCCCTGCGCCCATGACGGCCTGCTGGTCTGGCGACGGGTCGATGAGGCTGCTGCTCGCCTCGTAATATTCGGTGGCGATGTTCTCCTGCAGCAGCTGGCCGAAGATCGAGCCGATCAGATAGTCCTTGTTGAATTCGATGCCTGGGTAACCTTCTTCGACGATATGCGCATACATCACGCCTGCGATGATGTTCGACATGATGAGGTCGTCGTAATTGCCGCCGGTCAGATCGAGCGAGTCCTCCGCCGCGCCGGCGCCGAGCAGCAGGTGAAAATTGATCGCGCCGGAAGAGCTGGAGCCTCCCCCTCCTCCGCCGCCGCTCGACGTCGTAACCGTAATCGGCGCGGCTTGCGCCGAGGCGCCCACGGAGTCGAGCGCCGCGACGCTGAGGCGGTAGGTCGTGTTGGGCGCAAGGCCCGAGATCGCGTAGCTCGAAGCGGACGCCGTCGCGATCGCAACGCCGTTCGCATAGACCCTGTAGCCCGTGACCGTGCAATTCGGCACGCTCACCGGCGTCCAGGAAAGCGTCGTCGACGTGCTCGTCGTGCCGGAGGCCGCCAATCCGCCGGGTGTGGGCGGCGCGGCCGTGCAGCTCGAGCAGGAGCCGACGATGGTCCAGGGTTCTCCTGTGCCCGAACCGCCATTGTTGGTGGCGGGGCTCTGGTTCTGCGTCCACCAATTGGCCCGGTAGATGACGCCGTTCTCGCTGACCTGCGCGCCAGCCGTATAGACCGAAGCGGCGCTCCAGGCCGCGGGACAGGCGAAGGCCGGCGCAACGAAAACCGTTGCAAGCGCGGTCGTGGCGATGAGAACGGTCGAGAGGAGGCGGGTCAAAGGCTTTCTCCAAAGTTCGTTGGACGCGGAGAACAAGTTGACGGTAGAAGCTTGGTTCTGCAACGGCTTTCGAGAGTTGACGCGGATTAGGATAAATGGATTGTTGCTTGATTCATAGGCTGTCGTTTGTGCTCCCCGGCGTCGAAAACATCTTCTGAGCCCGCAAATCCCTGGTATAATGCGTTGCGAGAGGTGCGGTCGTGGATTTGCCCAAGCATTAGGACCGGGGTCCTGTGAATGTCGCACCGTGATCGGTCACCGTCGGGTTCGAATGCGTCTGAAGGCGAGGCGATACATCAAAAGCGCGATCAGGGGGGCGCCCGCCGACAGCAAGACAGGGTCGCGCAGGCCGAACAGCTTTACGCCGAGGCGCTGGCGGCTGGCCAAGGCGAGGCGCGAAAGCTTAAGAGCTCCGCGCACCATCTGCTTGGCGTCATCAAATTCCAGGCCGGACAACTCGAAAGAGCGCTTGAATTCATCGATCAGGCGATCACGCTGACGCCAGATTCTGCCGAGGCTCACTGCAGTCGTGGCGACGTCCTCAAAGAGCTCAAGCGTTTCACGGAAGCGATTGCTAGCTACGACCGGGCGATCCAGCTGAAGCCTGATTTGGTCGAAGCTTACGCCAATCGAAGCCTCGTCCAGCAAGACATCAAGCAACACGACAAGCCGTTGACGAGCTACGACAACACCGGCTCAATTGCGGTGAACCCCCGTCACGCGCGCCCAAGTCGCAAGGACGCCATAGATGATATGATCGAGAGGAACCTGATCGCCATTTACGCGCATCATTTTGGGCGTCCTCCCCAAACTAATCCACCAGTTACCTTCAATGAACACGTATTACACAGAATAATCTACGACAGAGACCCAAGACTTAAGACATTCTCTGATAAGCTGGCTGTGAGGGATTATATCTGCGATAAAGTCGGCTGTAATTATGTAGTTCCCTTATTGGGTGTGTGGCGGCGCGCCAGCGAGATCAGGTTTGACGATCTACCCGCCAAATTTTTTCTAAAAGCCAATCATGGCTGCAACTTTATGCTATTTATTGACGGTCACGATGAAAATATGAAGAAGAAAATCACAGCAATCGCGGAGCGGTGGCTCGGCATGGATTATTTTAATTACTTGTTCGAGTGGGGATATAAAGACTTACCCAGGCACCTGCTCGCAGAACCAATTCTGATGTCTGCTGACGAAGGTAGCATTTTAGAAGTTAGTGTATATACATTTGAGGGTGTAGCCAAACTATTCCAGCTACATCGAGGTACAAAATTTCTATCAGAGCGACGAGAATGTTATACAGACACCGTAGGTCGGCACCTGGCCATCCGAAGAGGTCAAAAGCCATCCATTAAAATACCAGCGGACATGAAATACTTTTCGCTCTCCAATGAGCTCAGGAACGAGATTATATACGTATCCGAGCGCGTATCTGCAGGCGTCTCTTTTTTAAGAGTTGATTTTTACGTAACAGATGCCGGTCTGAAAATTGGAGAATTGACTCCTTATCCTGGGGCAGGTTTAGCCAAGTGGAGTCCTCCGTCTTTAGACCTGGAGTTGGGTCGCTTATGGGACACAGATTACGACTTATCGGCCTTTCCGGAGCTTCAGGCCTAGTCTAGCAGCGTCGCACGCTCGGAGAGCCGCGCGGAGCGAATATCGATTCTCAAGACGTTCTCGCCGCGGAGCTTCACTCCGTCCCGTCCAAGGTCGGATCATATGATGAGGACCACACCAGATGACCTCCGAGCGTGCACGCGGCGTTGGCCTGGGTGAGCTGGAAAATGCCCCAAAAAACCGGGCACGAGCATTCGGCATAGCCCGGCGATGTCTTTTTGCACGATGCGGTCATGCACCCAGCATAGGGACCCTTTGGGCAGACCGTCAGAGGTGGCTTGGTTGGCGCATTCGTGTGAAGATTATAAAGATTGGTCGCATCGCTCGGACTATAGGTCGAGATGACGTCAGCGCCGGGGATCAACGCGCCCTGTTTGATCGCCGCGCAGACGGGCGCCGAGTCTGGACTGTTGGCGCAGCCGCTCCCATCGGGGTTACACTCCATAATTGTTTGTTCATATACTTGATAATTGAGGATCGCGGTTATCAGAACCCAGTTAACGCCGCGCTGCACGGTGCATTTGCAGTTGGCGAAGCGCCCGTCTGGAGTTTGCTCGCACGGCAGCGGCTGGGGGCCGGAATGGAAGCAGAGGGCATATGTGCCGGTGCATGGCACAAAGTAGGGGCCTCCCGTCGGCGACGTCAGCACCGTGTCCCGATAAGCCGGGCCATAATTGGTCGTCCAATTTTTTGAATTGTCCCAGAACGCCTGCGAGTTTGGAACGAAATTGATGTTGCCTCCGGATGGCGGAGTATTGCCGGGCGGCGATGACTGCGCCCACGCGAACGGGGCGATGGCTGCTCCCATAAAGGCGGCGATGGCGAACACTAGGCGACGAATGTCGATGACACGCATCATCGTCCTCCCATATTGACGTGGGCTGAGCTTTTTTTGCTAAACGCGTAAGCGCCCCGTCGCGTTCCCTGGCAGGCGCCTCGACCGCTTGCCGCGCCTGGAGGACTGGAAGCGCAGTCTCAGAGCGGCGCTCCCCTGGGGGCTTCGCAAGGCCGCTGTCCCGCCGTATAAAGCTTCCCCACGCAGGCGCGGACCGCGTCGCCGGGAATCGTCCCAAAACGTCAAGGACTAGAGCTTGTCCATTCCATTTCGCTATGCCGCCAAGGTCGGCGCTTATCTGCTGCGCCAGCAGCTTGCGGGCCGCAAGCGTTTTCCGCTCGTGCTCATGATGGAGCCGCTGTTTCGCTGCAACCTCGCCTGCGCCGGCTGCGGCAAGATCGACTATCCGGACGAGATCCTGAACCGCCGGCTTTCGGTCGAGGACGCGCTGGCGTCCGTCGACGAGTGCGGCGCGCCGGTCGTCTCGCTCGCCGGCGGCGAACCGCTCTTGCACAAGGACCTGCCCACGATTGTGGAAGGGATCATCGCGCGCAAGAAAATCGTCATCGTCTGCACCAACGCGCTTTTGCTCAATAAGCGCATCGACCAGTTCAAGCCCAGCCCTTATTTCACCTGGTCGATCCATCTCGACGGCGACAAGGCGACGCATGACGCGGCCGTGTGCCAGGAGGGCGTCTACGAGCGCGCGATCGAGGCCGTGAAGCTCGCGAAGTCCAAGGGCTTTCGCGTCTCGACCAACAGCACGTTCTTCTCGAACACCGATCCCGCCCGCGCCGCGGCCTTCCTCGACGAGATGACGAGGCTCGGCGTCGATGGCTTGACGGTCTCGCCCGGCTACGCCTATGAGCGCGCTCCCGATCAGGAACACTTCTTGACCCGCCTTAAGACCAAGGAGCTCTTCCGGGCCATCTTCAAGCGCGGCCGCGGCGGGCGCGCGTGGCCGCTGCAGGAGTCCGGCCTGTTCCTCGATTTTCTCGCCGGCAACGTCAGCTACCCCTGCACGCCCTGGGGCATGCCGCTGCGCACGGTGTTCGGCTGGCAGCGGCCTTGCTATCTCCTCGGCGAGTCCTACGCCCCGAGCTTCAAGGCGCTCATGGAGGAGACGGACTGGGAGTCCTATGGCGTCGGCAATTACGAGAAATGCGCCAATTGCATGGTGCATTCTGGCTTCGAGGCGACCGCCGTCATCGACACCATGAAGCGCCCCTGGCGCGCGGCGAAGATCGCGCTGTTCGGCGTTGCGACGGATGGCCCAACGGCGCCCGACATCCCGCTCGATAAGCAGCGGCCCGCCGAATATGTCTTCGACCGCAATGTCGCGACGCTGACGCAGCTACGCGCTCACGAGGCCGAACAGCGGGCCAAGCAGCGGCCCACAGCGGCGTAGCGTCTTGAAGGCCGCGCCGGAGTCGAGGCCGGCCCGGATGAGACGCGCTAGCTGCCCGGGCTCGCGCGCGAGTTCGCGCAGCACGAGGGGCAGATCGACGCCGCCGTCGCGCTTGATGGCCCTGGCGGCGAGCGCGGGGAGCGCACGTTCGGCCGGATCGCAGGCGACGCGCACGATCGCGAATGGCAGGTCTTTCTCCTGCGCGAAAGCGCCGGCGATATGCGACTCCATGTCGACGACGATGGCGTCGCGCCGCTCGCGCAGCTCCGCCTTGCCCGCGACGGTCATCGCAGGACGATCGACGCCGGCGACGGCGCCCCTGCGCATATGCACGCCGGCGCCGTGAAAGCCGTGGTGAATGAGATCGGAAAGCTCGGAGTGCGCCTCGATCGCCTCGGCGTCGCCGAGCGCCCGCATGCCGAGAACCGCGTCGCCCGGACGCAGCTTCGGGCAAAGCCCCCCGGCGAGGCCGAAGCTCACCACGGCGGCGTAGCTGGATCTGGCTTTCTCGCGCAGCGCGCTCCGCAAGAAGGCGGGATCTGCGCCGCTGCAGAGCGTCTCGACGCCCTCGCGCCCGACGCATCTGGCCTCGCGGCTCAAGCCGGTCACGACGAGGATCGGGGCGCTCCGCCCCGCTTGTCTGCGCCGCCGATGAGGCATTGCTCCCTTTCGCCCCCGCCGCGACGCTCGC
>Ga0187784_10000607_pt1 | contig 26666 bp, 24 predicted proteins | sample 1015_SJ02_MP15_2_FD_132964 | JGI IMG/M metagenome (GOLD analysis project Ga0187784, IMG submission 132964) | Tropical peat soil microbial communities from peatlands in Department of Meta, Colombia - 1015_SJ02_MP15_20_MG | ecosystem: Environmental > Terrestrial > Soil > Wetlands > Peat | place... | reverse complement strand
GCTTTTTGGGGAAGCGTGGAGCGTCAAGGGCGGCAGGAAGCGCGGGCGCTCGGCTCGTGGCGGTGCTGCCGTCGAGCGTCATTGGAGCACAGTCGTTTCATATTGAATCGACCGTCGCTCTAAGTTTTTGGTGGAGCATGATCTTTTCGGAAAACCGGTTTCCACCCCCGGATCATGCTCTAATTTGAGGTTCGCGCCCGGCGCCCCACTTGGCCCTACTTGGCCCCACTTGGCTTGCACGCGGCGGCACGGCAATTTACAATATGTCTTTAGAGACAAATCGGCTGAAACTAGAACTAAATTCCAAAGAACTAAATTCCAAAGAACTAAATTCCAAGGCAAGCCGATTTTGGGGCTTTGGCCGTCGCCGCGAGGACGGAAGGCCTGTTTCTCCGCTCAGGTGAATTTGCATCCGGCGGCATAGCCATTGGGGATGGAATGCCTTCGATGGTCGAATACGGTAGGGAAGCGCTCGATTTTATCGAGGGCCTGGAAAAGCTGACGAGCGTCGACCGCGCCATGAACGCCATGATGGCGGGGTTTCGACGTTTTGGCTTCGAGACGCTGATCCTCACCGGCCTGCCCAATCCGGAGCAGCGCTTCGAGCAAATGGTGCTGGCCAAGCGCTGGCCGCCCGAATGGTTCAAAATCTACACGGCCAGACAATATGACCGCGTCGATCCGGTGGTTCGGCTTTGCCGCCGATCGGTGAATCCGTTCGAATGGTCGGAGGCGCCCTACGATGCCGAGAAAGAACCGGGCGCCGCTGAAGTGATGAACCGGGCCACCGATTTCCGGATGGCGCGCGGCTTCATCGTGCCCATCCACGGTCTGACCGGATTCGAGGCCTGCGTCTCGCTCGGCGGCGAGCATCTCGACCTCAATTCGCGCAGCAAGCCGGCCGTCCACCTGATGGCCATGTACGGCTTCGATCGCGTCCGCCGCATGCTGGCGCCGCCCGCCGCCGCCCGCAAGCTCACCGCGCGCGAGCGCGAAGTCATCGCTTGGTCGGCGCGCGGAAAATCGGCGTGGGAGATCGGCGAGATCCTCAAGATCAGTCAGCGTACGGTCGAGGAGCATATCGTGCACGCCCGGCAAAAGCTCGGCGCCAGGACCAACACGCATGCGGTCGCGATTTGCATTCGCGAACATTTGATCGAGCCGTAAACCGCTACCCCCGTAAATTTCCCAATTCCCGCAACGCGCGCGCGGCGTCACCTTCGGCCGGTCTGCAAACCGGCAGAAGAGGGCGACATGATTCACGTTATTTCCGCTGCCAACCGGTTTCTCTACGAGGACGTCATCGAACGGCACTTCCGGCTCCGCCACGAGATCTTCGTCGGAGAGCGGGGATGGAAGACGCTGGCGCGGCCGGACGGCCGCGAGGTGGACGCCTATGACAATATCGACACGGTTTATGCGCTGGCGATGGAGGGCGACCGCATCGTCGGCGGCCATCGGCTTTACCCGACGACCAGGACCACCATGGTTGCCGAGGTGTTCCCGCGCCTTGCCTCGGTCCGCGGCGTTCCGTCCGATCCGATGATCTGGGAGTGGTCGCGGTTCTTCGTGGTCAAGGATCGGCGCGACGGCAAGCTCAATCTCGAACTCTTGGCGGCCGTGCAGGAGCTGTGCCTGGCGGAAGGCATCACGCATGTCAGCGCGGTGATGGAGACCTGGTGGCTGCCGCGTTTCCAGGAAGCGGGCTTTGTCGTCCATCCGCTCGGCCTGCCGGCGCTGATCGAAAACCAATGGACGATGGCGGCGCTTATCGAAATCAGCGCCGATACCCTCGCTCACATCAAGTCGCTTGGTCAGATCACCGGCTCGGTGCTGCTGCGGCGCGGACCTCAGCATTCGATTGTTGATCGCGCGCTGATGGCTCGCCGGCCGGCGACCTCGAATGCAGCATGATGGGTGCGCTCATGACACATGATCTTGAAGACGTCCTGGTCGTTCTGGCGGATGTCGACCGCGCCATCGAGAAAGCCACAAAGCTTGATTTGGCGGCGACGGTCTATCTGCTGAAGATCGCCTCGCTGGACATCTGCATGGCCGCCTACGGCAATGAGGACGCTGCGCGCTCATTTGACGTGCAGTGCGGCAAATCGAACGGCCAGCGCGACGGCGCTACCCGCGCCGTCGCTCATCGATCGTTGCGGCAGGACCGAAAAAGTACCGTGCGGATTTCGGAATGAACCCTGCTGCGCGCGAACGAAAGTCGATCGCCTCGCTCCCGGCCGTCGGTTGAATCGGGAGAAATCGGGCGCGCGCTTCTGCAGGATCGCCTCCATCCTGCGTACGGGTGCGGAAGCTGCCGCCTAAGCCTGTCCGCGGAAGCCCTTAACGAGCAGCAGCACCGTATCGGCCCCGGCCTTCCGATCCTTGGCGATCTCCTGATACTCGGGTGCGGTGAAAAAGCGGTGGAAGGCGTCTTCGTCGGGAAACGACAAAAGCACGATCTTTTCCCTGTCCCAATTTCCTTCGATGACGGTCGGGTGCTCGTCGGCCGCCAGCAAGCGCCCGTCGAATTTGCGCAGCACGCCCATGAAACGGTTCTGGTAGCGATTATAGGCCGCGCGATCGGTGAAAGAGAGCTGCCCGAGAACATAAACGGTCATGGCTTGCTTGGTGCCTCAGTTGAATTGCGAAAAATCGGGCGTGCGCTTCTGCAGGATCGCCTCTACGGCTTCGCGCGCCTCCGGCGATTGCAGTTGCCGCTCGAACACGGTTGTCTCCTGCTCGAAGCGCGCCGCCACCGCGGCATCGAAGGCTTGGCCTTTGAGCAATTCCTTGATCATGCGCAGTGACGCCGGCGGCTTCGCCGCCAGCGCCGTCGCGACCTCCTGCACGGCGGCGTCCAGCGCCTCCTTGGGATGCACGGCGTTGACCAGCCCGATCTCGCGCGCCGTTTGCGCGTCGAATCTGTTGCCGAGAAAAAACAATTCCGCCGCGCGATGGTAGCCGATCATCTGCGGCAGCAGCAGGCTCGATGCTGCTTCAGGAACAAGCCCGAGGTTGATGAACGGCAGCGCAAACGTCGCCTCCGTCGCCGCATAGACCAGGTCGCAATGCAGCAGCATGGTGACGCCGATGCCGACCGCGAGACCGTTGACGCCGGCAAGTAACGGCTTTTTCGCCTTCGCAATCGTCGCCAGAAAGTGCATGGCCGGCCTCTCGGCATTCGACGACGACTGGCGATCGATAAAATCGGCGAGATCGTTGCCGCTGGTAAAGGCGTCGCCCGTTCCGGTGATCGCTATGACCCGCACCGCCGGATCGGCGTCCGCGCGCTCGACCGCGTCCGCGAGCGCGTAATACATGGCGCGGGTGAGCGCATTTTTCTTCTCCGGACGGTTCATGCGGATGTGCAGCGTTTTGCCGATGCTGGAGACGACAACTTGGTCGACCATGAAACTCCTCCCGGGTCTGTCGCGGGCGTCGCGAAAAGATGCGCCGCGGGTTCGTTACCACCGTCGGGTGGCAAAGACGAGGTGGCTTTGGCGGCATGCCTTCAAGGTAAGATAAAATAGTTCACATATGAGGTAAAATCCCCCTGCGTGTCCGCTTGTGGCCCCGGCGAAAGGCCGCTGCGATTGACGCGCAGCGCGCGGTGAGGAGGGGCCGACGGCAGCGGCGAAGCTTAAAACTCGATTTTCCGCTTTTTGAAAAAAGCGTCGATGCCGGCGCGGGCGTCTTCGGAGGTCAGGCTCACCGCCTGCGCGATGCTTTCGGTCCACAGCCCTTCCGCCGCCGACATGTCGTCGATGCGCGGGATGGCCTGCACGATCAGATAGTTCGGGATCGGCGCGTTCTTGGCGATGATGCCGGCAAGCTCGATCGCCTTGTCGAGCGTCTTGCCCGGCTCGACCAGGTAGTGCGACAGGCCGAGCCGTTCGCCGGTCGCGGCGTCGAGCGTGCGGCCGGTGAGCATCATCTCGACCATGCGGCCCGAGCCGATGATGCGGGCGACGCTGACGCTGCCGCCGCCGCCGACGTAAAAGCCGCGGCGGCCCTCCGGCAACTGATAGAAGGTGGTGCCGTCGGCGACGCGCACGTGGGTCGCAGCCGCGATTTCGAGCCCGCCGCCGATCACGGCGCCCGGCATGGCGGTGACCACCGGCCGCCCGCCGAACTGGATGGCTTCACAGGTGGCGTGCGCGAGCTGCGACATGGCGATGCTCTCGAACGGCGCCCGATGGCGGTGCTCGGAGAGATCGAGGCCGGCGCAGAAATGCGGACCGGCGCCGGTCAGCACGACCGCGCGCACGTCGGCGCCGAAGCCCTCGAACGTCTCCTTCAAGCGCCGCCACAGCTCTTCGCTCAGCGCGTTGCGCTTGGCGGGGCGATTGAGGGTGACGATCGCGACGTCTCCTCGACGCTCGGTCAGCAAAGGTGGCGCAGTCTCGCTCATTGTCTTCCTTCGATTGGAGTGGAGTTGCTTTGCTCGATCGCGGCAATGCCGCGGGCGTCGCTTAAGGCGGACGCCGGCGAAGCCGCGATCATATCGCCATGGGGAGCGCCGAGATAGGGGCGGGAAAGCAAGCAAATACCGTCATTTTTCGGCGCGCCCAATCGGCTTGTGCGCCAGTGAGCTGTCCAGATAACATGACGATCGGTCTTGGAAGCATGGGTCATACGCATGTCTGCGCCGTCGCGCGGCTAAAGTTATCATGCCGATCATCGAGAGCCGTGTCGATCCCAACGCCGAGAGCTTTCGCGCCAATCGCGAGCAGATGCTGGCGCTGATCGGCGAGTTCCGCGCCCTCGAGCAGAAGGTGCGGGATTTCAGCAACTCCAAGCGCGACCGCTTTCGCGCCCGCAAGCAATTGCTGCCGCGCGAGCGGGTGGCGTTGGTGCTCGATCCGGGTGCACCGTGGCTCGAACTTTCGACGCTCGCCGGCTTTCGCATGCATGACGACGACGGCGCCGAAGGCATCCAGGGCGGCGGCAGCATCGCCGGCATCGGCTACGTATCGGGCATCCGCTGCATCGTCACCGCCAACGACAGCGCGATCAAGGGCGGCACATCGACCCCGATGGGGGTCAAGAAAAACCTGCGCATTCAGCAGATCGCGCTGCAAAACAAGCTGCCGATGGTGCGGCTCGTGGAATCCGGCGGCGCCAACTTGCTGTTCCAGGCGGAGATGTTCGTCGAGGGCGGCCGCGGCTTCGCCAATCAGGCGCGCATGTCGGCGGCCGGCATCCCGCAGGTCACCGTCGTCCATGGCTCCTCGACCGCCGGCGGCGCCTATCTGCCCGGCCTTTCCGATTATGTGATCCTGGTGCGCGGCCGCGCCAAGGTGTTTCTTGCCGGGCCGCCGCTCTTGCGCGCGGCGACCGGCGAGATCGCGACCGACGAGGAGCTCGGCGGCGCCGAGATGCATGCGACCGTCTCCGGGCTCGGCGAATATCTGGCCGAGGACGACGCCGACGGCATCCGCATCGCGCGCGAGGTCATGGCCAGGCTGCCGTGGAACGCGCAGCTGCCGGCGCAGCAGCCGATATCGTTCAAGGAGTCGCGCTATCCGGCCGAGGAGCTTGCCGGCGTCGTGCCGACCGATTACCGCAAGCCCTACGACGTTCGCGAGATCATCGCCCGCATCGTCGACGAATCCGATTTCCTCGACTTCAAGGCCCTCTACGGTCCGCACACGGTGTGCGGCCACGCCGCCGTCGAGGGGCACGCCGTCGGGCTCATCGGCAACAACGGGCCGATCGACGCCGACGGCTCCAGCAAGGCGGCGCAGTTCATCCAGCTTTGCTGTCAGGCCAACATGCCGATCGTCTATCTGCAGAACACCACCGGCTACATGGTCGGCCGCGAAGCCGAGCAGGCCGGCATCATCAAGCACGGCTCGAAGATGATCCAGGCCGTCGCCAACGCCACGGTGCCGCAACTGACCGTCCACGTCGGCGCCTCGTTCGGCGCCGGCAACTACGGCATGTGCGGGCGCGCCTATGATCCGCGCTTCATCTTCGCCTGGCCGAGCAACCGCATCGCCGTCATGGGCGGCGAACAGGCGGCCAAGGTCATGGCCATCGTCACCGAGGAAAAGCTCAAGCGCGAAGGCAAGCCGGTCGACAAGGCGCGGCTTGACGTGATGGAGCAGGCTATCGTCAAGCGCATAGAAGGGGAGTCGACGGCGCTCTACGCCACCGCCCGGCTGTGGGATGACGGCCTGATCGATCCGCGCGACACCCGCAAGGTGCTAGGCTTCTGCCTATCCATCTGCCGCGAGGCGGAGCTGCGCCCACTCAAGCCCAGTACGTTCGGCGTTGGCCGCATATAACAAGGATTACCAGGAGGAAACGTGCCATGTTGTTCACCCCCGAGCACGAGGAGCTGCGCCGCAGCCTGCAGAAATTCATCGCCGCGGAGATCAACCCGCGCGTCGATGAATGGGAGGAGGCCGGCATTTTTCCCGCCCACGAACTGTTCAAGAAGATGGGCGATCTCGGTTTCCTCGGTCTCAACAAGCCGACCGCCTACGGCGGGCAGGGCCTCGACTATTCCTACGCCATGGTGATGGCCGAAGAACTCGGCGCTATCAACTGCGGCAGTGTGCCGATGGCGATCGGCGTGCAGACCGACATGGCGACGCCGGCGCTCGCCCGCTTCGGCTCCGACGAGGTCAAGCGCGAATTTTTAGCGCCCTCTATTGCCGGCGACTACGTGGCCTGCATCGGCGTTTCGGAAGCCGGCGCCGGCTCCGACGTCGCCTCGATCAAGACCACGGCGCGCAAGGACGGCGGCGACTACGTCATCAACGGCGGCAAGATGTGGACCACGAACGTCACCCAAGCCGACTGGATGTGCCTTCTCGCCAACACCTCCGACGGGCCGGCGCATAAGAACAAATCGCTGATCTGCCTGCCCTTGAAGACCAAGGGCGTGCAGATCGCTCCCAAGCTCGACAAGCTCGGCATGCGCGCCTCCGACACCGCGCAGAGCTTTTTCGACGACGTGCGCGTGCCGCAGCGTTTTCTGATCGGCGAAGAGGGCAAGGGCTTCACCTATCAGATGCTGCAATTCCAGGAGGAGCGGCTGTGGGCGTCCGCCGTCGGATTGAAATCGACGGAGCGGCTGATCGCGCAGACCATCGAATACACGCGCAACCGCAAGGCCTTCGGCAAATCGATCCTCGACAATCAGGTGGTGCATTTCCGCCTCGCCGAGCTGGCCGCGGAGATCGAGGCGCTGCGGGCGCTCGTGTATCGCGCCTGCGAGCTTTATCTGGCCGGCAACGACGTCACCCGGCTCGCCTCGATGGCCAAGCTCAAATCCGGCCGCTTGCGCCGTGAGGTCAGCGATTCCTGCCTGCAATACTGGGGCGGCATGGGCTTCATGAACGATTCGCCGGCAAGCCGCGCCTACCGCGACTGGCGGCTCACGTCGATCGGCGCCGGCGCCGACGAGGTGATGCTCACCATCATCTGCAAGCTGATGGGCACGCTTCCCGGCACCTCGAACGTGCCGCAACGGAAAGCCGGCCATGCCTGAGCTGCCGCGGACCGCGCACATCAGGCTCGATCTGCGCGGGCCGGTGCTGCATCTGTGGCTTGATCGGCCGCGGCTGCGCAACGCGCTGAGCCCGCAAATGGCGCGCGAGATCGTCGCGACGCTCAAGGCAATCGCCGACGACCGCGCGGTGCGGATCGTGGTGCTGCGCGGCGCCGGCGGCACGTTCTGCTCAGGCGGCGACATCAGGAGCATGGCGGCGGCGGGCGCCGCACCGCCGTCCGGCGCGGCCGACGAACTCCAACAGAACAATCGCCGCTTCGGCGCCATGCTGGAGGCGGTGAACGCGGCGCCGCAGGCGGTGATCGCGGCGGTGGAAGGCGCCGCCATGGGCGGCGGCTTCGGGCTCGCCTGCGTTGCCGACATCACCATTGCGACGGCGGACGCGCGCTTTGCCATGAGCGAAGTGACGATCGGCGTGGTGCCGGCGGCGATCTCGCCGTTCGTGGTCGAGCGCATCGGGCTCACTGCGGCGCGCCGCTTGGCGGTGACCGGCGCGCGTCTTGACGGGCGCGAGGCGGCCGCGATCGGCATCGCGCATCTTTGCGTCGACGATGCGGCGGCGCTCGAGGCCGCCGTGCGCGAGGCCTGCAATCAGGTGCTGCAATGCGCGCCCGGCGCGGTCGCCGCCACCAAGCGGCTGATGCTGCGCGCGGCCGGTCCGAGCCCGACGCCGGAATTGCTCGACGACGCGGCGGTCTGCTTTGCCGCAGCCGCTCGCAGCCCCGAAGGCCGCGAGGGCACCACGGCCTTCGTCGAAAAACGCAAACCGTCCTGGGTCACGCAGGTTAAGTGACGGATGAGAGCAGTCTTCGCGTATCTGTTCAAGGCTATGACGTGGAGCATCTAAGCGGTGGACGCGCGCGTCGCTGAATTGCACTGCATAATGCCGATCGCGAATCTCGGCTCGGTGATGGCGCACGGCATTCTATCGTATGAGCGTGCTGCCAAACTCCGTCATCATTCCGTGGCCTTGCAACCGGTGCAGGAAAAGCGAGATCAGAAACAAGTTCCTGGAGGCCTGAAACTCCACCAATATGCAAACTTGTATTTTCATGCGCGCAATCCAATGATGTTCAAGCGCAAAGACGAGGTGCACAATCTGTGCATATTGCGGGTTTCGATCGAGGTTCTGAACCTCGAAGGTACCGTTATATCGGATCAGAACGCCGCTAGCGGTTATGCCCGTTTTCTACATCCCAAGCAGTGGCAGTTGCTCGACTTCGACGCCATCTATGCGATGGATTGGCGGCATCCGGGAGATCCGGTTGCCTATTACCGGCACAGTTCACGAAAGTGCGCCGAGGTGCTAGTCCCACAGCGGGTGGGCACCCAGTTCGTGATCGGCGCCTACGTGGTCGACAACGCGACGAAGGTCCGGCTGGATGCCGTCGGTTTGGCCCTGCCGGTCACAACGAATCCCGTGCTATTCTTTCGCTAGAGAAAAACCATTCCGACAATGTTCAGGGCGCTGATCGGAGATTTATTCGAAAGCCAGGCTCAGACCCTGGTCAACACGATTAACTGTGTCGGTGTTATGGGGAAAGGCGTTGCCGAACAATTCAAGCGACGCTTCCCCCCAATGTTTGAGGAATACAAGAGCCGCGTCGACCGAAAGGCCGTACGGCTTGGTGAGCCGTACCTCTTTCGAACTTCTTCAGGTGTACAGATAATCAACTTTCCAACCAAGGATCACTGGCGCTCTCCGTCTCGACTGGCTGACATCGAGCGCGGGCTGGATTACTTGGTCGCGCACGCGAGCAAGTGGGAAATTACGAGCCTTGCGCTGCCTCCGCTAGGGTGTGGCAATGGCGGATTGGATTGGTCCGAAGTCGGGCCGTTGATTTATCGAAAACTACATGAACTCCCGATCAACGTCGAAGTCTACGCACCTTATGGAACTCCCAAACAACAGCTGACCGAAGATTACCTGTCGGCCCCGTCCCAAATGAGCCTTGAGGGGCGCGGACGAAAGCACACACCACTAAGGCCGGAATGGGTCGTGCTTATGGAGGTTTTGCGGGAGTTAGAGGCGCAACCATACGCTAGCGCTGTTGGCCGAACAATCTTTCAGAAGATTAGTTACGTCGTGACCGAAATGGGTGTGCCGACGGGGTTCCGATTCAGCAAGGGCAGTTATGGTCCGTTCTCCAGCGATGTAAAGCTAACGCTGCACGACTTTGCGAATCGCAATTGGCTCCACGAACAGCAGCTAGGGCGAATGATCGCACTTCGCGTTACCCCTCAGTACGAAAAGGATCGGCTACGATACAAGGATCAGGTCGATTTGTATCAGACAAAGATCGTCAAGACTGTGGACCTTTTCAGCCGGATCAAAAGCACTGAGCAAGCGGAGGAGGTACTCACTGTGCTCTTCGCAAGCCGCGAGCTTAAGAATTCCAAGCAAGGCGGCGATGTAGCTGAGCAAGAATTGTGCGACTACATTCTCGACTGGAAAAAATCTTGGCGCGCCAACGACAAAAAACATGCGGTGGTGGATGCTATTCGCAATCTTGTATTGTTAGGTTGGCTGCGGCTGAAGCTTAGTGAGCCGATCATAGAGGCAATGTAGGCTGCTGACGTTTCTTTCGAAGAGTTACAAAGAAGCTTGAACGTAAATAGTCGTGACGGCGTTCAACAAAATCCTGATCGCCAACCGCGGCGAGATCGCCTGCCGCGTCGTGCGCGCGGCGAAGGCGCTCGGCTATCGCACGGTGGCGGTGTTCAGCGATGCGGATGCAGGCGCGCCGCATGTGCGGCAGGCCGACGAGGCGGTGCGCATCGGGCCGCCGCCGGCGCAGGACAGCTACCTCAACGGCGACGCGCTCCTGGCCGCGGCAAAGCTTGCAGGCGCCGACGCAGTCCATCCCGGTTACGGCTTTCTTTCGGAGAACGCCGCCTTTGCCAAAGCCTGCAGCGAAGCGGGTCTTGTGTTCATCGGCCCGCCGGCGGCGGCGATCGAGGCCATGGGCAACAAGGCGCGCGCCAAGGCCCTGATGGTCGCCGCCGGCATTCCCTGCGTGGGCGGATATCAGGGCGCCGATCAATCGGACGGCAAGCTGACGGCCGAAGCCCGACGCATCGGCTTTCCCTTGATGATCAAGGCGGCAGCCGGCGGCGGCGGCCGCGGCATGCGGCTCGTGACTTCCGCCGACGATCTCGCCCACGCGCTTTCGCGCGCCCGCTCGGAAACGATGAGCGCCTTCGGATCGAGCGAGCTCATTCTCGAACGGGCGATCGACGACGCCCGCCACATCGAGTTCCAGGTTTTTGCCGACCGGCACGGCAACGTGATCCATCTCGGCGAACGCGATTGCTCGATCCAGCGCCGCCATCAGAAGGTCATCGAGGAGGCGCCGTCGCCGGCGGTTTCGACCGAGCTGCGCGCGCGGATGGGCGACAGCGCGGTCACCGCCGCGCGCGCCGTCGGCTATGTCGGCGCCGGCACCGTCGAGTTTCTGCTCGATCGGTCGGGAAAGTTCTATTTCCTCGAAATGAACACGCGGCTTCAGGTCGAGCATCCGGTGACCGAAGCGGTCACCGGGCTCGATCTGGTGGCGTGGCAGTTGCACATCGCTGCCGGCGAGCGGCTGCCGCTCGAACAGCATGAGGTCGCCTTCGGCGGCCACGCCATCGAGGCGCGGCTTTATGCCGAGAATCCGCACCAGGGTTTTTTGCCGCAGAGCGGCACGGTGGTGGACTGGCGGCCGGCGGCGGGGACGGGCGTGCGCGTCGATCACGGTCTTGCGTCCGGGCAAAGCGTCAGCCCGTTCTACGATCCCATGCTGGCGAAGGTGATCGCGCATGGCGCGACGCGGGAGGAGGCGCGGCGCCGGCTCGTCACCGCGCTCGAAGACACGGTCGCGCTCGGGCTGACCACCAACCGCCGTTTCCTCCTCGCCGCGCTCCGCCATCCCGCTTTCATCGCCGGCGAAGCAACCACGGTTTTCATCGATCGGCATTTTCCGGCGGGCGGCGAGGGGAGGCGGCGCCCGGCGCCGGATGCGCGTGCGCTCGCGCTTGCCGCAGTGCTGCTGTTCGAAGCCCGCGCGCGCGGCGCGGATGCGGCGACTGCGGCGCGGCTCTGGTCCTCGACCGGCGTCGCCGTCTGGCCGCTGCGGCTCACGCTCGGCGAAACCCATCATCGCGCCGGCGTCGCCGCCGCCGGCGACGATCGCTATTTGGTGACGCTCGACCACGAGACGGTCGAGATTTCGATCGTGGATCGTGGCGACGGCGCCGTGCGTTTTGCCGCCGGCGGCCTGCAACGGACCGCGCGTTTCGCGGTAAATCAGGGCGTGCTGCATCTCGACCTCGACGGCATCGATTTTGCGGCTCGTGAAACCGCGCTTGCCGCCGGCGGCGCGGCGCATCGCGACGGCTCCGCGCGCCTTGTCGCGCCGATGAACGGCGCCATCGTCGGCGTGTTCGCCAAGCCGGGCGACCGCGTCACCCGCGGCCAGCGCGTGGTCGTGCTCGAGGCAATGAAGATGCAGCACGAGATCGGCGCCGAACGCGACGGCATCATCGACAAGATTTTGGTCAAGCCCGGCGATCAGGTGGCGACGCGCCAGCTGCTCGCCGAACTCAAGCCGGAAACCGGCACCGGGCGGGACCGGACGGAGCGAACGCCATGAGCGAGAAAGTCGTGATCACCTGCGCGCTGACCGGCGTGCTCACCGACCCCAGGCAGCATCCGGTGCCGGTGACGCCGCCGGAGATGGCGCGCGAAGCCAAGGCCGCCTTCGATGCCGGCGCCGCGGTCATGCACGTGCATTTCCGCCAGCAGGGGCCCGGCAAAGGGCATCTGCCGTCGTGGGAGCCCGAGCTTGCCGCCAGCATCATGCAGGCGATCCGCGACGCCTGCCCGGGCGTGATTCTCAACGAATCGACCGGCACCATCGGAGCCAACATCTCCGGCCCGCTCGCATGCCTGCGCGCGGTGCGCCCGGAGATCGCCGCCTGCAACGCCGGTTCGCTGAATTATCTGAAAGTGCGCGCCGACGGCTCGTGGGCCTGGCCGCCGCACGTGTTCGACAATCCGGTCGAGAAGATCAAAGCCTATCTCGACGTGATGGCGGAGACCGGCACGCAGCCGGAGTTCGAATGTTTCGACGTCGGCATCGTGCGCTGCGTCGGCATGTATGCGAAGAACGGCATGTTCCGCGGCCGGCCGAAATACAATTTCGTCATGGGCGTGGAATCGGGAATGCCGACGAATCCCGATTTGCTGCCGATCCTGCGCAAGCTCACCGTCGCCGGCGCGCCGTGGCAGGTTACCGCCGTCGGCCGCGCGGAGGTTTGGCCGCTGCACCGCCGCGCCGCCGAGCTCGGCGGCCATTTGCGCACCGGGCTGGAGGACACGTTTTATTTGCCCGACGGCAGCAAGGTCGGCTCCAATGGGGCGCTGGTGGCGATGCTCGCGCGCTACGCGCGGGAGGCAGGCCGCGAGGTGGCAAGCCCGGCGCAGGCGCGCAGCCTGATGGGGCTGGCGTAGCCTAGCGCCCGGTCGTTTCAGATTGAATCGACTGTCGCTCTAAACATTTTGGTGCTCCACCAAATATGAGAGCGATCATCGATTCAATCTGAGACGATTTCGCTCTCGGCGATTTGCCGCTCCGGGTGCATGAAGAACGCGAGCACGGCGCCGAGCAGCAAAAGGCCGATGGAGCCGGCGAACGGCAGGTGCCAGTCGCCGGTGAGATCGACGAGCCAGCCGAAGATGACGGGCGAGGCAAACCCCGCGATCGCCGAGCCGGTGTTCATGACGCCGGCGGCGGTGCCCGCGTGTTTGGGCGCGACATCCATCGGCACCGACCAGATCGGGCCGATGGTGACTTCGAGGCAGAAGAAGGCGGCGCTCAGGCACAGCGCGATCACCGCCAGCTCCTTGAACATGAGCACCGGCACGAGGAAGAGGAGCGAGGCGAGGAGACTAGCCACGATGAGGTTGCGGCGCGCCGCCACGAAGCTGCCGGTGCGGCGGAACAGCTGGTCGCTGAGCACGCCGCCGACGGTGTCGCCGATGACGCCGGCGAGCAGCACGCCGAAGGAGAAGAAGGCGGTATTGCCGAGGTTGAGGCCGTAGCCCTGCTGAAAGAACGACGGCAGCCAGGTCAGATAGAGCCACAGCGTCCAGGCGTAGCAGAAATAAACCAGCGTGGTCGGCAGCATGCGCAGCAGGAGCCGCGCCCACGGCACGCGCAGGATGTCCGCCGACTTGCCGCCGCGATAGGGAGCCAGTCCGGCAAGATCGGCTTCGACCACCGCCTTGTGCTCGCGCGGGTCGTCGCGAAAATACCAGAACCAGACGACCGCCCAACTGATGCTGACGACGCCGAGACAGACGAAGGCGGCGCGCCATCCCATCAGCGTCATCAGCCCGGCCACGATCGGCGGCGTGACCGCGTTGCCGGCGCGCGCAAAGCTGTGGGTGATGCCCTGCGCGAAGCCGCGCTTCTCCTGGCTCAGCCAGTTCGTCATGGCGCGCGTGGCGGTCGGGAAGGTCGCTCCCTCGCCGAGCCCGAGGATGAAGCGCACGGCGAGCAGCGAGATCAAGCCGCCGACCAGGCCGGTTGCCGCGGTCGAAGCCGCCCAGACGATGCCGCACACGAACAACGTGCGCCGCGCGCCGAAGCGGTCGCCGATCCAGCCGCCGACGATCTGGAACAGCGCATAGGCGTAGCCGAAGGCGCCGAGCGCAAAGCCGAGCTGGGTGTTGCTGATGGCGAACTCGTTTTTGATCGCGGTCGCCGCGGTCGCGATGTTCACCCGGTCGACGTAGGTGATGAAATACATCAGGCAGAGCAGGCCGAGCACGATCGTCGGCGCGCCGGCGACTGCGGCCTTGCCGGCTCGCGGCTTGCGCGCGGCGACGATCGTCATTTCAATGTATCTGCCGTTCCTGGCCGGCCCAGAACGGTTTGCGCAGCTCGCGTTTGAGGATCTTTCCGGTCGGCGTGCGCGGCAGCGCCTCGACGAAGTCGATCGAGCGCGGCACCTTGAATTTGGCGATGCGTTCGCGGGCAAATCTTATCAGCTCGTCGGGCGTGACGTCCGCACCCGGTTTTTTGACGATCATCGCCTTCACCGACTCGCCCCAGATGTCGTCGGGTATGCCGATCACCGCCACGTCGGCGACGGCCGGGTGACTGAACAGGACGCTTTCGACCTCGGCCGGATAGATGTTCTCGCCGCCCGAGATGATCATGTCTTTGACGCGGTCGTAAATGTAGACGTAGCCGTCGGCGTCGAGATATCCGGCGTCGCCGGTGTGAAACCAGCCGCCGCGCAGCGCGCGTTCCGTCGCCTCCGGCGACCGCCAATAGCCCATCATGTTTTGCGGCGAGCGGGTGACGATCTCGCCGACGTCGCCGATGGCGACGTCTTTGCCGTTGGCGTCGACGATGCGAATCTCGATCTCGCCCATCGGCTTGCCGCAGGACTTGAGCCGTTGCGGCGTTTTCTCGTCGTGGTCTTCCGGCGGCAAATAGGTGATGGCGCCGGTGGTTTCGGTCAAACCGTAAACCTGCGCCAGGCCGCAGCCGAACACCTTGATCGCATTGCGCACGAGATCGACGGGCGCCGGCGAGGCGCCGTAAACGATCAGTTCGAGCGAGGAGAAATCCGTTGTCCGGCAATGGGGATTCTGCAAGAGGAACAACAGCAGCGCCGGCACCATGAACACCTTGGTGATGCGATGCTCCGGAATGAGACGCAAGATGGCGGCCGGATCGGGGTCGCGCATCAGCACGGTATCGATGCCGCGGTAAAAGCCGATCAATGCCCAGCCGCTGCCGCCGATATGGAACAACGGCATGCAGACGAGGCTGACATCGCCGTCGTGCCAATGCCCGAGTTCGCGCAGTGCGCCCGGCAACAAGGTCAGTAGATTGGCGTGGCTGAGTTGCGCGCCTTTCGGATGGCCGGTGGTGCCGCTGGTGTACATCTGGATGGCGCAGCGCTCCGGTGCGATCGGCAGGGCGGGATCGTTCGCCGACTGCGGGGCGAGCCAGTCGCCGTAGGTGGTCCAGCCGCCGTGTGGGCCGTCAAGTGCGACGATGCGGCGTACCGATTTGAGTTCGTGCGCCACCTTCTCGATTACCGGATAGAAATCGGCGCCGACAAACAGCACCTCGGCGCCGGCGTCATCGATCACATAGGCCACCTCCGGCGGCGCCAGGCGGAAATTGACCGGTACCAAGACCATGTCGGCCTTGGCGGCGCCGAACCACAGTTCGAAGAATGCCGGCGCGTTCTTGGACAGGATCGCGATGCGCGCCTGCGGCCGCAAACCTTCGGCCGTCAAGCCGTTCGCCACCTGATTGGCGCGCCGGTCCAGTTCGCCAAAGGCGATGCGGCGTCCCTCGAAATGGATGGCCGTCCGATCCGCGCGGCGCTTGGCGTGCGCGCGCGGGATATCGCCGATGGTGCAAATGTCCGCAATGCCGTCGACATTGAGCATGACGACGCCTCCCCCACGCTGGATTTCGTTTTTGCCGCGACGCCGGAGCGCCGCGGATTTATACGGATGGTAGGAAGTTTCCGGGTGCGCGGGAAGCCCGAAAGCGCCGGGCGTCCCGACTGCGCCGGCCGCTTGCCGCGGCCTTAGCGACGCGCGCGGCGCCTATAGCGGACTTTCACCACGCTGCGGACGCGCGATGGACGATCGGCGGCTCTTCGTTGAGCACCAGCCAGTAAAGGCCCAGTTGAACGACCGCCTGCGCAAAGTCGTTGAAGTCCACCGGCTTGCGCACGTAGCTGTTGGCGCCGAGGCGATAGCCTCGCAGGCGGTCGTTGTCTTCCACCGAGGTCGAAAGGATGACGACCGGCACCAGCCGGGTTCGCTCGTCGCCGCGGATGCGCCGGAGCACCTCGTGCCCGTCGAGCTTCGGCAGCTTTAAATCGAGCAGAATGAGCTGCGGCAGCTCGTTGCGGCGGCCATCGGGGGACCCGAGCAGGTAGTCGATCGCCTCGACGCCGTCGCGCGCTACCACCACGCGGTTGCGGACATTGGCCTTCTTGAGCGCGCGCAGCGTCAAGGCTTCGTCTTTGGGATTATCCTCGACAAGGAGGATGACCGATTCCGGCGTCATTGCGATGCTCCGTAGTTGGCGCCGTGGTTGGAGCGCCCGACCGCCTGCATTGCAGCGGCAACGGCTTCCCGCTTTTCGTCGTCCAGCGTGAAGAAGAAAGTGGCGCCGCGGCCGACGGCGGCCTCGGCCCAGATGCGGCCTCCGTGCCGGCGGACGACGCGGCGGACGGTCGCCAGCCCGATGCCGGTTCCCTCGAATTCGCTTTCCGCGTGCAGGCGCTGGAACATGCGGAACAACTTGTCGGCGTAGGCCATGTCGAAACCCGCGCCGTTGTCGCGGACGAAGAAGGTGGCCTGCTCGCCGGCGATGGCGCCGACCTCGATGCGCGCCCGTTCGCGGTTGCCGGTGTATTTCCAGGCGTTGCCGAGCAGGTTCTCCAGCGCGATGGTCATCAGCCTGGCGTCGCCTTCGGCGATCAATCCGTCGGCGACGATGAACTCGACCTGACGATCCGGCGCGGCGCGGGCAAGTTGCGCGCCGACGGTGCGGGCGATCGCGCTCAAATCGACCGCGGCGCGCTCGAACTCGCCGCGCGTGACCTGCGACAGCGCCAACATGTCGTCGATGAGCTGCGACATGTGCTGCGCCGAGTCGCGAACATAGGCCAGGTACTGCTTGCCGTCGTCGTCGAGCTTGTCGGCGTAGTCTTCCAGGAGCGCCAGGCCGAAGCCGTCGATGCTGCGCAGCGGCGCGCGCAGATCGTGCGCCACCGAATAGCTGAAGGCTTCGAGCTCCTCGTTCTTGGCCTCAAGCTCGGCGACGAGCTTGGCGCGCTCTTCGGCCATTTCACGGGCGGCGCGCGCTTCGACCGCCTCCAGCTCGGCGCGCAAAAGCTGTTCGCGGATGCGGCGGGTCTCGTCTTCGAACTGCTTGCGTCGAATCTGGGCGAGGACGCGGGCGCGCACGAGGTCGAAGTCGCTCGATTTGGCGATGTAGTCGTCGGCGCCGGCGCCGAGCCCCTGGATCATCGCTTCGCGGTCCTCGATCGCGGTCAGCATCACCACCGGAATGTCGCGGATGCCCGGCGCGTTCTTCACGCGCCGGCAGGTTTCGCGGCCGCCGATGCCGGGCATGAGCAAATCGAGGAGAATGCAGTCGACCGGCTGCACCGCGAGCAGTTGCAGCGCTTCCTCGCCCGAGCGCGCCAGCACCACTTCGTAGCCGTCGGCGCGCAGCGCTTCGGCGAGCTCCTGCAGGTAGGTTTCGCTGTCGTCGACGGCGAGGATCTTCTTCGGCGCCAACAGGCTCGCCGTACCCGGCTCGGCGAGACGATCCTGGGCTTGTCCGCCGGCGCTGCGCAGCGCCGCCTTGAGCCTGGCAATGATGAAGGCGATGTTCTCGTCCTTGCGCACGAAGGCGTCGGCGCCGGCATCCAGCGCGTTAACTTCGGCATTGCGGTCCTCGGAGGCGGTGAGCAGGAGGCAAGGCAATCTCCGCAACGCGGCGTCGAGGCGGATGCGGCGGATGACGGTGGCGCCGTCGATCCCCGGCAGTTGTCCGTCGACGACGACCGCCGTCGGCCGCTGGTCGGAAGCAAGCCGCAATCCCTCCTCGCCGCTGTCGGCGGCGATGACGCGATACGATTCCTTCTCCAGCGCCGCCTTCAGCGCTTCGCGAAACGTGACGCTGTCGTCGATGACGAGCACGCTATCCGCGTGTGGCGCCGCGTCGGGGGCGCTGCGGCGGACCAGCTCGCGGGCGCGCGCGACGAGGTAATTGGGATCGTAGGGCTTGCCGACATATTCGTCGGCGCCGGTGGTGAGGCCGCGCACGCGGTCGCGGACTTCGGCTTCGGTGGACAGCAGCATCACCGCCGTCTCGCTCGCCGACGGCATCGAACGGATGTGCTTCAACAGCTCGATCCCGTCGCCGTCGGGCAGCAGCATATCGAGGATCACCAGCGCGAATTGCTGCTCGGCAAGCTTGCGCCGCGCCTCTTCCAGCGTCGCGCAGGCGACGGTCGGCAGCGCCGCCGCATCGAGGATCTCGGCGAGGTTCATGCGCACGGTGAGGCTGTCGTCGACGATGAGAACGGTCATACGCGCGCCTCCAGCTCGGCGCCGGAGAGCGCGGCGAGGCGCGGCGCGATGTCGCCAAGGCGCAGCACTTGCTCGGCGGCGCCGATGACGGCGGCTTCGCGCGGCATGCCGTAAATCACCGACGTCGCTTCGTCCTGCGCGATGGTGAAGCCGCCGGCCTGGCGAATTTTCAAGAGTCCGATGGCGCCGTCGCGCCCCATGCCGGTCAGCAGGCAGGCCGCGGCGCCGGCGCCATAGTCGGCGGCGACCGACTCGAACAGCACGTCGACGGAAGGCCGGCAGGAATGCCGTTCGGGATCGCGCGTCAGGCGTATGCGGCCGTCGCGCACGATCATATGGTAGTCGCTCGGCGCCACGACGACGCGGCCGCCGATGGAAATGACAGGCATGCCGTCCTGTGCGTAGGCGACCGGACGGTCGGTTTGCGCGTCGAGCCAATCGGCGAAGGCGGTGCCGAAGGGCTCGTTGATATGCAGCACGAGCAGGATCGGCAGGCGGAATTTCGCCGGCAAGGCGCGGAGAATTTCCAGTATAGCACCGGGTCCGCCGGTCGAGGCGCCGATGGCGACGAGATGGTAGCCGCGCGCCGAGCTTGCTGCGGCGGGCGCCAGCGGCGGGCCCGCAAGCCGGCGGTTTTTCAATTCCGCCAGGCGCGCGCGTGGATGGGTAATGACGCGAATGCGCGCGACCAGCCTTACGGTCGAGACGAAACGGCGCTCCCAGGCACCGTCGGGCTCCGAGTCGGTGGGTTTTTCCAGGACGTCGACGGCACCGGCCGCCAGCGCCTCGTAGATCTTGAACAGCTCGCCGCGGTTGATCGAGGCCGACACCACCAGGATCGGCGTCGGACAATGCGCCATGATGTATTCGGTGGCGGCAAGCCCGCTCATGATCGGCAACATCATATCCATGGTGATCACGTCGGGCCGAGTCGCCTGGCAAAGCTCGATGGCGCGCTTGCCGTCCTCCGCCTCGCCGACCACCTCGATGTCGGGCTCGCTGTCGAGGATGTCGAGCAGGCGCTTGCGTACGGTCGTGGAATCCTCGACGACGAGCACGCGGATCTTCGGCGGCATGGCCTTAGCCCACCATCGGCCGGATCATGGTCAACAGCTCCGCCTGGTTGAATTCGCTTTTGACGATGTAGCCGTGGGCGCCGACGTCGCGCCCGCGCTGGCGGTCCTCGGGCGCAGCGCGCGAGGTGACGAGGATGGCGGGGACGTCGCGCAAAGCCGGATCGGAGCGGATGCGTTCGACGAAGCCGAAGCCGTCGATCCCCGGCATTTCCACGTCGCACAGGATCAGCGAAAAGCGCTTGCGGCGGGCGAGGTTGAGGCCTTCTTCGCCGGAGGAGGCGACGTCGACTTCGTAGCCGGCCGATTCGAGGATGCTTTTTTCCAGCATGCGCGTGGTCAGTGAATCGTCGACCACCAGCACGGAGGGTTTGACGGGAGCGGAGGCGGCTTCGACGACTTGCGCGCCGTGCGCCGCCGTGACTAGGCCGTCGGGATCGAGAATCAATTGCGGGTTGCCTTCGCCGTCGAGCGCGGCGCCGCCGACGGTGGCGCTCGCCGCGAGGCCCTCGGGCAGCGGGCGGACGACGACACGGGACGTTGCGAGGAGGCGCTCGACGCCGATGGCGGCGATGCGGTCGGTCGCCGCGACGATGACCGCCGTCCAGCTTCTGCCGGCCGGCCAGCGTCCGCTGTCGAGCAGCGCGGCCAACGGCACAAAAGGAATGGCGTGCTGCTCGTAGATGACTGAGGCATTCGCCGCGGTCATGGCGATGTCGCCCGGCGCCAGCCGCAGGATGCGGCGCACCCCGTCGAGCGGAATGGCGACGGCGCGGCGGTCGTCCTCGGGCTCGACGATCAGCGCCGCCATGGAGGTGACCGAACGCGGAATGAGCAGCGTGAAGGTCGTGCCGCGGCCGGGATCGATGCTGATGGAGACTTCGCCGCCGAGTCGCTCGATCGCCTCGCGCACGACGTCGAGCCCGATGCCGCGCCCGGCGACGTCGGTCACCGCCGCCGACGTGCTGACGCCGCCGCGCAAGAGCGTGGCCACCAGATCTTCGGCGCGCCATTCATTCGTGCCGGCATTGAGAAGCCCGCGCTCGGCGGCAACGCGGCGCACCGCGGCAAGATCGATGCCGCGCCCGTCGTCGCGGCATTCGAACAGAATCTTCTGTCCGCGGCGCGAGACATTGACGGTGACGCGCCCGGCCGCCGGCTTGCCGGCGGCGCGGCGCTCGCTCTCCACCTCGATGCCGTGGGCGACGGCGTTGCGGACGATCTGAATGAGCGCGCCCTGCACGACGCCGAGCACGTCGGCATCGAGCCTGATGTCGCCGCCAGTTCCTTCGAAATTCACCTGCTTGGCGAGCGTGCGGGCGGAATCGCGGGCGGTGCGCTTGAGCGCCATGAGCACGGTATCGACGGGGACGAGCCGAAGGCCCTCGGCGGCGTCGCGCACCTGGCGCAATTCGCGATCCATCTGCGCGATGGTTGAGTCGAGCTCCTGGGCGAGGCCGCCGACCTTGCGGGAGAGTTCCTCGGCGATCGCCTTTGACGAGGCGCCGCCCCCCGTGCGGCCGCGCTCGGCCGCGCCGTGGGAGGCGACGCGCGCGCTCAGCAGATCGACCAGATGGCCGAGCTGATCGATCGTTTCGGCGTTGCGCCGCAGTCCGTTGAGTCGCGCCTGCGCTTCCGTGATGCCGTCGAGCACCGCATCCATTTCCGCCATGTCGGCGCGGATGAATCGCTGCACGTCTCTGACCGGCTCCGCCGCGGTGCCGGCCGCCGGTCCCTCGGCTGCGGCCTTGCCGTGCGCGGGCTGCGCCGCATCCTCGCCGGCCACCAACGTCACGATGTGACCGTTGATTTCGTCGAGATGCGCCAGGATCGCGTCGATGGCATCGCGCGCGATGTAGTCGCCGCTGTCGCGGAACGGCGCGAGCGCGTCCTCGATGGCATGAGCCCGCTCGGCGATCGCCGATTGCCGCACCACGCGGGCGGCGCCTTTGAGCGTGTGGGCGAGGCGCAGCAGACGCTGCACCGCGCCGGCGTTGCCGCCGGCTTTCTCAAGCTCGAGCAGGCCCTGCGCAAACTGATCGAGCAGGTTGCGCGCCTCCGGGCGAAAGTAGCGGTATGGGTCTTGCGCCATGCAACGAAGCCTTGCCGGTGCGTTCCGGTTTCCCCGCTATCGCATCGTCACGCGGCCATGTGCGGCGTGATGATGCGCAAGAGGTCGCGCGACAGCGTCGCCATCTGCGACACGGTTTGCAGCGTCTGTCCGGCGCTGGTCTCGGTTTCCATCGACGCCTGCGTGACGTTGGCGACGGCGACGTTGACCTGCTCGACCGCGGTGGATTGCTGCTTGGTGGACAGCTCGATCTCGCGCGCCGCCTCCGTCGTGGTGGAGACGAGATTGACGATCTGTTTGAACGCAGACGCCAGATCGCCGAATTGCCGCGAGCCGGCGTCCACCGCCTTCGACCCGGTTTCGGTCGCCATTACGGTGGTGTTCACCGCGCTGCGCACGTCCTCGATCAGCGTGCGCACCTCTTTGGTGGAGCCGCCGACGCGGTCGGCGAGGTTGCGGATCTCCTCGGCGACGACGGCAAAACGTTTGCCGGCTTCGCCGGCGCCGGCCGCCTCGATGGTGGCGTTGATGGCAAGAATATTGGTCTGTTCCGCAAGCTCGGACACGATGTCGAGCACGGCGCCGATTTCCTGCGATTTTTTCCCGAGCTCCAGCATGTGCGAGACGATCTGATCGACCTGGCGGCGGATCGAGGAAATCGAATCCTGCGTCATGTCGACGGTGCTATGGCCGCTGCGGGCGGCGTTGGCGGTTTCCTCGGCGTTATGGGCGACGCGCTGCGCGCTTTCCGCGATCTGGCGCGAGGAGGCGAGCAACTCGCTGATGGTGGTGCTGATCTCGGCCATCGCGGTCGCCTGCTCCTTGGCGCCGGACGCCTGCTGGTTGGCAGCGGATTGCAGCTCGGTCGAGGAGCTGCGCACCTGGCCGACCGCCGAACCGATCTGCTGCGACAGCGAGCGGGTGATCAGCCAGCCGATGACGGCGACGGCGAGCGTGCCGATGAGGCCGCCCCAAAGGGTGACCGCTTGCGTCATGTCGGCGCTGGCGCGCGCCTCGTCGGTGCGCTTCTTCAGGAGGTCGCGCTCTTCCTGATCGGCGTCGCCGATGATGCGGCGCGCTTCATCCATATAGGCTTTGCCGGTATTGCTCTGCACGACCTTGAGCGCGGCGTCGAGCCCTTGCGTGCGGCGCAGATCAATCGTCTGCTTGAGCTCGGCGAGCTTACTGTCGATCGGCTGCGACAAGGCGGACAGCCGCCGTTGCTGATCGGGATTGTCGGCGGTGAGCTTGCGCAGGTCGTTGAAGGTCGTTTGAATCGACGCCAGCGCCGCCTTGTACGGTTCCAGGTAATTATCGTCGCCGGTGAGAAGATAACCGCGCTGGCCGGTTTCGGCGTCTTTTAATTCCGACACCAGGTCGGCGAGCTCGAAACGAACCTGATGGGTGTGCGCAACCCAGGCATCGTTCTCGATCAAAAGATAGGCGTTGCGATAGGAAACAATCGCGATCACCAAGAGCGTGAACGCCGAGAGACCGAAGCCGGCGATCAGCCGGCGGTTGACGGTCCAGTTGCTGAACATGGTCATTTCTCCTCACTCCTTCACGATGCCGCGTCGATCGGTGCGCCCGGGGCAGCAAGCGCCTCGACGACGGATGCCAGACGCAAGACCGGGCGAACGATGCCGGCGTCGCGGATGAACTCGGGTGCGTAGCGGTGCGCCGGCGCCGCCGATTGCTCCGGCAGGATGCCGTCGGCGGCGGCGCGCAAATGGCCCTCGAAAAGGTCGAAGGCGAGCGCGACCGGCGCCGCCGCGGCGATGACCAGCCAGCGCGGCGCCAGCGCCGGCGTCTGTCCGACGAGCTTCGCGAGGCTGTAAACCGGCACGATCGAGCCGCGAAAGCCGGCGACGCCGAGAAGCGCCGCTTCGCTGCCGGGAATGCCGGTGATCCGCCGATCGACGAAGAGGCCGGCGATCTCGGCAAGGCGCATGGCGTAGGGTTCGGCGCCGATGCGAATGCCCAGCAGGTCGTGCTTGATCGCCGCATCGATGCGCTGCGGGGCGGCAAATTTGCCGTCGAAGGCCGCACGCAGCTGCCCTGCCCGCGCGGCGAGGCTCGTGGCGGCTTCGGTCATGGGTGCCCCCCGCATTCGGTGACCGCGGATTGGCACAGCGCGATCAGGGCGTCGCGTGAAAAGCCGCCGCCGAACAGCAACAGCCGCGAGACGTCTTCGCGCTTGAGCAGCAGCAAGGCTTGCGCCAATTCGCGCCGCGCGCCGTCGCGATCGCCGGCGTGGCGGGCCAGCAGTCCGCAATGCAGACGCGGCATGGCAAACGCGGGATCGAGATGGGCGGCGAGCCGATCGTGCTCCATCGCGCGCTCGGAGTCGCCCGCGTGCTCGCGGCAGAGCGCCAGCACGTAATGTGCGCCGGCGTTCAACCCATCGATGAGGAGAAGGCGCTGGCAGGCCTCTTCGGCGGCGACGAGCTGGCCGTCCTGGGCCAACAGCACGGCCTTGACCAGCAGCACGTCCGGATTGCTTTCAGCCTCCGGCGGCCCGTTGCGCACGTGCTCGAGCGCCTCGCTGAACCGTTCGTGACGTAAAAGGTCGAGGGCCGGCGCGAGCTGCCAGCCGATCGGCTGTGCCGGCGGCGCGCTCTCGGCGTTGGCCGAAACCAGTGCCGTGATACGCTCGCTCGCCTGCCGGATGGCCTCAAACCATCCGAGGGCCGTCGGCGCCGTCGCCGGCATCGGCGAAGGAGCGATCGCCGCGACCGCTACGCCATTCGATGCGCCGCGTTCGGATGGCGATTGCGGCGGCCGCAGCCGCTCCTTGCGCCGGTAGTAGAATGCATCATGGGTATGGCAGAGATGAAAATCGTCGGAAACGCCGCGCAGCGTTTCCGCGTGCCCGAGAAACAGATAGCCGCCCGGCGCCAACGACGCGGCCATGCGGGCGATCGCCGCGCGCATCTGCTCCGGCGTGAAATACATCAATACGTTGCGGCAAAAGATGACGTCATAAACGCCCGGCTGCCACAGCGCCGGGTCGTCCTCGGCGAGGTTGCCCTGGTCGAATTGCACGGCGCCGCGCACCTTTTCGTCCAGCACCAGCTCGCGGCGGTCGGGTCGGAACCATCTGTTCTTGATTTCGGGCGGAGCCTCGCGCAGCGCCCAAGCCGAGTAACGGGCCTGTGCGGCCTTTTCCAGAACCGCCGGATTGAGATCGATCGCCCGGATTTGGACGTTCCAGGACGGGTCGGCGATGCTCTCCTGCGCGACGATGGCGAGCGAATAGGCTTCTTCGCCGGAGGCGCAGCCGGCCGACAAGAGCCGCAGCGTTCGCACCGCCTCGCGCGCCCGCGCGCGCATGCGCTCGGGCAACACGGTTTCGGCGAGCGCGACGAACTGATCGTGATGGCGGAAGAAGTAAGTCTCGCCGACGGTCAATTCCTGCGCCAGCGCCGCAAGCTCGGGGTGCGACGGCTCGTCTTCGAGCTGCGAGAGGTAAGCCGATCTGGAGCGGGAGAGCCGGGCGGTGCGCCGTTGCAGCACCTCGTCCAGGAACGCAAGCTTGGAGTCTTCGAATTGCAGGCCGATGCACTCGGCGATGGCCGAGCGGAAGCGCTCCAGCTCGTGGGTCGTTGCCGGGGGCTTCATGGCGCGGCCGCCTCGGCGTGGACGCGCGCGAACACGTCGTCGGGAACAAGCCGCGCGGCGCGCAGGAATACGATCAGCTCGCTGTCGAGCGCGCCGATGGCGGTCACGGTGTCGCTGGCGGCGTCGCGCAGGAGCGGGGGCAACTGGCCGAAGGCGGAGGAGGCGACCGCGGTGATGCCGAGCACGGCTTCGACCGCGAGCGCAATCGTCCGCGTCGCGACCCGGACGGTGATCAGCCGCGTGGATTCAATCGTGCGGTCGCCGATGACGACGCCGAGATCGACCACCGGCACCGGCGCGCCGCGGACGATGCTTAGCCCGCGCACATATTTGGGCGCGCCCGCCATCGGTTCGATCGGCAACAGCCGCATGATTTCGAGGACCTGCTCGATCGGCAGCGCGCAAAGCACGCTGCCGGCGCGGCACAGCAACCAGGATCGTTGATTGGCTTTATCGGCGGCCGCCTCGTGCGGCGCCGGTCGATGTTGGCTGGCCGAAGTCGCGGTTTCTTCGCGCATCATGGCGGCGCGCCCCCGGATCGCTAGCGCCCGATGGCGCGAGGCGGTCCGGCGACGTCGCGACCCTCCTGCGCAAGCGCGTTGGATGAACGCAGGTTCTCGACCGCCTGCACGATCGCTTCGCGTGCGAACGGTTTGTTGAGCGGCGCGAACAGTCTGATGCCGTGCCGCGCGCCGATGCGGTGCACGGCTTCGAGCAGCGATTGCCGTCCGCCGCTCATCAATTGCACGACGCCGCCGTAGCGGCGCTCGCCGAGGCCGCGCAGCACGTCGATGGCGTCGGACCGCAACAGCGCCACGTCGAGGAATATGAGGGCGGGATGGCCGTTATCGAGCGCCGCCAGCGCTTCCTTCGCCGTCGGAAAAGACGCCACCTTCATGCCGAGCCGCGTCAGTTCCGCCTCGACGAACTGTCGCACCTTGGCGTCGTCGTCGATGACGATGACCAGATGCGGGTCGCGTGCTGATTGCTCGACGTTTGTCGCAGTCATGCTCAACCCCGTCATCGTCGCCCGGCGCTGGTTGTTGGAACGCCGACGATGCGGGTGGTGGATATATTCAATGAGTGTTAATGCTTGTCCGTAAAGCCGAACACTTAAGTGGAATCACTTGCAAGATCACTTGCAAGATCACTTGCAAGATCACTTGCAAGATCACTTGCAAGATCACTTGCAAGATCACTTGCAAGATCACTTGCAAGATCACTTGCAAGATCACTTGCAAGATC
>Ga0187784_10000606_pt1 | contig 26692 bp, 23 predicted proteins | sample 1015_SJ02_MP15_2_FD_132964 | JGI IMG/M metagenome (GOLD analysis project Ga0187784, IMG submission 132964) | Tropical peat soil microbial communities from peatlands in Department of Meta, Colombia - 1015_SJ02_MP15_20_MG | ecosystem: Environmental > Terrestrial > Soil > Wetlands > Peat | place... | reverse complement strand
GCGTAACCAACAACGTGATCATGCTTTATGTGGCCATTGAGGCTACTACCCTCACCTCCGGCCTACTGGTGGCTTTCTATTGGGATCGGCGTGCGCTCGAAGCCGGTTACAAATACCTGATGTTGCTGACCATTGGGATTACGTTCGCCTTGTTCGGATGCGTGTTGCTTTACGCCGGTGCGGCGAGTACTCATAAACTCGCCGGTGCTAGCGCCTTGTTGATCAGCGATATTCGCGGCGTGGTCCAGTTCATCCCGCGGGGGACCGCAGCCATCACCATAGCATTTCTGGTAATCGGATTCGGGACCAAGGCCGGGATTGCACCGTTCCATCCCTGGCTTCCTGACGCGCACGCCGAGGCGCCTACTCCTGTCAGCGTGCTGTTGTCGGGCGTGATGATTAAGATGGCCGTCTATGCTCTGGCCCGCACGGTGAGCATATTCTACCCTGCCTGGCCTCAGATCACGATCTTCCTCGTCGCTCTGGGGACAGTGACAATGCTCCTCGGCATCATCCTGGCTTTGACCCAAAACGACCTCAAGCGCCTGCTGGCCTATTCATCCGTGAGCCAGATGGGTTACGTTCTGGCCGGGATCGGACTCGGAACCTATCTGGGTTGTTATGGCGGCCTTTTCCACCTGCTCAACCACGTGGTCTACAAATCCCTGTTGTTCATGTGCGTGGGAGCAGTGATGTATGCCACCGGCGCCAGGCGCATATCCGAGCTCGGAGGACTGGCGAGCCGGATGCCCATCACGAGTGGGTGTTTCTTCCTGGGGGCGCTGGCCCTGGCAGGTTTTCCTCCTCTCAATGGATTCTGGAGCAAGCTGACCTTATATCTGGCCTTTGCCCACGCGGGTCTGTGGTGGGCAGCGGTCATCGCGATCCTGACCAGTGTTCTGACAACGGTGGTCATGGTTGGCGCGGGCGTTAAAGTGTTTTGGGGAAATCGCCTTTCGGGGATTGCCGCGACGGCAAACCCGAGGGAGATACCAGTTCGGATGGGCGTCCCCATGATAGTGCTCGCCGGTACATGTGTGTTGCTCGGAGTCTTTCCCCAGGCGCCATGGCCCTTGCTGAACCGTGCGGCAACGGTTTTGGCAACCTTGGGAAGGTGACTTTCTGAGGTGTTGTCATGTTGAAACGTCTTTGCAAGAAGGCCTTCACCAAAGCGCTTTGGGTATATCACGCTAACACAGGGGCATGCAACGGTTGTGATATCGAAGTGATTAATGTCCTCACCCCTTACTATGATGCCGAGCGCTTCGGGATCAAGCTGGTTGGCTCTCCGAGGCATGCGGATGTGCTTCTGGTATGCGGACCGGTCACCCGCCAGGTCGCCCCGGCCCTGAAGCGACTTGTGGAAGCCGTTCCCAATCCGAAGCTCACTTTCGCGATCGGCTCCTGTGCGACAGGAGGTGGCTGTTGGTTCGACACTTACAATGTACTGGGGGGCGCGGACAAAGTGATTCCAGTCGATTTTTATGTTCCAGGTTGTCCTCCCCGGCCGGAAGCCATCCTCTATGGGGTGGCCTATGCGTTGGGATTGGTGCCCAAGAAAGTGGCCGAGGAGAAACTGAGTCAAGAGACGCTTGAGGAGTTGGCGCGAGGCAAGTCGATCATGGCGGGAAAACTCCCCAACGAGAGTCCGCCAGTTGTCAGCTAACTATCGCCAGAGGTGTTGCCATGGAAACTATTCAGGCTGTCCTAACCGCACATCCGTTCTTCGCAGACTTCCCGCCAAACCATGTCGAACTCGTTGCCGGGTGCGCCTGGAATGTGCACTTCGATCCGGGGAGGTTTATCTTCCACGAGGGCGAAGACGCCGACAAGTTCTATCTTATTCGTGAGGGGAAAGTTGGGTTGCACATAGCCTCCGAGCGCCGGGGGCCGCTCACCCTCCTAACCCTCGGACCGGGTGAAATTCTGGGCTGGTCCTGGATGTTCCCTCCGTATCGATGGAAGTTCTCGGCGAAGGCCCTCGAACCTACACGTGCTTTCGCTATCGACGGTATGTGCCTTCGTGGCAAGGCGGAGCAGGACCACGATCTTGCGTACGAACTGTTGAAGCGATTTGCACGTGTTTCCGGAAGCCGCCTGGAGACGATGCGGTTGCAGCTTGTTAATGCTTACAGAGACGAGCTAACACCCGTGGGAAGCGGCAGCAAATCCTAAGCGGCCCTCGCCTTCCAGATGGTTTTCCGCGACTCTCTAAATCTCCTCGAAGGAGGAGTGTGGCAGCACGACACGTTCCCCTGTTGCGGTCTCAGTTGCCAACTTTCCTGATGCGGAAGTGGCTAACCAGCGCAAGTGCTGAAGAGACCACATCGCATCACCGGCTTCAGGTGGTCGACACAGCGGGAGCACATGAGGGTTGGAAGGTCTCTCACAGCCATTCTCTTTGCGGGCGGCGCGGTCTCTCGGACTTCCAGAGGTTGAGGGGCGGATTTTGGTAGCATCCTAAATGTGAGTTGATCTTTGGTGGCACCTCGGAACGGTGGGCCCCCACAGGGTGATTGCTGCGTTTGCCAGATCGAACCGAACGGCAACACACTTTAACCCGAGTTCTGAAGTTGGACCTCGATTTTGCCCATCTGACTGAGGTCTGAAAACTGCGACTTAAGCTGTCGAGGGCGGGTGAAAAACCAACTTCGGCGAAGTTGGAAATCATACTGCAAAAGCTTGTCCGGCAGGGCGTGCGAGATTCCTCGCCCCGCTCAGAATGACACCGATATTTTAGTCAGGGTTTCACGAAAAGGCAGGAGTAAGCTTCTTCTCACTCCTGACTCCTGAATCCTCAAAGCTATTTCTTCTTAAGCGACCGGATATAACCAATTACCGCGGTAACCGCTTCATCATTCAGCTTGTCTCCAAAAGCAGTCATGGCTGTCCCCTTCTTGCCGTTTTTTATGACGACCTTAATCTGCTTGTCCGTCATCGACGCCTGCCACTTAGGCGAGGTAAAGTCAGGGGTTTTGAGCGCCGCGAATCCCGTTCCGTCAACGCCGTGACACATTACGCAATTATTCTTGAAAAGTGCCTCCCCGTTTTCGGCCGGAACAGCGGCGTGAAAGGTGAGAGAAGAAACAAGCAGACCAACGCCAACCAGCAAACACGTGAAGCCAGAGCTTAGTTTGGTCTTCATAAGTCTCCTGAGTCCTGGGATGCGTACCTAGCCGACGCCGGCGTCAACCAACTGGGCTCTTCGCCGGATCGGTCGTCCTGAAGCCGCTTTTTCATATTAACAGCAGGCTGGAAGAAGGAACAACCACGAAGATTGTCAGGCCCGCCAACGAACCGCAGGTTCACCGTCGAAGGTCACGTCATTCCCGCGAAAGCGGAAAGCCATTGGCCCCTGGACTGACCACGGGCCTCCGCTTCCGCGGGGGTGACGAAGGCTGACTTTCATCTTTCTGCGCGGGCCGCAGGCCGATCACCGCTCAGGATGAACAGGGGGCGGCAAGCCACCCCTAGAGGGCTAGTATTGCCTCTTCTCCACTTTGGGCCGCTCCGCCCGGCTCATCTGTTTCATCTCGATCGCCGGGTGCCTGAGTCCTCGAAGTTCCTCGATGTTCTCACAAACTTTGACTATCCCTGCCGCGATGTCATCCACATCCTTGCGGCTGCCGAGGAAGAAATGATGGGGCAGCCAGACGGATTCCTCGTAGGCGGCACGTTCGGAGACTGGACAATTGTAAAGGCTGCGCAGGTCGAGGGGATTCTCTCTTCCCCACGACAGCGCTGGGTATTCCTCCGCCTTCACAGGGAATAAAGCACTCTTGTACACCGGTTCGTAGAACAATCCGTCGCACGCAATCCCTTCCATCTCGAGCGCGCCAAGGAACGCAGCGCGCGGAATCCCCTCGAAGTGTTCAGGAAGATACTTAAAGACATATTGGTAGGCCGCCACGCGAGTGACGCGGCGGTCTCGTTTCAAGAAGGCAAGTCCGGGCGTCCCGGCGAGGCGGCTCTCGAGGTATTCCATGTTGCCTTGCCGCGTGCCGGCCTGCCGAGGCAGGCGCTCGAGCTGCACTTCGAGGATGGCAGCCTGAAACTCCGTCATGCGGTAGTTGAAGCCGATGATCCGGTGGCCAAACTTATCGGTTTCACTGGCGCGCCCGCAGTTGACGTAGGATTGGGCGAGCTCGAAATACTCCAGCTTGCTGGTAATCACCGCGCCGCCCTCGCCAGCGGTCATCAGCTTACTCGACTGGAAGCTGAAGCAGCCCATGTCTCCAGTGGCCCCGGCGCCCTTCTTTTTCCACTGTCCTCCGTGCGCATGGGCGCAATCCTCGATCACCCGCAGGTTGTGCTGCCGCGCGATACGCCCGATGGCATCGAGGTCGGCAAAGCTCATCGCCAGGTGGACCGGCAGAATGACCCGAGTCTTACCGGTAATCGCCTTTTCGATCAGACTCGCGTCAAGGCAATACGTTGCGGGGTCGATATCAACGAAAACTGGAACGGCATTGAGCTGGAGCACCGGGCCCACGGTTCCTTCCCAGGTGTAGGCGGGGACGATAACCTCATCTCCCGGTTGGATCCCCACCGCCTTCAAGGCGGTCTCGATGGCGACCGTGCCGTTGGCCACCGCTATGCCGTATTTAGCCCGGTGGAACTCCGCGAAGCGTTGCGCGAAGGCGCTGGCGTGCGCATTGGGAAAGGGATAGCCGCCCCAATTCCGGCTCTTGAGAACTTGTTGAATGGCCCGTTCTTCCCTGCGGTCGTAAACCGGCCAGGGAGCAAAGGGCTTCGTGCGCACGGGTTTTCCACCCGTGATAGCGAGCTTTCCCATGACAAAACCTCCAGTGAGATCAAACGTCGTCGCCCTGAGCGGAGCGAACGATCCTAGCAGTTTGTATCCGGCCCCCGGGGCCGGACGACGCAACCCCAGAGATTCTTCGCCCGCAAAAGGCGCAGGCTCATTAATGACAGATTCGATTCCTCTACTTCAAACGGACCACGTTCGAGTAAGCCGACTCGCCGGCATCGTTCCGGGCGCGGACACGATAGGAAACCAGGCCACGACCGAGCTGGGAGTCAGTGAATTCCGCCGTTGTGGCCGGGAAGGTTGCGATCCCTTCCCAACTCCCCTCCGCGATCCGGCGCTCCACGACGGTCTGCGCGGGCTTCCCGCCGTGCACATCCCAGGTCAGCCTTACTCCCCCCGCCCCACGCTGCGCACGCAAAGAGCTTGGAGCCTCCGGCAGTACATTCCAATCAAAATAGCTGCTATCGGTGATGGCCAAAACGCTGTCGCGAACCGGGACCGACGCCAGCACGTTCCCGGCGCCTTCCTTCCACTCGAGGGGCCTGATCTCGCCAGTGACTAAGTCAATCAACACGGGGTGCTCGATCCCGGTATTCTCCAAGGTAAGACTCTCGTAGAACGGAGCAGAGGCATTCCCCGGCAGGCTGTGGGCGCCCAACCAGTACGCGACAATGGCCTTGCCGTTCTTGGCGCGGAAACCGTAGGCGTAGAAGGGAAACCCCGAATGCCGGCGGAGGGCGGGGATTCCGGAGCCCTCGATCTTGATCGACGGATCGAGGGTAGTATCTGAGAAAACCGCGTTGGTGTTTTGAAGAGCAAAAAACCCCGGACGGGGAGTGAAATCTTCGGGGAGGTTTCGTAAGCCGTGAATCAGCCCGAAATCGTCGTACTCATTGCCGTCCGTTCCCGCGGCGATGAGCCAGACGAAGGTCTTGACCCCTGCGGCCAAATTGTAGACTAACATGCGCGGAAGGTACTTGGATTGCACCGACTCGTCCGAACCCTGCCAGGAGGGAATGGAATTAAACTCATCATCCCAAAACTGGATATCGGAGCGGATGCCAGGATAATGCCGCACCAGGTCGCGCAGTTTGGCTGGGGACTCCGTTCCGTAAGCGCCGTAGTCCTGCGATTCGGGATTGAGGTTTTGGCCATAACCCGGATAGGTGTGGTAAGCAAAAACATCAATGCCCGCGGCGCAATTGCATGCGTCGAGAGCGCGCTGGGCAAAATCGCGAATGGGGTCAGCTTGGCCGCCGTAAATCACTTTGGCTTCCCCGTCTGTCTCGTGCACCGCCTTGACAAATGCTTTCAGCAGGTGACCGTATTCTTCCGGATTCCCCCAGGGATTCCAATAGCCAATGTCTTCCTCATTCCAGAGGGCCCAGTAGTGAATCTTGCCCTTGAAATGATCCACCATGAAGCGGACATAGCGCGTGAATGCCTCGATCTGTTCCGGTGTGCGCGGCGCCCAAAAAATAGAATAGAGGCTGCGGTCGTCGTTATGAAAGGAGCCGGGCTTGGGCTCAATGGAATCGGGGAGCTTGCCGGAGGGCGACGTATACATGGCGTTGCCGTACATGAGTTGGACTTGAATCTGGATGCCATTGTCGCGGAGCGAATTGACGTATTCGTCCAAGAGAGGATTGATCGCCAGCACACCGCGCTTCTGCTCCACATAATCCCAGCTCGTCAAGTCGGAGCTGTTCTCGTACTGGCCAATGCGGATCCACTTCACTCCAGCGTCAAACATCCGTCCCCACCACCAGCGTTCCCAGGGTAAGTAGGGATCGCGCGGCAGGTCCGAGTTGATGCCGAATCCGTCCGCGATCTGCGATGAACGTTTGGGGGGGATATGATCAGGCAGTTGGTGGCGAGGTTCCTGCGCCCGAAGGCGCTCGCAGGGATAGGTAAGAAGAACAAAGGCTAGAATCAGCAAAGACCTGACGTGGCGCTTCTGCAGCATGATCGTGCCTCCCGCGATAACGGACGTTCTACGTCTCATTAAAGCTTGCTGCCTCCCGGAACGCTTCCACGTAGTGGCCGTCTTTCTTCGCCTGGGGGTCGGACAGTGCGTGTTCTCCTGCCCGCAAGTCGAGAGCGGCGTTGCGCAACCAGGCGCGAACATCCTCCTTGCGCGCTTCGTCAGGCGCCATGCAACAGCCTCCCTTCGCGCAAGACCGTCCCGGGGAGTGAAGCTTTGAGAGTGCGACGGGGCTCGAAGTAGGACCGGGCGCAGACAAGCACGTCAGCCGCCAAGCCGGTTCCCCGCAGTGCTTCGTAGGCCAACCGGCTTCGCTTCCGCTCGGGTGGAGCATCGTCGGGTACTACCACCAACAAATCGTAATCGCTATCCGGGCCGGAATCGCCCCGGGCCTTGGATCCGAACAGGTACACTTCGAGTGGTACGTAAGATTTCACCAGACGGCGGACGATTTCGTTGAGTGCCGGATCTTCCGGGTTCCCCTGCATATTCGCGTCTGCAGAGCCACACCATGGCGGGCCCTACGAACAACAATCTAACATATTTGACACTCAGGAAGTCACCCTAACGCTTTCCAAGGTGCGGCCACAGGGCCCGCTGCTCCAATCCATCCTCAGGCCTCTCGAAAATCGATGCGGGCGGGGCTGTCTTTGAATCCGCGGGTCTTGACCGCATCGTAGATGATCCCGGCAACAAACCAGCAGCCACCCAGTATCTTGGCCGGTGTAGCCAAGCTCACCCAGATGGCAAAGCAGAAGATAATGCCCAGAACGGGCGCAACCGCGTCTCGAAACAAGCGCCTCGAGGCGCGGGCCGAAGGTGCCAGGTAAAATTCCCGCAACGCCGCCGCATTGACGCCCATGAAGGCGAGGAAGGCCCCAAAGTTTATCAACTCCGCCGCGCGCTCGTAATTAAGTACGATAGCTCCGAGGAAAGCAATCACACCTATCATAATGATATTCAGGCTCGGAGTGTTGCGCTTGGGGTCAAGATAAGCAAAGAAGCGTCGAGGGATGACGTTGTCGCGGCCCATGCCGAACAGCAGCCGTGAGAGACCTGCCTGCCCGCTCAGCCCCGAGCCCAGATTGGCAAGGATCAGGACGAAAGCCAGGGCTTGAAACAGAAATATGCCCCCCACCACGTGAGTGACGTCCATGAAGGCCGTTTCGAGGTTCGGGAAAGTGTGCCAGTCGGGCCATACGCGCTGCGCGAGGTAAATCTGTAGGCCGCCGAAGAGTCCCGTGAACAGACAGACGCTCACGGTCGCCCGAAGAACGTTCCGGCGGGGATTCAGTGCATCTTCCGCCAGAGTCGTAATGCCGTCGAATCCGATGTAAGTCAGCGCGGCCACCGAAGTCCCCCGAGCGATTGAGGAGACGCGGAAGGTTGCCGGATTGTAAAAAGGCTCGGTCGAGAAGACGCCGTGCCAGCCCTGCAGGTGAAAGAGAAGGCGCAACGCCAGGGCAATAAAAACCAGGATGACGGCGCTCATGATCGTGGCCAGCACAAAGTTCGTTCGAGCCGTGGTGCGAATCCCACGCAAGTTGATCAGCGTCATGGTGCCTGCGAATGCTGCAGCGAGGACTACGTAAGGGACTTCGGGAACCAATCGCTGCACGGTCAGCGCGCCGTACACAGTGCAAATGAGGGGAACAATCAGGTAATCAAGAAACATCGCCCACCCCGCCAGGAAACCCAGGTGCGGGTTCAGACCGTAACCGACGAAGGTGTAAGCGGAACCGGCGGAGGGATAAACGGCGGCCATGCGGCCATAGCTGAAGGCGGTCAGCAGCATGGCGAACATGGACAGCAGAATCGTGGTGACCGCGTGGCCATCTGAGAGTTTCTGCACCACACCGAATAGAGGTACGGGCGCAATGGGCATGATCAGCACGATGCCGTACAGGATCAGATCCCACTGCGTCAGCACGCGTTTGAGGCGAAGCGGGGCCTCGGCAGAAGTCGTTGTTGTGTTCACAGTTTATTACCCTTGGGGCGGAACATACCCAGGAGGAGGGGCAGACTCTTCGCCGAAGAAAAACCGCTCCATCTGCTGAGCGATGAATTCCTGGGCTTCCTTGCTGGCGGGAGCCAGGCGATACTCATTAATGAGCATCCTCAAGTAGTTCAGCCATTGCTCCCAGGCTTCTTGCGAGACATTGTCGTAGATCCGCTGCCCAAGCTCGCCGCTCCACGGAGGCTCGTCAAGGCCCGGAAGCTCCTTGCCCAGCCTCACACATTTCACCGTTCGTTGTGACATTCGAGGGTTTACTCCTTTTGGTAGATTTCTAAATCTACCACTTCGCCGTCCAAAAGCGAAAGCTTAAAGTGCGGTTCGAGGACCCCGTTACGGAAAGTAGCGGAAGTACGCAATGGCTTACCGGCTTTCCCAGCCGGGGCCCGCGACGCCTTAGAAGCAAGGAGGGTCTGCCCTTCCGTCGGCGTCGGAGTGGCGGTTCGCGTGGCGCCCCTGCCAGGACCGGCAGCGGTGGCGTCTAGGGCCAGGTTAGCAAGCTGGTCGGCTTCGCGATTCTGCTCGCGTGGCACATGCTCGATCGAAAACGATTCGAGGCGCGTGATCAAGCTCTCGGCTTGCTCGCGCAGGGGCTTTAACCCCGGATTCTTCACCTTGTAAACGCCCTTGATTTGCAGCGCCAACAACTCCGAGTCCGTTTGTACCCGAACCCGCAGGTAATGTCGGCTGAGGGCGTGATCCAGCGCCGCGATCAAACCCTGGTATTCGGCAACGTTATTGGTCGTCTTCCCAAGATACCCGGAAAATGCAGCCAGCCTGGAGCCGTCGGCAGACTCCATCACCACGCCATAAGCGGCCGGGCCAGGATTACCCCGTGAGGCGCCGTCGATGTGCACTATGACTTGGGGAGATTGGGCCATGCCGTGAATCTGAAACCCGAAAGTCGAAATTCGAAGACGAGCCGAGCCTGGTGTTTCAAGCCGCAGCCTGCCGTTCGGCCTCGGGGGGAAAGGGTTGATTAAGACCATCCCCATCTCGAGTTTCGATTTTCGAACTTCGAGTTTCCAACTAGGCGGTCGCGCCGGCCTCGGAACTTTCCGATTCGTTTGTCCCCAGCCGGGCGGGCCCAGGGTAGTAAATGATGCGCCCGCAGTTCTCGCAGGTTAAGAGGACCTCGTTGGTCCGGACCTCGTTATACACCTGGGGGCGCAGCAGAACATTGCAAGCAGTGCACAGCCCCTCGCGAACCTCCGCCACCGCGATACCGCGCCTCGCCGGGCGGATGCGGTCGTAGAGGCTTCGTGTAGACTCGCTCAAGCTCGCCTGGATTTCGGCGCGGCGGGCTTGCAAACCGCGGCGCTCTTCGTCGTCGGCCTTCTGCTCGGATTCTAATTGCGCAATCTGGGCGGCCACCAGCAATCGTTCGCTCTCCAGTCGCGACGCCGCCTCTTGCACCTGCTTCTGAATCTCCTCCGCTTCCAGCATCTTCTCCAGAATCTCGTCCTCGATCGCCCGCACTTTGGCCTCTTCGCCCTCAATCTCTTTCGTCATGGCGCGGAATTGGTCGTTGGTTTTTACCTGGTAAAGCTGGTCCTTGTGCTTGGCGATCTTCTCCTGAATGACTTTGATATCGCCGTCCAGCTCCTTGCGCGCATGTTGATTCGCGGTCAGGCGCTTCTTTCGTTCTTCCTGGGCGTGAATAAACCCATCCAGGCGCGAGTGGAGGGACTGAATCTGGGCAGGCAAGGAATCGATCTGCTTGGTCAATTCCTCGACCCTCACATCCACCTGCTGAAGCTCGATGACATTCTTGAGGTCCGGATACACTTCCTCTCCTGGTCCGAAGCATCGTTTTCATTCTGGCACATTCCGTGGGATGGAGCAAGAAAACAGTCGATGGAAACGGACGATCGGATGAACGATTTGTGATTGGCGATTGAAAAGCCCAATCGCAAATCAGAAATCACAAATCGCAAATGGTTCACCCGATCTCTTTCCGCATGATCCTTTGAATGGACAGGGCGCGCCCGGTCACGGGGTCGGCTTCGACCAGGGCTGCATGCAGGCGCACGTCGCCTTTGGCGACTTCAAACCGAATCGGAAGCTGATTGAGGAACTTCTGAATCACAGGCTGCTTGTCGATGCCGATCACCGAATCATAAGGTCCCGTCATTCCAAGGTCGGTCACATAAGCGGCGCCGTTGGGGAGAATCGTCTCATCCGCCGTGGGGATGTGGGTGTGCGTGCCCAGCACAGCCGTCACACGCCCGTCCAGATACCAACCCATGGATATTTTCTCGGAGGTTGCCTCGGCATGCATATCGACGATGCGAACTCTGACTTCCGGAGGAATCTTCGCCAACTCGGCGACTGCCGTCCGAAACGGGCAATCGATGGGGTTCATAAAAATGCGCCCCTGAAGGTTCAGGACGGCGTAGTCGAATCCTGATCGAGTTTTGCCCAGATACAAGCCGTGACCCGGAGCGCCCGGGGGGTAGTTGGCAGGACGCAGAAGGCGGCCGTCGGCATGCTCGTTCAAATAGGTGTAGATCTCTTTCTTGTCCCAGATGTGATTTCCGGAAGTCAGAACGGCAATTCCCAGGTCGAGCAACTCGTCGACGAGAGGAGGCGTTATGCCAAAGCCGGCGGCGGCATTTTCGCCGTTAGCAAGCACCAGGTCAGGGTCGTATTCCCCGACCAGCGCGGGCAGCAAATCTTTTACAATGCGCCGGCCGGGATGGCCGAAAATATCGCCGATGAAGAGGATTTTCATGCTTACGTACAATCGGCTTCCTTCAGGTAACGATCGAGCAGCCGCGTACACTCCTCCACTTTCTCATCCACGCGCCGGGTCTTTTCTTCATAGCGGGCTTTGATCTGGTGGAACTCGTCGGCGATGTTAAGCGCCGCCAGCACCGCGATGCGCATCGAATCCACCGTCCGTGTGCGGCCGGCGATAGCGCGCATTCTCCCATCCAGGAATTCACCCAGCTTCTGGATATAGGCCTCGTCAAGCTGGCCCCGGATAAAGTATTCCTGGTCGAAAATAACCACCCGAACCCCGTCCGCATCTTTGGCCATGTTGGCGACGAGCCTCCTTCGCTGGCGTTAAGTCCTGTCCAGCTAGGTGACAGATCCGGTTCCCCATTGACGTAGGGGTTCGCGAACCGCCCCTACTACGCGCGCTGAGCTCTCACCCGCCGGACTCAGAACCGGTGAGCGCATCGATGCGCTGCAGGAGCTTTTCGATGCGCACACGCACCTCTTCCCTTTCGCGCCGCAGTGCGACGAGTTCCCGTTCGTGAGCGTCAATCACCTTGGCCCGTTCTCGGGACTCCACTCGGAGTTTGTCAAGGTCCTGCTGCAATGCAAGTTTCTCTTCCTGGGTTTTCTTGATTAGCTCAAAGGTCTTCACAATTCTCTCTTCGAGTTTTCGTAACGGATCGTCAGTTTCGCTCACGTTCCCCCCATTCCAGAATTCTGCCGGCCCTTAGCCCCGCAACGAGATGCCCAACGGCTCAAGCGCCGCCATTACCGTTTCACTCGCCGCTGAAATCTCCTCGCTCGTCAGCGTGTGCGCCGGGCTTTGGAAAGTCACCCGCAAGAGAATGCTGTAATGCCCGGCGGGTATCGAACCACCCCGGAAAAGATCTACAGGGCGAAGGTTCTGGATTTCATCCAAAGCCAGATCTTGCAGAACAGCTTCGAGGCGCGCAAACGTCACCTGTTCAGGGATCACCAACGAGAAATCCCGCTCCACCGCGGGAAATTTCGAAAACGGGCGAAAGACTCGAGAGCGCAAGGGAAATCCCGCGAGGCGCTCAAAGTTCACCTCCGCCAGCCAGGCCGGCTGGCGCAATTTGTAATCGCGCTCGATCCCACGGTTGAGCCGTCCGAAGACCACGAGGCTTTCGCCCCGGCACGAAAATCGGCCGCTCTGGCTCGATTCGTAGTGGCCGCATTGGGCTGTTTCGAATTCCACTCCCGGAATCTCAAACAACCCCAGTAGCGCCTCCAAATCGCCTTTCAGGTCGAAGAAGTCGAGTGGCCTTTCGCTGTCGTCGATGGAGGGTGGACGCCGGTGCCCGGTGAGACCCAGGCTCAGAACACGGCGCTCCGCGGGCGCTCCGCTCGACGACAACGCATAGGTCTTCCCCAGTTCGAACAGACGCACGTCGTTTTGGTCACGATCGAGATTCCAGCGCAAAGCCTCAACCATGCTCGGAGCCGCCGACGAGCGCAAGGCCGAGGCATCCTGACTCAAAGGATTCGCCAGAATCACCGGAGTCTGGTCAGAGAAGCGGGCATTCTCTTCCGGGTCCACCAGCGAAGACTGGATCGCCTCGTAGTACCCCAGGCTGCAGAGTAGATTCGAAACCGCCAGCTCCTTGTCGCGCCCCACATCCCGCTCCAGGCGCGGGGGTGCAGGCCTCAGCCGGGCAGGCAAGCGGTCGTAGCCAAATTGGCGAGCCACTTCTTCTACCAAGTCGATCTCCCGGTTGGCGTCGAGACGAAAAGAAGGCGGTCTTACCCGCCAGCCTTCCGTGCCTCGCCTCTCAGTTATGAACCCCAGCGAGCGGAGCGTTCGCTCCACGTCTTCCCAAGGGATGTCCGCTCCCAGCACGCGCCGGATTTCACTGCGCCGCAGCAGCAGATCCTCTCGCCGCCTGGGAAAGGGGTAAACGTCCACCAAGCCCCGGAGGATTTCACCTCCTGCCAGTTCAGCGATCAACTCGGCCGCGCGGTCGATGGCCAGAGGGGCCATCTCAATGTCCGCGCCCCGCTCAAAGCGGTGTGAAGCCTCCGTGTGCAAGCCGTGCGCCTTGGCGGTGCGCCGGATCGAGAGTGGGTCAAACCAAGCGCTCTCCAGCAACACGGAGCGCGTGGTGGAGAAAATCTGTGAGTCCTCCCCGCCCATCACTCCGGCCAACGCCACCGGGCGCTGAGCATCCGCAATGACCAGGTTGTCGGAGGTAAGAACGCGATTCGTGCCGTCCAGGGTCCGCATCTGTTCACCCGGCAACGCCCGGCGCACGATGATCTTTCGCTCTTTCAGCCGGTGCAAGTCAAAGGCGTGCAGAGGATGCCCCAGTTGCATCAGCACGTAATTGGTGACGTCCGCCACGTTGTTGATGGAGCGCTGGCCCACCAAGTCCAGACGCTTGACGAGCCAGTCCGGGGATGAGTTCACGCGCACATTCTGAATCACCCGCCCGCAATAGCGCGCGCAAAGGTCAGGGTCGAGAATCTGAATGGAGATTTCTTCGGAACTTCGCACTCCCGATTCTTTTACGAAAATCTCCAGCCGCTTCAGAGCCTTTCGGTAAATAGCGGCCACTTCGCGCGCCACTCCGTAATGGCTGAGGCAGTCCGGCCGGTTGGTGGTGACCTCCAAGTCCAAAACCCAGTCGCCGCCAACTTCCGTCAAAGACTCGACGTTCAAACCGACCATGGTCAGATCAGCTTTGACCTGACCGGGCTCAGCGGTAAAATCCACGAATTCTTTAAGCCAGTTGAGTGAGACTTTCATGAAATTTCACAGTTGACAGTCAACAGTCAAGAGTCGACAGTCTAGCGTTGATAGTCAATAGTTAACCGGCAACAGTCGACAGTCCCCGAAAACCTCTCATGCCGAACCTGGCGAAGCCTGCGTGATGTTGATAAAGTCGACTACGAGGACCCGCCAACCCTTCGCCAGCGTGTTACTGCTCTTGGCTGTCGACTATCGACTCTCCTCAAAACTGTCCCAGGAACCGCACGTCTCCCTGGAAAAAAAGCTGGATGTCGTTAATGTCGTACTTCACCATGGCAAAGCGATCCACACCGAGTCCGAAGGCCCAGCCGGAATACTTTTCCGGATCGATACCTCCGTTGCGCAGCACCTGCGGGTGGACCATACCGCAGCCCATCAATTCAATCCATCCGCTCTCTTTGCACACCCGGCAACCTTTCCCGTCGCATACGAAGCAACTGACGGCCACTTCGCCACTCGGCTCGGTGAACGGGAAAAAGCTCGGCTGGAAGCGGGTGCGAACCTTCTCGCCGAAGAGCATCTTAGCGAAGTAATCGAGTGTGCCCTTCAGGTCCGCGAAAGTAATATCCTCGCCGATAGCCAGCCCTTCGATCTGGTGAAACATGGGCGAGTGGGTGGAATCGGGGTTATCGTGCCGATAGCACTTGCCGGGGATGATAATGTAGAGCGGCGCCCCGTACTTCTCCATGGCACGGATTTGCACCGGCGAGGTATGAGTCCTCAAGACGGTCTTCGCATCGATGTAGAGCGTGTCCCAATCGTCCCGCGAAGGGTGGCTCTCCGGAATGTTGAGTGCGTCGAAATTATAATAGGTACTCTCGATCTCTGGGCCGTTCTCAATTTTGAAACCCAGGTGCAGAAAGATATCCTCGATTTCACGCTGCATGCGGGTTACGGGATGGACGGACCCCAGCGGCCGATGAATTCCGGGAAGCGTCAGGTCAGGCGGCACGGCAGCACCGGCCTCCGGAGGAAGAGGCAATCCCATCTGTAAGCTGCGAGCTTGTTGCAGGGGCGTCGCCTCGACCAGCGGTTCGAATTCCAGGTTGGCCGTGGAGCGACGCAACTCGTTGAACTGCCGCCCTACGGCAGGCTTCAAATCCTTAGACGCCGGCCTTAACCAGTTCTCATCCGCCTGCGAGAGAATCCCGCCTTTACGCGCCAGCCACCGGTCGCGAAGCATCTTGCAGAGCCTCTCACGCTGAGCTTGGCTCGTGGCGCCACGAGCAACCAATTCGGCGCGTTCCTTCTCGGCAGCCTTGCGCAATTCCGTGAAGAGGGATTCCACTCCTTGCGCGTCCGAAACGCCCAGTTGTTGAAAGGTCTTCTTGATCTTGTCAAAGATAGTCATGAGATTCGTCGCGCTCCCGCACGCGCGGGATGGTTGCCCAGGGCGGCCCCAAGGGCCGCCCCTTTGAACAACAGCTTGCCTATGCCCCGCCGGTTGCGGGCTGACCTGCTCCAGCAGCCTGCTTCACCCTACCCGCCAGCTCGGCAAAACCAGCCTGATCGTTAACGGCCAGTTCGGCCAGCATCTTGCGATCAAGTTCGATGCCGAGCGCCTTCAACCCATGAATGAATTGACTGTAAGTAAGCTCATGAGAGCGCGCCGCAGCTCCGATGCGGATGATCCAGAGCCTGCGGAAATCGCGCTTCCGCTGACGCCGTCCACGGTAGGCGTAGCGGCCTGCCTTATCGGCAGCCTCCTTCATGAATCTGTAGAGCTTACTCTTGTTGAGAAAATAGCCCTTGGTGAGCTTGGCGAGTTTCTTCCGATTGGCACGGCGCACCGTGCCGCGTTTGACGCGAGGCATGGGTTTGCTCCTTTCGATTTAGTTCAGGGCGGCAGATCCCGTCTGGCGGGATGAAGGCACCCAGCCGTTGGCCTTCCCGCTCCCGAGGGAACAGGGATTAGGGAACAGGGAACAAAAGCAACTACTTTCTCCGTCCTCTATTCTCCTGTCACCTGTTCGCTATTCCCTACGCATAAGGCAACATGGCCCGAATGGCGGGGGCGTTGGCAGGGGAAACGATCGTGGATTGACCCAGCCTCCGCTTGCGCTTGCTAGCCTTCGAAGTCAGGATGTGACGCGCGAACGCGTGCCGGCGCTCCACCTTTCCGGTGGCCGTGATCTTGAAGCGCTTCTGAGCGCCTTTGTGGGTCTTCAACTTCAGCTTGAGCTTCTTGGGCTTGGGCAAGTCTCCTCCAGTCTTGTTCCTTGCGCAATGTCCTAGTGCAGCGCCGACCTTCAGGTCGGCGCCTGCTGGCCTAAAGGCCCCCGCTCCGCCTAAGGGGTCCCATCAGCGACAGCCCCTATTGCACAGGTTCTTCTCCTGCCGAGGGTGCGGGAACCGGCTGTGCAGAGGGAGCGGTTACAGACACCGGAGCAGGCTTGGGCTGAGGGCTCCGAACGGGCGCCTGGGATGACGTCCCCGCCTGCCGTGAGGGCTGGGGCGGCGAGCCTTTGCCCGGCGCTTTCTTAGCGGAGATAATGGTGGAGAGGTTCGGCCCCTCGATCTTCGGCCGCGTTTCTATCATCCCCACCTCGCCCACCTCCTCCGCCAGCTTCTCCATCATTTTGAATCCCAGGTCGCGGTGAGCCATTTCGCGGCCGCGGAACATGATCGTGACTTTTACCTTCGCTCCCTCTTTCAAGAATTCGATCACCTTGTTCCGCTTGGTTTCAAAATCGTGCGCGGAAGTACGGGGCCGCATCTTGACTTCCTTAAGCTCAATTGACTTCTGATGCTTGCGAGCTTCGTGCTGCCGCTTGCTGAGCTGGTAAAGGTACTTACCGTAATTGATAATGCGGCATACAGGCGGGTTTGCCGTGGGAGCAACTTCCACAAGGTCGAGACCTTGGCCTCGCGCGATTCTCAGAGCCTCATAGGGCGGCATGATTCCCAGTTGCCCGCCCTCTTCGTTGATTACCCGGATTTCCCGGGCTCGAATCCTCTCATTTACTCGAACAAATCGGTCGGCGATAGGCATTTCCTCCCGGCCCTGTTGGCCCAGTAGGGGCGCATGGCCGTGCGTCCCCACTCCCTGAATCTTCTGCGTTGGTCACGGCGGGGCGCATGGCCATGCGTCCCGAAATATCCTGAGGCGAGAAGACAGCTTACCATTTCGTAGCTCTGGTGTCGATAAGCTGCCGAATCCAGCCCACGAAATCGTCCAGGGCTCGAAAGCCGGCATCCCCGGTATCCCGCCGACGGACGGCAACGCCGCGGCTCTGGGCCTCGCGATCGCCGACCACCAGCATAAAAGGCACCTTCTGAAGCTGCGCGTCCCGGATGCGCGCGTTCAGTTTCTCGTTGCGGTCATCCAGGCTGGAGCGCACGTTGGCGCGGCGCAGCGCCTCGTGAACCTCGCGAGCGTAAGCCAAGTGCTTGTCGCTGATGGGGAGCACCACCGCCTGGACGGGGGACAGCCAGACCGGGAAAGCACCCGCGTAATGTTCAATCAGCACCCCGAAGAACCGCTCGATGGAGCCGAGTAACGCCCGATGCACCATCACCGGCGTGTGCAGATGCCCGTCGGCCCCGACGTACTCCAATCCGAAGCGCCGGGGCAGGTTAAAGTCAAACTGCACGGTGGTAAGTTGCCACGGGCGGCCGATCGCATCGACCAGCTTGATGTCGATCTTGGGCCCGTAGAAGACCGCTTCCCCGGGCATGTACTTGAACGGAATATCCATGCGCTTCAGGGTATTCATCAGCGCACTTTCCGCCATGTTCCACTCGTCGACAGTACCCGCGTAATGCTCGGGATCGGCCGGATCGCGAGCCGACAGCTCCACCTGATATTCATCGAAACCGAAAGTCTGGAGCACCAGGTGGGCAAATTCCACGCAGGCCTCAACCTCGGACTCCAGTTGGTCACGCATGCAGAAAATATGCGCGTCGTCTTGGGTGAACCCCCGCACCCGCATCAACCCGTGGGTGACGCCGGAGCGTTCGTAGCGATATACCGTGCCGAGCTCTGCCAGGCGCATGGGCAGTTCGCGATAACTTCGTGCGTGCGACTTGTAAATCAGAATGTGACCGGGGCAGTTCATAGGCTTGAGCTGGTACTTATCGTTCTCAACCACCATCGCCCCAAACATGTTCTCGCGATAAAAACCGGTATGGCCGCTGATCTCCCACAGGTGCTCCCGCATGACGTGGGGTGTATAGACCAGATCGTAACCACGCGCCGTGAGCTCGTTGTATAGCCAGTCCTCAATTTCCCGGCGAATGAGGCCGCCCTTGGGATGCCAGAAGACGAGCCCCGGTCCCGCGTCATCCTGAATGCTGAAAAGATCCAGGTCTTTGCCCAGACGACGGTGATCCCGCTTCTTGGCCTCTTCCAGGTGTGCCAGGTAAGCGTCCAATTCCTTCTGGGTGAAGAAGGCCGTCCCATAAATGCGCTGCATGGGATGCGATTTCTCATCGCCCTTCCAGTGCGCCCCGGCCACGCTCAACAGTTTGACGGCCTTGATCCGCCCCGTGGAGGGGATGTGCGGCCCGCGGCAAAAATCGAGGAACTTGCCCGTACGGTAGCCGCTAAAAACGGGTTCGGCCTTCTCCTCAATCAGTTCGCACTTCAAAAATTCGCCCATATCCGCGAAAAGCTTCTTGCCCTCTTCCTTCGGAAACTCCACCCGCTCGTTCGGGAGGTCCGCCTTGATAATCTCGCGCATCCGTTCTTCAATCTTCTTGAGGTCGTCCTCCGTGAAGGGCTTCTCGCGGTAGAAGTCGTAATAGAAACCGGTCTCCGTGGCGGGACCGACGCCCGGGTGCGCGTCGGGGAACAGGTCTGTCACCGCAGCAGCCAGCACGTGAGCCGTGGAATGGCGATAAATCTCCAACCCCTCGGGCGAGGATGGAGTAATGAACTGGATCGGGGCGTTCCGCTCGATGCGGGTCGATAGATCCACCAAGCGTCCGTCCAGCTTGGCAGCCAACGCCTCGGCCCCCAAGCGCGGCCCGATCGACCTCGCCACCTCCAGCGCAGTGATTCCTTGCGGGAACTCCTTCGCTGTCTTGTCAGGGAATTCGATTAAGACATTTGCCATTCTTCACTAGCTTCCGAGTCTCATCATAATCTCATCCTAATATATCAACTTCAGCGCGAGGCGGTCAAACTACCTACAACTAGCCTCCCGAAATCGTCGATCGCCGGTTCTAAGCCTAATTCCTAGCTGTTTCCGAAGACTTGGGCTCCGAAGCGACAGCTGGCCTTGGCTCTTTCTTCGGTGCGCGGATCACCGTGACCGAAGCGAGCACTTCAAACCCAGGGGGAGTGGTTGGCATATCTGCCCCAATCCAACGTTCTGTGAGGTCATGGACTTTGATGTAGCTTCGAAGCCAAAACGCTCAGATCCTCGCTCACACGTGCCACCACGATTCCGTGCTGCGTTGGCTTATCTCTGCTCGCCAGCCAAACTCGTGGGCACTCCCACATTCGATCCTGTGGGTCGCGACTCCACACGATTGGAGCTTGCGGGAAGTAGGTGGCATCTGCTCGTCCGAAAAGCACGACGTTGTCGCCTGGTCTGGGACGCACGCGGTATGTTCCACGCACCGAGATCGGCTCTCCCTCAATCGTAGCTCCGTCTGCAGGTGAGGATATGGTAACCCCGAGCCCGAGCATGTAGCTGATGAATTCAGAGTTTTGGGCTCTTATCTGCAAGACAAGGTCAGGATCGAATTTCCCGATGGAAATCCTCTGTGTTTCCAGAATCCACTCCCCGCCTCCCCGAATGTCCGGATTCGGATCGAGCATGCCAATGCACACCCTGCTCGCTCCTTTATCGATGAGTCGATGCGCGCAGGCCATCTGCCCGCGCTTCGTACACGGCTCCAAAGTGGTGTATACCGTGGTGCCAATGGCTTGCGCGCCAGACAGCTTCGCCAGTGCCGCCTCCTCGGCATGAGTGCCTGGGTGCTTCTCGCCGCGAAAACCGGTGGCTAGAACATATTCATCTCGAGTGTTTACCGCACCCACCGACGGATGTGGACGCCCGTCGTTTTCGGGGGCGCTCTTCTCGGCGAGTCTCACCGCGAGTTCCATCAGCTCACGTTCCTTGTACTTTCTCGTCGCGTCATAGATTGTCGCCTCCAGTGTTCTTACTCTCTTTCCCGGCCGCATCCTTCATCTGTGTAATCTGGGAAATCTGCGGATTCCATATGAAGCGTTTTTATTCGAGCGAGGGGGAGCCAAAGTTGAGCAGCAAGCCAATCTCGTGCCCGGACGCTTTCAAATAATTCAAGATCTGCGCCTCTTCGGTGCCGCTCAGCCGGCTCAGAGCTTTCAGTTCGACGATGATCGACTCGTAGCAAAGAAAGTCCGCGCGATAAGTTGTTTTGAGTTGTCGGCCCTTATAAAAGATCGGCATTCGTTCGCCGCCAGCGCCGTATCGGAATGGAACTTCCTCATGAACTCCGGAAGATTCGCAGGGTCCGGGGGCGAGAGCGCGACGAAGTGGTAGTTATTGGGAAATACGGCCCAGGCTTGAAGATTCCATTCATCCTTCGAGGCCAAAGCCAGAAGCGTATCACAGAGGAAGCTCAAGTGCTCTGTGCCGAGAAAATAGTGCAGCTTCAGGTAGGTGCCGCAAGTGACCATGTAGGCGCCAGCTTCCGAGAGACGATGCACCGGCCTATGTGGCCAATCGCTCATAGATACTTTGGAGTGCGGCAGCGGAGCTGCCGCACTCCAAATTAGGGGTTCCAGCGCGACAGATCGATGTTGGCACGGTCCAGCACGTCGTAAAGCGGGTGAACCGGCTTGACCTGGGGCGGCTCCTTAGCCACTGTGGCCCCCAGGATGCGAATCTTCCCGTTGTCGGCGAGCGTCAGGGTTGTCGCGCCGGCGGGCAAATCGAGCTCGTAAGCAAACAGGTAGGAGTAGCTGTAGGGCTCATTGGCGCCGCCGGGCCCATGTCGATGCGAAGCGAACCAAGCCACAGGGGCGCGCTTAATGTAAGCCGGCTTCAGCCCGGTGCACTCCATCTCGGTTCGGATAATCGGCCCGTGCTCTTTCACGTAGGCGCGGATTCGCCGCGCCCGCTCGGCTTGCGGGCTCTGGTCATCCGCGGTCGGCTCGGGCGGCACCGGGACTTCCACCTTCTTCTCGGTCCAGGCGCGGGTGTCCCATTGGCCGATAAAGCCGCCCCAGTCTTCGACCTTCAACCCGATGCGCGAGGAAGTCGAGGGGCTCGCCACCTCGAATATGCCTTCCTGGTCACCGTCGTAGGCAGCGGCGAGCAGGTACAACCGGTTGAAGTCGCCTGCCGGCAGCCGAACCGTCTGGCCGTGGGCGGTGAGGGCATTGGGCCTGCCGAGCCCGGCGGGCGCAAGCCGGAACTGGATGCCGCGATAAGTGATTTGAGAGGGCAGCATTTCCGCCGGCAGAGCGTTGCCTTGCTGCGAAGTTTGATCATTCAGGTCGCAATCGAAGCAGCCTTCGCCCGGTTTGTCTTCAAGCGTAGCGACGGCGGCGTCGTAACTCAGCGTCACAGGCCGCGACTCCGGCGCGGCCGACTTCGCGTTGGGCGGCGCCAGTTTCACGGCGAACGAGCGAGGCTGGTAAGCGCCGAAGGAGGTGACAAGATCGCCATTCGTTATAGTAGCAGGACCGGTAGCTTGCTCCTGTCCGTTCACTTCGCGGGCAGACACAACCGGGGCTGCGAACGACAGGTGAACGTCCGGCTGTTGCTGGCCGCTCATCTCCACCAGACGCACGATCACGGCGTCGCTTTCCTCAGCCTTCTTCATCGCCAGCACGCGCACCCGTGGGTTGCTGACTTGCAGCAACGAAAACTGTTTGCCCAAGGCCCCGGCATGTGCGGAAGTCTCGAAGGCGATCAGCGGTTCATTCAGGCGGTAAGCCTGCCAATCGGTCTGCCCCTGGCGCCAGTCACCCTCGTGGCCCGCCAAGCCAAAGAGGAATTCGTGCCGGCCCCAGTCCTGGGTGCCCTGATCCTCGTAGCCACCTCGAGTGCCGGGAGTGCGAATGAGGGTGAGGCGCAGGGTGTTATCACCGGGCTTGTCGGAACCGGTCTTGGCGTCGGTCAGGACTGTCACTCCGTACGACCCGCTCTGGTCCGCCAGGTCGATCCAACGATGGGTGGCAACTTCAAACTGCCGGTCGAATTCGTTGGGGCGCTGGACGGTGCCGATGTCCCAGTTGTAGGTCGCCAGGGAATTGGACGCGCTAAGCGGAAACGTCTCCTTGAGATTCACGCCCTTGGTGGCCCAGTCGATGGCGTTCATCACCTCGACGCGGTTGCCCGAGTCACCCCCTGAAAGGCGAACCGTCTGGACAAACTTCGAATTCTCGCCCTCGCGGGAGATTTCGACGGCAACGCGCGCCGGCCCTTGCTCGACAACCTCGACATGCGCCGGTCCGCCGACGTATGCGCGCGGAGGCCGCTGTTCGTCTTCGAAATCCATGTTCCAGGCGGGCCAATGCTCCGGGTTATCCGTTGAAATCGCCAGGCGCAAAGGTGCGGAGAGCAGCTCGTGATTGAGCTGCTTGTCAAAGATGCTCGCGATGTCTCCGTTGTCGTTAATCTCGACGCGGTAACGGGCATTCTCAAGAGAAGAGTTGCTGGCCCGCAGGGTGGAAGCCGAGGGAGGCGCACCGGCTGGCTGGACATCGTACACCGCGTAGCCCACCGACGGAACGCTCGCTAGAAACACCACGGTCGCGGAGCCCTCGCTTCCCGGCTCGAGCTGCGCCGGAACTTCCTGGCCGTCCGGCGCCAGCACACGCACTCCCGCCGGAACGCCATTCGGGAACGACAAGTTGGCCTCGACCACATCCTGACGCGGGACATTCAACTGGCTGAAGACGACGACAGGGGTGCCTTTCGTTTGCGTGTCCATCAGCGAGGCAACAACTTCGCTGGCATCGGTGACGACCCCGGCGAACTGATTGAGGGCGAGAACATCGTCGTTCCAGGAATAGACGTAAGACTGCGGGGTCGCCGTTCCGGCCATGATGTCGTGGAATTGCCCACCCAGGACCAGCCTCCAGGCGCGGTTCAGGCGCGCCTGAGGATAAGCCCGGCCACCCAGCCAAGCAGCTCCTACCGACGCCTTCTCGGCCGCGTCCGCCAGCACTTCATTCTTCCGATTCCAGCGCTTGTGATAGGCCTGCGAGGTGAGTGATCCGGCGGAATGGTTGATCAATTCGAGATCGCCCTTCCAGCGCGGCATGCGGCTTGTCTGGCTGGGCTTGATTTCGCGGAACATGGTGTCGGCATCCGACCAGACCACGCGCAACGGGCCAGTGCCCACCTGGACGGCCGGGCCGGGCTTCCCCCGCGTCTCTTCCCCAAAGGGGCCGTAAGTGGGCATGGCAGGGATCGAAGTTACGCCCTTGCTCTCGATCGCCTCCATCAACTTCACCGAATCCTCCCTAGCGGAACCCCCGATGTCGCCGGTGCCCACATAGTGATAGTCAGCAAAGATCCCCGTGACCGTTCCGTCGAGATTCACGCGAGCCGGCCAGTCCCACACATAGTCTTCGTCATGATTGCCCGGGGGCGGAGTGTTGTCCTTCGAAAGGTCCGTGTAGATATCACTGTCGTAGCTGCTCGGATTGAGGGCCGCAATCACAGTTTTGCCGTCAGGGCCCTCCCATATCCCCACGTTAAATGGGATGCCTTCCGGCGTCTTCTCCGGCGAGTCGGGCCCGCCTACGTGGGGCGCGGGCTGCCAGGCCGCCGAAAGCTTCTGAGTGGAGAAACCCCGCACGCCCGCGTGCGCCAGGATGCTGGGCAGCGAGGCGGGAAATCCAAAACAATCCGGCAACATGTATTCCTCGCTCGCTTTGCCGAACTCGTGCCGGAAGTATTCATTCCCAAACAAGACCTGGCGAATGATCGATTCGGCCGACGGTGAGTTGACGTCGTTCTCCTCCACCGACGAGCCGGCCGGAAACCATCGCCCCATGGCCACATAGTGTTTAAGGCGCGCGAAATCCGCCGGGTAGTACTCCTTCATCATTTCGTAGCGATTCGAGCCGGTGAAATTGAAGATGTAGTGAGGATACTTCTCAAACAAGGCGAAGTTGTTCCGCATCGTCTTGCTGAGGTATTCCTGAATCACCTGCGGATACTCCCAACGCCATTCAGTGTCCAGATGGGCGTAGCCGATTACGAAAAGAGTGGGTTGCCGGGTAAGATCCTTGGCGGAAGGCTTGGAGGGAGCTTCGGCCCCGGACTCGCTGGTTTGGGCTGCGGTCATCTCCGGCAGCAAGACCAAAGCGAGCCCGGCTATCATGAGACCCGCCGCAAATTTCCAAGCGCAAGACTTGATCCCCGTTTTTGATTTGCCCTTTGCTCGTTTCATATGCCCCTTTTTGGGTTTCGTAGCCTCTGACCGGGCTACAATCCCGGCCACCGGTATGTGTCTTAGCGATGATTCGGCGTGACCGGCTATCATATGCCGTGCCGCTTCGGTACGCAAGGACTGCCGCAGAACCATTCTCGACTGCGTTAGATAACGCAGGCCCGCTTTGAACGTGCGAAGAAATTCGGAGTGTGTCATCCGGAGTGGTCGTGGGTCTTCGACCCACCCAAAGGAATGAGAACCACGTCGGGCGTCGCTCCGCGAACGCAGGGGCCCATCGTCAGTCCAGTGGATTCCCGCTTCCGTGGGAATGACGTGACGCTTATCGCGGTCAAAACCGGTATAATGTCGGGCGCTCGTGATGCTGTTTGATGGGCAAACTGGGGGATATCATATGAAGAGCGGTGGTGGACGGGCTTCTCGGTCATTTCTAACAAACGTCATGTTCCCGGCATTACCGATCATCGTACTCGCGGCTTGCCACCAGGTGATGGCCGCGTCGCAGACGCTCTGGCAGATTGGTAAGTTCGATCGCTCTTCGGCGGAGTTTAACCAGAAGTGGGAAGAGCGGGCTTTGCCGGGCGCCGCGCTCGCTCAAACCCCTGTGGTTTACACGGTTGGGAAAAGCGATGCGCAGAGTGACTGGTATGCCTACCAGCCGGGCTCGGGCAACGAACGCGGCGGCCGCCATCCTCATCCGTACACGATTAAATTCCATTTGGCGGCTTCGCCAAGTGGTACTTACCTCCTCAAGGTGGGCTTTGTGATCGGCCAACGGGCATATTTCCCAACCCTTCAAGTCGAGATCAACGGCCAGCAAGGATGGGCTTACCACCATCCGCTGCGGCACGATGTGCCCGGAGACAAGTACTGGACTGATGAAATCGAGGTCCAGCTCCCCACGCCTTCTTTGAAGCAAGGCGAAAACACATTAGTCTTAACCGCTCTCGACGAGCCGGGTTCGGACGCCAATTCCGCCGGCCTCGAATATGATGCTCTGGAACTCGATCAGGACCTTAACCAAGCCTACGACCCGCGCTGGATCGGCGTCCAATTTGAGCCAAGCATCTACTACCAGACGAAAGGCGAACAAGTTGTGGAGCTTGTCGATGCTTACGTGCGTCACAATTCTCCCCTTCGTGACGGACGGTTCGATCTTCGCCTGAACGGCCGGAACTTTTCCAGTGCAATCCCTTCCCAGCGGAGTTTTGGAGAGGAGCACCTTCAGCTTTCTTTGCCGGAATTTGCCGCCGACACGAAAACGGAAGTTACGGTGACGGTGGGGAAGCATCCGCAGCGGCTGCCTGTGACTTTAACGCCCGCCAAGAAATGGACTCTGCTGATTGTTTCGCACGAGCACATCGACGTGGGTTATACGGACTACCAGGCCAAAGTTTCAGAAATTCAGAGTCGGGTGCTGGATGAAGCCATGGACATGATTCGGGAACACCCGGATTTCCGCTACAGTGTGGACGGCTATTGGGTGATTCAGGAATTTCTGGCGGGGCGCAACGCCGGAGATCGGCAAAGACTTCTGCAATTGGTGCGGGAACATAAGATTCTGGTTCCGGCAGAGTATGCAAATCTTCTCACGGAGTTTCCGGCGCTTGAAACCTTGATCCGCTCACTCTACCCCAGCTATCGCTTTGATCGCGCCAATGGAGCCAATTTCGACTACGCCAATATCACCGACGTGCCTTCCCAGTCCTGGGCCTACGCCATGGTGCTGGCGGCCTCGGGACTGAAGTACTTCACTTCCGGCAGCAACCCGGATCGCGGGCCGATTGTGATGCTCAGCAATCTGGAGAAGCAATCTCCTTACTGGTGGGAGGGGCCGGATGGGGGAAAGGTGCTGATGTGGTACTCGAACAGTTACGGACACGTCTCCGCCGTTTTCGGCATGCCCCCCGAAGTCAAGACGGGGCGGGAGCGATTGCCCGGGTATCTCGAAACCTACTCGTCGCCTGAGTACAAGCCCAACAGCGTAATGCTATTCGGCGCACAGTGGGAGAATTCCGACCTCTTCCCGCAGCAAGCCCAGATCGCGGATGAGTGGAACAAGATTTATGCCTACCCGAAACTGCG
>Ga0187784_10000603_pt1 | contig 26740 bp, 20 predicted proteins | sample 1015_SJ02_MP15_2_FD_132964 | JGI IMG/M metagenome (GOLD analysis project Ga0187784, IMG submission 132964) | Tropical peat soil microbial communities from peatlands in Department of Meta, Colombia - 1015_SJ02_MP15_20_MG | ecosystem: Environmental > Terrestrial > Soil > Wetlands > Peat | place... | reverse complement strand
GGAATCTTCCGCACTGACCAGACTCCGGACCCTGATTACAGCGCAACGCTTGAGCTCGACCTCGCGGCCATCGTGCCTAGCCTTGCCGGGCCGAAGCGTCCCCAGGACCGCGTCCCGCTGGCGGCCATGAAGAGCGCGTTCCGGCAAGCGCTCGTCGCGCCGGTGAAGGAGCGCGGTTTCGGCCTCTCGCCGGCAGAAATGGGCCGTGTTGCGAGCGTTACTTGTAACGGAGATCGCGCCAGCCTCAAGCACGGCTCCGTGGTGATCGCCGCCATCACCTCTTGCACCAACACCTCGAATCCTTCCGTCATGCTGGGCGCAGGCTTGCTGGCGAAGAAGGCCAGCGAGCGGGGGCTTCGAGTCCCGCTTCACGTGAAGACCAGCTTGGCTCCGGGCTCGAAGGTGGTGACCGAATACTTGAAGGCAGCGGGATTGATCGAGCCGCTGGCCGCGCTCCATTTCAACTTGGTGGGCTACGGTTGTACAACCTGCATCGGGAATAGCGGCCCGCTTCCGCCCGAGGTGGCCAAGGCCGTCACGGAGCATCAGCTTGTGGCGGTCGCGGTTCTTTCCGGGAACCGCAACTTCGAAGGCCGGGTCCATCCCCAAGTGCGGGCCAACTACTTGGCTTCCCCGCCCCTTGTCGTCGCGTATGCGTTGGCGGGCACCGTGGATATCGACTTGAACAACGAGCCGCTTGGGACGGACCGCAATGGCAGGCCGGTTTACCTGCGCGACGTCTGGCCCTCGCAAGAGGAGGTCGCCCAAGTGATGGAGCGGGCCATCCGCCCGGAGATGTTTCGGGAGTCTTATGGCAACGTCTGGGACGGCAACCCCACCTGGAACGCCATTCCGGTGGCGGGCGGCGCGCTTTACGACTGGCGGCCGGATTCCACCTACATTCAGGAACCCCCATTCTTCACTGGCCTCAGTCCGGAGCCACAGCCCATGGCCGAGATACGCGGCGCGCGCGTGCTCGCCCTGCTTGGCGACTCCATCACTACCGACCACATCTCGCCCGCCGGCAGCATTCCCGAGGAGAGCCCTGCGGGACGCTTTCTGATCGAGCACGGCGTAACCAAGCAAGACTTCAACTCCTATGGCTCGCGCCGGGGTAACGACCGCGTGATGGTGCGCGGGACCTTCGCCAACATCCGGTTGAAGAACCAGCTTGTGGCAGGCGTCGAGGGCGGCGTCACACTTCACTTCCCGGATGGAGAACGCATGTGGATTTACGACGCTGCGATGCACTATAAGCAGGAAGGTGTGCCGCTGCTGGTCATCGCCGGAAAGGAATACGGTTCCGGCTCTTCCCGCGACTGGGCGGCGAAGGGCACCCTGCTGCTGGGAATCAGGGCGGCGCTGGCGGAAAGCTACGAGCGCATTCACCGCAGCAACCTGGTGGGCATGGGCGTGCTTCCGCTCCAGTTCATGGAAGGCGAGAATGCGGCTTCGCTGGGTCTGACCGGCCAGGAAGTATTCGATATCGCCGGCCTCGACGACGCCATCAGTCCGCGCTCGCAGGTCACGGTTACGGCTACTAGTCCCGCGGGGTCAAGGCGAAGTTTCCAGGCCGTTGCGCGGCTCGATTCCATCGTCGAGGTTAACTACTATCGTAACGGCGGTATTCTGCCCACCGTACTCCGCGGCCTGTTAAAGCCGGCGTGAAGAACAAGGACTGGGGGCTAGGGACCAGGGCAGATTAAAACGAGGCAGGGGACCTCTGGTATAAAATCTACGATTCTTGTAGATCTTTGGATCTCGATCGTGTATGCTCTGAAGCATGATGAAGGTCAGGGTCTACAATTCGGCTACCCATGCCATTCGCGCGTGGCAGGACCAAGCTCCATCAGTAGTGTTCAATGGGGATTGCATGGAACTCCTGCGCTCTATGCCGGACAGTTCCGTGTCCCTCACAATCACGTCGCCGCCATATTGCATGGGCAAGGAATACGAAACTTCGCATTCCGTTGATGATTTTGTAGCTATGCATCTACAAATACTGCCCGAGATAGTACGGGTGACCCGTTGCGGCGGAAGCATCTGCTGGCAGGTCGGCTATCACGTAGAAAACAGCCTTTGTACACCTCTCGATTACTTGGTGTTCGACATCCTGCGGAACCACAAAGAAGTAAATCTGCGCAATCGCATCGTCTGGAGTTTTGGGCATGGGCTTCACAGCACTAGACGGTTTAGTGGACGCCACGAAACTGTTTTGTGGTTCACGAGAGGGAACGGCTATTATTTTGATCTAGACGCTGTGCGCGTGCCTCAGAAATATCCCGGCAAGCGGCACTATAAGGGTGAGCACAAAGGGGAGTTCAGCGGGAATCCAAAAGGGAAAAATCCGAGCGATGTCTGGGAAATACCTAACGTGAAGGCCAACCACGTCGAAAAGGTTGGTCACCCGTGCCAATTTCCAGTTGGATTAGCAGAGCGACTGGTTCGAGCTCTATGTCCGAATGGCGGCGTTGTGTTCGACCCCTTCATGGGGTCAGCCTCCACAGGAATTGCTGCAATCGTCAATGACAGGCGATTCCTCGGGGCCGAAACAAACGAGAAGTATTCATCACTTGCCTGCGAGAGAATGTTGACAGCGTACGCTGGAACGGTTCCATTCAGACCGGCAAATCAACCGATCTATACTCCTACCGAACGAGACGCCGCCGCACGGCGCCCTGAGCACTTCGCGGAGGTATCCCCATGACCAAACCCAGCAAAATAACAGGGAAGCATTCTGGCGGATTGAAACAGCCGCGTATTTTTTCCGCATTGAAAATCACTCAGAGCAAGAACACTCTATATTTGTTCAGAGCAGAGGCTTCACTTTTGTATTCAATGCTCTCAATCAATCGGCGGGATGAGGATAAGGACAAAGGGTATCAACGCGTTCTGTCGGTTTCGCGTGTTCGATCTATCGCGAACTACATCAAGAGCAAGCGGGCGATTCCTGGAGCGATTATTGTGGCCCTGGACGACGCGACATACGATAGCAAGGGCAGGGATCTTACCGTGCCGAAGGGCAACGACGTTGGGTGGGTCATTGACGGTCAGCACAGACTTGCAGGGGCGGAGATGGCCGCTCGTGAAGGTGTTGATATACAGTTTCCCGTTGTTGCTTTTGTTGGTCTGGAAAATAAGCGCCAAGTCGAACAATTTGTGACGATCAACAGAGAAGGCAAGAATGTTCCTACATCTCTATACCTCGACCTGCTTAAGATTTTGCCGTTTAAGAACCCGGCAGATATAGCCAGAGAGCGTGCCACGGACATCGGAAACGAGCTTCGCAAGGACGAGGAATCCCCTTTCTTTGAAAAAATTGTAGTCACCGTAAGTCCAAAGGCCGGCCAAATATCCTTAACAAACTTCGTCCGCAAAATCGCCCCGCTTGTGTCGGAGAAAGGACTCCTGCACATCTACACGGTGCACGAGCAGACTAGGGTTGTGTCGAACTACTTTGAGGGCTTACGTCAGGTGTTCCCAAAAGAGTTCGGCAAAAGAGACAGTATATTTTTCAAGACTATAGGCTTCGGTGCGCTATGGAATGCATTCCCGACGTTTTTTAACCTCGCCGTAAAAAATCAAAAGGGCTTTGCAGTAGCCGATGTGATCGCGATTTTCAAGCCTATAGACTCATTCGACTTTTCTGCATGGACACAGTACGGTACTGGCAATCAAGCGGAGATGAATGCAGGAGAAGACTTAAAAACGGAGTTATTGCTTGCCTTCAAGGCAACAGACGGAGGCCTACTCCGGGTGTGAGTTGAAGCTATGTCTTGGCGACACAAATGGCAGAAACTACCGAGAAGGGACTGGCAAGATATTCTGACCTCTTGGCTCGATAATGTTCCGCAATTCCCTGGTCTCGGTTCGCCGCCAGATCCTGGTTTGGAAAGTTTGTCAACGCTTCTAGCTGTGCCTCTTCCTGACCATAACGGCAGGTTTCCAGACGTCCCCGGCCTTCGCTCCAATTCGCTTTGGGAAGCGGTATTCCTTTTTCACAAATGTGCTCATACGCATCTTGCAGCGCAGCGAATCGGGCAACAGGGCATGCACAGTTGGAGTTTGTTTAATGCCTACCATTCTGCGTACCTGGGAGCCAGGGGCATAATGACTCTTCTTGGCGTGCCGACGCCCAACCTCAGCGGAAACCAGATCGTCATTGATCTGTTCCCTGAACCGTTGAGGACAAGGAAGAAAGTTACAGCCTCACCATTGTTTCAGGAATTTGTCATTGTGCGTTTGGGAAGGTTGGAACAGCGTTACTTGTGGGAAGCTTTTCAACGAGTGCTCAGAATGACTGAAGCGACCTGCTGGGACGTTGCGCTTCGTGATGGATTGCTCGACCTATCATTTGAAGCGATCACCCCACCCCGAAACAGGTATCTCTACAAAGCACCATTCTGGCCAGCCCTATCTGACCTCATTACCGATGCTTTGCCGTCCGACTTTAATAAACTGTTCGGTACAGCTTTAGACGTTGACGAAGAAGGATTTCTGCTAAGACTCTGTTTCTCTGTGTACCGCTTGTTCGAGCAATTGATGGCTGACCTGGCTTCCCAATCAAGAATCATCAAGGAACAACTGGACGGCTCCAGGATCTTTGCCAACGCTGGCCTACCCGCAATTGAGTGCTATGCCAATTTTGTTTCCCAAGTCTCCGCAGGTGCAGCCTGAAAGGAATTATGAAGCACCTAGCTGTCCCAAACCTTCCCCGCAATACGGAATTTGAGCGATTCGACAATGCCGCGCGGCGAGTGCTCCCGGCCTCGAGCGAGGATTGAATGAAACAGACGGAATCCAACCAGCTCCCTGAAGGTGCGCCGTGGGCGCGGCTTGACCGCGCCTTTGGCACTGTCTTAACCGTTCCGAAACATAAGCTTCTGAAAGAGGAGGCTAAGGTTAAACGCCAACGGCAGAGGAAGCAAGCCAGGAAATCCGCTTGACTGACTGGCCCGCTCCACACCTACCCGCCAAATCCTGTGGAGTTGCCAAGTGTGTTCTTGCCCAAATTATGACAGTACCCAGCGGTCAGGGGCTCTGGGCACTTCGCGCAAAGTACGCTCTGCGTCCGCAATTCACAATTTACTATTCACCATTCACTATTTATAATTCTGAGGAGGGGCTCCCAGCCGATGAGTTCATATAATGGCGTTCCGGTGCCAAGGGACGGGGCGCGGATTGACTTTGTCAACGGCCAGTTTGTAGTTCCCGACAGCCCGATCATTCCTTACATCGAGGGCGATGGCACGGGCCGCGACATCTGGAAGGCGGCGCGGCGAGTGTTTGACGCGGCCGTCGAGAGAGCTTTTGGCGGCAAGCGCCGGGTGGTGTGGTACGAGGTGTTCGCGGGCGAAAAAGCCTTCAAGCAGTTCGGTGAATGGCTTCCGCAGGACACCCTCGAGGCCATTAAGGAATTTCGTATTGCCATCAAAGGCCCGCTGACCACGCCGGTGGGTGGCGGCATTCGCAGCTTGAATGTCGCCCTGCGCCAACTCCTGAACCTCTACGCCTGCTGGCGGCCGGTGAAATATATTGCGGGTGTGCCGTCGCCGGTCAGATATCCGGAGCGCATGAACATCGTCATCTTCCGCGAGAACACGGAAGACGTTTACGCGGGCATCGAGTGGCGCGAGGGGTCGGAACAGGCGAAGCGTGTTATCGAGTTTGTGAACACGCAGCTTCGCGAGGATGGAGTGAAGAAGCAGATCCGGCTCGACTCGGGCTTAGGCATCAAACCCATTTCGGTTACCGGCACCAAACGGCTGGTGCGGCGCGGCCTGGGTTACGCTATTGACCATGGCTTGAAAACCGTGACCCTGGTCCATAAGGGCAATATTATGAAGTTCACCGAGGGGTCGTTCCGCGACTGGGGGTACGAGCTGGCCAAGCAGGAGTTCCGCCCGCACGTCGTCACGGAGCGCGAACGCTGGGTGCTCGACGGCAAGGACAAGAACCCCAGCGCCTCGGTGGAAGCGCTGGCGGCCCTGCTCGAGCCCGGACTCGAAATGGCCACGGAGAGCTTCAGGCAGCAGATTGGCAAGGAAGTGAAAGACTGCCTGGAATCCATCTATGCCACGCATGGCCAGGGCCAGTGGAAGAACAAGGTGCTGGTCAACGACCGCATTGCTGATTCGATGCTCCAGCAGATTCTGACGCGCGCGGATGAATACCATGTCGTGTGCACGCCCAACCTGAATGGCGATTACCTTTCGGACGCCTGCGCGGCGCAGGTCGGCGGGCTGGGCCTGGCGCCCGGAGCCAACATTGGCGATGGCTTCGGGGTGTTTGAGGCCACACACGGCACGGCGCCCAAATACGCGGATAAGGACGTGATCAATCCCGGAGCTGTCGTCCGCTCCGGGGCGTTGATGTTCGAGTTCATCGGCTGGCCCGAAGTCGGCAAGTTGATCGAGGACGCCTTGGCTGCAACCATCGCGCAACGCCGCGTCACTTACGACCTGGAGCGGCTGATGGTCATGGACGGCATCACGGGCGTGCAAAAGCTCGGCACGAACGCGTTTGCGAGCGCGATTATCGAAAATATAGGGGCTAGGGGCTAGGGACTGGGGCGATTTTCCATTTTGGCTTTTAGATTTTGGATTTCAAATCTCCCTTGCTACCGCCGACCGCCGACTGCCGGCTGCCGACCGCCGGCTGCCGACTGCCGACCGCCGGCTGCCGACTGCCAACTGTCGACCGCCGACTGCCGGCTGCCGACCGCCGGCTGCCGACCGCCGACTGCCGACCGTCGACTGCCGACCGCCGACTGCCGACCGCCGACTGCCGACCGCCGACTATTTTTCTTTGGGGGGTAATGATGCGCAAAAAAGTGACTGTGGTTGGTTCAGGAAATGTTGGCGCAGCGGTGGCGCAGCGCCTGGTGGACAGGCAAATGGCGGATGTGGTTCTGATTGACATCCTCGAGGGCATCCCGCAGGGCAAGGCTCTGGACATGTTCGAATCCGGGCCCATCGAAGGTTACGACGGTAAGGTCACGGGAACGAACGATTATGCGGACACCGCGAACTCGGACCTGGTGGTGATGACGGCGGGGTTTCCGCGCAAGCCCGGCATGAGCCGCGACGACTTGCTGAAAGCCAACTACGGCATCGTCAAGGAAGCTATCGCGAAGGTGGCGAATCACTCGCCACAGGCCATCCTGATCGTGGTAACTAACCCACTGGACGCTATGGTGCAGACGGCCTTCAAGGTGAGCGGCTTCCCGAAAAACCGCGTGATCGGCATGGCGGGCGTGCTGGATACGGCGCGCTACCGGACCTTCATCGCGGAAGCCTTGAACGTTTCCGTGCGGGACGTGCAGGGGTTCGTCTTGGGCGGCCACGGAGACACCATGGTGCCCGTGCCGCGTTATACGACCGTGGCGGGAATTCCGGTGGGGGATTTGATGCCCCATGAACAGCTCGAAACCATCATTAAGCGCACCCGTAACGGCGGAGCCGAAATTGTGAATCTCCTCAAGGCCGGAAGCGCCTACTACGCGCCTTCCTCGGCCGTGGTGGAGATGATTGACGCCATCTTCAGGGATCGTAAGAAAATTCTGCCCTGCGCCGCTTACCTCGAAGGCGAGTACGGCATCCACGGCGTGTTCGTAGGAGTGCCGGTAAAGCTGGGCGCGCGCGGCATCGAGCAGATTGTGGAAATCAAACTAACGTCCGAAGAACAAGCGGCGCTTGAGAAATCCGCCGCCGCGGTGAGGGAACTGGTGGAGATCATCGGGGTGTAGCGCGAGGGGGTCAGAAGGCAGAACGCAGAGGGAGATGCAGAGCGGGACATGGTGCGCGAGGGGGCCGCTGCCCCCCCTCGGCAGCTGCCCGCTCTGGGACGTTCGAGACCGGCCCGCTACCAGAAAGTGCCTACCAAAAAGTGCTTGACATAGGCTAGACACGTGTATATCATATAGTCAGGTACATCCAGGGGTACCTCCCCAGGGTTTGTCCCCGCGTGTACCGACGGGATCGAAAGGCCAAATTCTATGACCTCACTTGGAAGTCCGATTGCTCCAAATTACTTCTGGATCGATAAACGAATCTTCATGAGAGGTTACTGATCTTAAGAGGTACGGCGCGCCTGCCGATAGGGACAAGCTGGGCTGCACGAGGAGGCTGCGGCGGGAACACCACGCGCGCAGTCGGGCTGATCGTAGGGGTGGCAGCTCATGCCGACGGGTAAGGAGGGTAGGCAAAAAACTCCACCGGGTTGGCCCAATGGAGTATAATACGCATCCTAATGCAAAGGGGAAGAGCAAACCTTCCCGGGGTGGAGCCTGGGGGTTCCCTTGACACGCGGACACGCCGGGAGTAGTTTGTGCGGTCCTAGAAACGAGGCGGAAGTCACCCATGTGGCAGGAGCGTAAAAGGCTGATGACTGAGATCGAAGGCAAGCGATCCTCGCGCCTAATCTGCTATCTCACGTCTGACCGGCAAAATGCGTCGGCTATCGTTGCCAAGGATGCTCTTCCCGTTTTCTTTAACCAGCTACGGTCGATTGGGAAGATGGAGCGGCTGGATGTCTTTGTTTTCACTACCGGTGGAGATACGCTGGCGGCATTCGGATTGGGCCGTCTCACCAGGGAGTTCTCCAAGTGGGTCGGCGTGCTGGTGCCCGATCGGTGCTTGAGTGCAGGAACGCTGTTTGCGCTCAATGCGAACGAGATATTCATGACTGGGGCCGGGACCCTTAGCCCTATAGACCCCAGCGTGACTACACCTTTGAACCCGATTATCGAGGGCCCTATGCCGGGCCAACGCCAACAGCCCCCCGTCAGCGTGGAGAGCGTCGCGGGATTCAAGAGCCTCCTCGAGGAGGACTGGTCCGTCAAGAGTGAGGAGGCGAAGGCCCAGATATTCAAGGTCCTGGCGGACCGGGTTCATCCCCTTGCGCTCGGAGATGTCTATCGAAGAAGACAGCAAATCGAGCGCTTGGCGCACGAACTGATGAGCACGCACCGCACGGACGAGCCGGAAGTACAGCGAGTCATCAGAACGCTTACGCGGGAGCTTGGATCGCACGACTACCCTATTTCGCGGACTGAGGCCCGCAAGCTGATGGGTTCGCAGATTGCTGAAGATGACGCTTTGCTCGAGGGTCTCGTTTGGGATCTGTATGAAGATTTCCGAAAGGAGCTTGAGTTGGGCGTGCCGTTTAACCCAGGTGCGATTCTGTCGCAGGCAAGGGCGGCCCAAGAGCCCCCCCCGGCCCACACGACTCTCCAGTTGGCTGTGATCGAGAGCGCGGCCGTGAGAGACGTGTACCAACATGAAATCATCCTCACAGAGGCCATGGTTGCTGGCCCAGTGGGCCCCATGAAGGTCGCCCAACAAGAAATTGTCCGAGCCGGTTGGAGTCGCTCTGAATAATCAGGAGGATTACTATGAGTCTCGACATGGAAGGATTCACGCCTCTCAGCCCGCCGCCTGACCCGCAACAAGGTGCCGATTGCACTTCATGTATGCCGCAAACCGCCCTCTACGACGAAAATGGCACGCAATTGCAGACCCCTGCGTTGGAGTTGGAGACGTCGACGGGATTGCCGCGGTCGTGGGCGGTCAAACAGACTGTTGCCCCCATCTGGAGCACACTGTGCGATTTGGAGAGGGTTGCAAGAGTGGGAGCCGACTGGGATTCGTATGGTAGCGCACCGCCCAGCGGTGAGGCAATCGAGGCTGCACGTCGTCTTATCAGGACCGTTTACGGAGAGGCACTGCTTTCCGCGAGAAACCCCTCCCTCCCCCAGTCTGTTGCGCCCCTGTCGGGTGGCGGCGTTCAATTAGAGTGGCGCGGTGAGAATAAGGCCATAGAGATCCAGGTTAGCCCAGACGCTGCCTTCGGGTACCTGCTCGTAAAGGGCGTGGAGCCTTCATGTGCCTACGAGGAGGCGGATGGTGTACCAGAATCTCGCATCATTGAATTGGTGCGGTCGGTCCAGCGATAGACCCGCAATCATGTGCCAATACCACCCGTCAATATAGATGACGACGACTATCTCTATCGGCGACTTGGCCCTGACCACACTCGCGCTGACGGGTCGGTCAACTCGAATGCCTATTATCTGAATGGCCGTCCCGACCCAGAGCCTTCGGTCCACCTTCGAAGTCTGATGACAGAACAGCAGGCCGTCGGTGACGCGTTAGCCCGTGGCCCCGACTTCACTGTGGGCGTGCTTAGCGTCCGCGAGCTTCGCGCGTTGGGCCTTGATGTAGTCCATAGACCCACCGAGGCCAACCCCGCGCACTGCGTGATTGTTGGTAATACGAAAAAAGCGACCTGCCGAGAGCTGGCTAGGCTGACGAATATCTTGTGAGGAGGCTCGTGCGTCCGTCGCGAGCCCGAATATTGCGCGGCAGGTGCCGGTGGGCGCGAGCAGCGCGGGTCCTGGCTGTCAGCGTTACAATCTTGACTTTCCCAAACGGACTTGGTACTTGTGAATTCAAGGCTTCTCACGCGTGAGGTCGCAGGCCCTGAGAGGGGGACATCCTAGGCGCACGAGGGTGAGTGAAGAGGTGGAACCGAATGCTGAAGCTTAAGGAACGCTACGTAGTGGATGACCAGGGAAACCGGATCAGCGTTGTCCTGGACATTGCTGATTACCAGGAACTGCTCGAAGAATTGGAAGAGCTAGAGTCCATCCGCGCCTACGACGCCGCGAAGGCATCCGGAGATCAAGCCATTCCCTTCGAGCAGGCGATCGCCGAGATCGAACCAGATCGCAAGTGAGTTACAGCGGTCCCCTACTGCACGTCTACAATCTTCACCGCATTCATCACCACGGGCGTTTTGGGCCGGTCGTTCCGGTCGCGCGCGACGGCAGCGATTCGTTCGACGATCTCTTGCCCTTTCACGACTTGCCCAAAGATGGTGTGGTGGTTATTCAGCCAAGTTGTGGGCGCAAGCGTAATGAAGAATTGGCTGCCGTTCGTCCCCGGCCCGGCATTGGCCATGGCCAGCTTGCCTGCCTTATCAAAGCCCACCCCCTTAGCAAACTCATCTTTGAACTCATAACCGGGGCCACCGGTGCCAGTCCCGAGCGGGCAGCCGCCCTGGATCATGAAATCGGGTATGACTCGATGGAAGATCAGGCCATCGTAGAAGGGCCGCCGGGCGGGCCTGCCGGTCTTCGGGTCAGTGAATTCCTTCGTCCCCGTCGCGAGGCCAACAAAATTCTCCACCGTTTGCGGAGCGTGTTGCGGGAATAACTCGCAGGTAATTTCGCCCTGGCTCGTCTCGAAGATGGCGTACTTGCCGGACTTAAGCTCGGTCATGAGGGGCTCCTTGTTGATGCGAAAATTGAAATTCGAAAGCCGAAACTGGAAAATCGAAACTCGGAAATGGAAAGAGCCGGCCTGGGCTCTTTACCGCTTTTGGCCCGCGAAGGCCGGCCACGGTCAAATAAAGTCTGACCACGGACGACGGACCACGGACAACTGACTACTGACAACCGACCACTGGCTACTGAACGATCACGGCCGTCTTGATGCTATCCAGCAGCGGAAAGTTCTTGTCGAGATAGGCCTTTCCTTCGTTGGCAAGTCGGCCCTGGTCGGGACCCCTGCCGCGCGGCGCTCCCTCGCCATAACCACTATAGAACTGTTGCACCACGTCCATGCCTTCAATGACTTTGCCGAAGGGCGCGAAACCCATGCCATCGAGGTTCTGGTTATCGGCGAGATTGATGAAGAGTTGGGTGGTGCGGGTGTTGGGTCCGGCGGTAGCGAAGGTCAGGGAGCCCGCCAGGTTGCTCTGGGTGACGGGATCATCCTTGATGTTGGCGGAGGCCCACACCCGCGAAACATCGGGGTTGGCGTTGAGGCCGAATTGCGCTACGAAGCCCGGCAGCACACGGAAGAAGGCCGCGCCGTCATAGAAATGGTTCTTTACCAAATTGTAGAAACGGTCCGCCCCCAGTGGCGCCCAGGCGCGCGTGACTTCCACCACGAAGTCTCCCTTGGTAGTCGTAAACTTTGCCTTGAACTTGGCAGGAGCTTGGTCCTTGAAAAAGGAGGGATTCAGCAACGAGACTCTTGGCGCGGAGCGCTGTGAGGGCGGCTTTGCGGCAGTCTCCTGTGCCCGGGGCTGGCCCCAAAGAATTGCAGTGCTTATTATTAACGCGAAAAATGTGGTGAGCAAATTTTTCATGATCAGTCTCCATTTCTCTTGTAGCGCCGACCTTCAGGTCGGCATCGACCGTGCTGACGTAAAGGCCAGCGCTACGAATTAAGTGCTGATTTGAGGGTCAGCGCAACGAGTTAAGTGCTGACCTGAAGGTCAGCGCTACAGCGGGCGAGACGCCCGCGCTAGACGCTATTTTGGCGATCGCATCTCTTGACTCACGCCTTCCACTTGCCGCATGACGCGAAGGAGGTTACCTCCCAGAATCTTCTTCAAGTCCTGCTCGCTATATCCCCGCCGGGCCAGTTCGCGCACCAGATCAGGAAGTTTGGAGACATCCTCCATGCCCTTGGGGGCCGAATCAATACCGTCGAAATCCGAGCCCAGGCCGACGTGCTCGATGCCGCCCACCCGCACGGCGTGGTCAATGTGGTCGGCGATGGCGGTGTAACTCGGCACGGGGAGATCCTTAATCATGCGCTGCTGGATTTTCGTCTCTTCAAAATAAGGAAGCTGCTTGCCTTGTTGGGCGTAGCGCGCGCGCGCCGCGGCGATTTCCGCCTCCACCTGCTTTGCGATTTTCTTGTAGGCGTCGGCATATGCCTGGCTCAGGAAGCCGGAATAGAAATTGATGTCCATGACGCCGCCGTTCTTGGCTAGGGCGCGGATCATATCGTCCGTCATATTGCGGGGAACATCGCAAAGAGCGCGGCAGGAAGAGTGGGAGGCAATGACCGGGGCTTTGCTCACGGCGAGCGTGTCGTAAAAGGTCTTGTCGGAAACATGGGAGATATCCACCATCATGCCCAGGCGGTTCATGCGCTCGACTACCTGCTTGCCATAATCCGTCAGCCCGTTCCATTTGGGCTTGTCGCCTGAGGAATCGGCCCACTCCGTATTGGCGGTGTGGGTCAGGGTCATATAACGAACGCCCAGGCGGTAGTAGATGTCCAGGGCGTGGAGGTCGTCCTGGATGATGTGGCCTCCCTCGATTCCCATCAAGATGGCGAACTTTCCCTGGAGATGAAGGCGCACGATTTCGTCTGCCGTCGTGGCCATGCCGAGGACGTCGGAGTGGCGTCCGACCTGCTCGTAGACCACGTCAATCAAATCCAGCGCGCGGTGAATGAGATCTTGCTTCGGCCACGCCACCTCCACCCAAATGGAGAAGAACTCAGCGCCCAGATGCCCCTGCCGCATCTTCGGGATGCTAACCATGAAAGGGCTGTCTGCCTGGGCCAGGTCGTAGCCCTCGTCCAGCATCATCTGCGGGGTGTCCGCATGAGTGTCGATGATGATGGCTTGCAGAAGGACCTTTTCAGCAGTCTTCGCGTCCTCGGCCTGCGGGCGCTGGGCTGAAAATAAGGGGACTGCTGCCAGGCTACAAACTAACAAGATTTCAAGCATGCGCCGTGACTTTTGCATAGTGAATGCCTTTGCAACTCCAGAGTCTGCGATTATCAGAAGTCGCGACGGGGTTTGTCAAACGTATTCTGGCAGGGGGCGGAAAGATGATCGCAGAGGCCCTTCCCGAGAGGCGAAGAATTTCTCAAATTGTGCTTCAGGGGGCTTTAGCGGCTGGGAGTTCCTTGCTATAATGATTGCCATACTGTTCCGGCAGGCGGCATTTATGGCGAATACAGTTCCACGTCTAATCGTTCGTGACGCGTTTGGGAACCAGCGCGAAGTCGAAATCATTCGCACGCCTTTTACGATGGGCAGGCAGAGCGACAGCGACTTGGTCTTGCTGGACAGCAGAATCTCGCGTCGTCATGCGCAAATTGTCAAGACAGACAGTGGCTATCTTATTGAAGATATGGGGAGCCGGCATGGGACTGCCGTGAACAATGAACGGATTAGTTCCTGCCCGTTGAAGTCAGGCGACCTCATCAACTTGGGCGTAGCGGATTCCTACACGCTTTCCTTCGTGCTGGACCAAGCGGTGCTGCCGGAACTTCTGGAAAAGATGGAGAAGGCTGCGGCGGGTCCGGCCCCGCAACTTCAGCATCTCGGGTTGCTCCTCCGAATGGCTCAGATGATGCACCGGGCCCCAGCCCTCGAGGAAGTCCTGGTGGCTCTGGTGGATTCCGCGTTACAACTGACCAACGCGGAGCGCGGGCTGTTGTTCCTGCTCGAGGAGGATGGAAACCTTCACCTCAAGCTGGCCCGAGGAGCAGGCGGAGTTTACCTGGGACGCGACGTCACGGATTACTCGCGTAACGTGGTGGAGCGCGTGGCGGCCTCCGGCCAGGAAGAAGTGATCCTGGAAGACCAGATGACCGGCCGCACCGCCCAGGAAACCAAGATCATCCGCGCCGAGGTGCGCGGCATTGTTGCCGTACCTTTACAGAAGCTCCCGGTTTCTGAGGCCACGGGTGAAACCATTCAAATCACGGCGCCCGAACTGCTTGGCGTCATTTACCTTGATACGCGCTCGCACGCCACCGCGGTCACGGGGCTCGACCGCGAGGTGCTGCAAACGCTCGCCGTCGAAGGCGCCACCGTCATCGAGAACGCCCGACTGCTGCGCATTGCCCAGGAGCAGGAGCGCATTCAGCACGAGATATTCCTCGCCCGCAACATCCAGCAAGGGCTTTTGCCGCGCCGCTTCCCACAGTCTGACTACTTCCAGGTTTGCGCTACCTCCATGCCGATGGAACACGTAGGCGGAGACTACTATGACATGGTGCACCTGCCCGACGAGCGCTACGGATTCATTGTGGCGGACGTCTCGGGTAAGGGCCTTCCTGCCGCCATGCTGGCCACCAACCTCCAGGGAGCCTTTGCCGCCGTTGCGGCCGGCGATCCCGACCTTGCTCTTTTGTTTCAACGCGTGAACGATTTCCTTTGCGAGCGGACCCCTCCGGAAATGTTCGCCACCATACTCTATGGCGTCCTCAACCGTTCCGGCAGTTTTCAGTTCGTCAATGCCGGGCACGTTCCGCCCCTGATTATTCGCGCCGACGGCCGGGTTGAGCCTTTGGACTCCTCGAACTTGCCCGTGGGATTGTTTCCAGGCACCAGCTTTGAGGTAGCCAGCACACAACTGCAACCCGGCGACGTTCTGTTAATTTGCTCGGATGGGGTCACCGAAGCCCACGCCTCGGATGAAGAGATGTTCGGAGACACCAGGTTGCTGCGTTCTGTCGAGGGTTGTTCAGGCCTGACGCCGGACGAAATCTGCCACCGCGTGGTGACCGCGGTGCATGAGTTTGTAGGTACCGCTCCCCAAGCGGATGACCTCACGCTCACCGTGGTACGCTTTGGCAAAGACCAGTGACGAGCAGGGGTCAGGGGCCAGGTGTCAGGTTCGGGAAACTCGACACCCGGTACCCGAAACCTGCCCTTCTTCCCGTCACTGCCCTTCGGGCCCTGGCACCTGACACCTGGCCCCTGACACCTAACCCTGCCGTCGCAGGCTTTCGAGCAGCTTTTCGGCCGGCAAGGTGTTCAGGATTTCCTCCTTACGCATCCAGCCGCGCCTGGCGGTCAAAACTCCGTAGCGCATCAGTTTCAATTGGTCGGGGCTGTGGGCGTCGGTGGAAATGATAACCTTCATTCCCCGATCGCGTGCCAGCTTCAAGTGCCGGTCGCAGAGGTCGAGGCGTTCCGGGTGGCCGTTCAGCTCCAGGATAACGCCATATTCCTTAGCTGCCGCGAAGACCTTCTCGAGGTCGAAAACGAACGGGTCGCGCTTCAGAATCTGACGGCCCGTGGGGTGTCCGAGGATTCTGACGTAGGGGTTGGCGAGCGCTTTCAGCAGGCGGGCGGTCATTTCCTCGCCGGGCATGTTCATGCGGGAATGGACGCTCACCAAGACGATGTCGAATTGCTTCAGGACCTCCTCCGGATAATCGAGACTGCCATCGCCCAGGATATCGACTTCCGCCCCCGTCCAGATTTTGATGCCCCTGACTTTCTTGCGCGCCGCCTTGATGAGCTGGATGTTCTCCAGAGCGCGTTTCTCGTCCAGGCCGTTCGCGATAGTAACCGCCTTCGAGTGGTCGGTGATGAGGATATATTCATAGCCGAGCTTTTTGGCGGCTTCCGCCATCTCCTCCACGCTGGCCTTGCCATCCGAGGCGGTGGTATGCATCTGCAAGTCACCCTTGATGTCCTCCAGCTCCACCAATTTGGGGAGCTCACCTTCTTCCGCCGCTTCGATCTCGCCCAGGTTCTCACGCAACTCCGGGGGAATCCACTCCAAGCCCAGCTTGGCATAGATTTCTTCCTCGGTTCGGCGGGCCAGCGCCACTTCCCCTTGGAAAAGGCCATATTCGCTCAACTTCCAGCCGCGTTTTTTCGCGCGCTCGCGCAATGCCACGTTGTGTTCCTTGGAACCGGTGAAGTATTGCAGGGCAGCGCCGTAGGATTCGCGGTCGAGCAAGCGAACATCGACCTGCAGGTCATTCTGGAGCTTGACGCTCACTCTGTCTTCGCCTTTGGCCAGCAACTGGCCGACCCCCGGGAATTGGGCAAAGTGGTCCGCGATGCCGGGGTGGTCACGGCCTATGACGAGCAGGTCAAGGTCTCCGACGGTTTCCCGCCCGCGGCGGAGAGAGCCGGCGGGTGTCACTTGCTCTACTCCCTGAAACTCCTTGAGGTAGCGAGTGAGTTGTTGGGCGGTTTCAAAGGCCGTGTCCAACCGGAAGCGTCCGGCGGCGCGCCGGTAGACTTCGAGGGCTTTCAGGATGTTCTCCTCGGACTTGACGCTCATGCCGGGCAGGTTGCGCAAGCGGCCCGCCTTGGCGGCGGCCTCCAAATCGTCAATGCTCTTGATTTCTGCCTGCTTGTAAAACAGACGCACTTTTTGGGGACCGACGGTTTGCAGTTGTAAGAGTTCGAGCAGACTTGCCGGCACTTTGGCTAGTTGCTCCTGGTGGTACTTGCTTTTCCCGGTCTCGATTAGCTCGATGATTTTCTTGGCCAGGTCCTCGCCAACCCCTGGAATGTCAGTCAGTTTCCGGTTGGGGTCGCGGGCGATGTCTTCCAGCCGCTCCGGGAGACCTTCGAGCGCGCGTTTGGCACGATCGTAGGCGGCAGCCTTGAAAGTCCATTTGGGGTCGTCCTGAATGATCTTCATCAAGTTCGAGATTTCTTCAAACACGGCTGCGATTTCGCGATTCTCCATGGATGCCTCCGCCTACTAGCTGGCGACGCCTTGCGCGCCTTGTGCCGGTGTTCCTTATTGCCACACCCGATGTTAGAATGACAGCTTGGCAGATTACCAATGACTCAATCACGTTTCGGCCTCCAAAGCAAGATTATCATTATATTCGCCGTTGCGGTGGTCTCGGTTGTCGGGGTCTCGACCTACATTGCGATGCTCCTAACCCAGCAACTAGTTGAGGAGGAGGTCTACAGCAAGGCCTTGGCCCAGGCAAGGGCTACGGCCCACCAGTTAGTCAACGAAGACGCGCTTCAGGACACCGAGAAACTTCAGCGCGTGTTAAAGCAAATGCAGCACGACCTCCCCGGCGTGCGCCAAGCCGATGTGTACGTGCATGGCCCAGCGCACCTTCTCGAGGCAACGACTTCTCCCCGGGGAGAGCACCTGGAGTTGGACAATATCCCCGGTATCGAGCAGTACGACGAGTTCGAGCGACCGGACGATGAATCTCTCACCATTGAGACCAACCATGGCAAGTTCTGGGTTATAGGAGTGACGATCCTTTCCCAGGGGCAGCCGGTGGGTTGTCTGAATCTGAAGGTCTCCAAGTCGCAGACCAGCGTGGTGACGCGTCAGTTGGTGGTCCGCAACCTGCTGCTGATGTTGGCGAGCTTGGTGGTGGTCATCCTGGCCGTTCACATCTTCTTCTTGCGGGCGGTAAGGGCTCCGGTGAGGGACATGATTAGCGTCATGGAAGGCGCTGAAAAGGGGCAACTCAATGTCCGGGCCAGCCTGCGAAGCTTGGATGAGGTTGGCATGCTGGCGGCGCACCTGAACCGTATGCTGCGCCGGATTGAAAATTTCAATATCGAATTAGAGCGCAAAGTTCAGGAATCCACAGCGGGGCTGGCAGAGGCCAATGAAGAACTGCGGCGCATCAACGAGGAGCTTTTCGAGACCCAGAAGAAGCTGGCGCGCTCGGAGCGATTGGCGATTGCCGGCCAGCTCGCTACCAGCCTGGCCCACGAAATCGGGACGCCCCTTAATTCCATATCCGGACACGTGCAGTTGCTCGCCCGGCGTAAAGATACGGACGAATCCACTCGACGCCGGCTCCAGATCATCGAAAAGCAAATTGACAACATTGTGCGAACCGTCAAGCAACTGCTCTCCTGGAGCCGCAGATTCGAATTGAAAATCGAGTTGGTCGACCTGCGGCGCGTCGTCGAAGAGGCCGTGCTGCTCTCTTCCCCTGCCCTGCAACTCAGGAAGATCCAGGTCAAGCTTAGCTTGGCAAAGGACGGTCCGAAGATTTACGGGGACGGCGGGTATTTGCAGCAAGTTTTCTTGAACCTCATCAATAACAGTATGGATGCCATGCCCCAGGGAGGCACATTGCGGATTGAAATGGGGCTGGCGGATGCGGGTGGGCGAGAAGTTTCCATTCGTGTGGCGGACAATGGCGCGGGCATGTCACCCGATACCATGGTCCATGTGTTTGACCCCATGTTCACAACCAAACGTATGGGGACAGGAACCGGCTTGGGCCTGGCAATTTGCGACCAGATCGTTCGCCAGCATGGCGGGACCATTCAGGTGGAAAGCGAGCCTGGGCGAGGAACTACCTTTACTTTGGTCTTGCCCGTCGATTGCCGCGAGAAGCCAGAGGCAGTCGGCGTGGCCGCAGGAGCGGCGGGCGAAAATAGTAAGGGGTGAAAGCTAAAGGTTAAAGGGTAAAGGGTGAGGGGGGCGTGAGGCCCGGGCCCCATTGTGAAGGGTGGGGAACTTGGAGAATGCAAAGACCGAAAAACCCGACGAGGCCGCGAAGCCGACGCAGGCCAACATCCTGGTTGTGGATGATGACGCCGAGACACTGGAGCTGTTGCGGGAGATTCTGGGCGAGGAGGGCTATCGCGTAGTCACTTCTTCCAGTGGCGAAGAGGCCCTCGAGGTTGGGAAGCAGGAACTGTTCGACGTCATTATCAGCGACATGAGGCTGGGGACGAGCCTGAACGGACTGGACGTCTTGCGCACCTACAAGACGCTCCAGCCGGAGTCCGAGGTCATCCTGATCACCGCCTTTGGAAGCATGGAAACCGCCATCGAAGCCGTCAAGGCGGGAGCCTTTGACTATATTTCAAAGCCCTTCAAGATTGATGAAGTCTTGTTGCAGGTCAACCGCGCTCTGGGCAACCGCAAGCTGGTGCGCGAAAACCGTAACCTGAAGCGGCAGCTCGAGAGCCAGGGACAACTCTCGAGCCTCGTAGGTCGAAGCCCGAAGATGCTTGAAGTCTACAAGAAGATTGCGATGGTGGCCGACTCGCGTTCTACGGTTCTGATTTGCGGCGAGAGCGGGACGGGAAAAGAACTTGTTGCGCGGGCAATTCACTGCAATGGGCCCAGAGCCGCGGAACGGTTCTATGCCGTCAACTGCGGCGGGCTGGCGGAATCGCTGCTGGAGACGGAACTTTTCGGGCATGTACGCGGCTCGTTCACGGGGGCCATTGAGAACAAGCGAGGCATCTTCGAGGAGGCCAGCGGCGGCACCGTTTTTCTGGACGAGGTCAGCGAGATGAGCCCCGCCCTTCAGGTGAAAGTCCTTAGGACCCTGGAGGATCAGGAGGTGCGGCGGATCGGCAGCAACCAGGTTATCAAGGTGGACGTTCGCATCATCGCTGCCAGTAACCGCGACTTGCCTGCACTGGTGGAGGAAGGCAAATTCCGGCAGGACCTTTATTACCGATTGCGGGTCATCGAAATTGACCTCCCAGCCCTGCGCGATCGCCTGGAAGATATTCCCTTGCTGGTGGAGCATTTCCTGAAGAGGTTCGGAGGGGAGCGGGGAAGAGAATTCTCAATCTCTCCTTACACGCTTTCCGCTTTGATGAGCTATGAGTGGCCGGGGAATGTCCGCGAGCTCGAGAATGCCCTGGAGTCGGCGGCGGCGCTGACACGCACTGGCTTCATTGCGCCGGAAAATCTGCCTCCCAAGGTGTGCGGGGACACACGTGAAGACAATCGCTTGCAGGGCTTTTACGCCGAGTTGCCTTCCCTGGACGAAATGGAAAAGCGCTATTTGACCCATGTCTTGAAAGTCACCGGCGGCAACAAAGTCAAAACCGCTTCCATTCTGGGCATCAATCGGCGAACCCTGTACAGGAAAATCGAGGAATACAAAATCAGGGAATAGGGAACAGGTTAAAGGCTAAAGGGTAAAGGTAATGTGGCTATGAGACCAGCCCTCTCCCTTGGGGAGAGGGTGGACCGCGACGGCGTTTTCACCAGCCGCCGCGGGCCGGGTGAGGGGTCTCGCAGTCGCGACGCCACTCAGTCGATGAGGCCGAGTGAGAGAACGGCGCTTATCGCGAGTTCATTACCTGGACCACGGGACAAGCAGGCACAATTGAGGTATCCTAAATGAGGGGTTGGCTTAGGGCATTACGATGAGGTACTCGTACGTCTCCAAATGCGCGTTGAAGCATCTGTGGTCGGGCTTCAAACTGCCTTACATGGTGATGTTCGAAACCACGCTGATGTGCAACATGTTTTGCGAGTATTGCATTTTCGGCGAAGAGGGAAAGTTCAACGACCTGCAAAGCCGGGCGGTGCGGGAGCGCATCTTCCAGCGCATTGACGAGTTCTGCGGGATGGGCATCTTTGCGCTCAGCTTCTCGGGTGGCGAGCCGCTGCTGAATCCCCACACCTGCGATTACATTGCCTACGCTGAGGACAAGGGGATGTGGACCTCCATGCCCACCAACGGCCTCCTCATCCGCAAGTACGCGGAAGGCGTGGCGCGGCTCGGCATGCTGGAAGTCTCCATTGATTCACTCAACGCCCAGCGCTTTGCCAAACGCCGAGGCATCGACGCCCTCCCCAAGATCGTTGCTAACCTTGAATTCGTTTTGACCAAGCGAAAGCCCTTCACCACGCAGATTAACGCCACCGTAAACCTCGAAAACCTCGAAGACCTTCCCGAGCTGGCGGAGTTTTGCAAGCAAAGGGACCTGGTGTTGCACCCGGAAGCCATCCACAACGTCATGCGGGATGGGGAGATGCTCCCCGACGCGGAATTGCACGGGAAGGAAATCGACAAGGTGGAATTGTTCTTGCGTGAGTTGCGCGCCGTCTATCCCAAGAACGTGCGTTTCTATTCCCACTACTATACCTTCTACCGCAACGGCGGTTTCGGTCCCAGCTTCCCCTGCCGGCATCCTTCCAAGTTAATTTCCATGAAGCCGGATGGGTCCATCCATCTCCCTTGCGCATTCAAGACACTTCACAAATCCCAGGCGCCGCTGAAGGAAATCTTCGCTTCGGAAGCTGCCCGGCAAATCATCGCCCAGGAGTCCACGCTTTGGGATTTTTGTGAGGGTTGCAAGATCGGTTGCCCTTACGAAGTCAGCGCCTTTACCAACAGTCCTACACTCGCCCTCGAGTCCGCGCTGAATTTCCTCCGCCTGATCTGAACCGAACGGCGGGTACGGGGTAGCGCAGACCTGCTTTTTAGGTCTGCGGCTTTCCCGATCGTTCAGGGACGACGGGCATAACCACGACGTGGCAGCAATTTCTTGTGCCCCGCGTCCGTGGGCGAGGCCAAACGCGGGCGGGCCAAAAGCCGCGGACCTAAAAATAGGTGTGCGCTACTTCCTCAGGGAGATCCGTTTCGCAAAGCCGCCCGTAATTCGTGTGTCGTAGTTTATGTTTTCACCCAGAGGGGCTATGATAGCGACCGAGAGGAGACGTGAATGAAAGTCTACTGCGAGCGCGGGGCCCTCAGCAAGTCGCTCCGCGAGCTACAACGAAAGGGGCGCGTCCAACTGGTACACTTCCCCTACGACCCGAATTCACAAAGCAGCTACCTTGCGACGCCAGAGGTACCGTCCGCTGCGCAACTGCGGGATTTAAACTTGACCTGCGCCGAATTGCCAGGGGCATGGCGGGACTATTGCGGCTCTGAGCACCTTAGCAAGATCCTGCAGATACTCGGCGCGGAGAGTCGTCGGGATGCGTTGCATGTGGACACGGCGCTCAAGAATGGCTGCTCGGCGTTTGTTACGCAGGACAAGGGGATTTTGGCGCAGAAAGCACGCCTGGAAACCGCCCTGGGCATCCGGTTCTTCCACCCTGATATTGACTGTCGCGAACTTGAGCGATTTGTGTGTGGATAAGGCCGAGGCTCGTCCCCCGGACACGAACTGGGTTGAACCGAGCCCGACCCGTCCCCCAACAGGCAAGAGCACCTGGGAGAAATCAAATGCATCCAGACCATCTACCGGCCCCCCTGTTTCTTTCTGAGCACCTCGCTTGGGCCCTCCGCGAGCTCGATGATCCCGACAATGAACTTGATCGTACCCGCGATCCCGAGGAGCACCGCGAATACCTCGGACGGGTGCGCGAAACTGCAAGGGAGCTAGAGGAGTTTAAAATGCCTCCTCATCCTCAGTGCTCCCTTCCCACTGAACTCGAAGATTGGTACTGGAAGCACACCGGTGATCAGTTCTACGCCAGAGAGGTGGTCTCCCATCTTCCGGACATGGTTGAGCGTTTCTCTCGGCTCAGGCCTATTCCGGTCGGGAGGTTACCTGACCGACGGCTCGCAATCTATCTGCGGGAAGCAACGAGGTGCTTCGTCTATGGGTTCTTCCAAGCTTCAATCGCGCTATCCCGCGCTGCCCTTGAAGCGGGCCTCAACCGGCACGTCGAACTAAAACTCGGCTCGCTGCCTCAAATGGAACTGAAGGAGATAATTGAAAAAGCCGCACGGTTCAAGCTCATCAGTGGGGGAACGGCTGATTTGGCCCAAAGGGTCCGGAAGCTCGCGAATCAAGTCCTTCACTCCAAGCCGGCCTCTGAGGCCCTCGCCTTTGAGGCACTTGTTGCGGCACGGGGCGTACTCAGGGAGCTATGCACATTGTGAGTCCCCTGGTCCCGAGCAGGCGCATGCCCTCTGAGCAGACCCGGGCTACGTTAACTCACATGGAAGCACTGCTTGGGGCTGGCTGGCGCAAACCCCGGTTCTGCGGCGTCTGCGATTTCCCCTTCCCAGGCAAAGCGCGCGGACTTTCAAACGCGGAGGACGGCGTTACCCTACAGCCGACCCCTCGGGCGAGCCTGCATCTCCTGGCGCAAGACCGCGTTCATGTAAGTCTGGTACTTCTTGCCATGCGAGCGGAACCGCGCCAGCACATCGGCGTCCACGCGCAGGCTGATTTGTTGCTTCAACGGCCTGTAAAATCGTCCCACATGAACGTGCCGTGGGAGCGCTTTCATGGCCGTGTTTGCGAGTGATGCTCCAAAATCCCAAAGCAAGCCTTTATCCAGGTGGCATGTTTACGCGGGGACTTCCACGTAGGTGGAATAGGTGTGGGGTTGAGGAACGTGAACCCCTTCGAGGCGCAAACCTTCCAAGTGGAACTCGATTGCCTTCTGCATGTTCTTTTCGACTTCTTCGCGCGTTCGCCCTGTGGCAGCGCAACCTTCCAGTTCAGGGGAATACGCCGAGTATCCCGTACTTGCCTCCTCGATGACCACGAGGTATTTTTTCATGTTTTCAATCCTGCCTGTTTCATAATACCGTTCAAGGTTCCCGGGGCGAGTGCATGTCACCCTTATTGCACGTTCACGCTGACCTGGATCGATTGAGTGACGCTGCCCCACGTGCCCGTCACGGTGATGAGGTAATTTCCCGTGGGTGTGCCGGGATTGGAGTTGCCACCACCACCTCCTCCTCCGCTGCTTGTCCCTCCACCACACGCTACGAAGGCCGCGGCCAGCAACGCGGCGGCGAGCAACCCAACCGCATACTTCCGCACACGTGACTTTGTCGCGGCGACCATTAGCAACGCACAGAATAGGGCAAATCCTCCGGGCAGAAGCCCGATGGGTGCTTGGAACTTTCCTCCCGCAGCGCTTGGAGCGGTAGTAGCAATCAATAGCGCCGCGCTGCCACTCGCCGATAGTGAGCTTGGGTTCAACGAGCAACTGGTTTCGCTCATCGCGGTGGGGACCGAGCAAGTGAGGTTGACGGTGCCGGTGAAGCCGTTGTTTTCAGCTACGCTGATGGCGGAAGCAGCCGACTGGCCGGGGCTGCCAATGGTAAGGCTGGCGGGGTTGGCGGTCACAAAAAAACCGGGCGCAAGGACCTGCGTGACAGGCGAGGTCGAGGTTTCGTAGTTGGCGTCGCCGCTATATTGGGCTGTGATGTTAGCGTTAGCGGTGATTGGCGTGGTGAGAGTTGCTTCGAGGTACGCCGCTAAACCCGTCGTGGGTGAATACGCAGCCCCCGTGTACGTCACAGTACCGCTGATGGGTGTGGTTCCGTTGAAGAACTGCACGGTCCCGGTCGGCTCGGCGCCGGCGCTCACTGTATCCACCATTGCCTGGAGGGTGACGCTGTTGCCGCCGGCAGGGGAGGCGTTAGCAAATGTAAAGGTGGGGCCTTTGGCGACGGTCAGCGTCACGGTGGAGGAGCTCGGCTGGTAGCTGTTGTCTCCCGAGTAGTTACCCACCACAGTGTAGGTTCCGGGACTTAGAGGTGGAAGTTGATCTTCCGTGAAACCTGAGCTGTTTAACATGTAGGCGCTCGGTGCAGTCCCGCTCTGGTTGGGCAGGGGCTGGTTGTTGGCAGTCAGTGTCACCTGCCCGGTGGGGCACGGATAGACGATGGATTCGTAGACCTGCGTGCAGAGCGTATTGGAGCTGTTCGTTACATCCACCCGAACGTAGAAATCGCCGTAGAGGGTGTTGGTGGCGGTGAAGCTGAGGGGAAAGAAGCCGTTAATCACGTGGACGTGCGTTGCACTGGACTCCGGGCTGACGGTGACGGGAACGGGAGGTGTGGAGTCGCTAGACCCAAAGGTTCCGTCGCCCGCATAATGCGCCGTCACATCATACGTCCCGCCAGGAAGAAAAGCCGTCGCACCCGATGTCGTGCCGTTAGCCAGCGCAAAGGTGGCCACGCCCGCCGTCGCGCCTGCCGGGTTACCGGTTTCAACCATAAGCGCCACACGACCCGTCGGCGTCCCACTCGATGCCGAGGCGACCTGGATGCTCACGTTCACCGGCTGGCCGTGAGTGAGGGTGACAGGGTTCGTAGGCGGCGAGGTCGAAAGCGACAGCGTGGTGGTGGTCGGCGCAAAGCTGACAGAACTCCACTGATTCACCAAATTCGTTACGTTTACGGAACCAAGTCCGGTGGCCAAGTCGTAACCCGGAGTCGTCATCCAAGCGGGTAAAGTGTTGTTGGCGGGATCGACCAAGATGCCGTAGCTGTTGCTGGAGAGAGAAGTGTTACTGCAATTCGGTTCGCCTCCGTAGCACTCCACCGAATTGTTTCCCGTCACCACATCGTAGAAGATGCAGGAAGAATTGCTAACCACAGCCGCATTGGAAGCGCAGCTCGCGCCGTTCTGCGCCGCCAGGGGGTAGAGAACATAGTTCGCGTTACCTTGGCGCTCGCCGGTCTTTTCTATGACCATCGCCATGATGCCGGCGAAGGCGGGCGCCGCAAAGGACGTTCCCCCAGCCCCTTGAAAATCCAGGTAGGGAGCGTTCAAATCGCAAGAGGAAGTGCTGCTTCCCGTGCCGTAATTTGCGTCCATTTGGCAAAACGCGTAGAAGCTGGTGCTGTCAGTGGCGCCATTGCTGGCAAACAAAGACACGTCCGGTATGTCCCGCACAGCGTCGCTGGGAACGCCGGTTCCCGTCTGCCAGGCCGGCTTCGCGTATCCGGACATGCAAAAATCACCGTTGGATATGGCACAATTGCTCGGCCCGCCACTCCCGGCGATCACACCTTCAAGGCTCAGAGTGGTGCAACCCGTGGTCAGTCCGGACTGCGCGCAAGAATCGTTCCAGGTGCGTTCGGGAATGTACGACTTGGCGGACGATTGCGCGGGAGAGGCGTTGGTTGCATTCCAGTATTGTGCCAGATTGGAGGCATCATCAAAGTCCGTCCCGCCGGCCGCAACATTGAAAGGTGTTGAAGCCATGCCGCTGATTGCCAAGCCGTACACAGCCGCGCCATCGAAAGGAGAATCGCAGCCAGCGGAACCCGTATCGCCCGCGGCGACGATAATGCTGATCCCCTCCGCCGCTCCTTGTTCCCACAGGTTGTAGTAGAACGTATTGCCTGTAGTTCCGAGGAACGCTTCACACGAACCGTAGCTGACGCTCATCACCGGCGCCAAGTTGTTGTCGATGATGTAGAGGGCGGAGAGATCGCCGCCGAAAGTCGACTCGGTGTCTTCGGAAACCACAAGATCGATGTTGGCGCCCTTAGCGACCGCGCCCGCCCACTCGACATCGAGGTCGGCTTCGCCCTCGGCCTCTCCTCCCAGCACGCCGGGGTCAGGCCCGTCCAGAATGATCTGCGGGTCATTCGCCGGCAACCCGAACATGCTGCGGAAGTCTCGCGCATCCTGGATGTTGATGTTCGAGTCCTCCACGACGGCGATGGTCTGCCCGGCGCCGTCGATGCCCGCCGACCATTGCGGCAGC
>Ga0187784_10000602_pt1 | contig 26756 bp, 21 predicted proteins | sample 1015_SJ02_MP15_2_FD_132964 | JGI IMG/M metagenome (GOLD analysis project Ga0187784, IMG submission 132964) | Tropical peat soil microbial communities from peatlands in Department of Meta, Colombia - 1015_SJ02_MP15_20_MG | ecosystem: Environmental > Terrestrial > Soil > Wetlands > Peat | place... | reverse complement strand
TGCTTGCCGCCAAGGCATGGGAGGGAATGGGGCTTGTTCCCGTGATGGGAACCGGAAAGACCGAGCAGAATTTCGACGGCGCGAGGCTTGCGATCGACGCGTACGCGGCCGTGTTCGAGTTGGTGCGAGGCCGGCTCCAGGAGGCTCCGCGCCGCGAGATGGAGACGCTGCTCACCAATCTGCGCGTCAATTTCGTCGACAAGAGTGCCAAGAAAGCCGAATAGCGCGTGCGCTCCGGACCGGTCGCTGCCCAGATGACCGTGCGCGACGATCCCGGGCGTTCACGTGGGGGGATCGCAGTTCTGTTCCACGCCGCAGGCACGAATCTAGCTGGAGGCGGGCAGGGAAGGGTCGGTGCACCTTATCCGGAAGTTATCCACATGTTGCTATCCACATTATCCAGAACTTTTGCGAACGAAGTTTCCGGATTGTGGCGGACCAGGGATTGTGATAAGAAGATTAACGGAGGCGCAAGTTCTCCGGCAAGGTAGCCGACTCAAACGCTCGCGTACGTGGACGCCGAAAGCTGGTCAAGTGTACTTCGGGGGTAACTCCGGAGGACGGCTGGCGGGCAGTAGGCACCGGCGGCGGGGGCCGAAGACGGTGATAAGCCGGGGAGTGAGCGCCTCCCGACTTTTTCCCCGATCGACGTGCGGGCACGCCGAATGACTCCCCCGCTTCGGGGCCGTCTGCAAGGTCATCCAGATCCAAGTAGTGAAATAGAAAGTGAAGCGTGGGAAAACGTAATCGGGTGTATCCATGCCTAATCGCCTCCGTGACGCTCAAAGTCCATACTTGAGATCGGCGGCTCATCAGCCGGTCGAGTGGTATCTGTGGGGAGCGGAAGCATTTGAGCGCGCACGCGCCGACGACCGACCGATCCTGCTCGATATCGGGGCCGTCTGGTGTCACTGGTGTCACGTGATCGACCGTGAGTCCTACGATAACCCGGAGATCGCCGCACTCATAAACGCGAATTTCGTGCCCGTGAAGGTCGACCGTGATGAGCGGCCGGACGTGGATGTCCGTTACCAGCAGGCCGTCGGGGCGATCAGCGGGCAGGGAGGCTGGCCGCTCACGGCGTTTCTGACGCCCGACGGCCTAGTCTTTTTCGGCGGCACCTACTTTCCGCCTGACGGTGCCATGGGCCGGCCAGGGTTCAAACAGGTGTTGGGGGCCGTGGCCGAGTTCTACCGAGCCAAGCGCGACCAGGCGCACGCCTATGCCGACGAGCTTGAGCGGACGCTCCAGCGCCTCGGGGACGTCCGCTCCTCAAACGATGCGTTGTCGGCGGCGCTGGTCGACGCCGCAGCGGCCGCGACCGAGCATGTGTTCGACAGCCGGCATGGCGGTTTTGGCGGGGCGCCCAAGTTTCCTCACGCGGGTGCGATCGAGCTGCTGCTGCGCCGCTACGACCGGACACGGGATCCGAGTACGCTCTTGGTTGTGACGCGCACGCTCGAACAGATGGCCAGAGGCGGCGTCTACGACCAGCTCGGCGGCGGGTTCCACCGGTACTCGGTCGACGCGTCGTGGACAGTGCCGCATTTCGAGAAGATGCTGTATGACAATGCAGAGTTGTTGCGCAACTACGTTCACGCGTACCAGGCGACCGGCGCCGAGGCGTATGCCCACACCGCACGAGGCATCCTGGGGTACGTCTCCGAGACCTTGATGGACGCCTCGGAGGGCGGTTTCTACGCCAGCCAGGATGCGGACGTCTCCGCCGAGGACGACGGCGACTACTACACCTGGACGTCCGACGAAGCAGCGGCCGTGCTGCCACCGAACGAGATGGAGGTCGTGCGGCTTGCGTACCACCTAGGCGGCACCGGGGAGATGCAGCATGACCCGCGTCGGCACGTGTTGTTCGTGGCCGCGGATACGGATGCGATCGCGCAGTTGCTTGGGCGCTCTCCGGCGGACGTCAGCGACCAGCTTGCCCGCGCCGTCCGGCGCCTCCGGGAGGCGCGTGCGCGCCGGGCAGCGCCGTTCGTGGACCGGACGGTCTATACCAGCTGGAACGGAATGATGATCTCTGCGTTCCTGGACGCGGCTCGCGGTCTGGGCGAACGAGAGCCGCGAGCTGCGGCGCTGCGCGCGCTCGACCGGATTGTGCGCGACGCGTATGATCGCGGACGGGGTTTCCGCCACGTGGCGGGCGGTCCCTGTGCGGTCAGCGGCCTTCTGGACGATCAGGTTCACATGGCGAGGGCGCTGCTCGATGCGTTCGAGCACACGGGACACCCCCGCTACCTCGGCATTGTGGAGGAGACCGCGGACTATCTGATGGGGAGTTTCGTCACACCTGCGGGGGCATTCTACGATGTGGCGGGAGGCGGCGCGTCCGGGGCGCAGGGACTCAAGGTTCCATACGTGCCGGTGCAGGATACCCCGACGCCGGCCGGGAACGCCGTCGCGGTCCTCGTGCTGGACCGGTTGTGGGCGCTGACGGGAAACGCGGGGTACCGGGAGGCGGCCGAGCGGGCGCTGCGAGCGTGCGCGCCCGGAGCGCTCGAGCACGGCTTGTTCGCCGCAACGATGGCATACGCGCTCGACGCGCACATCGATCCCCCGTTGCACGTTGTCGTCGTAGGGCCGGGCAACGACCCCGGGACGCGGGCGCTGCACGAGGCGGCACTCACGGCGTATCGTCCGGGAACGATCGTGCATCTCTACCATCCCGGGGTTGCTGCCGGAGCGCTCCCTCAGCCCGCGGCAGCGCTCGGGGCGGCCGCGGGCGAGTCCCCGAGGAGCTATGTTTGCAGCGCGTTCGCCTGCGCGCCTCCGGCGGGCAATCCGGAAGAATTGCGGGCCGCGATCACCTCGTTTGGTCGAGGCGCGGCACCGTAGCGGCGGCCGTCCTTGAGCCTTGGGGGGTACGTCAAACTGAAACACGCGCTCTCCGCCATCGCGCTGGCCGTGGTCGAGGACGGGGCCCGCTTCCCCACCGCGCGAGCGCTGGCGGCGTATTCGCGGCTCGGGGAGAGGCGCTTCGTGCCGATCGCCGAGCTTGCGCTTGCGGCGGGAACCACCGAGGACGACGTTTGCAGCCTGCTGGTGGAGACCGGTCTCTTCGAACGCGGCACGCAGCTGGATCGCCTAGGTCTGGCCGGGGCCTACGCCCCCCACGCGGCGTACTTCGCCAAGCACGCGGGCCGCCTGGCCGATGCGGTGCGGATGCTCGAGGCGCCGGCGCGTGCGGGAATGCCGGACGTGCTCCGGCGCGGCGCAGCCCTATTCAATGCCGGCCTGTTCTTCGAGTGCCACGAATATCTGGAAACCGCCTGGCGAACCGCCGGGGGCCGGGACCGAGCCTTCTACCACGGTCTGATTCAGGCAGCCGCGGCTTGCTATCATTGCGAGAAGGGGAATCGACGCGGGACCCGCGCCCTCGCCGGCAAGGCCATTGACAAGCTGCGTGGGTACGCGCCAGCCTTTCAAGGCATCGACGTGGCGGCCCTGGTCGGCGCCCTCGAGGCGGTGTGCGCCTCCGCCGGACCCGACGCGGCAAGTCTCCCGTCCCGCCGCGATGAGCTTCCGGTGATGGCGCCGGCAACCGCGGTCGGCCTCTGACCGTGGGCACCACCCAGCTCTCGCTCCTCGACGAGCCCTGGCCCGGACCGGTTCGGGGGCGGATCTATGTCGGCACCTGCTCCTGGGCGGAGAAATCGTTTGTGAAGAGCGACTTCTACCCATGGACCGTTCGCAGCGCCTCCGACCGGCTTCGCTACTACACGACACGATTCCCGACGGTTGAGATCGACGCATCCTACTTTGCGCTCCTGTCACCTACCTTCAGCCGGAGATGGGCGGAAGAGACGCCTCCCGGTTTCACCATGCACGCAAAGGCGTTTGGATTGTTTACGGGTCACGCCGTGGCGGCCTCCCGTCTGCCCGCAGACCTGGCCTCGCTGCTGCCGCCGCGCGTTCGCACGTCGGAACTCCGGCTTCGCGATGCGCCCGAGGAGTTTGTGAACGCGTGCTGGGATCAGTTCCGGGCGTTTCTAGAGCCGCTCGCCGACGCCGGCCGACTCGGCTACGTGCTCTTCCAGCTCCCCCCGAGCACGCGGTACTCGGCGGCGGCACTGGACGAGGTCCACGCATGGACCCAGCAGCTTCCTGGCTACCGTGTGGCGGTCGAGTTTCGCCACCGTGACTGGTCGCGCCATCCTGAGGCTCTGGAGCGGCTCGCGCGCGAGCGCTGCGCATTCGTCATGGTTGATCTCCCGGATCTTCCCTGGTTAATGCCGCCGATCGAGGCGGTCACATCGGACTGGGCGGTGGTGCGGCTCCACGGCCGCAACCGGGAGGGCTGGGCACGCGCCGGGGCAAGCACGGATGAGCGCTACGACTACGACTACCGGGGCGACGAACTCCAGGAGTGGGCGCGAACCGCCGTTCGGTTGAGCGGGCACGCCAAGCAGGTGTTCCTCATGTTCAACAATCACGCCCGCGGCAACATGGCCCGGAACGCGGAGGCTCTGCGAGCGCTGCTCGAGTCCGAGGAATGAGTGGCCCGGCGCTGCACGCGAGCCGAGCGGCGGCGGGCTTCGCTGGAACCTCGGGGTCCGGTTAGGATAGAATCCCAGCAGGGAATAGTCGTATGCGAGGACCGTCGAGCCTTGCAGGGGAGTGCCTGCGAATGGTACAGACCGTCGTTGTTGTTGTGCTGATCCTGGCGGATGTATTGCTCATTCAGCTCAATCTGGGCATCCTGCAGGGGCCGGTACCGTTTGTGGTGCCCGGAACCCCAGGGTTCGTCGCGACGCCCATGTTGCTCCTGGTAGCGGTCGGCGTAACACTTGTCCTGGGATGGCTCGCGGGGCAGGCGGACCGGGCGATCCTGGAGCGACAGGTTCGCCACCGGGATGCGACCCTCCGGGTGATGAGCGAGGAGTTGCTGCGGTTGAGAATGACGATGCACGAGCAGCAGCCTTCGCTCGAGGATATTCGGACAAGGCTGGACACGCTCGATCGCGAGGTCCGGATCCTTCAAGAGCGTGCGCACGAGCATCGGGTGACCGCAGCGGGCTGATCGCCGTCGTGATTCCGACCCGGCCACGCGCCGGCCCGCCCGAGGACGCTCATCCGGGCGCATTCCTCTCGCACACGCGCACTAGTCCCGGCCTCGCTCTTCCAGGTGCCACCGTCCCGGGGTCTGTCGGGCGGTGGCGCTTCGCACGTGCGGATGCCCGCACGCCGAGCCGCGGTTCGCAACTCCGCTGCGGTTGCATCGGCGCGACACGTCGCGCATCGCTCCGACCTGTGGTCGTCATCGGAGGTGTCCGCCGGACGCTACTCGAAGCGAGGAGCCGGAGGATCCGCGGCTCCCGGCCCCGAGCAATGCGGTCCGGCGGAAGACGGCGTTGGCGGCCGGGCAGTCGGCGGGTGCGTAGTCGGAATACCGTTCGAATCCTAGACGATCCGCAGCACGCCTGCAGGGTCGCGACGGGTCGGTGTGGAGAGGAGTCCGGTGATGTCGATCGTTCCCTCGGAATGGCAGCTCGTGCGTGCGTCCCGTCTGGTTGACGGGACAGGCGCTGCGCCGGTCGAGCATCCCACCGTCGTTGTGCACCGAGGTGTGATCCACGGCGTCTACGCCGGCGAAGCGCTGCGCCCCGACTGGCCGGCGACGTCACCCGTGCTGGAGTTACCGGGCCACACATTGTTGCCCGGGCTGATCGACTCTCACGTCCATCTCTGCCTTCCCGGGGACGGTACCCCGTTCGAGACCACGGTCCGCGAGCCGGACGGCACCTTGACCGCGATGGCCATGCACAATGCGCAGACCGCGCTCCGCGCCGGGATCACCACGCTGCGCGATTGCGGCAGCATGCGCGACACCTCGCTCGAGCTCCGGCGCGCGCAGCGCCTCGGATATGCGGTGCTGCCGCGGCTTCACCTCTGTCGCTGTCCCATGACCATGACGGGCGGGCATTGCTGGTACTTTGGCGGCGAGGCCGACGGCCCGGACGGCGTGCGTCAGATGGTGCGGCGGCTCGTTCGGTCCGGGGTGGACTACATCAAGATCATGGCGAGTGGCGGAGGAACCGTGGGCACCGTTTCGTCGCGCCCCTCCTATACCGTGGAGGAGCTGCGTGCCGCGGTGGACGAGGCCCACCGGCTCAACCGGCGCGTGGGGATCCACTGCACCTGCGCGGCCGCCACACGGAACGCCGTCGCCGCGGGGACGGACCACATCGAGCACGCGCTATTCCTCACGGACGACGCCGGCATTCAGCGCTTCGAGCCCGATGTCGCGGACGCGGTCGCGCGCAGCGCCACCGTCACGTCGACGCTGTGCGTGGGAGATTTCATCGTCGCGGCCCTCGCGGACAAGCCGGGTGCGAGTTCGGATGAACGCGCCGCGGTCGAGCGGTGGCGCCGCATGAACGACGCGAATCTCGACAACGCGCGCCGGATGTGCGCGGCGGGGGTGCGGTACGTCGCGGGAACCGACGCCGGGTGGCGGTTCACCCCGTTCAACGGGCTCGTTCGGGAAATGGAGCTGCTGGTCGCGTCCGGCTGCAGTCCGCTCGAAGCGATCGTGGCCGCAACGTCCGGTGCGGCCGCGGCGATGGGGATCGGGGGCGAGGCCGGGGCGCTGCGGGAAGGGTTACTGGCCGACATGATCGCGGTGCCGGGCGATCCCCTGGCGGACCTCGTGGTGCTGCGCCGGCCGGCGATGGTCATGCTCGGCGGCACCCTCGTCGGGCGCAACTGACCGGTACGCGGTCGCTGCGGCCGGCGGTTTGCGCGTCTCGCGTCATGCCCGGCGCGCGCCGCGGCGGGGAGCTCCGGTGCCCCGCGCGAGGCGGCGCAGCGCGTCGTCGCCGAGAGACATGAGCGTCCACGCATCGTAGTGCGTCGCGCCGAGCCGGCGATAGAAGACTATCGCCGGCTTGTTCCAGCGGAGCACGCTCCATGTCATACGGCCGCAGCCCTCGCGAATCGCAATCCGGGCGAGCGCGGCAAGGAGTGCTTTGCCGGCTCCGCAACGGCGATGGCGGGGCAAGACGAACAGGTCCTCGAGATACAAGACGGGGCGCCCGCGGAACGTGGAGTAGGCGAAGAAGTAGAGTGCGAATCCCACGGGCTCCCGGCCGCGCAGACAGATCAGCGTCCTGAAGTACCGCCGTCGCCCAAATCCATGGCGGCGCAGCCGCTCCACGGTTGCCTTGACGTCGTGCTGGCGCCGCTCGTACACGGCGAGGCCCCGGATCAGCTCCCAAATCACTTTGAGATCGCGAACCGTGCCGGGCCGGATCCGGAGCGGGAACGCTTGGCTGTCCACGAGGAGATACTTCGGCTGAGACTGTGGCGTCTCTTGCCGGTCGCGTCGTTACCCCCGGCGCAATCGTTGCGGGGCGTCAAGAGGCATACCGTACACCCAGCGTCACGTCCCGCGGCAGCGGCAGAGCCTAACGGGCCAGCGCCGTGACGACAAACCCCCAGATGCCGGCGCGAGACCATCGGATTCTTTCGAATCTTTGGGCTTCCAGCATGCGCACCGTCTCGCGCTGATCGTACATTCGCACATCGCCTCGGTGGAGGAGGGGGTTGACCGCGTTCGCCAGTTGACGTAGGATCGGCGGCGCGGTGGGGTCGGCGATCGTGAGGCGTCCGCCGCGCTTGAGGACCCGGTGCATCTCGGCAAGGGCCCGTATTGCGTGCGGGTAGTGATGGAACGAGTCGACACAGACGACGTAATCGAACCGGTGGTCTTCCCAGGGCAGCACCTCAGCGTCGCCGAGCCTGAGATCGGCGCGCGTTCCGAGCCGCTCTTTGGCGATGCGGATCATCTCGGGCGAGATATCCAGCCCTGCAAGGGCCAGCCCGGGATCTCGCTCGGCCAAGGTCTCGAGGACGAGACCGAGGCCGCATCCGACGTCGAGCAGAGAGCCGCAGAGGGCATTGCCCAGACACCGGAGGGCGGCGGCCTTCATTCGGCGAGAATGCCAGCCCTCCATGGTGCTCTCGTAATTTCCGGCAAGACGATCGAAGGTCGTCCGAGCGTGTTCCTTGGCCTTCTCGTAGGTCATGGTGCCAGCGTAGCATAAGGCGTGCCATGCCGGGCCGGCCGCGGATAGTTCGCAAGACGGAACGTGTTGTTGATCAAGGTCAGAGAAGATCAAAATCGCAGCATCGAAGTCGATCCGCGGAAGTTCCGGGAGGCGTCCCGGCGCGATGTTGCGGTGCGGCTTGAGGGACGTGGGGTTATTGCGTTTGTCGTGCTCCTCTGGGGCTTCTCGCGTGGTTCGGGGAGTCCCGTGATTATATCCTCCCCGGGCAGGTAGCTCCGTGACGTACTCCCGTCGTGTTGCTTCCGGTACCTTCCCCTGTGAGTGGTCGAAGAGGCGGCGATGCTGTAACTCCTTTCCGGTGGGCAAGTGATCCTTGGGGTCGGGATAGGCCACCGCGAGGATGAGTACGCTGGATTCGGTGTGCCGACGTTGGGGCCGAGCCCGCGGGACGAGGAAGGCCTCGCGCCCATCCGACACCTGCTGCTCATCGACCGCGACGAGCACGGCGCGGGGTGGAGGCGCGGGCTCGTCGATACGCGGGCGCGCGATGCCCTCGCGGCGACCTGGCAGCAGCGGTCGCCGTCGGGTCGCTGGGAGCGCGTGATCAAGGGCGAGCCGCCCTCCGTCGTGAAAGTGTTCGTGCGGGCAAAGGGCGTCCAGCGCTGTGTGCTCGTAAGCGATGCAGTCTGGCTGGCAGGCCGAGCTCCCGGAGTCTATCAGTTTCTCAGCGGTCCCGTCGAGCTCACGTTGGATCGGAAGGTCCGTAGTGTCGGCACTCAGTACCTCGCGGGATCGGTGCTCGATCTCGGTACAGCGGTGGCGAACGTCATCAAGTGTGCGGGGGTCGACATCGCCGACGCCATCGGGATGGCGTCGCGGCAGCCAGCGATGCTTTTGGGCCGGCCCGACCTCGGCACGCTCGTCCCGGGGAGCCGCGCGGACATCGTGTTGGCCAGGTGGCCGGTGGCGGAGGGGCGGTTGGAGGTCGTGCAGACCATCGCGGGAGGCGAAGTGGTTCACGCGGCATGATCGTAGGACACGCTCGTGAACGGCGCGGGCGAGAATCGCCTGGGGGCAGCGGCGCAGCACGCCGCTGACGCCGCCACGCAGGGTGCGTCGACGTGGCTCCCTGGCGGTATCGCACGCAATCTGGCAGACGGTGTGATTCGAGCCCGCTATCGTGAGAGTCTCGCCAACCATCTCTCATTCAACCGGGGGAGGCTTACAAGTACGAGATTGATCTGGTAGCCACGGCCAACGTGTTTCGGAGAGGGCATCGAATCCGCATAGGAATCTCGAGCAGCAATTTCCCGCGCTTTGACCGGAACCCGAACACGGGACGGGAGATAGCCGCCGAGACTGAACTTCGGCCCGCCCTCCAGACCGTGCTGCACGACCTCGACCACCCGTCGCACATCACGTTACCCGTGATCCCGGCGACGTGACGTCGCTTCGTGACGTCCGAATAAAACCGGGGAGCGCGCCGCTGCCGTTGCCTCACCATGCGTCACGCGGCCGCTTCCCGCGGCCAATGCGTAATACACTCTTCGCCCGATGTGCAGCATCCCAAACTTGTGACTACGCTATTTGAGAACGGCGTTTGCGGCGTTTTGGCGTTGGTCGCGTAACAGGGCAGGTGCGGTACGCAGTTGTGGGAACGAGCCGACACCGCCATGTTCCAGCGCATCTGGGGCGAACGTCTACCACTGTGTTGCCTCGCTGTATGCTCCTGACCACGGTCGACGGTGCGACTGCATTGGGACTTCGACGGGGGAGGACATCTATGGCGCGAACAGTGAAGGCCAAGAAGGTCACGCGACGCACGCTCCTCGCCGGAGCGACGAAGGCGGCGGTTACACTTGGGTTGGCGAGCGGATTGTCGAACGTAACGGGGACGAAGGCGCGGGCAGCGGGGCAGTCCTACGCCGGTGTTCACCTGGTGATCCTGTCGGCCGCGGACGGAAACCCGGGGTACCGGATCACCAGCCCATACATCCCGCAGTGGGAGCAGATGACCGGGGCGACGGTGGAGTTTACGGAGGTCGCCCAGGACGCCCTGCACGCGAAGGCCGCGCAGGTGCTCGTCGCACGCTCATCCGAGGTCGACCTCTTCTGGACCTGGGCCGGATATACTGCAGAGTTCGGGCCCGCCGGGCTGTTCAAGGACGTGACGGCCTCGATTTCGGGCGCGACGGACGTGAAAGACCTCGTGCCCGGTGCGATGGACGCCGTGTCCTACCGGGGGCGGATCTACGGTTTGCCTCGGTTTTTCAGCATTCGCAGTTTCTACTACAACAAGCGGATGTTTCAGGAGGCCGGAGTCGACCCGACACAGGCGCCGCGAACCTGGGATGAGTACGTGCAGACGGCCCGGAAGGTTACGAACCCTGCCAAGGGGCAGTACGGCGTGCTGCACCAGTACGGTTCCAACGTCGGCCTGCTGATCGACTATCAGGACCACCTGGTGGCGACCGGGGGCCGGATGTTCGACAGCAAGGACCGGATCACGTTCACCAACGCGCTCGGCCTGGAGGCGCTGGAGAAATACGTCGAGCTGAGCCGGCTGGGGGTCGTCGACCCCGCGTCGTTTGGTCTCGGGGAGAGTCCGGCGAAGCGGGCGCGCTGGATCCAGGGACATAGCGCGATGGAATGGAGCTGGGCCGGCGACTACTCGATGTCGAACGATCCCAAGATCTCAGCGATCGTCAACGAGGTCGGCGTGGGGCTGATCCCGGGGATTCACGTTCGCAGCGCGGCGATCACGGGGTCGGAGGCATACGCGGTCTCGGCGTTCACGAAGAACGAAAAGGCCGCGATCGATTTCCTGCTGTTCATCGCCAGCCCGGCCGTGCAGAAGGACATGAGCAGGCGGACCGGCTGGTATCCGGTGCGCTGGAGCGCGTTCAACGACCCGGCGGTCTCCGCTGGGAACCCGATGATTCTGAACGCCAAGCTGCAGGCGCAGTATCCGACGTACCGGTTCGCGGCGGCGTACACGAACGAGGTCACGGACCTGCTCGGTCCGCACCTTCTGGCGGCGATCCGGGGGCAGGAGACGCCCAAGGCGGCCCTCGCGGCGGCGGCCGCGGAGGTCGAGCCCGTGGTGGCCAAGTACCGGCAGCGGTCGTGACGGCGCCGGACCGAATCGCGCGAGGCCGCGTGCGCGAACGCGACGCGGCCTCGCGCCCGTGAACGGGAGCACGCATGGGCGGGTGGCTGCGGACCGTGTGGCGCCTCCGAGTGGGCCGGGCGGTATCGTCGGAACCGGCGTTTGCCCTCATGCTCGTGGCGCCTACACTGATCTTGCTCCTGCTGTTTGGGGTATTCCCCATCGGATATTCGGTGTTCGTCAGCCTGCTGCAGTGGCGGCTGAACATCCCGGGCGTGCCGACCTTCATCGGCCTGGGGAACTACGCGCGGATGTTCCACGACCCCGTCTTCACCGCCAGCCTTGGCAAGACACTGTACTACTCGGTGTTCGCCGTGGTGGGGACGATCGCGCTCGGCCTGGCGACCGCGCTGCTGCTCGATCGGCAGGACGTCAAGGGCAAGGCGTTCCTGATCGCCGTGCTCGTCGTGCCGTGGGCGGTGCCCCGTGTCTCGGCGGGGCTGATGTGGAAATGGATCTACGACGGTAACTACGGCATCCTCAACGCCACGCTGCTCCATCTGGGACTGATCCACCAGTACCAGTGGTGGTTCACCGGCTCCCAGTGGGTGGCCCTCTCGCTCGTGGCGCTGACCCAGATCTACAAGGACTCGCCCTTCGCCGCGATGCTGTTCCTGGCCGGCTTGCAGACCGTTCCGGTGCACCTGCAGAAGGCCGCGATGATGGACGGCGCGACGAGAACGCAGCGGTTCTGGTTCGTGACGCTGCCCTCGATGCGGTTCGTCCTGCTCGCCGTGATGATCCTGGAGACGACCTGGGCGTTGAAGACCTTCGATCTCGTGTACGTGCTGACGGGCGGCGGACCGGGTAACCAAACGATGCTGACGTACATGTACGTCTACCGGCAAGCGTTCAGCTACCTGGACGTCGGATATGGGTCCGCGATGGCGTACTTCGTCACGTTCGTCGTCTTTGTGGTGGCCTTCGGCTACTACCGGCTCGCCGGGCACGCAGGGTAAACGAGCGTGACGCGCCGGGCACGATCGTCTGCAGCCGCGCGGGTCGAGCGGGGGCTGGCATACCTGGCGCTCGCGGCGATCGTGACGTTCTTTCTTCTCCCGGTGCTGTGGATGGCGATCACGAGCGTACAGCCCTACGCCCTCCTGACCGCCGTGCCGCCGAGAGTGTCGTTCGCCGCGGCCACCGGACAGAACTACGCCGACCTCCTCGGCGACCCGAAGTTTCGTCGCGCGGTTACGGCCACCGTGGTCACAAGCGTGCTCTCCACGGTGCTTGCGCTGCTCGTGGCGATCCCGGCCGGGTACGCGACCGGCCGGCTGCGGTTCGCGGGACGGGCCGCGTATCTGTTCTCGATCCTCACGGTACAGATCGGCCCGGCGGTGGCGTTTCTGATCCCGCTGTTTCTGATGATGCAGCGCTTCGGGCTGATCGACACGTACCCGGGGCTCATTCTCGTCTTCGTGCTGTTCGTGGCGCCGGTCGCCGTGTGGCTGCTGCGCGGCTTCTTCGCCGTGCTGCCGCCTGGCCTCGAGCGGGCGGCCCGCATGGACGGCGCGAGCCGCTGGCGGGCCTTCTACCAGATCCTGCTGCCGTTGGGGACCGGCGGGATCTGGGCGGTCGTGCTTCTGATCTTCATCAGCGTGTGGGGCGATCTGCTGATCCCGCTCGTACTCTCGTTTTCGAGGGTCGTGACGCTGACCGTGGTGGCGTCGGGCTTTTCGGGGGAGCAGAACATCAACTACGGAGGCGCGTCTGCGGTGGCGGTGTTGTCCGCGCTTCCCGCGGTCATCCTTGCGCTGGCATTTCGGCGGCACCTGATCAAGGGCGTGACGGAGGGAGCGGTGAAGCAGTGAGCGAGGCGCGGGATGGACGTCGGCGGGGGTCGCGGGCGGATGGAGCCTAAGCTGCAGGTGGTCGACTTCGTCAAAGACTTCGACCGGACGCGCGTGATCAACCACATCAGCTTCGACGTGGCCCCCGGCGAGTTCGTCGTGCTGCTGGGGGCCTCCGGCTGCGGCAAGTCGACCACGTTGAACCTGATCGCCGGGTTGGAAGAGCTCACCAGCGGCGACGTGATCCTGCGCGGCCAGCGGGTCACCGACGTGCCTCCCAACAAGCGCGGCATGGCAATGGTCTTTCAGAACTACGCGCTGTACCCGCACATGACCGTGCTGGATAACCTGACGTTCAACCTGCGGTTGAGCCGCGTCGCCGCCGCGGTGCGTCGGCGCGACGCACGCGATGTGGCGGCGACGCTCGGGATCGAGTCGCTGCTCGACCGCAAACCCAGCCAGCTAAGCGGCGGGCAGCAGCAGCGCGTCGCGCTCGGGCGTGCACTCATCCGCAAGCCCGAAGTCTTCCTGCTCGACGAGCCGCTGAGCAATCTCGACGCGAAGTTGCGGCAGCAGATGCGGGTGGAGTTGAAGCGCTTGCACATGGATCTCGGGGCGACGGTCGTCTACGTGACGCACGACCAGTTCGAGGCCATGACGCTGGCGAACCGGATCATCCTGATGCGCAGCGGCGAGATCGCAGCGCAGGGGAGGCCGGCCGACCTGTACCTGCAGCCGCCGAACCTGTACACGGCGGACTTTCTGGGGAGTCCCCCGATCAACCTGCTCACCGGCGCGTTGAGCGTCACAGACGGACGGCTGCAGGTCGCGCTGGCGTCCGGCGTGCGGCTCGACCTTGCAGGGGCGCCGCGCGGATTGCCGCGGGACGTCGTGATCGGTGTCAGGCCCGAGGACGTGGAGTTGCGTCGGGACGGCTCGGCGGCCGCGCAGACGGTCCGGCTCATCGAGTCCGTGGGGCCGGATCAGTACGTGCACGTCAGCGTCGGCGAGCGCCAGAGCCTCGTCGCACGCCGGCCGGCGATGGAGCCGTGGCAGGTGGGAGACCCGGTCGTGGTGGAGCTGCGGGCGGGACGTGTGCACGTGTTCGATCCAGCAAGAGAGGTCACGCTTGCGACCGTCTAATGTCCCATCGCCAAGTTCCCGTGGCGGTGGCGAGGGGCACAGGCCGGGACGGAGCGACGTGGCCTCACTCCGGCCACTGGACGTCCCGGCTCGTGGCGGTTTCGTCCACACCGTACGCCCGGTCCTGGCGCACGCCGTGGGCAGAGGCGGCGACGGAGGGGCCGCCGAGCCTCCGGCCGGATCTGGCAACGGACTTCCGAGACGTTGCAGTAGTTCGCGGAGGAACAGGGAGGAGAGGACATGACGCGCATCCGTGCCGCAGTCGTTGGGATGGGCACCATGGGGGTGAAACACGCGCGCTGTCTGCGAGAACTGGACGACGTCGACGTCGTGGCCGTGGCGGACCTGGACGTGGCGCTGGCAGAGCGCCAGGCCCGGGACGCCGGGCTCGCCGGCGTGCCGGTGTTTCAGGACTATCGCGAGATGCTCGAGCGAACGACGCCGGACTGCGTCACGGTCGCGACCCCCGACCACGTCCACGTAGAGCCGGTGACCGCCGCGCTCCGAGCGGGGGCCCACGTGCTCGTCGAGAAACCCCTCGCGACGTCGCTTGCGGACTGCACCAGGATCATCGACGTGGCGGCGCAAACGGGACGGACGGTGATGGCAAACTTTTCCCATCGATGGATGCTGCCCTACGCCGCCACCGAGGCGCGGGTCCGCGCCGGGGACCTCGGCGCGATCCGGATGGTCTACGCGCGAAAGGACGACACGCTCGAGGTCATTCGGCTGTGGCCGTGGCTGGCCGCGCACTCCTCGTGTGCGGCGTACCTGTCTTCCCACGACCTCGATCTGGCCTGCTCCTGGATGCGTTCGCCCGTGGTGGACGTGTACGCGCGTGGGGTCAAGGGAGTCCTCGCGGCGCAGGGGTTTGACACGTACGACGCCATTCAGGCTTCCGTGCGCTTCGCGCACGGCGCGATCGGGGTGTTCGAGTCGGCGTGGATCTACCCGGCTCCGTTCCCGACGATGACCGACTCGTACATCTCGCTCGTGGGCACCGAGGGCACCGTGACGATAGATCGCCGGCGGGAGGGCCTCGAGCTCTGCACGAGCCGCGGCTTGGAGTGGCCGAAGCTGACCATCCACACCGAAGTCGACGGGAGGCTGGTCGGCGGGTTCCGAGACTCCGTGGCGCATTTCGTGATGTGCGTGCGCACGGGGCGGCGCCCGGCCGTGTCGCTGGCGTCGTCGTGGCACGTGGCCGCGGTCGTCGAGGCCATTCACGAGTCGCTGCGTACGGACCGGACGGTGCCCGTACAGGTGCTCGGACGCCCCACAGATCCCGCGCCGTTTGGCTAGCCGCTAGGCGCGTTGTGGGCGGCGCACCGCGAGCGGCAATTGCCTCGGCACAGAGAGCACGGGAGGTTCACGTCGAGACGCGGGAGCATCTTGCCGGATCGCGGCGGAAGCGTAGGGCGAGCTGTCGCAAGCCCCCCTGGCGGCCGTAGCCGCGAACGATCCTGGGTCGCGCGGCGACGTGCGGGCCCGGATTCCGTGAGGAAGAAAGGACGGTGCCGAAAATGTTCCGCGTAGGCGTCTATCGTGTTCCGATCACGCCCCCCGTCGGGACGTACATGGCCGGGTTCGGGGCGCGGGTGGGGCCGGCGCAGGGAGTCCACGACGACCTGTTCGCCCGGGCGATCGTCGTCGACAGGGGATCCGGGGCGATCGCGCTGGTGGCGTGCGACGCGCTGTACGTGTCCCGGCAGTTCACCGACGCGGTGCGCGCCGAGGTCGAGGCCCGGACGGCCATCCCGCGCGACCACGTGCTGGTGTGCGCCACCCACACGCACTCCGGCCCGGACCTCACGGGCGAGTTTACGCCCGGGACGCTGGATCCGGCGCTCGGCGTCGTCTGGCAACACGCGGCCGCCGGATGCATCGAAGCGGCCTGGCGGTCCCGCGCAGACACGGAGATCAGCGTCGGGCTCGGCTCCGTCCAGGGCATCGGGGTGAACCGCCGCACGGCGAGCGGGGAACCCGTGGATCCCGAGGTGCGAGTGGTGGCAAGCCGGAGCGCTGCGGGGGACGTCCTCGGCGTGCTGGTCAACTACACGTGTCACCCGGTCGTGCTGGGGCCCGACAACCTGCTGTTCTCGGCCGACTATCCCGGGTATATGCAGCGTGCCGTCGAGCAGATCGTCGGCCCGGGTGCGACCGTCGTGTTCACCAACGGGGCGGAAGGGGACGTGAACACCGGTCATTCCGCCGACCTGAGCGGCATCGGGGCGCCCATCCCAGGGCGCACCTTCGAACGGGCGGGACGTCTGGGCCGGCTGCTCGCCGGAGAAGTGCTCAAGGTGCTGTCCGGACCGATGTCGCCGGTTGACGGCCCGGTCGGGGCGGTCACGCGCGAGATCGGGCTGGAGCTGCGTCAAGCGTCGCTCCCCGAGGCGACGGACGCGTTCGCCGCCGCCGATGCGGCGGTGCGCCGGCTCGAGTCCACCGGAGCCGACCACGACACGCTCACGGCCGCGAGGATCCGGCGATTCCATGCTCAGGTCAATCTCGGCAGGGCGAGGCAGCGCGCAGCCACCGCAGCCGATTGGGTCGCGGCGGAACTGCAGGCGCTGCGGGTCGGTGCGCTCGCATTCGTGGCCGTCCCTGGTGAGATGTTCGTGGAGCTCGGGCTCGAGATCAAGCGCGCGTCGCCGTTCGCGCAGACCTTCGTGGTCGGCCTCGCGAACGGGGCCGTCGGGTACCTGCCGACGAGGGCCGCGTGCGAGGCCGGAGGGTACGAAGCGGTCGCCACGCCCTTTGTCCCGTGGGCCGGCGAGACCGTCCGCGACACGTGCCTCGACTTGCTGCGCGCCCTGCACGACGCGTGAGCCGGGGGTGGCGGGACAACCGCCCCACGCATTCGTGGACTGCAATCACTCCTTCGCCGCCGTCGCCCTGAGGCGCAGCGGCGGGTGGCTTGTCGGCCGTCGAGGGCCGCGTGCGCCTACGCTTTGGCGCGTTCGATGCGATCCGCCCGGGCCCCGGGCTCTGTGCGGGTGCAGACGATTGCGCTCGCGTGCCCCGGCCCCGTGTCGACGGCGGGCGCTCCGTCCACTGGGAGGTATTGCAAGAACCACTCAATGATCCGAGACATCACGCCTTCGCGTGCAGGCGAATCGAGTTGGATCCAGTCGAGATGGTGTCCGCCAGGGATCTCCACTAGCTCCTTTGGCGCCTCCGCGCGAGCGTAGAGACTCCGTGCTTCGTCGATGGGGTGAAGCGCGTTGCGGACGCCGTGGACGATCAGCAGAGACCGCGGGCTGATTTGATTGACGACGAGTTCGGGCCGGAAGGCATAATACGCCTCGGCAGACTGCAACGAGACTTCCACGCCGAACCGTTCGTGCTTCCCGTACATGTCGTCGTCGACGACGGTGCGCGTGGCCGGATCCAGAGGCACCACTTCCCATGGGCTGACGCGTTCCGATCGACCGGTGAGTACGCGCCGCCGCCGGTCTTCCTCGATGCGATCCTGCATGGCGAGCCACTCGGAGTAGGGGCGGGTATCGCGCACCGCACGGCCGGCGTCGCCAACGCCGTTCACGCAGGCGACCGCTCGGACCCTCGTGTCCTGCGCGGCCGCCTGCACGACGACGCCTCCGCCGAATCCCCAGCCCAGCAGGCCGATACGGTCGGGATCGAGTGGCGGCTGCTGCCCGAGGAAGGTTATCGCGTTTCGAACATCTTCGACGAGTTCCTCGGGGAGGAACCGCCCCCGCTCGCCCTCGCTGGTGCCGAAGCCGCGATAGTCGAACGCAAAGCACGCATAGCCGGCGTCGGTGAACGGTCCCCAGAACTTGGCGGGCATGATTTCCTTCAGGCCCTGATATCCCGAGCAGAGCACCACCGTGGGGAGGCGACCATGCGCTGGCCGGTCCGGGCATTGGAGGAGCCCGTCGAGGCGTATGCCGTCGCTGTAGAAGGTGCTCTGCCGCGTCCTCATGCGAGCTTCCCCCGTTCGCGCGCTCATGTGTCTTGCACTGCCCCCAGCAGCGCCGCGGGCCCGCTATGGATCCCATTTGCTCGTTGACAGGGCCGGGCGTGCCTGGGATAATGATAACAAACGATTCATCCCAGTCAAATAATGAATCAAACGACTGCTGACGCGGACAGCGACATCTTTGCACGCCTCGCTACGGCGTCGCCGAAGCTGTCCCGCAAGATGGCGCAGTTGGGGACCTTCATCAGTCAGCACCACGTCAGCGTCGCCTTCATGAGTGCGCGGCAACTGGCGAGCGCCGCGGGCGTGAGCCTGGCGACCGTCGTGCGGTTTGCCGGGATCCTCGGGTACCGAGGCTACGACGAGCTTCGCGCCGGCATTCAGGATCGGGTGAACATCGATCTCACGGCGGTCGAGCGCTGGCGCACGTTGCCGATCAACAGCCGGTCCTCGTCGGGGCTGCTCCGGCGAATCATCAACGCGGACATCGAGGCGTTTCACGGTCTCGTGCGTGACTTCTCTGAGCCGCAGTTCGAGAAGTTCGTCCGAGCCATTCTCGATGCCAGGCGTGTGACGATCTTCGGCTTTCGCTACGTCGCCCCGTTGACGACGTACTTTGTCTACTCCCTCAGCAAGGTCAGGGCCAACGTCCGAGGCTTCACCCGCGGCGATTCTTCGCTCTACGACCGCGTTCGCCTGATGGATGACGGTGACGTGGTGGTAGCGATCGTCTTTGCCCGCTACCCACGCGATGTCGTCGAACTGATTCGGTACGCTCACGCCCAGGGCCGGCGCATCCTCACCATCACCGACAGCCCACTGTCGCCGATCCTGCCTCTGGCCGATGTCGCGCTCGTCGCAAAGGCGGTCAATTTGGACTTCGTCGGGTCGCTGGCGGCGCCGGCCGCGCTGATCAACTGCCTCGTATCAACGATTGGTGCGCGTCTGGGCGGGAAGGCGCTGCGCCGGCTGCAGATGCTGGAGGACGCTGCTGCCACCGCCGACATCTACGTGCACGCCGGTTCCCCTCGTGAGGCCGCAAGGCGCAGGTACGCATCAACGAGGTAACGTAATGGGGACGCGGGGGCTGGGTTCTTCAGTGACCGCCCCGTTGGTACGGCGATGGTCGGGGACGAGCGTATCGCGGGGGGTGCGGACTTCCGAGCCCCTGCCGGATGCGGTCTTGGCGGGAGCTCGGGGGGAACCCGGCATGAAAGCTGGCCGAGCGAGTGTAGGCGTTGCGATGTTTCAGCCAGGCGGCGGTGGGTCCACCGTCGAAGCAACCGCGACCGCACGCCGAGAAGCGTGCCGGGAGGCGGGCGCCGCCGGAATCGGGAGGGGGGAGCGTTATGACGGGTGACGACGAGCACCTGGTGGACTCCAGACCGGGGATGAGCGGTGCGGAGATCCAGAAGACCGTGCCGCATCTGTTCCTGGACTTCATGCAGATGCGGGAGTTCGCGAAGGATCCGCTTGTTTTCGTCGGGGGCGAGGGCGTCCGGCTGACCGACGCGGCTGGCCGGCGGTACCTCGACGGGCTCTCCGGCGTGTTCGTGACCAGCCTGGGCCACGGCAACCTGCCGGTGATCGAGGCGATGGAGGCGCAGGCGCGGCAGCTGGCGTTCGCGCCGCCGCTCCACAGCACGAACCTGCCTGCCCTCAGACTGACGGAGCTCCTTCTTCGAATCGCGCCCGAAGGAGTGGGCGCGGTCAAGTTGTTCAGCGGAGGATCGGAGGCCACCGAGGCGGCGATGAAGCTGGCGCGCCAATACCATCAACAGACCGGGCGCCCGCGAAAGTACAAGATCATCGGGCGGTACGGCGGCTACCACGGCGCCACGATGGGCGCACTGTCGGCCGGGGGCGGGCGCGATCGGAAGTCGCCGTTCGAGCCCCTCGGGGTTGGCTTTCTCCATGTCCACCCGCCCTACTGCTATCGCTGTCCGTTCGATCAGACCTACCCTGCGTGCGGACGTACGTGCGTGTCGCTGATCGAGCGCACGATCGAGGCCGAGGATCCCGACACGGTCGCCGCGGTCATCGTGGAGCCGATTTCACTCTCGTCTGCCGGGTTCATCGTGCCGCCGCTCGATTACCTGCCGCGGTTGCGGGACGTGTGCACCCGACACCATGTCGTCTTGATCTACGACGAGATCATCACGGGCTTCGGGCGGCTCGGCACGATGTTCGCGTCCCAGTACTATCAGGCGCCGCCGGACATCACGTGCTGCGGCAAGGGTATGAGCGGCGGATATGCACCGCTCTCGGCGATCCTGATCCGTGACCGCGTCGCCGACGCGTTCTACGGCGAGGCCGGCGACCGCCGGGAGTTTCACCACGGGCACACGTTTGGCGGCAACCCGGTGGCATGCGCGGCGGGGGTGGCGGCCATCACGCAACTGATCGACCGAGACGTCGTCGGCAACGCGAAACGGCAGGGAGACCATCTCCGACAGCGCCTGCTTGCGCTCGCCGAGCGGTACCGAATTGTCGGCGACGTGCGCGGCGCGGGCCTGCTGCAGGGGGTCGAACTCGTCGCCGATCGGAAGACCGGCGCCAGGTTCCCTGCGGGGACCCGCCCGGCGAAGATCGTCGAGCGCGCCTGTCGCGACCGCGGCCTCCTGCTCCGCTGCGGCGACGAGTTTGCCGTGCTGGCGCCCCCGCTCGTGACGACGGCGCGGGACGTCGACGACATGTGCGACATTCTCGGCGACAGCCTTGCCGCGGCCCAGGAGGCTCTGCAATGACGCAGCGAAGGTTTTCGGCCGGCGTCGGCCGGGCGACGATCACGCCGCCCCTCACGGTGCCCCACGCGGGGTGGGGGGCGCAGACCCACGTGTACCCGGATGGGATCGAGACCGACCTGTGGGTCACCGTGCTCCTCCTGGACGACGGCACCGAACGCGCGGCGTTCGTCGATCTCGACCTGGTGGTCATCAACCGGGAAGAAACCGCGGCGATCGCCGCCGCGGTCGCTGAAGCGGCGGGGATTCCCCCGCAGCAGGTCCGGGTGTCGGTCACCCACAACCACACGGGGCCGCCGCCGAGCCGGTGGGATTGGCTCGACGGCACCGATGCGCTCAGACGATACTATGCGTCGCTGCCCGAGTTCGCCGCCGGGGCGGCCCGTATGGCGCGTCTGGACGTGCGCCCAGCCCGCATCGGCGTGGGAAGCGGACAGAGCCGCGTCGCGGTCAACCGCCGCGAAATCGCGCCGGACGGACGGATCGTTGCGGGGGTCAACTTCGCGGGAACGATCGACCCGGAGGTGTTTGTCCTGCGGATCGACGTCGCGGACGGGCACCCGCTCGCGGTCGTGGTCGGCTATACGATGCACCCGACGACGGCGGGGCCGACGTTCCGGCGCATCACGGCGGATTGGCCCGGCCACATGAAACGCACGGTGGAGCGGCTCACGGGCGCCACCTGCGTGTTCGCGCAGGGCGCCACGGGAAACGTCGGTCCGGGGGTCGACAGCTACACCGACGACGCCGACGCAATCCGCCGTCTGGGAACTCTCGTGGGGTACGAGGCCGCGCGCGTGCACCTGGAGATGCGGGTGCCGCCTGTAAAACCCGTCCACGAGCGCGTGTGGGAGTCCGGCGCGCCGCTCGGCAAGTGGACGACCCGTCCGGTTGCCGTTCCCGAGCCCATCGTGCGGAGCCGCGTGACGACGCTGCGGCTCCCGCTCCGGCCTCAGCCGCCCGTCCCCGACGCCGAGGCAAAGCTGGTCGCCGCGCAGCAGGCCCTGCGGGCGTTGGTGGAGCGGGGCGCACCGGCCCCGGAGATCGAGGCCGCGACCTTCGTCACGAAACGTGCCAACATGACGGTGACGCGCGCGCGCACTTACGGTGGCCGCGCCGAGGACCCGGTGGAGTTGCACCTGCTCAGGGTCGGCCCCGCCGTGCTCGCCGCGATTACCTGCGAGCCGTTTGCCGAGATCGCGCTCGCGATCAAGGCGCGATCGCCGTTCCCCCATACATGGTTCGGCGGATACATCGGCGGGTGGGGTGGCTACATCCCGATCGCGGAGGAGTATCCGCGCGGAGGGTACGAGGTGGAGACCTCGCCGTTCACGCCGGAGGCGGCGGCGCGTGTGGTGGACGGCACCGTGGCCGCCCTGCAGGAGTTCTACGACGCAACGGGAGGATCCGAAGGCGTACAACGCTAGTCACATCTGTGAGCGGTGTGGCCTCGGGGAGTGACCGGCCGCGCCGTCACTAGGGAGCGAGGGAGGATGCCACAATGGACAAGCGCAGGTCCGTGATCGATCCGATCCTCGAGTTGCCCGAGCGAGAGGGACGCTTGACCCGCAGGGCGCTGGTCCGCGCAGGGCTGGCCGCCGGAAGCAGCGTGGCTGCCGCCCGGTGGTTGCAGGGATGGCCGGGGTCACTCGGGCTCGCCAGGGCCGCGAGCCCGGCGCCCAAACGAGGCGGCACCGTCACATGGGGGATGACATCAGACCCGGTGGCTGTCGTGCCGTTCGGCGGAGTCAGCGGGTCCACCTTCGAAATCACGGCCTTGGTCTACGAGTCGCTGCTCGCCTGGGACCGTTCGCTTCGCCTCATCCCGGCGTTGGCCGTGTCCTGGCAGATCCCCGATGACAAGACGTACGTCTTCAAGCTGCGCTCCGGCGTGAAGTTCCACAGCGGCAAGACGCTCGACGCGGACGACGTCAAGTACTCGCTCGAACTGCAGAAGACGCCGCCGCCACCCGGCGTGATCCAGAGCTTTTATCCCAAGATCGCGAGCGTCGAAGTGGTGGACCCCATGACCGTCCGGGTGCACATGTCCGAGCCCGACGCGACCCTGCTGGGGTACCTCGCGTGGGGCCGGTACTCCTCGATCATCCCGAAGGGGCTGTACGACCGGGCGGATCTGCGCACCCATGCCGACGGCACGGGGCCGTTCAAGTTGGTCGAGTATATTCCGAACGATCACACGACACTTGCACGCCACACCGGGTACTGGAACCCTCAACTGCCGTGGCTCGATGGTGTCACGATGAAAGTCATGCAGGACGAACAGGCGCGGGTCGCCGCCCTCCGGTCGGGCGCGATCGACGGCTCGACCGTCAGCACCGATTCGGCGCAGCTTCTCGCCAGAGACCCGTCGCTGACGGTGGTCAAGGGATTGACCGCGGTCTTCCGAGAGGTTGAGATGACGATCCACGGTGACGGGAAGCCCTGGAACAACCTCAAGGTCCGTCAGGCGATCAACGCGGCGATCAACCGGCAGGAGATCATCGATAAAGTGTACAGCGGCGACGCGCTCTACTCGAGCAAGATTCCGCCGGGGTACGGCGACTGGCCGATTCCGGACAGCGCGCTCAAGTCGACCTACGAGAAGTTCGACCTCGCCAAGGCCAAGCAGTTGATGGTGGACGCCGGCATGCCGAATGGGTTCTCGGTGACGCTCCAGTCAATTGCCCACCCGGAGGACTATACGCAGATCGCCGAGGTCCTGAAGGAGCAGTTGCGCCTGATCAACATCAACGTGACGGTGCAGCCGCTCGAGATCGGCACGTTCGCCACGAACAACGGCTCCGGCGCGTTCGAGTGGCAGTCCACGGGACGGGGAATGCGCGGGGATCCCAGCGGGTTCATCGCCGACTTCGATCCGCAGAGCGCCCTCTACAAGGCGTGGTACGCCGGCGGGTATAGGAATCAGGAGCTGACGACCCTGTATTATCAGGGGTTGCACGAGCCGCGACCGGTGAAGCGGCTGCCCCTGTACCGGCGCATGCAGGAGATCATCTTGACCGAAGCGCCCGTGCTGCCGATCGTGAACCCGATGTACTACCAGGTGGTGCGCAAACGCCTGAACGGCATGTACGTCGCGTACGACGCCACCGAGCGAGGGTTGATAACGGCGTGGACCGCGTAGGCGCCGGGCACCGCGTTCCGCTCGGATCCAAGCGGACCCGAGCGGAACGTCCCGACCAGCCTCGACGCTGCCGGTCCGGGTAGGCCCGGACACCCGCCGATGACGCGCTACGTTGTCGGCCGTCTCCTGTTGCTCATCCCGACGCTGCTCGGGATGTCGCTGCTTATTTTCGTGCTCGTGCGCCTGCTGCCGGGTGACGTCGTCGACGCGATGCTCACCGGCGACGTCGGGGCCTCGGCCGCCGCCAAGCAGGCCGTCCGCCAGGCGCTCGGGTTGACCGACCCGCTGCCGGTCCAGTACGTCAAGCTGGTCGGCGGGGTCGTGACTGGACACTTGGGTACATCGCTGACCAGCGGCGAGCCGATCGCCCGGGTGATGGGCCGGGCGATGCCGATCACGGCGGAGTTGGCGGTGCTCGCCGTGGTCCTCTCCACGATCGTCGGGATCCCGCTCGGGGTCCTGTCCGCGGTGCGGCCGAACACGGTCTCGGATTTCAGCGCCCGGGTCGGCGGGCTGATCGGTCTGTCGGTACCCAACTTCTGGTTCGCCACGCTGGCGCTGCTCGTGGGCTCGCTCGTCTTCCACTGGATCCCGCCCGTCACGTGGATCCCGCCCTGGCAGAGCCTCTCGGGCAACCTCGGGCAGATGGCGATCCCTGCCGTCGCGATCTCGGTCTATCTGATGGCGATCGTCATGCGGATGACGCGGGCCACGATGCTCGAGGTCCTCTCGCTCGACTACATTCGCACGGCACGGGCCAAGGGCGTCGGCGGACGTGCCGTCCTCTTCCGTCACGCGCTGCGCAACTCGCTGATCCCCGTGGTGACGGTGATCGGATTCCAGGTCGGGGCGCTCATGGGCGGGGCGACAGTCGTCGAAGTGATCTTCGGTTTGCCGGGCATGGGGTATACGCTGATTCAGGCCATCTTCGGGCGCGACTACCCCGTGATCGAAGTCTCCGCACTGTACCTCGCCGCGGTCTTCGTGTTCATCAACCTGCTCGTCGATCTCCTCTACGGGGTCCTGGACCCCAGAATCGAACAAGGATGAGCGTCCCACAGACCGCCGGGACGCCCCGCTGGGTGCGCGACCAGGTCGTCGTCGGACGCCTGCGGTACACGGTATCCCGCGTGCGACGCAACCCCATCGGGATCACGGGCGCCGTGATCATCTTGGCGACGGTGCTGGTCGCGATCGCGGGGCCCTGGGTCTGGCGGGTCGACTACGCAAGCCAGGCGTCGCACCGCTTGCTCGCGCCGAGCCCGGCCCACCCGATGGGCACGGACGAGCTCGGCCGCGACGAGCTGGCCCGGGTCATCCATGGCGCGTCGGTCTCGCTCCAGGTCGGCATCGTCGCCGTCGTGATCGCGTCGGTGATCGGGAGCGCGGTCGGCATCGCGGCCGGGTTCTACGGTGGGCGCGCTGATGCAATCCTGATGCGCTTCATCGACATCATGTTCGCCATCCCGGTGCTCGTGCTGGCGATCTTGATCGCCGGCCTCCTCGGGCCGAGCCGGACGAACGCGATGATCGCCATCGGCATTGTCTACTCCTCCGCGTTCGCCCGTGTCGTGCGCGGGTCGACCCTCACGATCATGAGCCTGCCGCACGTCGAGGCGGCACGGAGCCTGGGCGCGGTCGATCTGCGCATCATCGTGCGCCACCTCGTGCCGAACCTCATCGCGCCGCTGATGGTGCTGGTCACGGTGTACCTATCCACCGCGATCCTGACGGAGGCGACGCTCAGCTTCCTCGGGCTCGGTACGCAGCCGCCCGAGCCGTCGTGGGGCAGCATGCTGAACGCGGCCCGGTCCCACATGGAGCTGGCGCCCTGGCTCGCGGTGTTCCCGGGGCTGGCGATCATGCTGGTGGTTTTGGGATTCAATTTCCTCGGGGACGGGTTGCGGGATGTCCTCGACCCCCGGTTGGGAGAGGTGCAACGATGAGTGATTCCCCGGTGACCAGCACGGTCGACTTCGACCGGCCCGGCAAACAGATCGGCCGGCTCCGGGTCCCGCGGTCCACCAACGAGAGCGGCTGGTCGAGCCTGTTCATCCCTGCCGTCTGCATCGCCAACGGGGCGGGCCCGACGGTCCTTGTCACTGGCGGCGTGCACGGGGACGAGCCGGAGGGGCAGATCGCCGCCCTCAACCTCGCGCACGCGACTCGGCCCGAGGATGTCCGTGGGCGCCTCATCATCCTACCGTGCCTGTCACCGGATGCGGCGCGCGCATACTCGCGGCTGTGGCCGAGCGGCGCGAACCTGAACCGCAGTTTCCCCGGGGCCGCGACCGGGACGCCCGATCAACAGCTCGCGGACTACATTACGCGCACGCTGTTCCCGATCGCGGACGCCGTGTGCGACATCCACAGCGGCGGGCGTTCGATGATGTGCTTGCCATGGTCGGAGATGCACTTGGTGGAGAACCGGGATCAGCGCAGGGCGATGGTCGACGCGATGCTCGCGTGGGGCACGGACTACCACTTCATCTACATCAACATCGCGGGCGGCGGCCTGCTCGTGGACGAGGCGGAACGTCAGGGGAAGATTACCATCGGCACGGAACTGGGCGGGGGCGGCCACGTCACGGCCGAGATCCACCGCGTGGCGGAGCGAGGCCTCCGCAACTTCCTGCGGCACCTGGGCGTGCTTACGGGGCCCGTGGAGACGCGCGCGTCGCGGGGTCTGCCCGAGGCCGTGATCCTCCGCGCGGTGGACGCCGATGACTACGTGCTGGCTCCCGAGAGTGGGCTGTTCGAGACGTTGGTGAGCCTCGGCCAGGATGTGGCTGCGG
>Ga0187784_10000601_pt1 | contig 26794 bp, 24 predicted proteins | sample 1015_SJ02_MP15_2_FD_132964 | JGI IMG/M metagenome (GOLD analysis project Ga0187784, IMG submission 132964) | Tropical peat soil microbial communities from peatlands in Department of Meta, Colombia - 1015_SJ02_MP15_20_MG | ecosystem: Environmental > Terrestrial > Soil > Wetlands > Peat | place... | reverse complement strand
TTCTGCGGCGGCGTGACCCGGCAGAATAGGGTCGTGTCGTCGAGCCTGGCCGCGAGCGCCTCGTCGGTGAGAGCCGCGACCTCCGGCCCGGTCAGCGTTCCGGTAACCTTCAGACCGAGCTCGCCGCAAACATGCCGGGTAACCTGCTCATTGTCGCCGGTCAGCACTTTCAGGCCGATGCCCAGGTTGGCAAGGGCGGTCAGCGCCTCACGGGCCCCCGCCTTGGGCGGATCGAGGAAGGCCAGGAATCCAGCGAAGGTCAGCTCTGCCTCGTCGGCGACGTTCGCCGTCTCGCGGTCCGCTTCGACCTCCCGCCACGCAACGCCGAGGACGCGATAACCCTCAGCGCCGAGGCCATTGAACGTCGCATCGGCGGTCTTGCGCGCTGCGGCGTCGAGCACACGCGGCGGCGCTCCCTGCTGCTCATAGAGGGCGGCGTGGCCAAGGATGTCTTCCGGCGCGCCCTTTACGATAAGGAGACGGCGGCCTCCGCCGTCAACGAGGACCGAAACGCGGCGCCGCTCGAAATCGAACGGCACTTCGTCGATCTTGCGCCAAGCTGCGAGATCGATCTTGCCGGCCGCGAGAATCGCGTCGTCCAGCGGACTCTTGAGTCCGGTCTCGAACGTGGCGTTAAGCTGCGCCATCTGTAGTATGGTGCCGCTGACCTGCCCGCCGAAGTCCACTTCCCGGACCAGTTTGATGTGGGCTTCGGTCAGCGTTCCGGTCTTGTCGCTGCAAAACACGTCCATGCTGCCGAGATCATCGATGGCGGACTGACGTTTGACGATCACCTGCTTGCGCGACAGGCGAATCGCGCCGTGCGCAAGGGTGACCGAAACGATCATCGGCAAAAGTTCAGGCGTGAGTCCGACGGCGAGCGCCAGCGCGAACAGGAAGGATTCCAGCGGCGGTCGATGGAACAGGAGGTTGACGAGGACCACGAACAAAACCAGAAAGATCGTGGCCTTTACGATCATCATTCCGAAATTCTGGATGCCGACGGCAAAGGCGGTTGGCGGCGGGGGCTTCTGCAGTGCGCCGGCGATCGAGCCGAGTTGGGCTTTGGATCCGGTGGCTAGGATCAGCGCCTTGGCGGTTCCACTGACCACCGAGCTTCCCATGAACACCAAATTGCGCGGGAACGCGGTCGTGCGCGCGGCTGCGCCGGTTGCCGGCGCTACCTCCTTTTCGGCCGGGTAAGCCTCGCCGGTGAGCGTTGCTTCATCGACGTAAAGGTCGCGGGCTTCGATCAGCCGGGAATCGGCGGGCACGAGATCGCCGGCCGCGAGGACAACGACGTCGCCCGGTACGATCTCCGTCACTGGGATATCGACTGGCTGTCCATCGCGAAGCGCCTTGGCGGAAAGTGCAACCTGCTTGCGCAGCTTCTCCGCGGCGTTTTGGGCCTGATGCTCCTGAGCCACGTCGAGGATCACGGACATGAGCACAATGATTGCAATGATGACGAAACTCGGGATGTCCCCGGTGAACGCCGATACGGCCGCCGCGAACAGCAGAATCAAGACCAGCGGATTGCTGAACCGTTCGAAAAAAGCGGCCAGTAGGCTCTTCGGTTTGACCGACTCGACCTGATTCGGCCCCACCGTCTTAAGAACAGAAGCGGCGGCGGGCGCGCTCAGGCCGGCCTCGGTGGAATGCAGCCGTTGCAAGAGGTCGGGGAGCGCGACGACGGCCAGGTCCGATATTTCCGGCGCCGCTTGCTCAGGCGCGCCTTCGGTCGGGTTCCCCCCCGCGGGTTGCGAGGCGGTTGCATCGGGCGAGACGGACGGAGGTTGATTCATGTCGCCTCCAGGCGCTCGCACAGGCGAAAGTCGTCCGGTGTGCTGCCGGATTCACCAAAGTGCCGGTTCAAGCTCACTTGCGGTCGTCGTCAGGAGGCATGGCTGCCGACTCTGTCAATGACACCGCATCAGACGCGGGGAATGTTTCCTCCAAGCCCTCATCGAGTGCCCGTTCGCGGTGCTGCCGTTTATCTTCCTTCTTGTCGGCTTTGCGCTTCGACAGCTTCGCTTTGGTGGCGGGCATAGCGCCGAAAGCTACGCCAGCGGACCCTGCCTGGTGTTGTGTCATCGTCAGGACTCCTCAACTCAACCGGGATTGACCCCCGAACTGCCGTGAAAATTAGTGCTTTCCGGGCTTGCCTGGAAGACAAACGCGAGGTGTGTGGACGACTACCAGGTGTGCGGGAAAAAGCACACAGGTTTGGCACATGTTCGTTTTACGCTGAATGAGACACTGCATGAGATATTTATCAGCAGATTTTATCAGCCTCGTTCCTCGCGCTTGCGCGTCGCAGCGGCTTTGGCGGCAGCCTCTTTCAGTTCCCCGCGCTCGCGCTTGGTCGCGACGCCTTTCGCGGCCGCCTCTTTGCGGTGGCGTTGCGGATGAGCGCCGAGATCGTGCCATGACGTCTCCGAAAGGTCGACGTTATAGTATTTTGCCGCCTTCTCGATGTTCGCGAAGGCCAAAGCACGATCGGCGTCGGAGACGCCGATGACCTGATCGAACCGGGCGACGGAATTACGCACGTGCTGTGCATCGGTCAGCGGCTCTTTACGTTGGTTCGGAAAGGCAAAGACGGTGTCCGGCAAGTTGCTTTGCGCCGTAAGCCGCCCATGTTCCTCGTGAGGCATCCAGGTCGCTTGCATTGGGAACTCCATGCTCCATTTGTTAGGGTAAGTGTCCCCCAGCAAAGCTGCCTTTTGCTAGGTCGCTGTTGGACGACAGCGAGGTCGTACCGTAGCAGGCGGCAGCCAATTCTCAGTCGGTCGTCGACCTCGGTCACCGCGCCGACCAAGCGGTGCCCGGGTCTATACTTTGATAATTTATGGCGCTTAGCCCGGAGAACCGAGTTAAGTTCGTCAAATCTCAATGAATCTTTATTAATCCGCAATCCCGGGGTAGCGCCTTAAGGTTGCGACTGAAATGATGTGCGACGCCGGCTTTCATGCCGATCAGCCGCGGTGTCGCCGGACGTGCTCTGAGTGATTGAATGCATTTCCGTGCCGCTCGACGACCGAGATTGCGAATTCCACTCGGCGCGGACGCAAGCGGTTATCATTCCTAACGGCGGCCCGTTCGGCGAGACGTCGAGCCTTAAATTGAAGGAGCCCGTTGCGCCGTATCCGTTCACGACCATATCGGTAGCCTTCACCATTCGCGTCTTCGCATAGCGGCCGCACCCGATCACAGCTGGCGTCTTCTAATTCTACGAGACCGACGCGGTATTCGCGGCGCCGCCAGCAATGAGCCGTCAGAGCCGCCGCTGACGCGGAATGTCGATGGGCAAGAACTCGACCCCGGATTGCTGAATTGGTTGCGGATAGAGCGTCATCAGCTTCATTACCTCAAGCGGCATATCCACTTTGACCGGGAGGCCGAGCGCGCGCGCTTCACTGGCGGTAAGCGCGTAATCATGCGTCCAGTGTCCGCCCGCAAGCTTTGCCGCCAGGGCTTCGGCTGCCGCCTGCTCCATCCGTGGTGTCAACAGCTCCACTGCCCCTTGCTTGACCTGGGCGAGAGCCTTCTCCCCCATATCGGCAAGAACCAGCGTGAGGTCGGAGACGTGCTCGATCGGCTTCAAGTCGCGGGCTTTGACGAGGCTCGCGGCCGGGAGTCCGACCAGCTGCGGATCGATCGGACCGAGCACGGAGAACTCGCCCAGCACGATCTCATCAGCGGCGAGTGCAATCAGCGTTCCGCCGGACATCGCATAGATCGGCACATAGACGGTCACTTTGCCCTTGTGTGCTTCAACGGCACGGGCGATCTGCATCGCCGCCAGCACGATACCGCCGGGCGTGTTGATCACGAAATCGATCGGCATATCGTCAGGCGTATCCTTGATCGCGGCAATGATCGTTTGGGCATCCTCCATATCGATTTGACGGGGCATCGCAAAGCCGAAAAGGCTGCGCTTCTCCCGACGATGGATCATCGTAATCACATGGGACGCGTGCGACCTTTCAATCGCGCGAATCGCCTGGGCGCGTCGCAACGCATACCATTGCCCCATGAAAACGGGCTGCAGCAGCATGATCATGAAAAGAAGCCAAATGATTGATGAGAAATCAACTGTCATGGCGGCGTCTCTTTTCATCCTGGAGTGGGATCATGTCTTCGTTCGCTCTGGCAAAAGCACACACCATCCAATTCAAACGAAAGCTGGCGAGGAACGCACCGTCAGGCTACTTGCGGACCACGGCACCACCGATCGCCTGCATTAGCGCCTCGAAGGCGATCACCCCGTCGTCGTCGACCTCGGCCACAATAGCTGCCTTTCCCGGTGCCAATTCGTGCGAAATCTTCTCAGCGAACGCGGCTTCGTCACCTTCGTTGAGGAGATCGGCCGAAATCCCAATTGTTGCTCCGCCGGCAGCCCCGATGGTCACCGCAAGCGGACCAAGAGGCAAACCAGCCAATCCACCGATCAAAGCGCCGGCGGCTGTCCCGCCAAGCCCTTCTTTGGTGATCTTTTGTACCGATAGCTTTCCACTCGCGTCCCTTGCGACAGCGGCCGAAGCATAGAGCTTGATACTGCCCGCTGCGTGCAGATCCTTGACGGCACGGGTTGCTTGAGAGATCTTCGCTTCATCAGGAAAGATTACAACGACGAACTTGCTCATCGAGATCTCCTAGTTTATTCGCCCAGCGACTATGGCGCGATGAGGTTCATGTGCCTGTCTCCGTGCTCGCACGGGTCGAGCGATGATCCGCGGTGACACGCCCAGTTCGGCCCAGCCAAGGCGGCGTTCGTATTGATAGAACAACTTGGCACGGAGGCGAGGAAAATCTCACATCATCCTCGCCTCCGCGGCCTGCCCTAGGTGGCTGCGTGCGTCAAAGATCGCACGAAACTGCGGCCCTCGATCGCCACAACAACAATGGCGATGCCGGAGGTGAGCAGGTTGACGCCGACGAGAAGACCGAGGACCCAGCTGGCGCTGAATGGCCAGCTGAAGATGATGATCCCGGCAAGAATCAGATCGCAGACGCCGCTTGCGAGCATCCAGCCCCATGAGTCAGGGACGACATCCCGATACGTGAACGACGCCACGATCTGGAAAATACCCTCGACGATGAAGAACGCCGTGAGCACGATCGTGAGCGACACTGCGCCTTCGACAGGCTTCCAGATCAACATAACCCCGATTGCCAACGATAGAGCGCCCGTGAGCAGCGTCCACAAGAACGCCGGGACATCACGAGCCGAGAACATGGCAACGAGCCCGACTATACCGCTGATGAGAAACAGCCAGCCGATATAGATGTCGACCGCAATGGTAGCCACGAACGGCTGCGCAATGGCGAGGACACCGAGAATGAGCATCACCACGCCTTGGAACAGAAACAGCCTCCAATGCGCACGCAGCGCACCTTTGAGGGCACTTTGCATTTCGCTGACATCCTGATCTCTAGACATCGAAGTCCTCCGATTAAGGGGGTTAGCTGCGGTTGCATCCTTCAACCCAATCGTCGAGTTGCGGGGCAACGTGCTGACGGGCATCACCCCACGACTGGACTTGTCGCACCTTGTTACGGCGCATTGCCCAGAGAGCCGAGTTAAGTCCGCCAAATCCCGATGAATCTTTATTAATCCGCAGCCCCAGGACGATTTGCGCAAACTGACGTCGATTCAGATGCGGGCGTCGGCCCCTTATCTCGGCTCGACCGAGCTGGCGAAGGCGAGTCTGGCGGGTAAGTCATTCAAACCCACCATACTGGCGGGCGGGCGGGCGGGCCGGCGGGCTGGCCCTTCGTCTTCCTCGCCAAGCCACGCAACTGCGGCGCCTTGAGATCCCGGGCAATGGTGTTGGAACCGCCCTCACGAGATCGCTTCAGAACTATTTGCTCAGATTTGCCCGGCTTCACTTGGGCTGGCTGCAAAATGTGAAAAGACTTCCCGGCCAGGCGCTGTGCGACGCGCCCGGCAAAGGAGGCAGACCATGGCGAAATCGCAATTTTCAAAGCCCGCAGTCCGGATCATACCCTTCTTATTGATGGTCTCCATTTTATGCGTAGCTCAGGCCCCCGTTCCCGAGCCAGTCACCGACCAGGAAACCGAGCTTGGCCAGGCGGTATACAATGAATTGAGAGACAAAGGGGAGATTATAGCGTCCTCGCCGCTCTACGACAGCCTGAGACCGGTGACAGAGGCTATTTCTCGGGTGGCTCAATCTCGTTACATTCATCCCTTTAAGTTCTTTCTGGTCCACGAAGACCACCCAAACGCATTCGCGACGCCCGGTGGCAACGTCTACGTCATGGACTCATTGCTGTATTTCGTGAAGAACACCGAGGAGCTGGCGGGAACCCTCTGCCATGAAGTCTCGCATACGATTCACCGAGACGCCATCAATCGCATGAAGGAGGAACAGAAGATCGAATTGCGCGAGATCGGCGCTGCGATATTGCTGGGGCCAACGCTAGCCCAGGCGATCGCAATCGCCATGATCGGAGACCTGAACTCGCTCGCGTACTCGCGCGACGTCGAATCCTCAGCCGACGTGACTGGATCGGACATTTGCGCGGAAACCGGTTACAATCCGTGGGGCCTGGTGTGGTTGTTCGAGGAATTCCAGAACGCGGACCCCAAGCAAATCCCCCAGCTTTTGTCCGACCATCCAGCCAACGGCACCAGGATAAAAACACTTGAGAAGCACTTTCGCGACAACCCGGCTGTTTTTGCCAAATTCAACCCGGATCCGAAATCGGCGACTCCGTTCATCGTGCCGAAAGACGCACCTGAGCAGCTCTTGCCTTCGGAAAACCACTAATACCAGGTCCGTGGCGGCGTAGTCTTCGGCGTCTTCAACCTCGTGTCATCCGATATTTGTGCGTTGGACGGTTTAGCGCACCAAGGAGCCGGGAGGTGCGCGCCTCTTAGAGCGGCTGCGCGCTGCAATCGGGCGATGCCTATGGCAGTCCGTACGCCTAGATCGCGATATCCTCGTTGCTTGCATCGGCGCAACCGCCAACACTGGCGATCATACCACAATAAGATCGCACCTATTGATCTTCCTCACGTTAGATAATACGCAGTGGTAACATAATAATAATTGGTTTGCGTGCCTGTGGCCTCGGTTACGGGGTCGTCGCTCTTCGGTTTGGCGATTGCCAATTTCCCGCCATGCCGAGCGCGAGAGCCGCACAGCATTTGATTGCGTGCTCCCGTTATGCCTGGTGCATTAGCGACGGGTCTCGCCCTGACGACTGGCCTCATAGAGAAACCAGGTCCGCCGCTCGGCCTCATCGATCCAGATCTCGAGCAGACTGGCGCTGGCCACGTCGCCATGCTCGTCGCACAGTGAGTGCACCTCACGCATATAGGCCGCCAGCTGCTTGTTGTCGTCGCGAAGCTCAGCCAGCATATCAAGCGGAGTGACATAGTCGGCGTCATTGTCCAAAACTCGCTGTAGACGGCCGATTTGGCCGATCGAGTGCAATGTCATCCCGCCGATCTTCCGCGCGCGTTCGGCAATCGCGTCGGTGATCGCGAATATCTGATCGCTCTGCTCGTCCAGCAGAAGGTGATAGTCGCGAAAGTGCGGACCCGAAATGTGCCAATGGAAGTTCTTTGTCTTGATGTACAAGGCGAACACGTCGGCAAGCAGAATCGTCAGCGCGGCGGAAATATCGCGTACCGTGTTGGGGGCGAAATCTGTCGACGTAGCGAGCGGCGCCTCTCGCAGTGATTTTGCATGGTCGGTATTCATGGCTTGCAACTCCTTCCAGGTTACCGGTCAACGGCCCGAGCGCCGGATTTTCACTCGTTACCTTAGCGCCGGCATCATCATTCAGCTCTCCCCGACCGGCAGTGCGATGTAGGTGGCGCCATCGGCTGATTTCACCCGCATGAGCACCGTGCGCTTGCCACTCTTCCGCGCGGCTTGGATTGCGTCAGAAATGTCGCTCGGGTTCGAGACCTTCTTGCCACTAGCCTCGAGAATCACGTCTCCGGTTTTGAAGCCGCTCTCGGCAGCCACCCCATTGGGATCGACCTTGGTGACCATCACGCCGTCGCCGCCGACTTGCGGAACAACCGAGAGGCCAAACCGGCCCACGTTCGTGCCGCGGGGCGCCTGGGGAGCCGGATTGACGCTGACCCTGCGCTCGCTCGGCAACTCGCCGAGCGTGACATTGATGATCTTCTCCTGGCCATTACGCGTGACCGTCAGTTTCACCGTGGCGCCGGGCGCCATGTTGCTGATCGTCCTTGTGAGCTCGCGGGCGTCCTTGACCTCTTTGCCGTTGACCGCGGTGATTACATCTCCCGCCTCGATTCCGGCCCTGGCCGCGGGGCTGTTTGCCTGTGGCTCAGCGACCAGCGCACCGCGCGCTGCCTTCAGACCCAGATCATCGGCAATATCGGGCGTAATGTCCTGGATTTGCACGCCGATGAAACCGCGAGTCACCGTGCCTTTGTCCTTGAGTTGGGCGATGACCGCCTTCACGGTCTCAGCCGGGATCGCAAACGCGATGCCGACCGATCCGCCGGACGGAGAGACGATCGCGGTATTGACGCCGATGACATTGCCATCGATGTTAAAACTGGGTCCGCCGGAATTGCCTTTGTTGACGGGGGCGTCGATTTGGATGAAGTCGTCATAAGGACCTTCGCCGATATCACGCCCGCGCGCGGACACGATTCCGGCAGTCACGGTGCCGCCAAGGCCGAAGGGATTGCCGACCGCGAGCACCCAATCGCCGATCCGCGGTTCTTCGTCGGCGAACTTGGCGTAGGGAAAATCAGCGCGGCCATCGATTTTGATCAGCGCGAGATCGGTGCGCGCATCGGTCCCGACCACCTTTGCCGCATAGGTCTTGCCATCGTCGGTGAAGACCTGGACGTTTTCCGCGTTCTCGACGACATGATTGTTGGTCACCGCATAACCGTCGGCCGAGATGAAGAAACCCGAGGCCAGACCGGTGACCATGTTGCCAGGCGGCGGCGAGCCGTGCGGGTTGGCATTATCGGGAAAGAAGCGACGGAGGAATCGATCCAACGGCGCTTCTTGTGGGGATGGCGAGCTGCCCTCATCGATAACAAGCGGGCTGGCGTCAAGCTTGACACGAACCGAGATGACAGTGGGCTTCACTTTATCGACGATGTCGGCAAAGCCGACCGGGCGCTGCGCGGTCTGGGCATGGACCAGGGAAATCGTGTTTGACTTGAGGACAAGGCCTGGGCCGCCGACAAAAGCCGCAGCGCCGAGCGCTGCGACACCGACAAGCAACGCATTGCGCGCAAGTTGCCACAATCCGCCCATGGTCGTCTCCTTTGCGAGCAATCTGGTCATAGAATGCCCAAAACCTTTCTGGAGATTTCGAGCTTGGTTACATCGGATTGCTCCTCGAGCCGAATAAAGCCTGACAAATTTCGGCAAATAGCGTCAAATCAGTTGATTTCGCCTTGTTGCCGATGACGTTATCGCCTCGATCGGCGCTTTGCAGGCGATTGCCCAGCTTTGGCAGCGTCGGCCACTGACCCGCCCGGCGCCAATCGGCGCGAAATCTTTAAAAGGATTTGCCGGGATTTGGCAGGCTTCAATCGACTTTGGTTGGCAGGCGCGTACCGATCTCAGCATGATGCCTGCACGACGTGAGATCGAGCTCAAACTAGAACTGCCGGTGGACCGTATTGCACGCCTCTATCGCAGCTCGCTGCTGAAGGCGGCTGCAGCAGCATCGCATAAGCTTGTCACGGCGGAATCGGTCTATTTCGACACCGCAAAGATGCAGCTCCGCAGCAATGGCCTATCGTTGCGGGTGCGGCGCATCGGGCATCGTCACGTCCAAACAATCAAGCAAGAAGGCGGTAGAAGCGCCGGATTATTTGCCCGCAACGAATGGGAGTGCGACATTGGCGGTCGGTGGCCCGACCTTGACGCTGCGAAGGGCACTGCGCTCGAACATCTGCTTAGCGAACGGACGCATCTGAAGCCGATATTCTCGACACGAGTAAAGCGCAAAGTTTATTCGATCCATAAAGGAAACAGCGAGGTCGATCTCATTGTCGATCGCGGGAAGATTTTATCAGGCCGGAGATCGTCTCCCGTTTGCGAAGTGGATTTGCGCCTCAAGCAAGGGAAAGTCGACCAGCTTTTCAAGCTGGCACGCGCTCTGGACGAGGAAGTTCCGACCCAGTTGGCGCTCGAGAGCAAAACCGATCGCGGCTACGTGCTCATCGGCGCGGAGAAGCCCGCGACCGTTAAGAAAGGGCCGGTCGCGCTGACGCCCGATTTCAGCACGGAAGCCGCCTTCCAGACGATTGCTCGGGCCTGTCTGCGCCAGCTCGTCGCCGATGAATTGGCAATGCAAATCGGCGAGTCTGAAGCGCTGCATCAGATGCGGATTGCGCTCCGCCGGATGAGTGCGGCGATTTCATTGTTTTCCGATATGCTCCATTGCCCACAGACCGAGGCGTTGAAGGCCGAATTCCGGTGGATCGGCGGAGAACTGGCGCCGGCGCGCGACCTCGACGTCTTCATTGCGCGCATGGGGAAACCAGTCGCCGGCGCCACGCCACGGAGACCGGGAGTGGCGATCCTGTCCAAGGCTCTTCGAAACAGATACCAGCGAGCCTTTTCCCGCGCTCAGATCGCGGTTCGATCGGCACGTTTTCGTGGCCTCGTGCTTGATACGGCGGCATGGATCGAGACGGGTGAATGGACGCTTAACACCAAAAAACTCGCGCATTCGATGCGCGAGCGGCCGATTGCTGTCGTAGTCGCGAAAAAGTTGCGCCGATATCGGAGACAGATTATCAAAAGAGGTGCTCAGCTCGGCAAACTCGATCCGCAACGTCGCCACAAATTGCGTATTAGGGTGCGGAAACTGCGCTATGCTTGTGAATTCTGCGCCGGCGTGTTTCCTGGTAAACAATCTTCTCGGCGTCAAGAGAAGTTTGTGGCGGCCATAAAGAATCTGCAGGACACTCTCGGCGACCTGAACGACCTTGTAGTGCAAGAAAAGCTGACCAAACAGATTGTCGATGGACACCGCGCCAGCGCCACGCAACACAGAGGTCGCGCCGAAAGCCCAGCCCTTGCCGGCGGTCGTTCTGGCCATAAGCAGGCGCGCATGGCTTGCCTACTGAAAGACGCCGAGCGGACCTATCGCCTGTTCGCGAAAGCCCAGCCATTTTGGTCATGAGTTGTTGCGGCAAGAGCGACGACGTAGAGCGACGGAAGTTGAAAAAGCCAAAGCGGCGCCCCCGTTTAGGGAGAGTTTGGATTACTTAGGCAGTCTTTATTCGGTCTTGGTTGCAACCCGACGTAACTGGGAACAACCGTATTTGAGCACACGTGACACGACGATGCTCACCAAGTCGAAGATTGTTTTCGTCATGACCATCCTGCTCGGTGTCGCTGCTGCATTGAGCGTGACGACGGTTGCACTTGCCGAAACCCCAGAGCAACGACAAGCATGTATTGGCGACGCGTTCCAGTTTTATCAAAGCGCCATTCCCAATCGCAAGCGGCTGTTCGCCTGTCTAACGAACAACAGGGACTTGATATCGGCGGCCTGCCATACGGCGCCGGTGCCTTATCCACGCGAGGACCGGCAGCCGCGAAGCAAAAGCATGGGCACGGGAAAGCCTTTGTGATGCGCCCGTTTGCGATCATGCCGAGCCGTTCCTCGAGACCGCCACGCAAATAATTTGCGCTCGGCCAAATGACCCGGGGATCTTGCGCAAATCGTCGGGGGGTGCTGAGAATTCATCAAAGAACACTTTGCGCAGCTGACTTCACAACAGCTGGAACCGATGACGTATCGATACACCGGGGGAGCGCACTGATGTCCGTTTTGACAATAGCAGTTCTTCTTTTCGCGTTTGGCTTCATCGCCCAACAGGCAGCCGACGGCAAGCCGTTGACTTTCGATCGCCATGTCATGCTCGCCTTGCGCAACCCCGCCAGGCCGTCCATTCCCGTCGGCCCAGCGTGGTTACAAGAAGCGGCACGCGACGTAACGAGTCTCGGCAGCATCATTGTGCTCGGGATCACGACATTTTCGATTGTTGGATACCTGTTTTTAGTTCGCAAGCCCGCGGTGGCTTGGCTGATGCTGATCGCTGTGATCGGCGGTATCGCGCTGAACAATCTTCTTAAGTTCGCGTTCGCACGCCCGCGTCCAGACGTCGTGATCCATGCGGCGCGGGTCTTTACCACAAGTTTCCCAAGCGGCCATGCCACGTTATCCGCGATCGCCTATCTGACGATGGGGGCTCTTCTGGCGCGCACCGACCCCTCATTCATAATAGGTCTCTACTTCATGTCGCTCGCAACATTTCTGACCGTGCTCATCGGCGTGAGCCGAATTTACCTTGGCGTTCATTATCCGACCGATATTCTCGGCGGTTGGTGCATTGGTGCGGCCTGGGCCATGGCTTGCTGGGTGCTGATGGCGTGGCTGCAGAGTGCCGGTCAGGTCGAACCACCCAGCAGCCCGTTATGACGGCCGCCAAGGGGCTAACGGCGCATCGCGCTGTCGATAGTCGCCCCCGCCGCTAGCTCTTGTCCCGGTCCCTGGCGATCCACAATGTGAGGCTCCAGGCGCCGTAGATTCCGGCGAGCAGCAAGAGCACGATGGCGGCCCCGATGGCTTACGGCGCAAAGGATTTCCCGGCAATCAATCCGGCGGCGCCGGCGAGCAGGCTCGCATTGCCGAGCACCGGCACCGCCGAAAATAGAGCCCAGTCGAGCCAATCGGGCGAGGCGAAATCGATCGTGCGCCGCATGAAAATGACGCGAATTTGATAGCCGAAACCGGTTAGCCCACACGGGCCCAGAATGATCCCGACTGGCCACGCGGACGGCCACGGCGGCAGCACGGCCAAGCACTCGAATAGTACGCCGGCAAAACGAACGAACGTCGGTGTCAAGAAGGCTTGGGTGCTATACACTCCGCGCCGTCGATAGGCCGGAGCTGAGCGTGACGGCGACGAACAGCAACCCGATCAGAGTCGCGCCCGCTGTCTCGGTCATGATGAAGAAGTTGTCCCAGCCGTGGAGCATTGGGAATTCCTGAAAAGGGCAAGCCGCGCCATTGATCCTGATCGGTTTCGTTTGGAGCACCATGCGCCATGGCGTGCCGTCCGCTAGAAGAGTCCGTGGGCCCGGCCTGCATCCTCAACGGCGCTTCCATTCATGTGGAAGCGGCCCGGGCGCACATCGCGCGTATTTCGGGCGAATTGGGCGTGCAGGCGCATGTCGTCGTGGCCCAAAGCGGCGACAAGCTCTCGGCTTTGGCCGCGCGTGCGGTGGCCGAGAACCGTCGGCCGGTGGTGGCAGGCGGCGGCGACGGAACCGTCAACGCAGTGGCTGGTGCGCTCGCAGGCACCGCTACCGCGCTCGGTGTTCTGCCGATGGGCACGTTAAACCATTTCGCCAAGGATCTTGGTATTCCCCTGGACCTCGGAGCCGCGGTCCGCAATATCTTTACCGGCCACGTCGCAAGAGTGGATGTCGGCGAGGTCAACGGCCGCGTGTTCGTGAACAATTCCGGCATCGGTCTCTATCCGCATATCGTGCGCCAACGGGAGGAAGAGCAGCGTCACGGCCACGCCAAATGGGTGGCGTTCATGCTCGCGGTCGGGTCGGTTCTGCGGCGCTATTCCCGGCTCCGTGTGCGACTGCACATGGACGAAGCGGAGGCGCTGGCGCACGTGACGCCGTTCTTGTTCGTCGGCAACAACAGATATGAAGTCACGGGTTTGGAGATCGGCAGGCGCACGAGCTTGGATTCCGGTCGGCTATGGGTGTGCGTGTCGCCCAGCACTGGTCGCCGAAACCTTGTGCGGATGGCTCTACGGGCCCTCACGGGACGCGTCACCGACCATGAGCTGAATGCGTTCGAGGTGGAGGAGATCTGGGTCCAGACTGAAACCCGATGGGTTAACGTGTCCACTGACGGCGAGGTCAGTATCATGGAAGCGCCGCTTCATTATCGCATTCGCCGCCATGCGCTCGGCGTCGTCGTGCCGGGCCGCAGTGGCGAGCAGCTCCGCGGCGCTTAGCTTGCGGTAGTACTCGAAGACATCGCCCTTGGCGTACTTTCTTTCGGCCAGAAGATTTTTCTGTTCAGGTGCGAGAACACCAAGTCTGAGGCGGCGGTTTTTCTTTCCTGATTTCATGTTGGTATTTCGCGGATGACGTCCTTCGCTTCCTTATCGCTGCGTAGGCCGAGAAAGACCGGATGGCGCATCTCGCCACGGTCCGTCCACTCGGTAAACTTTACCTCGGCCACGAATCGGGGCTGCAGCCATGTGGTCTGCGCTTCATCTTTGACCTTAGCGGCGACCGGCTTCGCTTTGGTCTTCAGAGGCTGCATCTTCGTGTACAGCGACTGAAGCATCTCTTCGTCAAAACCCGTTCCCGCGTGCCCCACATACCGCCACTGCGAGCCTTCGCGCACGGCGAGCACGAGGGCGCCGAAATATTTGCGCGAACGCCGCGGCGCGGTATATCCGACGATGACGACCTCCTGTTCGTTCACCGCCTTGAACTTGAGCCACTCCCGTGTACGCTTCCCGGAATAGTAAAGTCCGGCCGCGCGTTTGGCCATCACACCTTCAAGCCCTGCCTGCTTGGCTTTTTTGAAAAGGGCGATGCCTTTTTCTTTGATATGCTCGCTGTAGCGCAGCAGACTGGTATAGGGCAGCACCTGCTTAAGCAGGCGTTTACGCTCGACGAGCGGCTCACCGCGCACATCCGTCCCACCAAGGAAGAGAATGTCGAACACGCAATACTGCAGCCTTGTCCTTTCATCGCGCAGCGCGTTCTGCAGCAACTGGAAGCGCGACCGCCCCTGCGCATCGAGCGCCACCAGTTCGCCGTCGATAACGCAAGGCTCGGTGATGGCGCGCAGCGCCTGTGCGATGGCGGGGTAGCGGGCAGTTATCTCAACGCCATTACGGGAGAACAGCCGCACCGAGTCACGGTTCACCTCGGCGATCATCCGGAAGCCGTCCCACTTGGTTTCGTACACCCAATCCTTGCTGTCGAACGGCTTATCGACAAGCGTGGCGAGCATCGGCCGGTATTCCTTTTTCATGATGTTGTTTTCGCTGACCTTCGCCAGATGAACGGTGGAAAGCGTAGACGATAGCAGCTGCCGGTCGCAATCAAGCCCAAGAGTCTCCGATTCCGGTCCCGCCGCAGCCAACTCGGCGGCATCGATCCGTGCCGACGAATGGTACCATGCGGCGGGGAACGCGGTTCTAGGAGCATGATCCGTAAAAGTGGCAACCGGTTTTGCGAGAAGATCATGCGCAAACAGAATGCCAGAGCCCGGCTCTGATTCAATCAGAACAGACAGGGTTCTAGCAGTCTTAAGGGCCGGTTTTCATGCGCGGATTGCCGCCATCAATTCGCCAATGCTCAAGGCCTGGGAAGTTCGCTATAAGATGTGAAAAGGAGCCGAAAGTCTGTTGACTAGTTTGGCCAAGCACCGGTGACAGGGGGCTCTCATGGCGGAGCTTGCGAGCTACATATTGTCGCCGTTGCGGCAGGGAAATTTCGCTATCTATCGGAGCGTCCTCGTCGGCCTGCTTCACCGCTATCGTCAGACATTGCTTATGGTAGGGACATGAGCATCTCTGCTTCTTCTGCCGGCTACGACGAAGACCACGTCTTCATTTCGACGGCGGCAGCCGGGCCGCGCGACTGGCGTCTTGCCGTAGCGATGATGACGATCTCGGCCGTTATGTTTGTCGCCTGCGTCCCGTACGTGAACGTGCATCTGCCGACGGTGCCGTCCTTCGTCGCAGTCTACAATTCCGTGCTGATGCTCAACGATTTCGCGACTTCCATCATTCTGTTCGGCCAGTTCAGCATTGTGCGCTCGCGGGCCGTGCTGCTGCTGGCCGGCGGCTATCTGTTCACCTCGCTGATCACCGCCGTGCAGGGTTTGACGTATCCTGGCGTGTTCACTGCCGCCGGGCTGTTCGGTGCGGGACCTCAGACTGCGGCGTGGCTCTATATGTTCTGGCACGGCGGCTTTCCGCTCGCCGTGATCCTCTATGCGCTGTCTCGCGGCAGGGGCGGCGAGATGAAAACGCCGCCACGCGCCGCAGTCACGTATGCCGTGGCGGCGGCCCTTGGTGCCGTCCTCGCGTCGTGGTTCCTTTCGACCTGGGGCACGGAGCAGGCGCGCGTGCTGCCGCCGATTATGAACGGATCAGTCTTTCTGCAGTGGGAAAGGCTCAGCACCCTCGCCGACCTGATCCTAGCGCTGGGGGCGCTCATAGTGCTGTGGAGGCGACCGCGGCATACGGTGCTCGATCTTTGGCTCATGGTTGTGATGAGCGCCTGGTTCTGCGACGTAGTGCTGAGTGCATTCCTGACTGCCGGCCGCTACGATTTTGGCTACTACGCGGGACGATTCTATGGGTTGCTGGCGGCGAGCTTCGTGTTCGCGATGTTGCTGGCGGCGAACGTGCGCCTTTACGGCCGTCTCGCCGTCGTCACCAGCCGCTTGAAGGAGCGCACCGCCGAACTCATGCGCTCGAACGAAACGCTGCACAGCGAGATCGCCGACCGCAAGCGGGCGGAAGATGCTCTGCGGCGAAGCGAAGCCCATTTGGCCGAAGCACAGCGATTGAGCCAAATCGGCAGCTTCGCCTGGGATGTCTGCAGCGGAAAAATCTTATGGTCAGACGAAACTTTCAGAATTTATCGATATGACAAGGCGGCTTTCGCCACCCTCGACATGGTCCTGCAACGCATTCATCCGGACGATGTTGCTCTCGTGCAGCGGATAATCGAGCGCGCATCCAGCGGCGAGAAGGATTACGATTATGAACATCGATTGCTGATGCCGGATGGCTCGGTCAAACATGTCCATGTTGTCGGTCACGCCGCAAGGGATGAATCGGGCAGCACCAAGTTAGTTGGTGCGGTGATGGACGTCACCGCAGCCAAACGGGCCGAGCAGGAATTGCACAAAGCTCAGACCGAGCTCGCACATGCCGCTCGCGTCTCGGCGTTGGGCGAACTAGCCGCCTCGATCGCGCACGAAGTGAACCAGCCGCTCGCCGCCGTCGTCGTCAACGCCGCGGCCTGCCTGCGCTGGCTCGACCGCAGAACTCCCGACCTGGACGAGGCGCGCCGCGCCATCGAGTGGATCATCAAGGATGGCAATCGGGCGGCCGAGGTGATCCGGCGCGTCCGCGCGCTCGCAACCAAGGCCGACACCCAGAAGGCGGCGCTCGACATCAATGGCGCCATTAACGACGTCATCGTCTTGGTGCAGCGTGAACTGGTCAGCCATGGGGTGTCGCTGCGCACCGAGCTCGCGCCCGCTTTGCCCCTGGTTCTGGCCGACCGGGTCGAGCTGCAGCAGGTGATCATCAATCTGATGATGAACGGCATCGAAGCCATGCAACCGGTCACCGACCGGCCGCGCGAACTGGTGATCCGATCGCAGCAGGACGCAGCACGCCAAGTGCTGGTAACAGTGGCGGACCGTGGTGTCGGGATCCCCTCCGAGAACGCGGACCGGCTGTTCGACACCTTCTACACCAGCAAATCCAACGGCATGGGCATCGGACTATCGATCTGCCGTTCGATCATCGAAGCTCACGGTGGACGGATATCGGCCGCCAACAATGCCGGGCCGGGTGCGACGTTTCAGTTCACGCTGCCAGGGCAGCAAGAGAATACGCCGTGACCGACTGGGGCGCCAGTTTGGACTACGCTGCCTGACGGCTCGGCCGATTTCGTCGGCCGGAATTGGCCGGCATTCCACTGGTCGCTCTTGGGAAGTAGCCCTGGGTGGAGCTGCACTGCGGCACTTGATCCCAAGGACGTTGAGCTTGGCGCACGACGCAACCAGAGCGTGTTGCAGCCCCCATAGCCCTTTCGACGACGAAAACCCGCTGCGGCGCGCAAACGGGAGGATCGTCATTAGTTTTGATCCATGTCATGCCGCGGCACGACGAGTTAGCTAATTTCCATGAAATGGTACAATTTGGCATCGCATCAAGAGGATGCGTCGTGACCGGGCGTTTAGAATTGGTGCACGACCCCGCCAACATCGAGAAACCAATCGTCCTCGTCGTCGACGACGATCCGTCCGTGTGCGTGGCGCTCGGCAGTCTGTTCCGGTCGGTGGGTTTGCGTGTCGAGGTGTTCGGTTCGGCTCCGGAATTGCTGAACAGCAAGCTACCGGAGATTGCCAGCTGCCTGGTCCTCGACGTCAGGTTGCCGGGACTGAGCGGCTTGGATTTTCAAACCGAGCTGGCCAAAGCGAACATTCACCTACCAATTATTTTTATGACGGGTCATGGCGATATCCCGATGACGGTCAGGGCCATGAAGGCTGGAGCGATCGACTTCCTGACCAAGCCGTTCCGCGACCAAGACATGCTGGATGCCGTGGCGACGGCAATCGAACGTGATCGGAATAGGCGCCAAGATGCGAAGGCCGTCGCGGACTTGCAGGCTCGCTACGAGACGCTGACCCCGCGCGAGCGGGAAGTGCTCGCGTTGGTCGCCGCCGGACTCATGAACAAACAGGTAGCAGCCGAGATGAGCGTTGCGGAGATTACCGTGAAGATACACCGCGGGCATATAATGAGGAAAATGGGTGCGAAGTCATTGGCCGATTTGGTGAGAATGGCCGAAATGCTGCGTCGCGCGAGGCCCTAGCGCATATAAACTTAAGTATGATTTTCCACCTCCAAGTATGATTTTTCGATGCTGCTTTGCGGCGCACTGTGCGCGGCCCTGTTTCGTAAAAAAGTTGGGCCATTTGATCTCGATCATTGACGACGATGCATCCGTTCGCGTCGCGACAAGCAATCTTTTAAGGTCGCATGGCTACACCGTGCATGCACTTGCGTCAGCTGCAGAGTTCTTGCTCTCGCCCCTCTTGAATGACGCGTCGTGTGTGATTTCCGATATTCAAATGCCGGATATGAGCGGTATCGAGCTGCTAACCCTCCTGCGCAGGCGGGGCTACCGCGTGCCGTTCATTTTTATCACTGCCCAGCTCGAAGAGAACGTCCGCGTGCAAGCGCTTAAAGCGGGAGCAATTTGTTGCCTGACCAAACCATTCGACGAGGCAACCTTGATCAGATACCTCGACATTGCGCTCAAGAGGCACGGCGGCGGCACTGTGGGGGAGACCGCCTAAACTTTTTCGCAGCACGCCTATACTAAGGTATAGGGACCCGCAAACCAATTTCGATAGTTAATCAATCTTCGTAGGTATGGAGCAATTCGTTAGGAGTGGGCAGGGTAAATGTGCGTAAAGAACTTCGGATTGCAATGCGAGCCTAGCCAATGAGACCGGCCATCGGGCTGCCCGGTCATTGCATCGAGGTCAGCTCCGCGGTCGGCTGCAGTTGCCGATTTTTCAGTGCTGGCGAAAGCCGCCATTTGTTCGTGACGAGCCTCTCGCACGCACCGTACACACGGAGTGAACCTCATGGACGCAAATACCGCGATAGATGGTCGTGCGGCCTCGACGCCCGACTGCGCGATGCTTCCTGACCGAGCCCTTCGACGAAGCAACTTTGGAAGCAACTTTGAACGGATGCCTATTGACGTAGCGGCAGTCCAAGTCGCCGCCAACAATAGAGCAGCACATCTTGATCGGCCCGCCGCTTCGGCCGAGCGCACGATTTCGTTCGGCCCTTTTGTCCTATTTCCCAAGCAATGGCTCCTGTTGAAGGCCGACAAGTCGATTCGTCTCGGCAGTCGTGCGCTCGATATCCTTATTACGCTGCTCGAACACCCCGGCGAGCTCGTTAGCAAAGAGGAGCTGATGGCCCGGGTCTGGCCGCACACATTCGTGGAGCCCGCGAATCTTACGGTTCATATCGCGGCGTTACGGCGCGCCCTAGGCGACGGGCGCGGCGGCAATCGTTATCTGGTCAATGTTCCAGGGCGAGGCTACCGGTTCGTCACGCCGGTGTTCATCAAGGATGAACCGACTCACGCTGCGGGCCGGTCAATCGCAACGAACGGTCCGCGCCATCCGTCCGTCCGGGACACCAAACCGGTTGGCCGGGTCGAAACCTCACGCGCGCTGGCGCTGCCGCTGCCGCAAGAACGCATTGAGCTGGGGTCGCGAGAAGCGACCGCGCTGCCGGCGATGCCCCGGACCATTGAGATTGAGTTTGCCACCGGAGCGCGGATGAGGATTACAGGGCTGATCGATGCTTCGACGATCCAGGCAATGGTGACGGCACTGGCGGCGGTACCGTCGACGCCGTCGCCGACGCGCTGGTCGACTGCACATGGAAGAAACGGAAGCGCTGGCGCGCATAACGCCCTCGGGAAGTAGTTACACCACCTTGCGGCCGGCCCAAATGAAGTCGCATAAATCTGCGAACATTGTTCTGCAGCGATATAAACCGGTCGCCCTTCGGGTCACTCCCGATCATGGAAATGTCCGGGTGATCCATTCTGTTCATTCCTCCTGGACCTAGAGCCCTCTCCGTTCTGATTGAATCGGAGCCGGGCTCCAGCATTTTGTTTGAGCATGATCTTTCGGAAAACCGGCTTCCACTTTTCCGGATCATGCTCTAGGCCCGAAGTGCGGGGCATAGGTGTCCGTCAATCCTTGCGCTCTTTGCTTTCGCAGATAACGCGACAAGTATGGCGCGCGATCATCAGGTTTTCGTCGGTCGGAATGACCCAGACGGATACTTTGCCGTCAGTTTTGGTAATCCTCGGACCGCCTGCGGCGTTGGCCTGCTCGTCGAGCGCGATCCCGAGCCATCGTGCATCTTGGCACACGCGAGCGCGTATTTCTGCGGCATGCTCGCCGATGCCGGCGGTGAAGACAACGGCATCGAGCCCGCCGAGCGCCGCCGTGAGCGAGCCAAGCTCGCGACCGATCCAGTAGACGAAGAGGTCGATCGCTTCCTTCGCCGCGGGAAGATTGCTCGAAAGCAATATTCGCATGTCGCCGGAAAGACCGGAGACGCCGAGAAGTCCCGAGCGCTCGTAGATAAGGTGTTCGATGGATGTGGCGTCCATTGCTTCATGCTGGAGCAGGTAGAGAATGACGCCGGGATCGAGCGCACCAGTGCGCGTTCCCATCGGTAGGCCGTCGCCCGGGGTGAAACTCATTGTGGTGGCGATGCTGCGGCCGTTCTCGATCGCACACATGCTGGCTCCGTTGCCGAGATGGGCGACGATGACCTTGCCGCTGGCGCAATCCGGCGCGATCCGCGGCAGCACCGACATGATGTATTCATAGGACAGGCCATGGAAGCCGTAGCGGCGCACGCCCTTTGCCGTCAGCGCGCGCGGCAACGCAAATTCCTGCGCCAGCGGCGGCATGCTTCTGTGAAAGGCGGTGTCGAAGCAGGCAACCTGTAGAACATCGGGCGCAATGGCGCTGATCGCACGGATTGCGGCGATGTTATGCGGCTCGTGCAGCGGCGCGAGCGGCACGAGCTCCTCAAGTGCGGCCAACACTTTGTCGTCGATCAGCACGGGATTCGAATAGGCCGACCCGCCATGGACCACGCGGTGGCCGACGCCGGAGAACCCGGACTCGCTGCCGATATGCGCCGCAAACCAATCATGAATGGCCGCCATGGCGCTTGCTTGATCCTTGCCGGCGATCGGCTGGTCGATCAGCTTATGGCCCTGGGCGTCGGCGACTTGGATCCGCGGCGGTGGGCCGGCAGCCGCTCCGATCCCCTCCACCTGTCCGCCTGGGCCGGGCGAGAGCGATCGATCGGCCGCGGTCTCAAATGTGGAGAATTTGCAACTCGAAGAGCCGGCGTTAATGACAAGAATTGGCTCGCGCATGACGATCAACCCGCGAGCTTGCCGATGCCGGCCGCGGCCACGCGGCGGGCATGGGCGTACAGCGCGGCGATGGCGCAACTCGCCGTGCGGGTGCGCACATTGTCGGCACGGCTCGTCAGAATGATCGGCACCCGCGCACCGAGCACGATGCCGGCGGCATCGGCATTGGCAAGAAAGCTCAGCTCCTTGGCCAGCATGTTGCCGGCTTCGAGATCGGGAACCAACAGGATGTCCGCATCGCCCGCAACCGACGAGGCGATGTGCTTGATGGTTGCCGCCTCGCGATTGATGGCGTTATCGAGCGCCAGCGGTCCGTCGAGCACCGCGCCGGTGATTTGGCCGCGGTCCGCCATCTTGCAGAGCGCCGCGGCGTCGATGGTCGAAGGGATTTTGGAGGTGATCGTCTCGACCGCAGAAAGAATGGCGACTTTCGGGCATTCCAGCCCCAGCGCCTGCGCGAGATCGATCGCATTTTGCACAATGTCGACTTTGTCCTCGAGCGTCGGAAAAATATTTACCGCCGCGTCGGTGATGAAAAGCGGCTTGGGATAGGTCGGCACGTCCATGATGAAGACATGGCTGATCCGGCGCGCGGTGCGGATGCCGGTGTCCTTGTTGACGACTTCGGCCATTAACTCGTCGGTATGGAGACTGCCCTTCATCAGTGCGTCGGCCTCGCCGAGGCGCACGATCTCGACCGCCTTGGCTGCCGAAGCATGACTGTAAGGCGTGGCGACGAGCTGCAGCCCTGAGATATCGAGATTGAGCGACGCGGCGAGCGCCTGGATGCGGGCTTGGGGGCCGACCAGCACGGGCTTGATGATTTTTGCCTGCGCCGCCTCGACGGCGCCGCGAAGCGAAGTTTCGTCGCAGGGATGCGCGACTGCGGTGCGCACCGGGGCCAGCGCATGGCAGGCATAGATCAGTGCCTCATACTTTTCGTGCTGGTGCGGCTCGGTCATTGCGGAAGGGTCCATCACTAGGCGATGCGGCATCTATCCCGTCGCCGGGGCTGCTACGTTTCGATGACAACTTTAAGCGCATTCGTTGTGGCTGCCGCGCCGAACGTGTCGTAGGCATCCAAAATCTTGTCAAGCTTGAAGTGATGCGTGATCAGCTTCTTGGGGTCGATCCGGCGCGATTGCACCGTCTTGAGCAACATCGGCGTGGTGACGGTGTCAACGAGTCTGGTTGTGATGGTGATGTTGCGATCCCAGAGGCGCTCCAGATGCAGGTCCACCTTGACCCCGTGCACGCCGATATTGGCGATGATGCCGCCGGGCGCCACGATATCCTCGCAGGTGATAAAGCTGGCGGGCACGCCGACCGCTTCGATGGCTGTATCGACGCCGCGGCCGTCGGTCATCGCCATAATTTTATCGACCGCCTTGCCGTCCTTGTTGTTAATGACCGTCGTCGCGCCGAAGCGAGAGGATAATTGCAGGCGGTTGTCATCAAAGTCGATCATGATGATCTCGGCCGGCGAAAAGAACTGCGCCGTGAGCAACGCTGCGAGCCCGATCGGCCCGGCGCCGATGATGGCGATGGTCGAACCGGGCTGAACCTTGCCGTTGAGCACGCCGCATTCGAAGCCCGTGGGCAGAATGTCGCTCAGCATGACAAGCGCATCTTCATCCGCGCCCGCTGGAATGTGATAAAGGCTGGTGTCGGCGAAGGGAATGCGCACATATTCCGCCTGGGCGCCGTCGATCTTGTTGCCGAGAATCCAGCCGCCATTGACGCAATGCGAATACATGCCGCGGCGGCAATAGTCGCATTTGCCGCACGACGAGATGCACGACACGATCACGCGATCACCGACATGGAATGCAGTAACCGCCGCACCGATCTTGTCGACCACGCCGACGCCCTCGTGGCCGAGGATGCGGCCCGGCGCACAAGTCGGCACGTCGCCCTTGAGGATATGCAGATCGGTGCCGCAGATCGTCGTCTTGACGATTTTGACAACGGCGTCCGTCGGCGCATCGAGTTGCGGCATCGGACGATCTTCGACGGCTTTCTTTCCTGGCCCGTGATAGACGAGTGCTTTCACAGCTGTTCTCCCTTGTTCGCAGTTTTCGCGTTGCCCGTGTGGGCGGGATGCATTGCGGTCACATCCGCAACCCGCCGTCCTCACTTCATGTAGACGTAACGCCCCGGCGCATCGTCCAGCGGCGCAAAGCCGGCTGCCGCGTCACCAAGCGGCGGCGGCGGGACCGGCGCGCCGGATCGCGCGGCAAGCCAAGTGCTCCATGCCGGCCACCATGAGCCCTCATGCGGCTCGTGTTCGCTAAGCCATTTGTCGGGATCGATATAGGGCTCGCCGTGCTCATGCACGGCGATGCGGAACTGCCGATGCCGATGTCCCGGTTCGGACAATATCCCTGCGTTGTGTCCGCCGTTTGTTAGGACGAAGGTGACCTGGGCCTCGGTCAAGAGATGGATCTTGAACACCGAGCGCCAAGGGGCGACGTGGTCGCGCTCGGTAGCCACGGCAAAGATGGGCAGACGGATGTCCGGCAGCGCCACCGGGCGGCCGGCCGCCTCGAACCGGCCCGCGGCAAGGTCGTTGTTTAGAAACAGCGAGCGCAGATATTGCGAATGCATGCGGAAGGGCATGCGTGTCGCATCGGCGTTCCAGGCCATGATGTCGATGGCAAAGGACTGCTCGCCCATTAGATAGTCGTGAATGCTGCGCGACCAGATTAGATCGTTCGATCGCAGCATTTGGAACGCTCCGGCCATTTGCCTGGCCTCGAGATAGCCGCGCTCCCACATCGTGTCTTCGAGGAACGCGACTTGGCTTTCGTCGACGAAGAGCATGAGCTCGCCGGCCTCCGTGAAGTCGACCTGCGCGGCGAACAAGCTTAGGCTCGCCAGTCGCTCGTCGCCGTCGCGCGCCATGGCCGCGGCTGTGATGGCGAGAAGAGTTCCGCCGAGGCAATAGCCGACCGCGTGCACCTTGCGCGAGCCGGTGATGGCGGTTGCCGCGTTGATCGCCGCAAGCGCCCCCTCGGTTCGATAATCTTCGAAGCCGACCTCGCGGTCCTCCGCTCCCGGATTCTTCCAGGAAATCATGAACACGGTGAAGCCTTGCTCGGTAAGAAACTTGACCAGAGAATTCGTCGGCGATAGGTCGAGGATGTAGTATTTCATGATCCAAGCGGGCACGATCACGACCGGCTCCGGGCGGACGCGCTCGGTTGCTGGCGCGTATTGGATGATTTCGGCAAGACGCGTGCGCAGGACCACCTTGCCCGGCGTCACCGCCACCGTTTCCCCGACCTTGAAACCATCGGTGCCGCGGGGCGGCGCACCGCTTTGCGCCCGCGTCAGGTCTTCGATCCAGTTTGCGAAACCGCGCACCAAGTTGGCGCCCCGCTCGGCGCGCGTGCGCGCCAGCACCTCCGGGTTGGTCACGATGAAATTCGAGGGCGAAACGGTGTCGAGAATCTGCCGCGCGCCGAAATTTGCCATATCGTCGTGGCGTTGACTGACGCCGCGCACATGCGTCGTCGCAGCTTCCCACCAGCGCTCGATCGACAGAAAGTTGTGAGCGTAGACGTTAAACGGAAAGGCCTGCCATTCCGGCGCACGGAAGCGCTCGTCCTGCGGCAGCGCGTGCTCGCAGGCATCGCCCGGCGAGCCAAACGCGGATTGCGCGGCGAAGGCAAAATTGTCCGCTGCTCCCGCCAACGCCTGGCGCGCCAGCTCGACCCGCCTGCCGGGCGAGAGCGCAAGATGCACCCCCCAGTCGAAGAAGGTCACCGCCAGCGCAGCCGGCGACAAGCCGGCGGTGACATGGGAAATGGCTGCATTGACCGCGCGATCAAAATCCTGGAACGCGGTGTCGGGAGGTGATTTTTCCACGCCGGCCGCTTCGGCTACGGTGGTATTGTCTTGCGACACTGCCGTGTCGCGCGAATGTACGAGGGCGACTGGCGGCATGATCAACTCCATTGCATTGGTTCGGCTACGCGCTGCGGCCGCTGCCGCCATTGGTCAGCGAGCTGTTGGACAGAAGGCGCGCGTTCACCTCCATGAACTTCTGGGTATCCGCGAGGAGGTGCTTGCCGTCCTCCGCCATCATTTCAAACCGCCGGCTGGTCCATTCCTGGCAAGCCGCCATTGCGTCGGGGATCGAACGCGCCGCCATCAATTTGGCTGCAAACTCGGAAGCAAGATTTGCTTCTGATTGCGCGCGATCCAGCCATTGCCGGTTTGTCTCCTGGAGCTTGTCCAAAAGCTCCGTCTGTATGTTGACGGACTGCTCCATGCGCTTTTGCCCCATCGCGGCAAACTCGGCCGGGCTAGCATTGAGCGGCAAGGATTTTTCCGTGCGTTCGGATTCGTTTTGGGTCATGACACGACTCCTCTACAGTCAACCATGCTTGAAGTGGGTCACCATTGACCACGTCGAGCATTGACGAGCTCTGCAAGCGCGTTTCCCGCACGGCGCATCACCGCTAAGCGGGTGCGCAGACCGTGTTTCGCGGTATTTGCATCCATGGCGTTCACTCCTCGGGCCTGGTGCTGGCGCCGGGCTCGTCACCGATCACGGCTTTCGCCAGCACTGAGAATCGGGAGCCGCAGCGGACCGTGGAGCTGACCTCGATGCGATGCCCGAGCAGTTCGACGGCCCGTCTGACCACGAAGAGGCCGAGGCAAGCCCGACCGCCGCACGAATTACGTTAATCAAATAATCAGCCATGGCGCCGCCCTGCCGGCTGCCTCATTGCTACACTGTATCAAATATTATTATAGCGCGTGCTGCGCGGCGCCGAGTGAAGCCTGCCAAATCTCGATAAATCTTTGTAAATCGTTTAACGCAGCGACCTGGTGTGGTTTTACGAACGAATTTGCAACGCGCGTCACACCGGCGACGCGCCTTTCTTAAGGCGCTGTCGAGCCAGGCAAAGCGGTCGTGGAAGCGGCTGGTCACCAACTTACAGCCCTTCGCCGGCGGCCCAAGTGAAGCCGACCAAATCTGAGCA
>Ga0187784_10000600_pt1 | contig 26806 bp, 28 predicted proteins | sample 1015_SJ02_MP15_2_FD_132964 | JGI IMG/M metagenome (GOLD analysis project Ga0187784, IMG submission 132964) | Tropical peat soil microbial communities from peatlands in Department of Meta, Colombia - 1015_SJ02_MP15_20_MG | ecosystem: Environmental > Terrestrial > Soil > Wetlands > Peat | place... | reverse complement strand
CCGCTCTGTATTGACCGCTGAAGGTTGAGTTATCTGGTTTTGGCACGGTTCTTATATTTGTGCGAATTGCTCGTGCTGGGGCAGCCGTGATACGTGACAGAACCAGTTCTAGTGATGTTCAGAAACAGGTTTTGCAGCCACGTCACTTCGGCTGAGCGCACCTCGGTCACATCGAGGTCGTTTCGGGTTGCAGCCCGTATCTACGCAGGGCTCCAACGCAGATCGGCGTGCCTTTGTGAGTTGAAACCGCTCCACGTCGCTATGGATCGGATAGCTGCTTAGTGAGCTGCGTTGCGTTGACTGGAATGTTGAAGTACCTGCGCCTCGTTAAATCAGGTTTGATTGACTTTGTATTCAGCTGAGAATCACCTGCCACAACTTTTACTTATCTGGTTGATAGCTTTTACTTATCTGGTTGATAGCGGTGACTGATACGCAGATGGTTATTCAACTTCGTCGTTACACTCGGCTGTGCGGCGTTCATCGTCCGGGATGCTGTCAGCAACCCGTTCGAATGCTGGAAATCATGTTGCTTCCGACTTCCACTGACTAGGTATCGTATCGGCCGCGTGCGGCCCGTTAGCAAGTGCAAAGTCGATGCCGATAAAGGGAACGACGCTCGCCGTTTCCTAACTATACTTTCCGATTCGGTGCTTAGCCTTGTCTTGGTCGGGACCCAAGCACTTATGCTGATTGTGCCTAGCACTGCGGGTGCTCTGTAGAGCTTGTTCTCTTTTTTGCTCGTGGCTCAATTACACCGTCTTGAACTCTCTATACGTTTTTCAAACCGGTTAGTTCTAGCATAACGTTTATATATTTTGATATCTTATAATATATCTAAAGATATATCATTAAAGTTTTCACGGATCAAGGAGCGTTCACAAAAATGTGGCAGGACTGGACGAAAAATCAAAAGCAATGGGTCAAGGCACAATTCCCAACCATACCACTCTTCGCCAGTTCCAGGAGGGAGCGCGGCACACTTAAATATGCCTGTTTAATGGCACTTAGAGACCAGCCGCTCCACGGCTATGCCATCATCAAGGCAATAGAAGGAACATATGGATATCCGCCAAGCTCCGGGATCGTCTACCCGACGCTCCAGATGCTTGAGGATCAAGGATTTCTCCTCAAGAAGCAGCTACAAACCAAAAAGGTTTACGCACTCACTGACAACGGGCGACGCTTCCTTGATGAACACGGTGACGTGGTCGTCCGCATCGAAAGGCAAGCGCGTATGCCCAGGTGGAGTTTACTTCCCGGCATTGGTACAAAACTAACAGAGATTGCCCGAGCCATCCTTGCTAATTATGACTACCTTGACGAGGACAAGGTGAACAAGATTGAGAGCATCTTAGAAGATGCGCGGAAGACATAGGCCAGATCATTTTTGAGCGCTAGCTGGACGGCCGAAATTGTGCCTTAAAATGGTAAAAAAGAGAGGTGATTGACATAGACGACGTGTGGATCGATCTTATTGCAGCGCCGTTGCCCCAGTGCATTAAATGTAAACATTTGGATCGTGGAACGCTCCAGTGCCCCGCTTTTGGGGACAAGCCAATACCCGAGGACATTCAGCTTAACCTCAGCGATCACCGCTACCCGTACCCCGGGGACCACGGCGTACTGTTTGAAGAGAGACGCGCTTCAATGCTTTCAGGAGAACATTCGCCGCCTCTGAGAGCTGAATAAGCGATCATCGCCATTCACACGCTCAGATAAGCGAGTGTGGGCTTAGGCACTTTCCAATCCGCCGTATGGGTAGCCTGTGCACTTAAAAAAATCGTAAACATCGGGTTGCTGAGTCCGGTCGGAATTCAACGATTCACGAACTCAACAAGCTCCTTTTTCGAGCGCTCCATTTCGCGAAGGTGGTACGCTTCCTTCATGAGTGCGGCGTCAAGAGCGACTTCGATGGGCACCGCGCAGTATTTAGTCGGTCGTTCAGTTGATCGTTCAACCATTCCCCTCTCAACAAGTTCGTTCAGCATCTTGTGCACATCCGCGTCAGTAAAGCCGTCGCGTCGACAAGTTCACCGGCAGTTTCAGCGCTGTCGCCGAGCAGCGTTAAATAAAGGCGAGCCTCAGTTTCGTTGATGCCAAACGTTCGCAGCCGTTCTGCTACCGTCTTATCCGTTAGCGGGTCAGTAACGTCCAAATGGTTTTATACATATGGCCACGATGCCGCACGCGCGAAGATGAAAGCTGCAACTTTGCGCGGATTTTGATGCCTTTTTCGGACAAAGCGGCCCTACCTCAAGCTGGACTCGCTGACACTGTATGCGATTAGTGAAAGAAAGATAATAACGCTCTCAGCGCGTCGAGCTATTGCACGGGCTGCAGAACAAAGTGACGACTTTTTCTTTCGCTGTGTTTGTTTCAACCTGCCAAAATGGCAATGGAACAACACTTAATCATTTGTCACACGCGTGATTCTCACGGAGTCAAAAGCGCTTCAATAACTTCTCTGAGCACGATCGCATTATTGTACTGCAGCTCTCGCGATGCGTAAACCAGCGTGATATCCCTGTCACCGGCGTCCCCGACAAGTTTCCGTAGGAGGTGCGTTTTGCTAGCGAGCTCGGCTCGGTATCGTTTTTGGAACTCAGGCCATTTGTTCGGGTCATGTCCAAACCATTTGCGAAGTTCGGCGCTCGGTGCGAGGTCTTTCGACCATCCATCAAGTTTGGCGGCAGATTTTTTCACACCTCTCGGCCAGAGTCGGTCAACGAGGACTCGATAACCGTCGCTGACCTCAGCTCTCTCGTAAACCCGTTTGGATTTGATCATCATACTCCTGGAATTCTTGGGGACCTGCTTGCACACAGTGCGTCTGGCACTCTCGGCGGCGGCGTGCACTGCTGAAGCAGTCGCGTCGCGCAAGAGCCGCGTTACGAAGCTGCTTGCGCCCCGGCCGAGACGCAAAGTGCGGGGAATCGGACGCGGCGCTGCAGCACCTCTAAGAGGGTAGCTTCACGACGAATCGCGCACCCCTCCCCGCTTCACTCTCCACGCTGATCGTTCCATCGTGCAACTCGACAATCCGTTTGCAGACGGCAAGACCAAGGCCGGTTCCCTTGGCCTTATTAGTAAAAAGAGGGCTGAATAGCTTATCCTTGATGTCTTCGCGAATTCCGACGCCGGTATCTTCGACGCTCATTAGCACCGTTCCGTCTGAGGCAGCGGCGCTGATAGTGAGCTGTCCACCATCGGGCATCGCTTGAATTGCGTTGAGGATCAGATTCGTGAACACGCGCTGCATAAGCCGGCGATCGAGGCAGAGAGATAAATCGTCAGGAATGTCGGTCTTCACTTGAACCTTACGAGGAACTTGCATTGATGAGAGCGTCGAGGCAATGAGATCCACGGCTCTGATCTGTGTTTGCTCTGGATTGAGGGGTTGCGCATAGGCCTGTAAGTCTGCAACGATCTTGTCCATGTAACGCACTTGTTCACTTATGAGGTCGCACAGTCGATCGACGTTGTCCCAATCGGCTTCTCCACGTTCGTCCGGCGATGTGAGTACGCCCCTTTTCTGCTGTAAGTCGATCGCAAAGCGAATTGCCTGCAGAGGATTACGCAAATCGTGACCGACCATGGTGGCCGTCTCGCCTATCGCGGCAAGACGTTCTACGTTCTTGAGGGCTTTCTCTGCTACTAGGCGGGCCGAGATGTCAATGCCCGCACCGAGCACCCCGACAAAGGCGCTTTGATTGTCAAAGAGCGGCGTGTACATCCACTCAATCCACAAGCGGCGTCCGTCCTTTGCGACGTTCTCGCTGACTATTTGGGTGTAGCTGTCAGCGGCGTGTAGAAGGCTCTGCGTGAAGCTCGCAAATTCGCTTTCCGTGCTCTCGGTTGCCAGCAGCAGCGTACCAATTAGCTTGCGTCCGATGAGCTCTGCTTCAGCGTACCCAAAGAGCTGTTGTCCATATTTGTTGATGAAGGTGATATTGCCCTGTAAATCCGTCTGCAGTATGACGCTGTTGACGCCCTGGATCAATTCTCGGTACTTGCGTTCGCTTTGCTCAAGTGCCGCCGCGATTCGGTTGCGCTCAGTAACGTCAGTTCCGGAACTTAGCATGCCAACTATGGTGCCCGTTGCGTCTTTGAGGAGTGCGTTGTGCCACTCCATATCGCGCTCTTCACTGCGGGCGGTGAGCACGGGGCTTTCATAGCGCCTGAACGACTCTATCTCTCCGGCAAGGATCCTTTCAAATCCGTCAAGCGTCTTCTGTCGGGCGCGATCGGGCACAAATTCCCTAAACCAATCTTTGCCTAGCGCCTGTTCTTGCCGTACGCCGAGTAGCTCGCACCCTTTGCGGTTAAGACGAGTAACTATCCCAGCCGTATCGAGCACGACCATGAGGACTTCGGCGGTATCGAGGTACTGCTGCGCTTGATCGCGTTCGCGCCGAACACTTTCTTCGATCCGCTTACGCCCCGTAACATCCCTCGCCGTCGATATGAGCGCTTCAACGATCCCCTCTTCGCTGTAGATCGGGGTGAGGACGAATTCGAAATCCTTCTCGCCGTTAGGATCGGCCCAGTGCAACTCGTCGGTCACTGGACGACCCGTTGCGAACACAATGTCACCGAGGGCAATCATGCGCTGCATCGGCTGAAGTGGCAGTCCGAGCTCCGTCCACGTCTTGCCGACCATTTCGTGCGGCTTAAATCCTAGCACTCTAGCTCCAGGCCGATTGACGTATATGTAGCGGCTGTCCCGATCAAACACGTAAATTAGATCGGCTGAGGCTGATAGAAAACCCTCGAGAGTGCGTGCCTGCTTCGCAACCTTTCCAGCAAGGAGCTCGTACTGCTCGCGCAGGCGTTGTTCGTCAGTGACATCACGGATCGCGATGACGATGCGCGCGACCCTCCCCAGATTCTCGCGAACCGGATAAATCGAGAAAACCTTGCGCTTGTTATCGATCACTCCTTCAGTTCGAATAGGTGTTTTCGAAGCAACTGCCTCTTGCCTCCAAGCAGTTATTTGCTTTGCCAATTCGCTTGAAAAGACCGAACCCACCGGTGCTCCAACGGCTTCAGAAAAGGTCGTGCCGAGCCAGAGCGCCGCGGCTTGGTTAAGAGCAAGGACTACGTCTCTCTCATCGATAACCAAAATGGAATCGAACAGTGCGCTTAGGAGTGCATATGCAGCGGGTTCTGACTCGCTCACTGGCGTTGCTGCTTCATCCGATCGCACGTGATTTTCATTTTCGAGTTCGCGCATGCTGTCGCGCTTCCGTGAACAATGGCGGTTGCTATACGTTAGCGTTCAGGAGTTTATTAAGCTTATCTGCGATGAAACGGTTTTCAATCGCGGCGCGTCGCCCTAGCGGAGCCTCGAGCAACAAGCGTGGGTCAGCGATGATCCGTCAAGCTGCGGCCGACGTGCATCGAATTCGTGCGCTCTGCGAATAAGCCGCGTCAGGCGCAATAAGCGGGGGCCACTAACGAGCGGTTTCTGTCAATAAAAATTAATAACATTAAACGTCTGCATTACTGGAGTTTAGACATGGCTAACGCGGTAGATAATCTATTTGAGGCACTTTTCGCCCTTACTGACTTGCGAGTGCTGCTGCGCGAGACTGCTCCGTTGCATAAGTCAAGTGCGGAGCGACAGATGCAATCCCGAGAAACTCTCGCACGCGCAAAAGCCGCTTTGTCGAAGCTTGAAGAGGAGCTTCAAGAATGAAAATCGCAGGGACTCTACCGATCCGGGAAGTCGAGGAGAACTTCATCAATATCCAGCCGATCCAGGCCGCAGGCCGTTTGACCGCAGAGGCGATGAAGGCGCTCATCGCCTACGGCGACGGTTATTCGACGTGTGACCAGTGCCGCAAGCCTTTTCGACTCGATAAGATCACAAAGCCGCCCATCGCCGAATTCCACGAAGATCTGGCTAGATTCCTCAACATGGATGAAGCCCGCGTCACACCAGGGGCACGCCGTGCCTTTCAAGCAGTTTGCCTTGCGCTTGCCGAAAAAGGCGACACGGTAGTGGTCTCAGCGCTCGGACACTACACTGAGTTCCTTGCGGTTGAGAATGCGAAGGCAACGGTGCGCGAAGTTCCCACAAACGAGCTTGATATCATCACAGGCGACGCCGTTGCGCAAAAAATCGAAGAGGTTACGCGCGAAAAGGGCAAATCGCCCGTCCTTGTGATGCTCGATCACTTCGACTACTCGCTCGCAAACGAGCACGACCTCGCCGGAGCGGCGAAGGCAGCGCACCAATACGACATCCCCATCTTGTACAATGGCGCGTACACCGTTGGCATTAAACCCGTTGATGGCAAGGCACTCGGCGTGGACTTTGTCGTGGGCAGCGGGCACAAGTCAATGGCGTCGCCAGCACCGAGCGGCGTTTTGGCAACGATCAGCGAGTACGCAGATACGGTGTTCAGCACAACACAGATGATCGGCGATGTTACGGGGCGGCAGTTTGGCGTGAAGGAGGTTCAGATGCTTGGCTGCACGCTTATGGGCGGCAACATCCTTGCGATGATGGCATCTTTTCCGACAGTGAGGCATCGCGTAGAGGAATGGGATGAGTACGTCACTAAGTCGAACTACGTTGTTGATGCGCTCCTCGGTATAACAGGGAATACGTGCGTTAGCGAGTACCCGCGCAAGCATACTTTGAGCAAGGTAGACACTACTAGAAGTTTTGACATGGTGGCGCGGACCCATAAGCGGCGCGGCTTTTTTTTGAGCGATGAACTGAAGCAGCGGGGCATTGTTGGCGCTTTTTCTGGGGCGACCCGCGCTTGGAAGCTCAACACATATGGCTTGAGTTGGCAACAGATACGCTACGTAGCAGACGCATTTAAGGAAATCGCAGGGAACTACGGCCTGTTGTAGCGATGTCGGCGAATTTCGGTCGTCTCGGCGCACACGCCTAGCCACGCGGTCAGCCCAAGAAATATAGAGAAAAAATCCGACAACGGGAAGAAGAAAGGACCGACAGCCAGGCCCAGACATCGGCCGGATTTTTAGTGTCAAAAAAGACAATGGTAATACCGAAAAGAAGATCCGAAACAAGAATAGCGATCAGTACGAGGTCAATAAAGTTCGTGTTCTTCCGAGGACTCTTCCGTAGTGGGCGTTGTCGCCGCAGTTTGAACGTTTTCAGAGGAGTATTCTCTTCTCTTATACTCGTCCCAGATTGCTCGTTTACGCAGTGACAGCTGCGCCCCGCGTCTGATTGAACCCTCATTTTGCCAGAAGGTCGGGCGCTTTTGCGCATTGTCGGCGCTTAATCATCTCCGACTGGACCGACTCAAATGATCGAACGCTTTAGTATTACTGCTCGGTGAACGATTCAGAAGGAGTTGAGCCAGTCATTCGGCAGCTACGGTCCCTCCTGGAAGCGAGCAACTTGCAGTCTGAATTTGCGCGCGCTTTGTTTATTAAGCTTGTTGACTTTCATACTCGGTATCCTCGTGAGCCGAGCAAAATGCTCTGTGAGCTTCCTGTCTGCATCGGAGAGCTTATCAACGGCAAGATATCGTCCTACACCTCAATTGAGCGAACGCGCCCCGCAGTGCGCTTGCAAGTCTGCCACCGCCGGTGCACGAGCTCCTCTTTAAGCACCGTCCCGCAGGACACATACGACGAAAAGCGCTGCGTCATTGTCATTTAAGTGATCTCGGTTCGCAGCAAGGAAGGTTCAGCACGCTAGGCAGGGGCTGCTCTTCATACATCGGAGAGCCAATCACGATGAAGTCGAAGCCGCGCGGAACAGCTTCGGCGACGCGGTAGTCACACCTCGGCGTGTCCGGTACCTGCCCCTTCGGCTATCCACGCGCAACGGTTTTTGTAAGCCGTATCTCGTGTCACAAATGATGAGAACGTAAGCCATGCGCCTCTTACACCGTCCGGCCTGAGTTCGGTCAATCACGCGTGCAGCTTTTTGAGGAGCCACGCCATATTTTTGCCGAGGGTGGTCATCGTAGCCGTGCCCTCTGCGTCATTCTCTGCTGCACCGATAGCATGGCCGATACCGATATTCCAGTAACTCGAACCGGGAACGATCATTTGACCGATTAAGAAGAAGTGATTGATCGAGTCGAATGCGTGAATGGCGCCGGCACGTCGCATTGTTACGATTGCAGCGCCGACTTTACGCTGAAACATGTCGCCGTTGGCGCGCGCTACCATCCCAGCGCGGTCAATAAGCGCTTTGAGTTCGGGCGTTATATCAGCGAAGTACGTCGGTGAACCTAAGATGATTCCTTCTGCATGGAGCATCTTAGCGATATGCTCATTTACTGCGTCGTCAGCCATGACGCAGCGCTGGTCACGCGTCTCGAAACACTCCGAACATGCGATGCAGCCTTGAATTTGCGCTCCCGCGAGCTGAACGAGTTCGGTTTCAATACCTTCTCGTTCAAGTTCGCGTAGCGCCTCCTTAATGAGAATAGCCGTGTTGCCATCCTTGCGGGCACTGCCGTTAAAAGCGATAACTTTCATCGAAATACTCCCTTGTTTGTAGCTAAATTGAATGATCTTTGTTACAACGACAGCAAATCATTCTTATAACGGTTGCGCTGATTTGTCGGCCCTGCGCAGCCTGCCGCGTTTGTTTGTCAAGGAGTGGTTCGAAACTGTTTAAGCGCTTGGCGAAGCTGCGGCGGCTATCAATTCGTGCCCCTGCTGCTCTAACTGATAAGCGCAAATTATTCGATAACGACGTCTCTTCCAGAGAAATGTAACCCCCGCCATCGAATTGTTTACTTTCAGCTCGAAATGGACTTCTCTGCGCACCAAGCGTCGTCTTTTGCCGAGTGGTGAATCCTTGCTATACAAAACGGACACAGACTGTAGCCGTTGAAAGGATTCATTCGTACCGGCTTGCCGCAACGGGTACATGTTAACATTTCTGCCTCGGTCATGTTAGTGGCCCCCTGTGCTTGCGAAATTCTAATTTTGTAGGTGAGCTTCTACGCCATTCTTGGGATTTAAGCTTTTCGAAATTCAGTTGTTTCGCGTCTTAAATCGCTAACCGAGGCTTTATAAAAGCCCCCGATCAGTTTTTTCAACACAAAACAATTTTTTTGAAGAATGAGCTCCACTGTGCCGCGCTTTAGTTTAAACCTGAAATGCAAATGAACGTCGACGATTGTTGGCGCGCCATCTGATCCGACCTACGCGCTGCCGCGAATGGGGCTAGCAAGCAGCTAGCGTGGTTGAGTGAAGAGGTAAGAGTCAGTGAAGTCCAGTATATATACGACGGGTCTGATACATGCGTACAAGCGAAACATTTCGAGGAGCGGGTTTGCTTAAGAGTGCAGCTAGGATTCCACGGGCCACGTGCCGGCTCTTCGGCACTATAAAGGCTGTAGGCAACATCAAAGACAGCGTCATTCTCGTCCACGGCCCGAAGGGCTGCGTTTATCACATTAACTACATACTTGGGATGCGGGGCGATAAAACATCGAACGTCTATTCGACCTGTATGGATGAAAAAGACGTCATTTTTGGCGCTGCGGAGAAGCTCAAAAGCGCGATCGCCGAATTAGATCACGAGTTTAACCCCTCGCTCATCGCTGTTCTGTCGTGCTGCGCTTCCAGTATTATCGGTGAAGACGTTGAAAGCGTCGTGAGAGAAGTCCAGACAAATGCAAAGGTTCTGGGAATCGATTCAGGAGGCTTTGAAGGTGATTACCGATCCGGCTACAGCGAGACGCTCAAGCGACTCGTTCAGGTGCTTGTTGAGCCACCACAGGCGCGTGATGAGTTATCGGTAAATCTGATTGGCTTGCTGAGGGCAGGTCCCGATCTTAAAGAGCTCAGGCAAGCCTTGGCGCTCATCGGTGTCCGCGTCAACGCGGTGCTCACTGCGGGTGCCACGGTACGCCAGATCGAGCATCTTGCCTCAGCGAGATTAAACGTCATCATCTGCGAGGCCACAGGCAAGGATGCTGCTGAGCAGTTGGAGCAGCAATTCGCTATGCCGTACATCATCGAAGAACTCCCCATCGGGCATCAGGCAACGAGGAGGTTTCTGGCTCGCGTAGCCAACGAGCTTGGCGCTGCAGCGGATCTGGACGCCTTGTGTCCAGTCCAGGCCGCAGTTCCTTCGGTGGTCGGGAGGCGGGTCGCGGTGATCGGCGGTCCGACGCGCGCGATCGCCGTCACAAACTTCCTAAAGGAGTGCGGTATCGAACCAACGCTGATCGTATCCGACTTTGACGTCAACACCGCGGCACGGCTGAGTGGGCTCGTCAGTGACCGCTGCGAGGTACTTATCGCTCCTGAGCACGAGACTATCCTGGAACGATGCAAAGCGCAGCGCGTTGATCTCATCGTGGGCGGCATGCTCGAACGCCCAATCGCAACGTGCCTCGGCGCCGAACACCTTGACATCATGCACGGGAGCCAAAAAACTGTCGGCTTTGCCGGAGCCGAGGCACTGCTCAAACGGTTGCGGGGTGACAAAAAGCCGTGATCACGGAAGGATGCTTGGTGAAAAGCAAGGAGATCCGCGGAACGGTTGGCGCAGTCGTCCCGTACAATACGTGTGTGTGTGCGATAACCGCCGGTCACGTTATTCGCTACGGCCACGGTGCGGTCGGCACGAAAGTCGTCGTAGACGGGTACAGCGGCACCGTCATCCACCTGCTTAATGACTACGATTTAGCTCTGATCGATGTCCCTCCTGAGCACGCGGCTCTCTCTGCCATAGGGGTTGCTCATTTCGGGCCAGCGGAGCTCATCACGTATCGTCGGCGAATCGATTGCCGAGTTGTCGATGTCGGGCGAAATCTCAACCGGTTTGCATTTCCGTGCGCGGACATGCCGCTACCAGGAGACAGCGGGGCGCCCATCATGCAGGAGGGACAGGTCATCGGGCTACTCTCATCAATCTTGTATAACAACTGCACGGGTCTCGGCATTTCCTCCGAGATCTTCGGCAATCCCTCGCGTTTGAAATAGCCAAGTGACGCGCTACACCTTTGGCCCGGAAGCAGCTAAGTGCTCGTATCCTTCGGCCTTGAGCTCCTGCACGACGCCGTCCACGTCTAGTTGCATACCCGACTCGATAACTGAGCCGATAATGGTATAACGAATCGGTATGGCTTCTAGTCGCTCGCGTTTCGCTGTGAACAAGAGCTCATAATCACCGCCTCGGTATATCGCGAGCGTTAACTCGTCAGACCGGTCGCGGCTCACCGATTTTGCGGCGTCACTTACGGGTAGATCAGCTGCCAGCAGGCAAAAGCCGCAATTGCTTGCCGTTGACAGCTCATACAACGAGAGACTGAGCCCGTCGCTCGTGTCGATGAGTGCGGTTACCGCACCGGAGGCAGCGAGTGCTTGACCATACGCAATTCTCGGCTGGGGCTCGAACAGTTTCTTAAGGGCACGCTCACGTAACGGGTGGTCTGCGTATCTGCTGTCGAGCAACATCCGCACACCTGCGGCAGCGAGGCCTAGCCCGCCGGTGACGCAAACAGCGTCCCCCGGTTTCGCCCCGGCCCTCGTCAGCATCTTGTCCTGCTGCACACAGCCGATGGCGGTGCCCGCGAGCGTGAGCTCATCGTGCTCATCTGTATCACCGCCAATAAGGGTGGTCCCATTTTGCGTGCAGCACGCGTTGCAGCCACGCACGACGTCAAGTGCAAATGCGACGTCCGCCTGGCGCGGGATGCCGACGGCCATCGTCACGCCAAGGGGGTCTGCACCCATTGCGGCGATATCGCTTAAGGTTGCGGCGGTGGCCATCCACCCGATCTGATACCCGCTCATCTCGCGCGGGAAGTGCGTTTTTTTGTGCAACATATCGGTCGTGACGACCACATAATGGTCTTCGAACGCGATCGCCGAGCAATCGTCCGCTCCTGGACAAAGCGCTGCCGTGCAGTCGATAAGCTTAACTAATTGCTTCACGAGCGCCCGCTCACCAAGTTCGCCGACTTTCACGCTTTGTTACGTGAGCTTTTATAGTCAATAAGCGCTTCTACTCTTCTGCGCAGCGGCGCTCCCAAGTTGATTTGTAGCCTAAGTTGATTTGCATGCAGGTGTACCCCGAATGCATCCCGTGCCTGGCATCGCGGGTGTTGTACGAGGCGAAGCTGTCAAGCACTGATCTCTCGACGCAGCTCAAAGCGGAAGAGGCGGCAGCGAAAGCGATGTGTCGGATGGGCTTTGAAGGCCCCATAGCGCTTCTTTCGACTGAAGTGCACAGGGCGGTGTACCGAGTTCTTGGCGATGACGATCCCTATCGACACGTGAAACGACTCGCCAACGAGACCGCAGTGAAACTCTTGCCCACAGTGCAATCGCTCATCCAAGCGAGCAGCGATCCTTTTCGCAGCGCCGTTATCGCGGCAATTATTGGAAACACCTTCGATTTTGGCGTGCTCGGTTTCGAAGTCGCAACGGATGATTTTGAAAAGGAAGTCGCCACAATCTACCGACACGGGCTGGACATCGATGATACTGACGCGATGAAGCCACTCCTCAGTGACGTCGTTTACGTGGCCGATAACGTCGGCGAAATCGTGTACGACGGATTGCTTATGGAGCAAATGCGCAAGCTCGGCGCGCGCGTCACCCTCGTGGTCCGCGGGGGACCCATCCTCACAGATGCTACGGTCGAAGACGTCTGGGAGTCCGGGCTGGACAAGGTGGCCAATGACGTCATCACGACCGGTTCAAACGCGATCGGCATAAAACTCGACGAGATCCCGGCTGAGTTACGGGACTTGTTGCCTCGTGCTTCGCTTATTGTCGCCAAGGGGATGGCTAATTACGAAATGTTGTCAGAATATTCGTTCAAACCCGTCGCCTACTTGATGCGCGTAAAGTGTGCACCTGTTGCAGCATCGGTAGGAGCTCGTGTGGGTGATTTCATCGCGAGGCTCGTTCGGTAATATAAAGGCGTCTAGCGCACGAAGAGGAAAGCGACCGCGTAGAAAGCAATCGCGTTATTGAGCATGTGCAAGGCGATGGGAGCCATCAAATTATCGGTCTTCTCATATACGTACGCGAGTACGATGCCGATCACGAACAGCTGAGCGAAGGCGAGCGGCTCTAAGTGGATGGCTGAAAAGAGCGCAGCGCTCATGATAATAGCATACCACGGCCTAAAGTGGTCTCTAAAAGCTTTGTAGAGGTACCCTCGAAACACGATTTCTTCGCATATAGGGGCGATAATGATCCCGGACAAGATGACAATGGGCACGAGCGTTTGTACTGTCGCTGACTGCGACAACGCCTGCTGCGTCGGGTCCACACCGAAGTGTTGTTCGATCGGATAGCCGACGATACCTGCGGCGATAAACGCAACAACGAAACCTACCACTCCGTAAAGAAGCGCTTTCGGCAATTGTTTCGTCGTCAACCCGAGCGACGAGAGCTTGTCTTTGTAGAAATAGAGAACTGCTGCTACGATGAGTGCGACGGAAACGATGTCCGCGACGATCAGCAACCAAAGGGTCGCTGCGGTGATCATTCCTGAGGCTATCGTGAGCGCTTCGCGAGAAGAAATTACGCCTGTGCTAATAAGAAGTGGCGGCAAGAACAGCGACACGCTGAATTGGCCTACGAGGTAGAGCAATAACCCCAGCACGATTGACCACTTCTTCCGCGCTGGCGTGCGGGGCACATAAACCTCGTACGGGCTTGAAGGATGAAACTCATCCCAGTCGATGGCTCGGAGCGACTTATCGTTTTCGCTAGCTGTAGGCATCTTGTTTCGTTGCTAGCTAACGTGGCTGCCTAATTATATACCCTTGCTCGACGCACCGCGGGAGGCTCCTTGAGGCGCACGGGGTGAAGCAAGGACCCAAGATGGCGGCATCTTTATGAACTGAAGTGCGCATAATTAGTTGTGAATATAATAATAATAAGGTGATTGCAACATATGAAGAGTAAGTGGGGCCGTGATGCTGGGCTTTCAGCCCGCATGCTGCTGACCATGATTTTGCTTGGGCTCGTGTACGTCGCGTTTATAGCCATCATATTGGTCTTCGTGCAAAACATCGCGGTCATAGTTGTTTTTGTAGCGCTCTTTCTGGGAGCGCAGTACTATTTCTCGGACCGGGTCGTGCTAGCCACGAGCGGAGCGCATATCGTCAGTGAGGATGAAGCCCCCGAGCTCCACAGCGCGATCGAACGTCTGTGCGCCATGGCGGACCTTCCAAAGCCGAAGGTAGCTATCGCAAACAGCTCCGTTCCGAACGCCTTTGCGACCGGGCGCAATCAGAACAACGCGGTGGTAGCCGTAACGAGTTCACTCCTTCAACGACTTGACGAACCAGAAGTCGAGGCTGTGCTTGCCCACGAGTTGTCACACGTCAAGAACAGAGATATGCTCGTTATGACGATTGCGAGCTTCGTCACGACGATCGCGGGGTTCCTCATGCGCTTCTGGTTTTTCATGGGCGTGGGTGGCAGCCGGAGGGACAACAACATCTTTCTGTTCTTCATCGCGCTAGCGGTGATATGGATCGTTAGTTTCCTCATCACGCGGGCGCTCTCGCGCTACCGTGAGTACGCGGCCGATCGCGGCTCTGCTATCATCACGGCGCATCCGGCAAACCTCGCTAGCGCGTTGCTCAAAATCAGTGGCTACATCGAACGCGTCCCTACGGAGGATATCCGCAAAGTCGAGGGTATAAGTCAGTTCTTTATCATACCGGCAATATCGAGAGGCTCTGCGCTAAACCTCCTATCGACTCATCCGCCCATTGAAAAGCGGATCGAGCGACTGCGCCAGATGGAGGCGCAACTTGCTGGACAGAGCGGCTAAGTGCGCGTGAGGTTCAGCTACGATCTGGGCCACTACGGCTGAGCCTGACGATTTCTAGGATCTCTCCCATTTCGCGTATTTCGAAGTCCGGGCGTACTTCGGGCTGTGGAATGCGCTTTTTTTTATTGTACCAAATAGCCGTCAATCCTGCCTTTTTTGCTCCCAAAACATCAGAAGTGATCGTGTCCCCGACGAAGGCCGTGGCTTCTCGTGCTACGTCTATCTTGCGGATGGCCGCATCGAATAGCCGCGAATGCGGTTTGTAGGCTTTAAGTTCTTCGGAGGTGATGATCACGTCAAAAAGGTCAGAGATGCCGTTAAGATGGGCCGCCAACTCCTCGATGTCTCCGTTTGAAACCATTCCGATCCTGCATCCGTTTGTGCAAAGTATTTCGAGCGTCCTTTTGACGTTCGGAAGGATAGTCACAGCTTCGTCGAGCATTTTCTTGAAGATGCGATTCAGCTCCTCAACGTAAGCGTCTGGCAGGTTTTTCCCGTAACGGTGAAAGACGTTTCTCGCGGTAATTCCATAAAGATCGCGCATGTTTCTAAATTCGCCGCAGTACGTGTTCACGTCTCGGAATGCGCACTCAAACTCTTCGTTCCAGAAGGCGTTGAACTCTTCAATCGATACCGTCGTGCCGAAAAGCGCATTCGATTGCTGGACGACGCGTTCGGTTATGTCCCGGTGGTACGTGCCTACATCGAGCACAGTGCCATAAGCGTCAAAGAGGACCGCTTGTATATCAGTCATCAACTAACGGTTTGTACAAGAAAGGTAAATACCTATTTAAGGCGAAAGGCCGGCCATCCGTTCTATTGTAAGAATTGTAATTTGTTTCTTGTTTATCTGAAAGCGGAGGCGAGGTGCCACGGCGGCAGATAACACGAGCATCCATTATACGGTGCAAGGGAGGATGCATAAAAACCGCGGCTTACGGCTTCTTTGACAATCTTTCACTGTTGAGTTCACACAAACGTTGCGGTAAAATTCGCTTGAACGGGCCGCTGCTTAAATCTTTACAAGCGCGCTAGGCACAGCGCGCGCACCTGTGCTTTTTTCCCTACCCAGTCCCAACGCGTTTTTTGCCGACGTTCGCGGACTAGTGGCCAGTTTCGCAAACCAAATTAAAACACAAGCGGGGGTGAAAAACGGCCGGATCGCGCATCCAAGCCGTTTGTTGGCCCATTCTGGATACGGGACCGAACGCTTTTTGCCGGCCGAGGCAGGCCCGCATCCTTGGACGCAAGCCACAACCGAGTTGTGACTACGCCTATTCTGCCTGCGACCACTTAAGCGTGTCGTAAGGGAAGTATGGAGAGTTCGATAGCAGAACGAAGACGTCACATGCCGGTATTGCGGCGTGATTCGCTTTGCGGACAAGTTGGCGCGGCAAGACGCTTCTCTGGAGGTCTATATAGAGTATGAGGGATGCATTGACGTAGATCTTTCGCCTCTATTGACTATAGAGGTGGCAGAGAAATATGCAAGCGAAAGAGAAATTGGAGAAACCCCTCAAGTGGTTTATCATGCCGAACGAATCGTACAAGTGGGACTTCATCCTTGAGAAGTACGTCGCAGAGGAAGCTCAACAGGAGGCCGCTACCGAAAGCACGCTCAGTCAACGGCATGATGAAAGGTTTGACAAGGACTATATCGTCACACACAAGAGGCGAAAACAACGAGACCGCTATTACTACTGAGCGGCACAGCAACACGTTTTTTTGTATAATGCACTCATTTTTTGTCATCAGCAGGCTAGAAGCGCATGGGAGCAGCACCTTCTTCGTCCCGTCAATTCGCGTTGGCCGTTTTTCTTTGCAACGGGAACTACGTTCAAAATACGGTTCCTAAAACCTAACCCCGTTGGCACGGGGACCTAAATGGTCTGGCTACATTTCCTCTCCTTAGGTGATAGGACGCGTTGACACGGCGCATTGACACGCACCTGAATGCGAAGGCAGAAAGAGCCTATCGAAAAAAAACACTTTGTCAGTGGTGAGCGCGGTGAAAAATGGTCAGCAGCACAGAGACGGAGAATTCGATTTGCTGTCAGCGCTCACCACGGGAGACGAAGGAGTTTGACAGTCGCTCTAGAGACGCATACTCGATCTTGATTGCCGGGGAGAACGGCAGAGCACAGCACGATTGAGCGTGGTTTCGTCCTCCCGACCTTTTGCCGAGCAGGTTCTGATACGCGACCATATTGTTGTTGGCGTCGTGTCAAAAATAGTCACTGCATAGAGAATACACAGTCTCTATACTTGTTGCACTCTCTCGTCTGGCGATCTTCTCTACTCGATAAGAAAGTTTTCTGAGAGCTAAGGGAAGCTAGGAAGTGCTCGTGCGGGCCGCACTTGCTGCTGCGGTTTCTACTTCATTCTTGCGAAACCGTCCACAAGGATCTCTCGTGCATTAGTTTGACCATTTTCCGCTTTTGGCATTCGATTCTGCATCTGTTCCAAGCGAACATCTCTCGCAAACGCTCTTGTGCAGTCGGTAAAAAAAGTCGTCGAAAAGAGAGGGAAGAAGATGTATATATCAAGGGACATAAAAAAGGGAAGTATCTGGTCTTCGTCTGTGGGCGTTGCGATAAAAGCCTTGGCTTCTCTTGTGTTCGCTTGATACCCGCGGCGTTTTTATCTACTAACGGAACAACATACGAAGCAAATTGATGAATGCTAATGAGAAACACGCAAAGAGGATCAAAATTCGTTTGCACGAGCTGCGTGAAACTTCGGATGCGGCCGAGCTGCGTAAGTTCCTTGCGCGGCGAAAAGGAATCATCAACGTTGAGGTGATCGCTGATTTTTTTACTGTCACCGTGACGTACGATGAGCGCTTAACGACACCAGGGCAGATTATTGCCGATTTAAGCAGTATCCGCTTTACCCCCGAAGGCTCCACTCTACTCAATGACTAGAGTACTGGAGGTGTCAATCAAACGTCAACAGTCACCCGTGCGGCCCTGGAGTGGCTCAAGCAGCACGACTACCTACCCTATGTCTCACGTTAACGGTTGAAATTCTATGGGGTTTCTGGACACACTGCTCGGAAGGACGAAAGGCATCGCTCCTAAAGTCGAAAATCTCTTTTCAATGGCGACTGCCTACATCACGCTGAACACTGAGTTTAGCTTACAACCAACAGGCAAGGCCGGCATCTGTTTCAAGCCCGTTGAATCGGGCAGTTTTTCGAAGTGTGAGAGCGAGATTGCGGATCTGCTGAAAATCAGCGGGACCACTTTTGAGATCAAGCAGGATCAGTTTGGCTACGTCTGGATCATTGTATCTGACATGCAATTTGAGAACGTCGTCTCGGACCTCCACGCGGTGAGCTCGACACTCATCGACGGCGGATACGGTGAGCAAATCCTTTGCGCGGTGTTTCCATTTAGAAATGAAAAAAAGACGTTTTGGATCTATAACTACAAGCGCGGCCTTTTTTACCCATTCGTGCTTGCTGATGCGCAGCAGCACAAGCGCGACTACGCGTATGAGTTCCGGCTTCGGTCTGTTATGAAATCAGAGCTCCCGATCGAGCAAGAGCTGGAACGCTGGTACCCGCTCTGGGACGTGCCGCTTTAGAGAGACTCACCCTGGGACGACGCCCTGCTTCGTGAATAACTTTCGCGCTTCGTCAGGCGTTATGTCAGGCGAAGGAACGATCAAATCTGAGGCACGTATTTCAGCGGGATCGAGAGGTGTGCCCCTCTCTCGAATGATGTGTATCATCTCGTGCAAGCAGGTGTTGAAGTCGTCGACTTGCTCGTGGCCGAGGTGATCCACCATGCACGCGTCGAGCTCATTCAGCTGATCGAGATATTTGCTATCGAGCACGTACTGGTTGTCGCCAAGGATACGCACTATCATTGCTGTGCCTCCTGTGCCTCCTCCTTCGCTGCCTTCTTCTTAACGGGGACCTGTTGCTTCAAGATTTTGAGCTCTTGATCGACCTCATCACTTGACTTGATCTTGCTCAGTTCCTCTTCGACCTTGGTTTGGTCGCTTGTCACATCCTGGAGCGTACCGGCGTCAATAAGCTCATCAAGCGCCTGTGACCGCGCTTTCATCGTTTCCGTCTTATCTTGAGCACGCTGAACTGACATCCCGACGTCAGCCATTTCCTCGGAGATTCCTGTAACGGATTCCGTGATCTTGACCTGTGCTTCGGCCGCAGAGTACTGAGCCTTGATGGTTTCCTTCTTTGTCCTAAATGCTTCGACTTTAGCAGAGAGCCGCGATTCCGTATTTACGAGCTTTGTCTGCTCATTTTCGAGATCGGCAATCTGTGCGGTGAGTGAGTCAATCTGCGCCATGGAGTCTTTTTTCCGCTCCAGGGCAAGGCGAGCAAGATCGTCGCGACCAAGGCTTACTGCTTCCCGCGCCTGATTGTTAAGATCTTCAATGTTTGATTCAAGTTTGGCTTTCTGAAGTTCGAGTCGCTTCTTAGCGGTAACGACGTCGGCGATCCCGCGCTTTACGTTGGTAAGTAGCTCGAGCTGCTTTTGGTAGGAGTAATCAAGCGTTTCGCGTGGATCTTCGTGCCTATCAAGAAACGAACTGATTTTTGCCTTAATCATCGTCGTGAGACGATCTAGTATCCCCATGTTTTTCCTCCGTAATGATCGGTAGTGGCGTATTCTGTGTAGTCTTAACGTAAGTGGTTCCTTAACTAAATAGCTTCGTCGCTTAACCGTGATGAAATCGAAACGGCTAAACCCAAGCGATTCATGTGCTCCTTTGTGGAGCCCTCGCAGGTAGAGAAGGAAGCAGCCGGAAGAGCTATCGCAGACTTGGTCGATGACGGAATGACTGTGGGGCTTGGTACGGGCACGACCGTGGCGCACGCGATCGTTCATCTTGGCAGGCGGATAGCTGATGAAGGGCTTTCGATTTCGGGCGTTCCCACGTCGTACCAATCGATGCTGCTCGCGATCGAACATCGCGTGCCGCTGGCTTCCCTTTACGAACACGAAGTCATCGATATCGCGTTGGATGGAGCCGATCAAGTCGATTCGCGTCTTAATCTCATTAAAGGAGGCGGAGGAGCTCATACGCGCGAGAAGATCGTTGCGCACGCAGCACGGCGGTTCTGCGTCGCGGTCGATGCTTCAAAGCTTGCGCCGCGCCTAAATCTGCCCGTGCCGCTCGAGGTGCTACCCTTCGCGTGTCCGCTCGTTCGTAGCGATATCCGGCACATGGGGGCTTCTGCAAAACTTAGGCGATTTGAGCAAAATCGAGCGTACGTTACTGATCAGGGGAATCTGATCCTCGACGCGCACTTTGGGATGATCAGCGATCCCAAGAAGTTGGGAATCGAGCTCTCCGCTATTGTCGGGGTGGTGGAGCACGGCATTTTTACAGACGTCTCTGAGGTTCACGTCGCGCGCATTCGCGAAAAGAGGCTCACGGTTGACATCTTAATGCCGTGACTCTTTGCAGCATCGAACTATTTTGTTACTCCGACAGTGCGAGATAGTCTCCGGAGCATGGTGATCGTTTCCTCGTCTTGTTGTGCGTCGCGTCTTCGTGAATCGTCGAGATGATCAATGACGTCGCAGAGGTCAATGGAGAGACGGTAACATTTGAGCGGGCGGCCTTTGCCTTCCTTTTTTTGTTCCCACTCTTCGACCCAACCACGTTCCCTAAGTTCGCGCATCGCTATACTGACTTCAGGTTGTCGCAAGCCAGCACCCAGTTCAATATTGCGGGACACCGATTCCTTGACGTTTGAAAGGTATACAAGTGCCTTCGCCAAGTTCCTCTTGAGGCCGATATTGCATAGGAGGTTACACATCACCTCTTCATCTTGGTCGAATACCGGCATGAATTCGTCCCTCATTATATTCCCCTTACTATTTTTATCCTATAAATTATATTGACGATATAAATACGTTTTTAAATTATTTCGCCAATTTCCGTTCAGAAAACCATTATTTTAATTATAAGCAGATATATATATTATTTTTTTATAAATGTGGTTCTCATCGCGACAAAAGTCTTTTATAGAGCGCTCATAATAGCGGGAGTGTCTGTAGCGTGTCTGTTGCGTTTGCTGTGGCGCGCTATAGCATCTCGCGGGCCGGGGTGGCCTAGTAAGTTGTTGCGCATAAGGCAGTGATCTAGACGGCTAAGGTGTCAGACTCATAGGGTACAGTGTCAGTGACGACACCTGAGATATCTGAAGAGCGCGGGTTCAAGTCCCGCCCCCGGCATCCTCTATTCTTCGACCAACAGGTATATATGCCTAACTTTTTTATATAATTCTCAGATTTTTATGGAGATTCGGAAGGTTCAACTTACTGGCAAATCGAGCTACACCGTTTCGCTGCCTAAGGTTTGGGCCACGCAACTCGGTTTAAAGGAGAAGTCGCGAGTGGCGCTGTCCACGCTGCCGGACGGCTCGCTGCGGGTCACGCCCAACGAGCACGTTAAGCCACAGGAACGCGGGATTTTCAACATTGACGCCCTTTTTGACGAGGCCTTGGCACGCCACATGATTGCCATCTACATCGCCGGCTATGACACGTTCGAGCTTCGTGCTCAGAAGATTCGATCAGACCAGCGAGAGACGATACGTGACATGTCCTACCGCCTCATTGGCATGGAAGTCGTCGAAGAGACTGCGAAATCGGTCGTGATACAGGATTTTCTAAGTCCGAACGAGCTGCAAGTCAAAAAGTCTATCAGGAGAATGCACCTCATCGTCGAGTCGATGCTTGCCGACGCCATAAAGTCTCTGCTGAAAAATGACATCGACCTCGCTAGTGACGTCATAGTCAGAGATCGTGATGTGGACCGCCACTATTTGCTCGTGCTCAAACGTCTGCAAGAGATGGTCACGACCCCATTTTCTGAGGCTTCAGACATAGCCGCAAACGAGAGTCTTGAGTACTACCTCACCGCCGTCTCACTCGAGCGAATCGCCGATCACGGGACTAAAATAGCGCGCTGCGTGCTGACGTTGGCAGGAGGACCAGTCCCTGAAGAGGTGCGCGACAGGATAAATGAGGCGAGTGCTCTGTCAAATAACGTCATGCAGCTCGCGATGGATGCACTGTCAAAACTTGATACGAAGCTTGCCGAGGAGGCTATTAGCGCAAAGGGCAGACAGACGCCTGTCCTTAAACGTCTGGAAGAGATGACGCTCGACCTGGACGCTCACGTAGCGCTGCCAATATACTGCATCGTCACCAGTATTGACCGGGTTGCAGACTATGGGATGAACATAGCAGAGGTTGCCATCAATCTCGCAGTCGCAAAGTCGAACCGGTAAGCATTTCGTCCGTTGACTTTTTTGGCGCTTCTATGTGATCTATATAGTCTATATAGGATACCCATATGATCTATATTCGCTCCAGGAAAGCGTGGTGAACCTATGAAAAAGATTTTTCCAATTGCCTTAATCACAGTGCTCGTCGCAGCGGCGGTGGTCGGAGCAGGATGTACGTCCAGCACCAACAACTCGACCAGCGGCAGCAGCAGTAGTACATTGTCACTTGCAGGGTCGACATCAGTGCAGCCAGACGCGCAAGCATTGGCGGCTGCCTACATGGCAAACAACTCGGGCGTAACGGTAAACGTGGCAGGCGGGGGATCGGCGGCGGGCATTACGGCTGTCGGCACAGGGACTGCGCAGATCGGTATGGATTCAGCCAATCTTACTGCCAGTCAGCTGGCGCAGTATCCGAATCTCCAACCTATCCCAATTTGCGTTGATGGGATCGCCATCATCGTTAATCCGCACAACACTGGTGTGAATGGCCTGACCATTAACCAGGTGATGAACATCTATACCGGTAACTTCACCAACTGGGATCAAGTCGGCGGAAGCAACGCGAAGATCGATGTCGTCAACAGGGAACAGGGATCCGGTACGCGAGCTGGGATACAATCAATTGTACTGAAAAACGGTAACTTCAGTACAGGAGGGATCACAGAGTCTTCCACGGGAGCAGTCGCATCGTATGTTGCAGGAGATACGAACTCAATTGGTTACATCGCTACAAATGCCATCACCAGCTCCGTCAAAGCACTTACCATCAACGGCGTAGCTCCGACTTATGGCAACCTTGCAAACGGAACCTACGTTATTGAGCGCTATCTTCTGTACGTAACGAACGGACCCGCGACGGGACTTGCGCAAAGTTTCATAAACTACACGCTCAGCCCCGCAGGACAAGCGATATTAAAGGCCCAAGGTGAGGTGCCGCTCAGCGCCGTCCCAGGTTACGTCCCGCCGACAACGACTACAGCGACGGCAACGACTACAGCGACGGCAACGACTACAGCGACGGCAACGTAACGACAACGCAACGGCAACGCAACGGCAACGCAACGTAACGACTTAAACATCCCCTCCCTCCTTTTTTTAGCAAAGGAGCCGTGGTTATCACGTCCAATATAGAGGTGAGCACGCTTCGGGGAACAAGAACGAGGGTTGTAGGAGAGCGTTTCATCCAGTGGGTCTTGCTGGTGTGCGCGATCTCGTCAATCTTCGCTATTTTTTTGATTATCGTTTTCGTTTTTAGCCAAGGAGTGCCCTTCTTGGCTGAAGCGGGTTCAGGCTTTTTGACAGGGAGCGTTTGGCTGCCTGCCGATAGCTTCGCCGCTGGCACGTGGGGAATATTCCCCATGATTGTGGGATCGCTGATCGTCACAGTGGGCGCCGTAGCGATTGGAGCGCCGCTAGGGATCGCGTGCGCTGTATTCTTGGCCGAAATTGCACCCCCCGCGGTTCGGCGCGCGCTGATCCCCTCTGTAAATGCTTTGGCCGGTGTCCCATCAGTCGTTTACGGGTTCTTTGCCCTTCTTGTGATAGTACCGTGGATACGGGGGCAATTTGGTGGGTTTGGGACGAGCGTTCTTGCTTGTTGGATCATTCTCTCCATTATGATACTCCCTACCATCATCAGCATATCTACCGATTCTATACGCGCCGTTCCTCGTGAATTTAAAGAAGGTAGTCTAGCGATGGGGGCTACGCGCTGGCAAACAATTAGGAGCGTCTTGATCCCTGCAGCGAGCTCGGGCATCATTGCCAGCGTCATACTCGGCATGGGGCGCGCCATTGGCGAGACGATGGCGGTATTGCTAGTGTGTGGAAACTCTGTAACCATTCCCGGTTCAATATTCGCTCCGGTAAGCACGCTTACCGCGCAAATCGCGCTTGAGATGAATTATGCGACAGGAGCACACCAGCAGGCACTATTTGCAATGGGCGTCGTACTTTTTGTGTTCATTCTGGTTCTTACGGGGCTCGCGAACCTTGTGAGCAGGAGGCGAGTGACCTTTTAATGGCCGCCAAGCGCCGCGAGATTATGGCTATAGGATTGCTCTGGGGCGCGGGTATTGCGACCCTGGTCATCCTCATCGTCATATTGGCCTACATACTCGTACACGGACTTCCGCTCATCAGCTGGCATTTCTTGACGACAAATCCTGGCATAAGGGGACAAACAGGGACAGGAATCTACTCGACGATAGTGGCGACGCTCGCAGTCACGGGCGTCGCCTTGCTAGTAGCTGCGCCGCTGAGCGTCGGTGGGGCAATCTATTTGAACGAATACACAAAAGAGAATCTTCTGCGAAAAGTAATTCGCCAGGCGGCAGAAGTATTGGCAGGCATACCATCTATCATTATTGGCCTCTTTGGATTCCTCTTTTTTGTCATCTATTTACGCCCGTACACTGGGGGGTGGTCTGTACTATCAGCGGGGCTGGCGCTCGCATTCATGGTGCTCCCCATATCGCTCAGAATTTCTGAAGAGTCGTTGAAAGCCGTTCCGGCAGAGCTGCGGGAAGGCAGCTTAGGCTTAGGTGCGACGAAATGGCAGTCGATTACTACCGTAGTCTTGCCCACAGCGCTCCCAGGAATCATCACAGGACTCATTCTCGGGGCAGGGCGTGCTATCGGCGAGACTGCGGCCATACTGCTTACTGCCGGCGGTGCTCTAGGTGTGATCCACAGCCTGCAAGATCCTTGTTGCCCAATGACATTGTATATCTATAACATCCTTACTGAGTACAACGACACCTCGGACGCTTATGGTACAGCCGCCGTGCTGATTATTGCGATCCTAGTGATCACATTTAGTACTGACTACTTAATGAATCGTTATACCAAGAAACTAAAAGGGCTCTGACGACATGGGCGGCGAGATTGAGATAAGTATAAAGAACCTGAACCTCTGGTTTGGGAACTTTCAAGCCCTTAAGAACATCAACATCGACATTCCAAAGAACGCAGTCACGGCCCTAATCGGTCCATCAGGGTGTGGAAAATCGACTTTTATCAAAACACTTGACCGGATGAATGATCTTGTAGACAACGTGAAGTTCACGGGTGAAGTAATCTACAAAGGACGTAATATCCTCGATTCGGATACGGACGTCGTTGAACTTCGTAAAGAGATCGGAATGGTATTTCAAAAGCCGAACCCGTTCCCAAAGTCCATTTTCGACAATGTCGTCTACGGGCCGCGGGTCCATGGGATTCGAGATAAGAAGACCCTGCACGAGATCGCAGAAAGGAGCCTCAAAGGCGCGGCGATTTGGGACGAAGTTAAGGATCGACTCGGTGAGTCCGCGCTCAGGCTTTCGGGCGGCCAGCAGCAGCGGCTTTGCATTGCGCGGCTCCTTGCGGTGGAACCCGACGTCCTCCTCATGGACGAGCCTGCGTCGGCGCTCGACCCGATTGCGACGTCCAAGATTGAGGACCTGCTACACGAACTCAAAAAGAACTATACGATTGTCATTGTCACGCACAACATGCAACAAGCTGCGCGCGTCTCGTCGCGCACGGCGTTCTTCTGGCTGGGCGAGATGGTAGAGTACGCCCCCACGATAGACTTATTTGAGCGACCGCAAAATAAGAGGACAGAAGACTACGTGACTGGCAAGTTCGGATAAGAGAAGATATGGCTAGAAATCGTTTCGTTAGAAAGTTGAATGAGTTGCGGCGCGACGTCATAGATATGGGGGCTATTACCTTGCAATCTGTTAAAGACGTGCTAACCGCGCTCGAGACCAGTGACACTGCGCTTGCTGAGCGCGTAATCGTCAATGACGATCTGATCGATAATTTCGATCGAAAGATCGAATCGCAGTGCGTAAGGCTTCTGGCGCTCGAGCAACCTATAGCAAAGGACTTGAGAATAATTGCCACCTCTTTCAAGATGATAACTGATTTGGAGCGCATCGGAGATTGGACGGTTGACATTGCCGAAGAGATCGTCACTATGGAGAAGCCTATCCACATACCAGTTTCCGCATCGAAATTCAACGAGCTTGTCGCTGACGTGAAGTCTATGGTCGCCGATAGCATCGAAACGTACGCGCAAGGCAACGTTCAACTAGCGCGCGGCTTCGAGACGCGTGATGATAAAATCGATCATCTGTATAAGCAGATTGTTAACAATATGGTGAACGCACTCGCTCAAGGAAAATGCTCGACCGAGACCGTTGCTGACGTGACCAGCTTGCTATACATCATTCGGTACCTTGAGCGCATCTCGGATCACGCAGTAAACATCGGTAATCGCGTCTGCTATATGGAAGAAGGCGAGCGACGCTACTTGAAATAACAAACCTCTTCGACAGCGCTGACGTCCCGGCTCTTGTTGATTCCAGTGCGTGTCACTTGTGAACCTCTCTCGTCAGCTCAAGGCTGCCCTTGCCGGCACTGCGTTTGAAAATGCGCACGCTTCGGAGTTTGCCATTGTTGCTTTGCATCCATGCGGACCGATTCGACCCATCAGTTTGAATGCGGCAGAATCACGTGAACATGCCGACGAGCAATTAGCAGGTGCGTTTGTGGAAAAGCGAAAATTCGGAGGCAGAAGGAATAACATTGCTTTTTCACTGACCCGCTTCGTCTAGAGGTGTGGATTCGGACCACGTATCGCCAGTTCTCACTTCCTGCAGTCTTGTTCTGGCGTTTTTCGACGCGCGTTCTATATCTTCACAAGGCGTTTGCGAAAGCGATCCGTGGCCAGGAAAGAGTCGCTCTATCTTTTTCGTATTGAGCACGTCCAT
>Ga0187784_10000599_pt1 | contig 26816 bp, 30 predicted proteins | sample 1015_SJ02_MP15_2_FD_132964 | JGI IMG/M metagenome (GOLD analysis project Ga0187784, IMG submission 132964) | Tropical peat soil microbial communities from peatlands in Department of Meta, Colombia - 1015_SJ02_MP15_20_MG | ecosystem: Environmental > Terrestrial > Soil > Wetlands > Peat | place... | reverse complement strand
GCAGGCGATGGGCATCTTCGGCATGATCGCCTTCCTGGGCCCGGCGGTGGGACCGACGCTGGGCGGCTGGCTGACCGACAACTACACGTGGCACTGGATCTTCTTTGTCAACCTGCCGATCGGACCCCTGGGGCTGTTGCTCGCCTCGCGGTTTCTGCACGACCCCCCATATATGCGCGCCCGTGGCTTGCAGCGGGTGGACGCCGTCGGGATTGGCCTCCTGGCGATCGGGCTGACGGCGGTGCAGGTGGTGCTCGAGGAGGGGGAGCAGGACGACTGGTTCCGCAGCTCCTTCATCAACGTGACGACCGTGACCGCCGTCCTGGCGCTGGTGGCGTTTGTGCTCTGGGAGCTGTACACTCCTGGTCCTGCCGTAAACCTGCGCATCCTGCAGAACCTCACGTTTACCGCTGGCACGTTCATCGGCGGCGTGTTCGGGGTGGCGATGTTCGGCACGATCCTTGTGCTCCCGTTGTTTCTGCAGAACCTGCTCGGGTACGATGCGACGCAGGCCGGGCTCGCGCTGATGCCCCGAGCGCTGACCATGGTCGTCATGATGTACGTGGCGGGCCATTTCTACAACCGACTTGGCGTCTACGTGATGGTGCCTTTTGGACTGACCCTCACCGCCGTCGCGGGATTCATGATGGGACGCTTCACGCTGGACAGTGGGCCCGTGCAGATCCTGATCCCGCAGGTCGTCCAGGGGATCGGGTTCTCGTTCCTGTCCATTCCTCTGGCAACGGCGACCCTGGCCCTGATGCCGCGGCCGTTGATGCAGAGCGCCACCGGCCTCTTCAATCTCGTTCGACAGCTCGGCGGCAGCATCGGGACCGCGGCCGTCATCACCATCCTGGACCACAGGACGACTTCGGCGAGCACGCGGCTGATGCGGTACGCGTCGACCTGCAACCCGAATTTCCTTCACTGGTGGTCGGCGTATGAAGCGGCGCTCGTGGCCCGCGGGAGCGATCCGTGGAGCGCCCACCGGCGGGCGCTGGCGGCGCTGCAGACCTTGATCAATCAGCAGGCCTCGGTCGTGGCGTACGATACCGTCTTTACGGTCGTCGGAGCGCTCTTCCTGGCCTGCATTCCGCTCGTGGCTCTTATGCGCTCCCGATCTTCGGAACGCATCACGGTCGCAGACGCGTCCCGACCTTCGGCCAACGCCTGAGGCACCGTACACAATCAGTTCACGAGATCGTCGAACGGACGTGCGGAACGTGGGACACACGGGTAACCTGGACGGATTGTGGTCGCTGATCATGTCTCACGCAAGGAGGTGGCAACGCCATGGACAGGGCCCAGACAGTCCAGTCGCGGATGAGAGAGGATGAGCTCGTCGCTCAGATCCGCTACCATGAGGACCGGCTGCGGGCGATCGAGCGCGAGGCCGCCTTTCACCAGGCTGCTGTGGAACAGGCGCGCACTGATCTCGATGCGCTCCGGCAGCCGGTTACGCCCCGACCGCATCTGCGAGCGGCTTGAACTCATCATCCGTTCTTACACGTGTCCGGGGCGCGGTCGCAAGACCGCGCCCCGGAGTGTTCCTCTCCAGCCTCCTGCGCAATCGACACAACGCGGAGATCCGGCGCAGCGCGAGCGGGCGCACAACTAGGCAGTCCTTCCGCACTCCCTCCTCTGTCGTCTCCCCGAGGCGCCATATCCCGTGGAATCCCTGGCTGTGTCATCTCGCAGCTATCGAACGATCAGTACCGGCACGTGGGCGCGGTGCAGCACGCGCTCACTCACGCTCCCGAGAATGAGACCCGCCAACGGGGTGAGCCCCCGGCACCCCATCACGATCAAGTCCACGTTCTTCGCGGCTGCGACCGACAAGATTTCGCTCGCGGGATCGCCGCAACGATATTCCTTCGTGACCCGCGCATCGATGGCCCCAAGCTCGCGCACGGTGGTCTCCAGGATCTTCTGGCCGGCCAGCTCGAGGTCGTCCTCGAGTCCCGCTAGGTCCACCGCCACCGCCGCGCCCAGGCCACTGTACGCTGCGGCAGGTATGTAACCGACGTTCACCACGATCAGCTCGACCTCTCCGGCTTGCCGCGCGAGCCGCTCGAGGAACGTGGCCGCGCGCAGCGCATGCGGAGATCCGTCCGTCGCGAGCAGAATCCGCATTTATATCTCCGCGACCTCCTTGACCGTGTTGATCTCCCGTTCTTTTGCAATCCGTACTGACTCTGACCAGATTTCCGTGTAGGCATCATCATCTCCCGATTGCACACACAATGTCGTCGAGCCGTAACTCCAATCGAACCCGAAGGGTACAATCTTTCGCCAAGTGGGCGGTTCGTATGCGCTTCCAGCGGATGTAATCTGTCTATCGGCAACCACAAGGACATACAGCTTGTTGTTCCTCTGGCAAATGGCTGCAATCCCAATCGTCACCGGCCGCCTCCAATGATGACGGGGCTTTCGTCGTTTCAACTCTGCCCGACGCAATCATCGGCGGACCCCGCCATCCCCAAGGACAATCCTATCTCGAAGGCAACATGTGTGACGAGTATATTGTTGCCCCATCAAGGGTTTCGTGACAGGCTGCTAGTACTTTCCAAGTACTTTCGGGTATCGGGGGCCGCCGGGCCGGGGCTCCCCCGGGGGCCCCCGCCACGAGTGCGGACATGCGGGGACTTGTGGGCTCAGGAACCGACCGGCCCCAGGGACGCCGACGCTATCGCGGTATTCTGCTACCGGGCGCGCAACTTTCTCGGGGCCCTCGCCGCGGCGCCAGGCGGAGTGGATACCCCGAGTTTCCCCGGCGGAATCGGGGAACACGCAGCACCGAGCCGGGCGCAAATCTCTGACGGAATGGCGTGCCTCGAGATTCACATACACGGCGCTCGACACAGCGTGTGCGCAACCGTCGCCTCCGCCGAGGCCTGCTCCGTCACCGTGCGGGTCGTCAGAGCAACGAGGAACTCATGATCGCCCATGAGCCGGCACGCCGAGGGAGGTCGACAGATGCCCGAGGACCTCAACGTCAAGTGCGCATGCGCGTCGATAGCCGGCGGGCGCACACATGTGCCGTCGCGCCAGCGACCTTCACCCGTTCTTTCGCGTTCCTTCAGCGCCGCGACATTGCGACGCCGACGCCCTTCCACAGCCGGGCGAGTACCAGGTTATGCGTGAAGCCGGCTGACCCATGAGGATCTCGCTTCCAATCATCCGCACGGTGCTGTGGCTGATCGCCATGCTGGCGCTCGCGATCGCGCGCATCCATCCCGCCATTCACCATGCGATCCTGGTGATTTCTTCCAACCTCACAATCGATCGTCTCCGCGCTGACATCGCGCCGTGGGGCCCGTGGGCCGTTGCGATATCCATCCTCGCCATGGTCGTGATGACGTTTCTCCCATTCCCGGCCGATCCGCTGATCCTCGCCAACGGTGCCGCATTCGGCGTTTGGGAGGGGCTGGCGGTCTCCGTCGCTGGAGCGGTCCTCAGTGGCTGCGTGGCCTTCGGCCTGGGGCGTCTCTTGGGTCGCCCCGCAGCGCTGCGCATCGTGCCGGCATCGGTTGTCGATTGGGTCAACGGCATTGCCACCCGAGGGAGCTGGTTTGCCATTCTGGCGCTCCAGTTCCTGCCATTCATCCCTTTCAGCGTCCTGAACTTCCTCCTCGGGTTGACGGCGCTGTCGTGGCCGACGTTCCTCTGGACGCTGGCGGCGAGCGTTGTGCCCGCCGACCTCGTGCTCGTGACGCTCGGCCACGGTCTCGCTGAGGGACGCACCGCAGTGTACTGGACGCTGGCGGCGTTCGGGCTGTTGTGCTGTGCGAGCGTTCCTGCCCGACGTTGGTTCGCCCGCTCCTGGCAGCTCCCCGAACAGCGGCGACTCTCGGCTCCGACGCGCAACGGCGCGCCGCTGCAGCGCCGTCTGCCGTGACGCGTGCGGGATGCGTCAACACGAACACAGGTTGGCGGCGTGCCATTGGGTCCATGTTTCAAATACGTGGGAGTCCCGCGGCCTGGTCTGCTAGCGCAGATCCACAGCAGCATTCGAAGAGGATTCGGCCTCCTCCCCGCTGCGAGTCCGACTGATGCCCGGAGCCCGTTTCGGACCCTGGTCACGTGAACACGCAAACAGACCCTGGAGGGCAACTGGCTGGCAGGACCCCTGGTCGGCCGTACCATTCGCCGGTGGCCCTCGGCAGGATTTGGCCGATAACGGCTGCACGCCCTTCTTCCGCGCCTCGACAGCGTTCGCTTGTACTCTTCGGAAGCGCTCAGCGCGAGCCCGCAGACGGTGCCGGGTCAACCGCCGAGGCCCGCGAGGGACTCCCTGCAGGAACCGGCGGCAAACGGCCAAGAATGGAAGGTGGCGCATATCGCTGCACTCCGCCACTGGTGGAGGACGACGCCAACGGCGCTCAGGCAGGTCATCGGTCCTCGGGCCGCGGCGTTGCTCGCGCCGCTGCAGCATCGCGACTTCCGCCTGTTCTTCACCGGCCAGGCGGTCTCCACGTGCGGCACCTGGATGCAGGTGGTCGGCCAGGCCTGGTTGGTCCTCGAGGTGACGCATTCCGCCTTCCTCCTCGGTGTCGTCAGCGCCCTGCAGTGGTCACCGACCCTGGTGCTCTCTCTCCCCGCGGGTGTCCTCGCCGATCGCATCCCGAAGCGTGCGCTCCTCATCGCGACGCAGACGTCGTCCCTGCTGCTCGCAGGCAGCCTGGGGGCTCTTACAATTCTTGGGTGGGTACGCTACTGGCATATCGCGACTGCCGCGACGTTGCTCGGCATCGTCAACGCGGTCGACATGCCGACGCGGCAGGCGTTGATCATCGAACTGGTCGAAGGACCTGAGGACCTCACGGGAGCCATCGCACTCAACTCTGCCCTCTTCAATAGCACGCGCCTGATCGGGCCCAGCCTCGCCGGCGTGGTGATCGCCGCATGGGGAACAGGAGTGGCGTTCCTCGCGAACGCGGCCAGCTACCTCGGCATTATCCTCGCGCTCATGGTGATCCGGATGGAGTTCACGGTGCCGGTGGCCCCGGGAATACGTCTGCTGACGGGAGTACGGGACGGCATGCGGTTCGTCTGGCGCACGCCGACGGTCCTCTGGGTACTCATTGCGCTCGGCGTCCTCGCGCTGTTTCCGATGAACTTCGATCTCTTCGTCCCGGTCCTGGCGCGCTCCCAACTCCGCGTCGGAGTCACCGGGTTTGGCTTCCTCACCGCCATTCAAGGGGCCGGCGCCCTGGTGGCAGCGTTGGTCGTGGCGGCGATGGGCCGCAGCGTGCCTCGGCGGATGTTCCTGCTGTGCGCGGCCATCGTCCTCTGCTGCGCCACCATGGCCCTGGGCCTCGCGAGAACTGCGGTCGCGGCCGCGATCTTGTTGTTTATCGCCGGGGGAAGCATGGTCGCGTTCACGGCGATCGCGAATGGCACCGTCCAGGTCGACACACCGGACGCGCTAAGAGGCCGGGTAATGAGTCTGTACAATCTCGTGTACAATGGGACGACGCCGCCGGGGGCTCTGTTAATCGGGTGGTTGATCGAGACGGTGGGCCTGCCCGCAGCGCTGGGGATCACCGGAGGAATCGGTCTGGTGTCTACGGTAGGGATCTACGCCGGGCTCCTGCGTCGAAGGCGAACCATTCTTGGGTGAGAATGCGGTCCGTTCCCGCAGCGCTCGCTGGACGGGTGCCGGTGTCGGTGTCACAATGTCCTCGGCGGATGGGGCGGTTCGCCGGGTGGCCCAAATGGGGATGCGGGCGGCCTCATTTCGGCCGCATCCGAAGCCGCGGGTCTGGGTCCTACAGGCCGGACGCCCGCGACAACGGATCCGCGTAGACTGGAATCGACAGGCGCTCCAACGCCAACTGCTGCTGCGCTCCAAAGACGTCCCGTTCGTCCGGAGACGCGGAAATGTTGGGCCGGTCGACGGAGATCTTAATCGCATTGCAACTGTCGACGAAAAATGTGCCGACGACGCTCGCTTCCGGCACCATCAAGATCTTGGCGATGTTCCCCTTATGAAACACGTTCGAGCGCAGGCCGGCTGCATAATGCTCGCCGGAATTGAACAGGATATCGAACGTGAGTCGGTTGACACCGGCGTCCTTGCTGCGGATCACGACCGCCACGTCGAGCAGCGACAGATTTCCGTGTAGCTCGCCGGCGGGCTTCCGGTCGGGAATCAGCGAGAGCTGCCGGTCGTCCAGGCTGCCCTTGTAGTCGGTCACACCGATGTCGGTATATCCGGGACGACCCTGGCCCTCCAGCATCCAGTTCGCTCCGTCGGCACGGTAGTACTCAATGGGAAATAGTTGTTCCTTGATCACGCGCTCGTTTTGGAACAAGTGACCCGGCGCAGCCCGCGCCGAACTGTCGCCGATTCTACTTCCGATCAGGTTAACCGCCACCTGATCCCGTGCGACCAGTAGACCTTAAAGGAGGTGCAGGGGAGGTACAGCCAAACCGCGTCATGGGAATTTCCATCTTGGAGCCCGCACTCCTCCCTTCAAAGGTGCCAAGCCGGTCTTTCCATCCGGCACCCTCCCCACCGCGGCCCGGCGGCCCGTTTGTACCCCTCGGGAAATGTCAACACTCGGTCGCGCCGCACCATCATCGATTTCTCGGACACCACTTCCGTCCCCGGGCACTGGGCCGCACCGCTGGCAGCACCGAACGCGCCGTCTTAGCCCGCCGGCCCCGACAGCGTCGCCAGCCGCCGCACGATCGTCCCGAATCAGGACGCGTACGTCCAGATTGCCGTCGCACTGGCTCAAGCGATGGAGACACACGATTTACGTACGGCGGGCCACAGCATGCGGTTGGTGGAACTCGCCAACCGCGTCGCGCGCGAGCTCGGGTGCTCCGACCGCCAGATCGAAGACATCCGACGGGCCGCACGGTTGCATGACATCGGGAAGCGATTGCGGCGTCTATGGGCCGTGGTCCTCAACCTGACCGGCCTACAGAAATCTTCCGGATGTGCCCGTTCCCAGGGAGTGTGTTGCTCGACGATTCAAAGGCTCCGCCGGCGAAACCGTGAGACGACGGGAAGTAAAACGACGACGCTAACCGCACGACGCCGCGGCGCCTCACGCCGCGGCGAGTCAGTCACACGGAGGAGGCGATGACGGTGGCGACCGAGAGAGATAGGCTCACCGAAAAGGGAAGCGCGCAAAGCCTTGCGGGACAAGTGGTGGAGCTGGAGGGAATTGAACCCTCGACCTCCTCTACGCCAAAGAGGCGCTCTCCCGCTGAGCTACAGCCCCACGCGAACACACGCGGCGCGGAACGCCCGTATTATATCGGACGGCGAGCAGGAGGTCCATATCCTGGTGGGGCGCCTGGGGCGCCGCTCCGTGGCGCGCCCGGGAGCCTCGGCGCCTGCGCTAACGTTCCACGATCGGCGCGTCGCCCCAGAGCCGCTCGAGGTTGTAGAACTCCCGCTCGCGAGGGTCGAAGATGTGCACAACGACATCCCCGAAGTCCAACAGGACCCAGCGCCCGTCACGCCGGCCCTCCGCGCGGCGGGCGCGCTCCCCGGTCGCCTCGAGCGCCTCCTCCACGGCCTCGGTGATCGCCTTGATCTGCACCCGGTTGCTCCCGCTCCCGATGACGAAGAAGTCGGTCACGGGGCTGTGCTCCTGAAGATCCAGCACGACCACGTCACTCGCCAGCTTGGACTCCGCAGCCGCAGCCGCCAGCAGGGCTTTCCGTCTTGCCTCCACTATCCTGCCCTCCTGGGCAGCGGCGCGGGGGCCCTGACGTAGAGATTGTGCTTCGCGATGTACTGCTCGACGGCTGCTGGCACGAGATACGTGATCGGCCGGCCCTCGCGCACGCGGGTCCGGATGTCTGTACTGCTGATCGCCATGGCCGGGATCTCCATCATGTGGACGTTCTGCAAATTCGGCCCCACGTGCTGGTGGGGGGACGACCACTGCGAGAGATCAAGATGGTAGCCTGGACGGCTCGCCCCGATAAAGTGGCACAACCGCAGTAGTTGCTCGGCGTCCCGCCACTCGCCGCGTAGGATCTGGCCGAGCGCATCCGCGCCGGTGATGTAGAACAGCTCGGCGTCCGGATACGTCCGCCCCAGCTCGCGGATCGTGTCGATCGTGTACGACGGGCCGGGACGGTCGATCTCCATGCGCGACACCATGAAGTGCGGGTGGGTCACTGTCGCGAGAAAAGTCATGAGGTACCGGTGCTCGGGGCTCGACACGTCACGCGGGTCCTTGTGTGGAGGGTGCCGGTTTGGCACGAAGACCACGAGATCCAATCCGAACTGCCAGCGCGCCTCCCCCGCCGTCACCAAGTGCCCGTAGTGCACCGGGTCGAACGTGCCGCCCATGATCCCGACTCTGCTCACGTCCACCTCTCGCAGTCATCGCTCGACTCGACCGGTTCCGCCCATCGCCGGCTTCGGCCCGGGCCCGTGTTCTCGGCCGCCGCGGCCGCTTCCTCCGCCCCGCTCGGCCTCGCCGCCGTCAACAGCGCCAGCACCACGCGGAGCAGGGCCTGGACACCCTCGCCGGTCGCTGCTGAGATCGGCAGCGCCTCGCGGCCCCGCGCCGCCATCTCGGCGGCGAATCGCTCCCACTGCTCCCGCGCAGCGGGCAGATCCATCTTGTTCGCGGCCACGATCACGGGGCGTATCATGAGTTCGGGCGAGTGCATCCTGAGCTCGCGCTCGACGGTCGCCACTGCCGCCTCGGGGTCTGGTCCGCTCAAGTCGACGACGTGCACCAGGACGCGTGTCCGCTCGACATGCCGGAGAAATTCGTGCCCGAGGCCCGCACCGCGATGGGCGCCCTCGATCAGCCCGGGGATATCGGCAACCACGATGCCGGGGGCTCCGGGAAGGGGCACAACGCCGAGTACGGGCTCGGTCGTCGTGAACGGATAGTCTGCGATCTTGGGGCGGGCGGCCGAGATTCGCGACAGCAGTGACGATTTGCCGGCGTTCGGCAGGCCCACCAGCCCTACGTCGGCAAGCAGCCGGAGTTCCAACAGCAGCCACCGCTCCTCGCCAGCCGCACCGGGTTCGGCCTCGCGGGGCGCACGGTGGGTCGGCGTCGCAAAATGCGCGTTGCCGCGGCCGCCGCGGCCGCCGCGAGCGACGACCACCTCCTGCCCGACAGCCACCAGGTCCGCGAGCCGGTCGCCCGTGGCCTCATCGAGCACGGTCGTCCCGGGAGGCACCGCGATCACAAGGTCGCGGCCGGACCGCCCCGTGCGCGCACTTCCTTCCCCGTGGGCACCCCGGCCGGCTTTGAAGAGGCGGCGGTAGCGGAACGCCAACAGCGTGTTGAGTTCGGGGTCCGCTCGAAGGGTCACGCTGCCGCCCCGGCCACCATCCCCGCCCGACGGGCCCCCTTTGGGCACGAACTTCTCTCGGCGAAACGCCACACACCCGTTGCCGCCGTCACCGGCCTTGACGAAGATCCGCGCGCGGTCAATGAACATGAGGACGCATAAAAATGCCCCAGGCTCGGTGAGCCCAGGGCATTTGCGGGAAGCTGTCCCTACGCGTTTCCGGGATACACCGATACCTGGCGATCGTCGCGACCGCGCCGCTCGAACCGCACCACGCCGGACGCCAGTGCAAACAGAGTGTCGTCCCGGCCCATCCCGACATTCTGGCCGGGGTGATACCGAGTGCCGCGCTGCCGGACGAGCACCGACCCCGCGGCCACCATCTGCCCGGAGAATCGCTTGATACCGAGGCGCTGCGCATTACTGTCGCGTCCGTTCCGGGAGCTGCTACCGCCCTTCTTGTGTGCCACGCTAACCTCCCTGCCCGGCCGTGATTCGCTCGATCCGCACCACGCTTCGGGGCTGCCGGTGCCCGACACGCCTGCGGTAGTGCTTCTTCGGCCTGAATTTCCCGACGAGCAGCTTGCGGGCGCGCGAGTGTCTGAGCACCGTCGCGGTCACGCCGGCCCCGGAGACCTCCGGCGCGCCACAGGTTACGTTGTCGCCGTCGACCAGCATCAACACGCGTCCGAGCGTCACTTCGACCCCGGGATCGCCGGGCACGCGGTCGAGCTCCACGACCTGCCCCGTCTCCACCCGCATCTGCTTTCCGCCAACCTGGATCACCGCGTACATACACTGCCCCCGCCGTTTGCGACCTGGAAATGGTAACACGCGCCTGTGGCAGTGTCAACGACCGGACGCTCGCCTGGCTCCGGTGTCCTCGCGGGAGCCGGCACCCGAAGCCACCCGCGGCGAGGGGGAGGAAACCCTGCCCAGGGCGCTCAGGCGTCGCCACAGACGAGCGATCCACCCCCGAGGAGCCGCTTCAAACTCGTCCGCTCTACGAGCCGCAACGTGCTCGCGCGGTTCGTCGTCCGGCAGGTCCAATCCCTCGCCGTGAACCGGGTCCAGCCAAAAGCCCCGCGCGGCCTTGGCGGCCTGCCCGTTCGCCGCGGCCCGCTCCGCCGTCGCGGTGTCGTCGCCCTGCGCCACGACGATGCGATCGAGGTGCATCCCTGGACGCGCGCGGACGATGATCATCTTGCCGTGTTCGCGACCGAGCGCCCGCAGCCATTCGGCGTGCTCCTTGAGCGTCTGCGCCACCTCGGGATGCACGTACCCCACGAGCACCCTCGCCCGAGACGTGGCGACGGCCCGGCGCAACTCGCGCCGGGCGCGTACGGCCGCGCTCTGCGGCGATAGCACTCGGCCGCGGCCTTCGCAGTACGGGCACGCCATCCGCATCAGCTCTTCCAGGTCCTGGTAGACGCGCTTCCGGGTGATCTCGACGAGACCCAGTTGCGTGAGGTCGATCACGTGCACCTTCGTCCGGTCCGCGCGGACGGCCTCGTTCAGCGCCGCCAGCACGCGGCGCTGGTGTTTCTCGACGTCCATATCGATGAAGTCGACGAGGATGATCCCGCCGATGTCGCGGAGCCGGATCTGCCGCGCGATCTCCTCCGCGGCCTCGAGGTTGGTCCGGAGGATCGTGCTCGCCAGGTCCGTCTTGCCGACGTACTTGCCGGTGTTCACGTCAATCACGGTCGCGGCCTCGGTCCGGTCAAAGACGAGGTACCCGCCGCTACGCAGCCACACCTTCCGGTGCAGGGCGCGCTCGATTTCCCGTTCCACGTCGTACGCGTCGAAGATCGGCTCCGGTCCGTGATGAAGCTGCACGCGCTCGCGCAGTTCGGGCGCGAACGAGCCCACGAGCTCCCGAACCCGCTCGAACTCGACCGGAGAGTCCAGGACGAACCGGCCGACGTCTCCGGTGAAAAGATCCCGCACGACGCGCCGGATGAGGCCGTGGTCCTGATAGAGCACCGCGGGCGCACGGCTGGTCGCGGCGCGCTCGGCGACCTTCGACCATAATTGGAGAAGGAACCGAACGTCGTCCGCGAGGTCGCGCTCATCCACGCCTTCGGCTGCCGTCCTGACGATCAAGCCCATCCCCTCCGGACGGAGCCGCTCTGCGATCGCCCGGAGGCGCTTGCGCTCGGATTCCGTCTCGATCCGGCGGCTGACCCCGATCCCGGTCACGGTCGGCATCAACACCAGGTAGTGTCCGGGAAGCGCCACGTAGGTCGTGGCGCGCGCGCCCTTGGTGCCGCGCGGCTCTTTGGTCACCTGCACCAGAATCTCCTGGCCCACACGCAACCGCCCAGCGATCGGGCCCCGTCCGATGTAGTCTTCGAGCTCTTCGCCGCTCTGCGGCTCGATCCGATTTGCCCGCACATCCGTGACGTGGAGAAATGCGTTCCGTTCGAGGCCGATGTCGACGAACGCGGCCTCCATCCCGGGAAGCACGCTCGCCACCCGCCCCTTGTAGACGTTCCCGGCAAGGGGGTCGCCGCGCTCCAGAAGGATGCCGGCGAGCACGCCTTCCTCGAGCACGGCAACGCGTACCTCGAAGGGGTCCACGTTTGCCAGAATCTCCCTGCTCATACGTTCCAAACTCCTTTGCCGCCGCGCGCGCCGGCGTCCTCAGAACAGAATCTTCCGCTGTCGCATGCCGATGTTGAGGAGCAGCGCCGACGCCCAGAGCATCGTCATCAAGGCACTGCCCCCGTAACTGATGAACGGCAGCGGGATCCCCGTGATCGGCATGATGCCGACCGTCATACCGACGTTGACGAATACGTGAAATGCCACCATCGAGACGATCCCCACCGCGGCCAGGGCCCCGAACCGGTCGCGCGCGACCGCCGCTGTTCTGACGCCTCGCCATAGCCAGACGAGGAACAGACCGAGCAGGCAGAGGGCTCCAACGAACCCCAACTCCTCGCCGATCACCGAGAAGATGAAGTCGGTGTGGTGCTCGGGCACAAACTGCAGCACGCTCTGCGTGCCGGCGAACAGTCCCTTCCCCCACGCCATGCCGCTGCCGACGGCGATCTTGGACTGAATGATCCCGTACCCCGAGCCGAGCGGGTCCAGCGACGGGTCGAGGAACACCATGAGCCTGCGACGCTGGTACTCTTTGAGCAGGTGCCACAGCACGGGGAGGAGCAGAGCGGCCCCTGCGGCGAGCGCGGCGAGATCGCGGCGGCGCGCGCCGCCCGCGTACAGCATTCCGGCGAAGATCGCCCCGTAGACGAGCGCCGTGCCGAGGTCGGGCTGGCGGAAGATGAGCACCGTCGGCAGTGCAATATGCCCAAGGAACGGGAGCAGGTCGCCGATCGACCGGTACGGCCCCGGCCGGTCGGCCATGTGCTTCGCGAGCGTGATGACGATCGCGAGTTTCGCGATCTCCGATGGCTGGAACTGCCCCAGCGGCCCGAGCGGGATCCACCGCTGTGCGCCGAGGCTGCTGCGACCCACCACGAGCACCGCGGCGAGCAAGACCAGGTTGACCACGTAGAGCCAGCGCCATCCGGATGCGAGCGACCGGTAGTCGACGGCGACCAGCACGATGCCCACGACGACCCCGAGCGACAGGTGGAGCAGCTGGCTTCGCGTGTACGTGAACGGGTGCGGCATCGAGCGCGTCGTACTGTAGACCATGAGTAGCCCGAACGCGACGAGCGCGGCCGTCGATGCGATCAGGATCGGGTCCATGTTGCGGACGAGACGCCGCGTACGCGCGCCAGGCGTGCCCAGTGCGCCCGGCGTGGTGCCGGCCATCTCCGCCGCGCTCACGGTTTCGGGTCTCCGGGCTGCGCGGCGGGCGTGAGACCGAACGCCTCCTCCAGGACCCGCTGCACGATCGGCCCAGCAAACTCGGCGCCGTAGCCGGCGTTCTCGACCATGGCGATCACCACGAGCTTGGGGGCGTCTGCGGGTGCGTAGCCGACGAACCACGCGTACGGCTTGCCGTGTCCGCTCTCCGCGGTACCGGTCTTGCCCGCGACGGCCAAGCCTGGAATCTGAATCGAGGCAGCGGTGCCGCGGGTGACGACCGCGGCGAGTCCGGCCCGGAGCGTGGACAGGGTCTGCCCACTAAGCGGAACTTGCCCCGTCGGCGCGGGGGCGATCCGACGGACGACCTGGCCTGACGGCGAGCGGATCTCCACGGCGATGTGCGGGGTCACGAGGGTGCCGCCGTTGGCCACCGCGGCAATCAGCCGCGCAGCCTGCAGCGGGGTCACCAGGACGTACCCCTGCCCCACGGCGGTGTTGAGCGTATCCCCGCCATACCACGGCTGATGGACGACGCGGCGCTTCCACGCCGGATCGGGCACCACGCCCGCGATCTCGTCGGGCAGGTCGATGCCCGTTGGGGCGCCCAATCCGTACAGGTGTGCGTACTCGGAGATGTGCTCGGGGCCGACCGTCCGAGCGATCGTCCAGAACACGACGTTCGACGACACGGCGATCGCCTGCAGGAAGTTCAGATGGCCGAACGACTCGCCCGCGTTGTCGTGGAAGATCCGCCCGTTCAGGTCGTAATACCCGGGGTCGTAGAATCCCGTGTCCGCAGTAACGAGACCGAGTTGCAGTGCGGCCGAAGCGGTCACGATCTTGAAGACGGACCCCGTGGGATATCCTGCCTGGGCAGTCCGATCGATCAATGGCTGCCGCGGATCGTGCAACAGCGCGTTCCACGCAGCCGCCCGGATGCCCGTCGAGAACAGGTTGGGATCGAACGCCGGATGGCTCGCAAACGCCTCGATGGCCCCGGTCGCGGGATCCATCGCCACCACGGCGCCCACTCGATCGCCCAGCGCCGTCTCGGCCGCCTGCTGCATCGACAGGTCGATCCCAAGCACCACGGTGTCCCCGGGCACGGCCGGAATCGTCTTGAGCGTCCGCGAGGGCCGGCCCATCGCGTCGACTTCGGCCTGGAGTTCGCCGTTGACCCCTCGCAGATATCGATCGTACGCGCGTTCGATGCCCGCCTTCCCGATCAGGTCGCCCGGTTCGTACCCGTCGGCCCGAAGGCGGCGCAGGTCCGCATCGCTGATCTCCCCGAGATAGCCGAGCACGTGCGCCAAAAGATCACGGTAGAGATAATCGCGAACGGGCTCGACCTCGACGAGGACACCGGGCAGATCCATCCGGCTCTCCTCGACGGCGGCGATAACGGTCTTCGGCACGTCCCGCTGCAGCCGCACGGGTTCGAACGGCTGGTCCCGCGCGTCGGCGATCCGTTGCCACACCTCGGCGGGATCCATGCCGAGCAGGCGGGCGATCTCGGGAACCTCCTGGTCCGGGTGCACGAGCTCGATGGGCATGACCGCGACCGTGAACGCGGGACGGTTGACGACGAGCGGACGCCCCGCGCGATCGATGATGAGACCGCGGGGCGCGGCGAGGGTGGTGACACGTAGTCGATTCTCGTCTGCGAGACGGGAGAAATAGTCGCCCTGAACAATCTGGACCTGCCACAGCCGCACCGACAGCACGGCCAGCAGGACGACCACTACGGCGAATAGGACCACGAGCCTGCGCTCGAAAATCTCGCGGTCCATCTACCTTTCTCCTTCACCGTTCGCAGGGGCACACCACGACTGCGCCCCCAAATGGCTCAGGGCGGCGCCGGGAGCGACCGTCGTGGGCTGGCAGCTGATCGCACCCGCGCTTGCAGTCCGTGGTGCCCCCGGCGGGGTCCACCACGCCACGCAGTATCGCAACGTCGACAACGAACTCGCAGTTGGCTCCCGAGACGGATCACCGCGGCCGTTCAGAGAGCCGCTGCAGCATCCCGTCAAGCCGCCGGAGCCACTGGAAAATGGGGATCGCAATAACGCCATTATAACATGCAGCCAGTGCGGTGACGCGCAGGGCCTCCCCGGGAGAGACGTTCACAAGGCTGACCAAGTGACCGGCGCCGATCCAAACCGCATTTCTGACCATCGTCATGGCGAACGCGGCAATCCCCGGCAGCCAGACGTTCTCGAGATAGATCCGGCCCTCCCCGAGTCCCGCGCTGAATCCGGCGCACAAGTTGCCGAGCATGCCGAGCCCGAGCGGTACCCCGGTCGCCACGTCCTGCAGAAGCCCCGCTGCGGCGCCGACGACCGCGCCCTCCTCGGGACCCCGCAGCAGGCCGGCCGACACGACCAGGATCAGGAGCGGGTCGAGTACCGCTCCCCCCGGCCGGATGACGCTCAGCCACGTCACCTCGAGAGCCAGCGAAACGACGGCAAGAATACCGTAGACGGCCAAGCGGGTCATCGAGCGCCCTGAGCGCCGTCCCCAACGATGATCAGCAGCTCTTCCAGATGCGACAGGTCTGCTGACGGTCTCACCACGGCCTCTTCGAACATGTCGCCGGAGGGGTGACTGACCTCGACCACGCTGCCGACCACGAGGCTGCGCGGGTAGATCGGGCCCAACCCGGATGTCACGACCTCGTCTCCGGGCTGCACGTCGGCGTCACGGGCGAGATACTTCACGCGAAGGAGCGGCTGTCCCTGACCCTCGACGACGCCGGCCTCGCGCGAACGGACCACGAGCACCCCCACCGCACTCCTGGGGTCCGGCAGCAGGAGCACCCTCGACCACGTGAGGCCGGCCTCGATGACGTGGCCGACCAGGCCGTCACTCGTGACGGCGGAATCGTTCCGCCGGATCCCCGCGAGTGTGCCCCGATCGACCAGGACCGTGCTGAACCAATCGCTCGGATCGCGTCCGACGACCCGGACCGCTACAGTCTGATAGGGCTCTTGTTCCTTGAACCCGAGCAGCGTCCGAAGGCGGGCATTCTCCTGCTCGGACGCCCGCAACCGCGCATTTTCCTCACGCAGCCGCCCCACCTCGGCCCTGAGGTGCGCATTTTCCGTGCGGAGCGTGCCGATTTCGTTGAGCACGGACCAGGCGCCCGACACGGCCCCGCCGATTCGCGACAGCACCATGGCGGCTGGGGCGAGAACAAACTCCACAGCATCGCCGGCCCACCCGATCCGGCGGCGATCCGGGCTCCGTACCTGTTCCGTCAATACGGCCAGCGCCACGACGCCCAGCGTCAGAAACACGAGGAGCCGTCGGTGCCGGATCAGCGTGGAGGACAACACGCGTGGGCCTACATCTTCTTGCTGGTGACCAGGACCTTCTTAAGCGTCTCGATCTCTTCGAGCGCCCGCCCCGTTCCGAGCACGACGCTGCTCAGCGGGTCTTCCGTGATCATGACCGGCATGCCGGTCTCCTCGGCGAGCAGCCGTTCGAGCCCGCGGAGCAGGGCGCCGCCGCCCGCCATGATGATCCCGCGGTCCACGATGTCCGCCGCCAGTTCGGGCGGGGTCCGCTCCAGCGTCATCTTGACCGCTTCCACGATGGCCGCGATCGGCTCCGCCATCGCCTCGCGGATCTCCGTGCCGGTCATGCGCACCGTCCGCGGGAGCCCCGAGACCAGGTCGCGCCCGCGAACTTCGACGGACTGATCCTCCTTCTGGGGGTACGCGGAGCCGACCTTGATCTTGATGTCCTCAGCCGTGCGCTCGCCGATCAAGAGATTGTACGCCTTTCGTGAGTACTGGATGATGGCCTCGTCCATCTCGTCGCCGGCCACGCGGATGCTCCTGGCGGTCACGATCCCGCCGAGCGCGATGACCGCGACCTCCGTCGTACCGCCGCCGATGTCCACCACCATGCTCCCGATGGGTTCGGAGACCGGAAGGCCGGCGCCGATCGCGGCCGCCATCGGCTCCTCGATCAGGTACGCCTCCCGCGCCCCCGCCTGCAACGTCGCATCGATCACGGCCCGCTTCTCCACCTCGGTGACGCCGCTTGGGATACCCACGATCACCCGGGGTCGCATCAGACTGCGACCCCGCAGACCGCGCTTGATGAAGTACGACAGCATCGAGGCGGTCGTGTCGAAGTCGGCGATGACCCCGTCCCGAAGTGGGCGCGTGGCGATGATGTCGCCGGGCGTCCTGCCGATCATCTTCTTGGCCTCGTCGCCGACCGCGAGCACCTCACCTCCGTCGACCCGCCTCGCGACCACGGACGGCTCCCGGAGCACGATGCCCTCGCGTCGCACGTACACGAGGGTGTTGGCGGTCCCAAGATCCACCCCCATGTCTCGAGTAAACCGGCTGAACAAGCCGTTGAAGATCATCCCCCTCACGCTCCTCTCGGGCCCTCACGGGGCCCGGCCCCCCTCCGTGGTCCGCGCGGGTCCGCCGGCACCGGGTCGAACGGACCTCCATGCTCCCTGAGACTGACGTACCGGCCGTCTCCGATGATCAAATGGTCCAGCACGGGAATCCCCATCAGTCGGCCTGCCCGGCACAGCCGTGCGGTCAACGCGAGGTCGGCACGGCTCGGCGTCGGGTCGCCCGAAGGGTGATTATGCACCAAAATGACGGCGGCAGCGCCCCCGCGCACCGCCGCTCGAAACAGCTCACGGGGATGGACCGGGGAACTCGCCAGACCGCCCCGCGTGAGCTCAGTCCGATCGAGCACCTCGTGCCGCGTATTGAGCAACAGGACCCAGCAGCGCTCTGTGTCGCAAAACCTCAGCTCGTCCAGCACGAGCGTCGCCGCATCGGCAGGCCGCCGTACAACAGGCCGCGTCCGTGGCGGCAGCGCCCGGAGTCGACGGCCCAGCTCGAACGCTGCGAGAAGATGGAGGGCCTTGACCTCGCCGATGCCGGTCGTCCGGCGCAACTCCGACGGTGTGGCCGCGGCAAGGCGATCCAGGGTGCCATGGTTCCCCAGCAGGCTGGTGGCAACCTCCAGGGCGCCGTGATCACGGAATCCTGTACGGAGGAGAATGGCGAGCAACTCCGCGCTGCTGAGCGCCGCCGCCCCGTGTCGCAGAAGCCGCTCCCGAGGACGGATCTCCTGAGGCAGGTCCGCTATCCGGCGTGGTCGCTCGCTCAGTGCAGCACCCGAAAGCCTAAGATCGCAGACCGCCCGCCGCTCAGTTGCGGCCCCCGAGTCTGCGCGATGGAACAACGATGGGGCGAGTTCGGCGTCCCTGCCCGCCGTCCCCACCCCCTCAACCCCGCCCCGGCGTACTCACAACGCGCGGAACAGGTAGATCGCAACGATTATACCAGCGATGATGGCAAGGTTCAACCGCACCGTGAACCCGAGCGTGACCGTGAACACGCGCAGATCCACCGTCACCGGCGGGTCCACGCCGAACGCAACCGAGTGACCGAGCGGGGCCAGGTATGTAAACTGTCCCACGGCGTCCGCGAAGACACTGCCCAGCATGGCCCCCGCGATGACGATGACAACCAGGACCCACCACGGCTCGCGCGTCTTCTTGGCAACCGGCGCCACCCGCCACCCCCCTATCAGCGCACCGGGTGCTCGCAGGCCGGCGCGGGGACCCTCCCGGAGATGCCGTCACACGCGGGAATTCGCGCACACAAAAAGGGAGCGGCCCGCGACCGCTCCCCGGTCTCGCGTGCTGCACGTCGAGGTCGCCTCGGCGCCTCCCCGATGCCCCGGTCTTACAGGTCAGCTTTTCTCCCCGGCGCCCTTGTCCGACGCCGGCGGCTTCTGGTCCTCGGGCTTCGTCGCTTCCTTGAACTCCCGCATGGCCTTCCCCACCGCTCCGCCCAAGCCGGCGAGCCGGCTCGGGCCGAAGAGGAGGATGATGATGGCCAGGACGATGATCAGCTCCCAAAACTTCGGTCCCATAGCAGCGCACCTCCGCGCTGATTATACACCATTCGAACGAGCGACGACGCCCAGCCTTCGCGTTCCAGACCGTGCGCCTTTTCAGGCTACGCCTTTTCCAACTACGGTCCTCGAGCCCCCGAGGTTCGTCTCGGTTTCAGTACCGTTCCGCCGCCACACGAAGCGCATCCGCCTGGTCCGAAGCCGAAGCCGGCCACGGCTCCCAACAAGTTGCCTCCCTCGCAGCCACTTGTTGGGATGCCGCCTAGAGCATCGGATGCGCCGTGATGATCGCCCGCGCGATCTCGACCAGGCGCTTGTTCTCGCGCTGGCTCTGAATCTGCATGCGCCGGAACGCCTCCGCCTCGCTGATGCGCAGGCGGTTCATGAGAATCCCCTTAGCGCGCTCGATGACCTTGCGCGCTTCGAGGGCCTCCGACAGCGTGACGATCTCCCTGCGAAGTTCCTGAAACTCCCGAAACCTCGTGCGTGCGGTGAGGATCGCCGGCAACAGATCCTCCTCCGCGACCGGTTTGACGAGGTACGCGAACACTCCGGCGGCGGCGGCCCGCTCGATCAGCGTCTGGTCGGAGTACGCGGTCAGGAGAATAATCGGCACCGAGCGAGTGCGAGCGATCTCACGTGCCGCCTCGATCCCGTCCGTCTCCGGCATCTTGATGTCGAGGATCACCAGGTCGGGCGCGGTTTCACGCGCGAGCGCGACCGCCTCACGCCCCGTCGTGGCCTCGCCGACGACCTCCATCCCGAGTGTGGCAAGCTGCGTGCGCAGGGTGATCAGGCGGATCGCCTCGTCGTCGGCGATCAGGATGCGGGACCGCGGCGTCATCGAGGGAAGGTCACCTCCGCGACGGTGCCCCCGTTGACCGTCATGCGCAGACTTCCGCGGAGGTCACGCGACACGAGCGTCCGCACGATCGACAGGCCGAGGCTCTCGACCCGGTGCGGATCCAGTTCCGGCGGCATTCCCACGCCGTCGTCGCGGACCATCACGGTGATCTCGCCGCCGCTCTCGTACAGCGTCACCACCACGGCGCCGCGCGTCCGCCCCACGAAGGCGTGCTCGATCGCGTTCGTCAGGAGCTCCCCAAGCACGAGAGCCAGCGACGTCGCCTGCTTGCTCGGCAGGAGGATCCTGGGACCTTCCACGCGCACGTCCAACTGCGTTCCGGGGGTCCCGAGATCCCGGCAGACGGTGTCCGCGATCGCTTCGGCGAGCTGGCGGGCGTCGGCCTCGCCGATGTGGTCGAGGGAGAGCAGCCGGTGGACGGTTGCGATGCTCTTCACGCGAGCGAGGCTGTCCCGCAGGCGGCTGGCGACCTCGGAAGAACCCGTCTCGCGTCCCTCGAGGTAGAGCAGGTCGGCCAGTGTCTGGAGGTTGTTCTTAATGCGGTGGTGCATCTCTTGGAGCAGCGTCCGGAGCTGCTCGTTCCCGGCCACCAGTTCCTGCTCGCGCCGGCGAATGACCTCGGCACGCTCGTCGAGATAGGCTTGCCCGATCGCCAGCATCTCCAGATCGATCGCTTCGTTGATCCGGTCGGCGACGCGCATGACGTCCCAGGGGAACGCGAGCCACAGCCTCCGCCGCAGCATGTGCTGGATCTCCCCGAGCACGGCGAGGCGAAACAGCGCCAGCGCTTGCTGGATCTCCTCCAGGGAGAACCCGCGCCGAAGCTGGTCGCTCGCCACCGCGCGGGCGGCCCGGAACACGGCGTCACGCGCACGCGCCCGCTCCTGCGGCGTCCACACGCGCGCCACACCGAGCAGCACATGCAAGCCCTCGGCGCCCCACTCGGCCGTCTCGGAGACGTCGCGATACCTCGGGACCCGCCGCCGCAGCGAGGCCTGCCATGCCTCGATGATCGTACCGCGCGCACGAAAGAGGTGGGCGCTCGTCCTTTGGACCGCTACCCGAAACAACATCTCGCGGAGCCGCTGCCACGGCCGGACCGACTCGTCACGGTGCACGGCCGAACGCGGCGTGGATACGACGAGCGCGCGGCGAGGCATGCGTGGCGTCGAGTCTACCGCGTCCTCACGGTCACGAACTCCACAAGCTCGTGGAGGCTCGCGCGCGCAGGCGAGTCGTGCAGCGCTCCCAGCGCCGCCGCGGCCCGTCCGGCGCGAGACCGAGCCACGCTCAACGCGTAGTCCACCGCGCCGCATCGCGCAAGAATCTCGCGGACGCCGGCGGACGGATCCTCCCCGGCGTCCCCGTTCGTGCGCATCAACATCGCCTCCAACTGTTGGCGGTCGGCTTCCGGTGCCTCCAAGAGCGCGTAGATGATCGGCAGCGTCACCTTGCCGGTTTGGATGTCGCTTCCGATCGGCTTGCCCAGGCTCGACGGGCTGGCCGTCAGGTCCAGCGCGTCATCGGTGATCTGAAACGCCATGCCCCACTCCAGTCCGAACGCGGCGAGGGCGCGGGCCTCGTCTTCCGCGGCGCCTGCGGTCATCGCCCCGCACCGGCACGCGGCGCTCATCAATTGGGCCGTCTTGCCTTCGATGATGTCGAAGTAGATCGTCTCGTCGGTGTGCGGCGCGTTGCCGTACTTGATTTGCTTGATCTCGGCTTGGCTCATCCGCACCGTGGCCCACGCCATTGCCGCGGCGAGGTCGGTGCGGCGCAGGCGAGCAAGCAGGTGGAACGCTTTGCTGAAGAGGTAGTCGCCCAACAACACCGCCACCTGATTCCCCCAGACGGCATTGACGGTCGCCTGGCCCCGTCGCAGGTCCGCGGTATCGATCACGTCGTCGTGCACGAGCGAGGCGACGTGGATCAGCTCGACCGCGCCGGCGATCTCGAGGCGCGCGTCGCGATCCGGAGGGCGCGCGGCACCGTTGGTGCTGGCGAGTGCGCTGAGACACACAAGAGCCGGGCGGACCATCTTTCCGTGGCTGCGCAACACGTGGGCCACGAGGTCCCCGACGAATGGGTCGTCGCTCCTGAGTTCCGCCCGAAGGAGACCGTCCAATGCCTCGAGGTCGTCCTGGACGGGCGAATAGATCCTGCTTAGATCCATGGAGTGTCTTGTTCTCGCCACCGGGCGGGTTTCCCTGGAGTCGGCCCGCCGGCCGGGCAGCCGGCCCGGGCAAGCGCGGCCTGCCCCGTCGTGCTCCACCCCGGTCCGGACCCCGGGACAGCCACGTCGCGGACGCCTAGCGCATGGGCCGGCGGGCGACGCCCGACTGGTCCCGCGCCCGCATTGGCCGTTACACGTCCGCGACCGTTCCGTAGAACGAGACGAAGAACAGGAGGCCAAAGAGCAACACCCAGAACACCAAGTACCGCCAGTATACGACCGCGGCGCTCGGTCCCTGTGGCGCGCTCGAGGCTTTGCGTTCCGCCATCACGCCCCCTCCCGCCCGGACGCTATCCCGCTCTGGCCGCCCGGGGACACGGCCCCCGCGGCGGGGGCCGCTGGCCTCCTCGCCGGCGGAATCGCGGGGCCGGGTATCGCCGCGATGCGGTCGCTGAAGACCCGCACGGCCGCCACGAACTCTCGCGCGGCGTGTTTCCCGTAGAACAGCGCGCCGATGCGCTCGGGATTGATCTTCTGGCGCTCGAGTCGGCGGCGCAGTTGCTCTATCCGATCGCTGATCAGATTGTTGCCGAACCGGTTGAAGCAATCGCCGAGCGGGCATCCGCAGACGAACGCGCCGTCTGCACCGTTCCGGAGCGCAAACTCCAACCATGCCGGCCGGGTGAACCCGGAGCACGGGATCTTGATCAGGGTCACATTCGGCAGGTCCAGCATGGTCCCGTCCTCGCGGACGATCTCGCCGGACGCGACCGCCCAGTCGCAGAGAAACCCCACGATCTTGGGACCGCGGGCGGAGGCGGGCGCGGGCTGTGGACGGTCCGCTAGCTCTGGCATGCGCTCAGCACCCTCTCGTGGATGTCTTTTTGCAGAAGCCGAGGAAGCTCCAGCGCCTCAAACGGGCAGGCGCCGATGCAGATGCCGCACTCGACGCATCGCGACTCGAGGACAACGGCCCGCAGCTTGCGTGCCTGGGCCGCCTTGGTCACCCCGGGGTTGGGACTCGGCACCATCACGATCGCGTTGTACGGGCAGTCGTAGTAGCAGAGCTCGCAGCCGGTGCAGTTCGCGTCAATCACCTGTGCGACGCCCGAGTCCTTGAGGCCGAGCTCCTTCCGAGTTTCGGGAAGTTGATATGGGATGTACAGCCCGTACCCGATGAGCACCACCGCCAGTGCGATCAGCACGAGCGGCGGCAAGAATCGCATCGCCCAGTACGGCGTGAGGAACAGCCAGTCGACGGCCAGGGCTGTCGGCGGCTGCGAGGCCGACGCGGGCACCTGGCTGGTGACCGGCACGAGCCCCGTCAGGAGCAGGACCAAGCCGAGCGAGAACAGCGTCCAGACAGCGGGCGGCCAGACCTTGGGGTGGCGGATCCGCGTGTAGTGCCACCAGAGAAAGACGTAGAGCCCGACGGCGGGACCGACATGCAGGAACAGGACCCTGGGGAGCAGCAGGTTCGTGAGGCCCTCGCCACCGAACAGCGCGTGGCGCAGCCACCCGCCGACCACGGGGACTTGCGCAGCCGCGTTCGCGGTCATCGCGACGAGCGCCTCGCTGCGCTGATCCCACACCAGGATGTACCCAGTCACACCGATGAAGCCGGCGAGCGTGAGCAGCATCATGCCGCTGATCCACGGCTCGTCCCGAGAGAACCGGAATCGCTCGGTAAACCAGTTGCGAAACAGATGCAGCAGGATGACGATCATGAACCCGTCGGCGGCGTACCGGTGAATGCCGCGGACGATCTGCCCGTACGGCACGTCCACCGTGAGGAACTGCACCGACGTATACGCCTGGTCGAACGATGGGGCGTAATAGAGGAACAGGAAGATCCCCGATAGGACCAGCACGGTGAGAAACAGGTTGGCGAGCCCGCCGGTGTAGTACAAGGGGTTGAAGTCGTCCGGATACACCCGTGCGATCACGGTGTCCAGCCGAAGCGTGGCCGCGAGCAGCCGGCCCAGCAGCCGCCTATACACCCGTGAACCCTCCCTTGCGCAGGAACAGCAGGATGAACGAGTAGGCCAGCAGGATCACGCCCACCAGGCTCCCTCCGACGAGATGGTGACCGGTGAGCTCTCCCCAGACAATCCCGCCGGCGCAGGCCAGGCTCACCAGCGCCAGGACCACGATCCACGCGGCGTACGTTGACGCCCGGTCCGCCATCTCGATCACCTCCTCCTGCCCGGTCCGACCGACGGGTGCCCCACCGGCCAAGGCCCGCTCCGACGCCCCGCCTCGCGGCGCCTCGCGAGCACCCACTCGTAGAGGCCGACCCGGCGGCGCACCTGCCCGGCCGCGCGATCCACTTCGTACAGCAGGAACCCGAGCCACAGCATCAGCAGGACCAAGGCGGCGCCGAGCGCTCCCACCGTCCCGGTCGCGTCGAACGTGGGCGCCGCCCGCCACGTGCGCCACGCCGCGAAGAACTGGCTCAGCCCGAGCGTCGCCGCGGCAAGAAGCACGTAGAACAGCACCTTGCGCCGCATGAGCTACGACGCTCCGGCCGGGCGAGGCGCCGGCCTCGCACCCGGTCCCTGCGCGGCCCGCATCGCCGCATCCCGCGCCTGACGACGCCGCCAAGACAACTCCCAGAGAAGCGCCAGGAACAACACGACCACGGTGATGCCCCAGATGAACGGCGGGTCGCGGGAGATCACGGCGACGTTCAGCATGATGAGCGCGCTGAACCCGATCCAATACACGAGCGCGAGCAGGCCCACCACGAAGAAAAACGGACGCTGGGTCGGCAGCGTCTCCTTCGTCCGGTCGAGGAACGGCACGAGCATGCCGTACCCGATCAGGAGCGCCGGCGCGACGCCCGCCCACAGCGGGGGCATGTACTTCACGACCTGATAGAGGGCCAGAAAGTACCAGTCCGACAGGACCGGGAGCGGCGTCCGGTTGTTGTTGGCCCACTGGCCCATGTCCGGAAGGTTGATGAAGCTCACGAGCGCGAGGAAGCTCAGCACGAGCACGATCACGAACGCCGAGACGTTGAGGTGACGGCGGCGCGTCCGGTAGAAGAACGTCTCTGCGACGATCGCCAGCACGATCGAGATCCCGAAGTGAATCGCGTAGAACCGGGTGAGAGTGCCCGCGCCGAGCGCCGGTCCGCCGAGGAAGATGTACGCGATCGCGTGCCCGAGCCCGAGGTTCCCGATGATCGGAATTTCGTCGTAGTAAGTCGGCACGGTCAGGATCACCTTGGCCGCCCAGAACGCACGCTGGTTCCACTCCAGCGTGTACCCGGTGACGCCGGAGATCATCGCCAGCACGAGCGACGCGAAGAGGATCATCCACGTGAGCTCGCCGGGCTTCTTGTATTCACCGGCAAAGTACATGCGATAGATACGCAGCGTGATGCACGTGATCAGCATGTCGCCGCCGTACTTGTGAAGCCCGCGCACCAGCCAGCCGAAGGGAATGTCGTACGTGATGTGCTCGATCGAGCGGTACGCGCCGGTCGTCGTGGGAACGTACCACAGCATGAGCACGATCCCGGACACGATCACGACCATCCACGAGAGCCAGACCAGGCCCCCCAGAATGTACAGAGGGTTGTCCTGGCGCGCCGTCTGGGTCTCGTCGAAGAGGTCCAGGCGCTGCTTCCGGTCCTGGAACCACTCCTTCAGGTTTGCGAGTACCGCCTCCACCGCCTACCTCCAGCCTCCAGCCGTCCCCGTCACGCTCCGTTCATGCGCCGGCCAGCGCCGCGCCGTCCCATGCCTCATAGCTTCCCTACCATGGTATGCGTATCGCGCTCACGCGTCCCGTGGGTCCGCCGGCCCGCACTTCGCGATCGCCCCGACCTCCGCGCCGGTGACGATGATGTCGTCCCCGTGGATCTCGAACCGGAAGTACCGCGCCCCGCGCGGCGCCGGGCCCGAGATGACGTTCCCGGGGTCACCGGGGTATTCGGGATCGTAGATGCTGAAGTGGCACGGGCACGCCATCAACGAGTGCTGTTCCCAATTCGGCGGCTGGAAGCCGCCGTACCCGGCCGACACCTCGTGGTAGTCGGGCACGTAGTTGAAGATGCAGCCGAGATGCGGGCAAATCCTGGAGAACAGCACGATGTCGGTCTCGCCGTCGAAGCCGACGAACCCCTCGCTGTTCACGAACCTCACTTTCTTGGGAAGGCGGATCGCCACGCCGGGGACGTTGCTGGCCTCCTGGCCGTCGGGCGTGTACTGGACGAATTTCTGGACGTACGTAAAGTAGAACGAGTCCCACGGCTTGACGAGCTGGGAGACCTTCCCGATCATTTGGGCGCCGCCCTGCGGGAGATCGGGCGCGATCGTGAAGATGCCCCACGGCTTGTCGTTCGGCTTGAGGTAGCGAAAGAGCGGCGACAGGATGGCGATGACGCCTCCCAGCACCGGGATCCCCGTCAGCACCTTGAGCACGGTCCGCCTGTCGAACTTCATCCGCGTTCCTCCTCGTGCATCACGCCCCCCGCTCCGCCGATGCTACTTGATCGGCGGATGCTTATAGAAGAACGTATAGACATAGTCCACGAGATCGTCAAGCTGATCCGCCGTCAACTTCCCCTGATAACTCGGCATGAGCCCGCTGCCATCGAGGATGGCGTTGGTCAGGTCGGCGCCGTTCCGCTGGACCATGTAGTTGATGTCGGTGAAGATGCCGGGGCCCTCGCCTCGCGACCACGACCAGACGTGTGCCGCCATTTCGGCGCCCCGTGGCCCGCGGCCGTCGCCGTTCACGCCGTGGCACTGCGCGCACTGCGCTTCGTATAGACGCTTGCCCTCGCTCAACCCCTGT
>Ga0187784_10000598_pt1 | contig 26829 bp, 20 predicted proteins | sample 1015_SJ02_MP15_2_FD_132964 | JGI IMG/M metagenome (GOLD analysis project Ga0187784, IMG submission 132964) | Tropical peat soil microbial communities from peatlands in Department of Meta, Colombia - 1015_SJ02_MP15_20_MG | ecosystem: Environmental > Terrestrial > Soil > Wetlands > Peat | place... | reverse complement strand
CGCGCCGGCGAGATTCCAGGCCTTGAAACGCACGCCAGCGACGAACTCGCCGGCGCGGCCGGTCGAGGCGAGGGGCACGCGGGCGCCGTTGCAGGTGACGACGTGACGGGCCTCGATCAAGTCCTCGACCTTGACCTGCAGCCGCTCGACCGAGGAATCGACGAGCCGTGCGGTGCCGCCGGGCGCCGCGTCTTCCCCGAGCACGTGCCACGGCTCGATCGCCTGCCGCAATTCGAGCCGCACGCCGGCACGGTGCACGACGCCGACGAGCGGGAAGCGGAATTGCCGCTGCGCCTCGAACCAGGCCGGATCGAACCGGTAACCGGCGCGCGCGAGATCGTCCAACACCTCGTTGAAATCTTCCCAGACGAAATGCTCGAGCATGTAGCGATCATGCAGCGCCGTGCCCCAGCGCACGGGCTTGCCGTCGAGCGGCGCGCGCCAGAACCAGGCAACGAGCGCGCGCAACAACAATTGCTGGGCAAGACTCATGCGCGCATCGGGCGGCATTTCGAACGAGCGGAATTCAACCAAACCGAGCCGGCCGGTCGGGCCATCCGGCGAGAACAGCTTGTCGATGCAGAGCTCGGTGCGATGGGTGTTGCCGGTGACGTCGACCAGGAGGTTGCGGAACAGACGGTCGACGAGCCAGGGCGCGACCGTCGCCGCGCCGCCCGGCGCCGGCACCCGGCTCAACGCGATCTCAAGCTCATAGAGCATGTCCTGGCGAGCTTCATCGACGCGCGGCGCCTGGCTCGTCGGCCCGATGAACAGGCCGGAGAAGAAATAAGAGAGCGACGGCCGCCGCTGCCAATACAGCACCAGGCTCTTGAGCAGATCCGGCCGGCGCAGGAATGGGCTGTCGGCGGCCTCGCGGCCGCCGAGCACGACGTGATTGCCGCCGGCGGTGCCACTGTGTCGGCCGTCGAGCATGAACTTGTCGGTGCCGAGCCGGGAGAAATGCGCTTCCTCGTAAAGGCCTTGAGTAATCGCGACCGCTTCCTGCCAGGATGATGCCGGATGGATGTTGACCTCGATGACGCCGGGATCGGGCGTCACCTTGATGACGTTAAGGCGAGGATCGCGCGGCGGCTCGTAGCCTTCGATGTGCACCGGCAGCTCGAGTTCGGTCGCGGCCGCCTCCACGGCTGCGAGGAGATCGAGATAGTCGGCGAGCGTTTCGACCGGCGGCATGAACACGCACAGCCTTCCGTCGCGCACTTCGACGGTGAGCGCGGTGCGCACCGCGACGCCGGCATCATCCTGTGGCGACGCGGCGCCGGGCGCGCGCTGCGTCACCAATATCTCGGGCGCGAGCGGCGGCGAGGCCGCTTCGCCGGTCGCAGTCTGAAAAACCTTGGCGCGAATCGGTCGGGCGCTGCGCGGATCGGGCAATGGCCGGCGTGCGGCGAACGGATCGGCGGGGATCGCATGCGGATAGTCGGCCGGCGCGAGATAAGGAAGCGACTGCAGCGGCAGCCGGAAGCCGAGCGGCGAATCCCCTGGCACGAGGAACAAGCGGCCGCGGCGCGTCCGCCAGACCTCGCTCAGCCAGCCCGGCTGCGCTTGCGCGGTCCAGCGCTGCAGCGGCAGTACAAAGCCCGCCGGCCGGCTGAGCTCCCGGTCGAACAAGCTCAAAATGCGCTCGCGCTCATCGGGATCATCGATCTGCGGATCGCTCGGATCGATGTTCGCCGGGATCAGACCTTGCTTGAGCATCCGGTCGGCCGGGTCCTCGTAGGCGGGCTGCACGTAATCCGCCATGATTCCAACGCGCGCGGCAATGCCTTCGGCGAGGCGCTGTGAATCGTCGGCGGTCGGCTCATGGTCGACGGCCTCGCGCGCGATCAGGCTTTCGTCGCGCCAGATCGGCAAGCCGTCGCCGCGCCAGTAGAGCGAGAACGCCCAGCGCGGCAACGGCTCGCCGGGATACCACTTGCCCTGCCCGTAATGCATCAGGCCGCCGGGCGCGAAACGGCTGCGCAGGCGCCGGATCAGCTCGTCGGCGCGCACGCGCTTCATCGGCCCGAGCGCGGCGGTGTTCCATTCCGCGGATTGATAATCGTCGACCGACACGAAGGTCGGTTCGCCGCCCATGGTGAGCCGCACGTCGTGAGCATTGAGATCAGCGTCGACCTTGTCGCCGAGTGCATCGAGTGCGCTCCACGCCTCCTCGGAGAACGGCGCCGTCACGCGCGGCTTCTCGGCGATGCGCTTGACGCTCATATTAAAGGAGAAACGAACCTCCGACGGCTCGACGAGCCCGGTGATCGGGGCGGCGGAGCGGAAGTGCGGCGTGGCCGCGACCGGCAGGTGGCCCTCGCCACACAGGAGTCCTGAGGTGGCATCAAGCCCAACCCAGCCGGCGCCCGGCAGATAGACCTCGGTCCAGGCGTGCAGGTCGGTGAAATCATGCTCGGCGCCGGCGGCGCCTTCGAGCGGCTTCACGTCGGGCCGCAACTGAATGAGGTAGCCGGAGACGAAGCGGGCCGGAAGGCCGAGCTGGCGCAGGGTCTGCACCAACAGCCAAGCGGTGTCGCGGCAGGAGCCGGCACCGGCGGCGAGTGTTTCCTCCGGCGTGAGCACGCCCGATTCCATGCGGATGAGGTAGCGGATCATGCGCTGCAGGCGCTGATTGAGATCGACGAGAAAGTCGACGGTGTTGCGCTTCACGCGCGGGATCGATCGCACGAACTCTCGAAGGCGCTCGCCGGCGGGCTCCGGTTCGACGAACGCGGCGAGGTCTTCGCGCAGTTCGGCGGGAAAGGTGAACGGCCAGGTCTCCGCGTAAGGCTCGACAAAAAAATCGAACGGATTGATCACCTCGAGATCGGCGAGGAGATCGACGCTGATGGAAAATTCCTGTGTCCGCTCCGGAAAGACGAAACGCGCGATAAAATTGCCGAACGGATCCTGCTGCCAGTTCACGAAATGCTGCGCCGGCGTCACCTCGAGCGCGTAGCTGGCGATGCGGGTGCGGCAGTGCGGCGCCGGCCGCAGCCGCACCAGCTGCGGCCCGAGGCTCACCGGCCGATCATATTCATAGCGCGTGACGTGGCGGAGCCCGACAAGGATCGACATGCAGATACGCAGTACGGGCCGATTTGCCCACCCAATGACCAATTTCCATGCAATTTCCGGGCCGCCGTCAAGCAGGGTTACCTGAACTGGACAGGCCGAGAGCCGCCGCGATCGTCTGGCCCTGCCGTTTGTCGCCGAGACGCAGGAGCGGCACCAGCACGAACGCAAACGCGGTAAACGCCGCCGACAACAGGATGAGCAGGGTCAGGCTTCCATGAAAGACATGATCGAACAGGAATGCGCCAAACGTGCCGGACAACGAGGTCGATAGATTGATGATCGACATCATCACGGCAAAGGCGAAACCCTCCGACCGCGGCGGGGTGTAATCGGCGGCCAGCGTGACCGTGGCCACGGTCGCGACCATGGCGGCAAAGCCGCCGCAGAAGTTGAGGATCGCGGCCGAGATCTCGCCGGCGAGAAAGACGAACGCCGCCGTGCTCACGGTGCCGAGGGCAATGCTCAGATTGAGGAGCCGTTTCGACGACATATTTTCGAACAGCCCGCGGTAGAGCAGCGCGCCGAGGATCCAGCCGGCGGCGCCGATCGATCCGAGAATGCCGATATAGCCCTGGGTGAATTTGAGGTCGTCGGTCATGTAAAAGTAGAGCGGCGTGCTGAGGCCGGGATTGAAGTAATAGAGAAACAGGAACAGCCCGACGACCCAGAGCTCGCGCCTGCGGAACGCCGTCATCAGACTGGTGAAGGTGGCCCGCAGCGCCGGAAGGTCGATCGGCGTTTTCTTGTCGGGGATCAGAAACAGCGTTCCGAAGAGGACCGCGAGCGGCGCGATCCCCACTATCGCCGCGGCGACATGGAGCGCCGTGGTTGGCGCCAAACGCTGCGCCAACTCGCCGCCGCCGATCGAGGCAAACACCGTGGCGGCGTTGAACCACAGCCATTGCTGATTGACGAATTTACCGCTCTCGCCGAGCCGTTGCCCGTTCTCCACCAGCACCGCGCCGCACACGGTGCTCGATATCGCCATGGCGTACGCGGTGAGTTCAAGCGCCCATAAAAGATCGCCCGGCGCGGTCAATTGGGTCACCCAGAAGAATGCGCCCGCGGCGACGGTGTTGGCGGCGAGGAGATAGGGCTTGCGGCGGTAGCCGAACAGCGGCACGAAATCGGAAAACGCGCCGTAGATCGGCTTAATGATCCAGGGAAAGTTGAAGATGGTGAAATAGGCGCTGACCTGAAGCGCAGTCCACCCGTAAACCTCTTTCAAATAGAAGCTGAGCGGCTGGGCGATCAGCCCGACGACTTGTCCGAACCCCTCGACGACATAGACCAGCGCGAAGAACACCAAGAGCCGGTTGATCGCCCGCCGGTCCTCGGCCTGAACGTCGGACTGCGGTGACGGTGAAGGCCGGTCCATGGATCCGTGGGGCTGACCGCGCCGCCGTCTGGCGGCGGCGGCAATGGCTGGTTCGTTCCGATCCTAACGCTCGGCGAACTGCGTGTCGCACGCTGTTTGAATCTGCGGGCGGATTGCTCAGTTCGCGGGAATGAACGGAGGGGGTCTAACTGCGCTGACCCGGTTAGTGCCGATCAACGCTTGGATCGGCCCAGCCGTTGCCATGCGGCCGCACGGCTTCATTCGGAACCGTGGATACCGGTTGTCGTATCGACCGGCAGATGCTGCGCCACGCGCCCGCGGTGTCGGTTCGCTGCTTCTTCGCCAGATCGTGAAGGCTGGCACAGTGGTGGATGTTCAATTCCATCGCCAGCTTGCTGAGCATCAGCGCCTGCACATTGGCGGGCAAGTCCTCAAATCTGACCACGGGGCGCCGGCCTTCCTATCAGTGACAGCCAACAATTAACGCGAGAAATCATGCACAAAAAACATGCATCTCGCAGCTTAACAAAGAATTAAGTTTGGAACCGCGAGCCGCCGCCTCGCTCAGATGGCGGGCATGGCGGCGAGCGGATTGAACTCCATCGCCACGTGGCCGGGCTGGGCGGCGACGCGGCCGAGCCAGGCGCGAATCGCCGGGAAGGTCGCCAGATCGTAGTCGCACTGATGCGCCACATGCGTATAGGCGTAGAGCGCGATGTCGGCGATGGTGTAGTGCCCGGCCGCGAAGAAATCGTGCAGCGCGAGATGCTTTTCCATCACGCCGAGCGCGCGATAGCCTTCCTCCATCCAGTCCTCGAACGCATGGCGCTGCAGTTCGCGTCCGCCTTTGACCAGGGTGAGCCAGAAATAAGCGGCGCCCAGATTCGGCTCAAGGCTGTGCTGCTCGAAGAACATCCATTGCAGCGCTTCGGCGCGCTCGATGCGGTCCTCGGGCGCCAGCGGCGTGCCGCCGGCAATGTACCAGAGAATGGCGTTGGATTCGGCAAGAAACCGGCTGGGCGCGACTTCCAAGAGCGGCACCTGACCGTTCGGGTTCTTGGTCAGGAATTCCGGCGTGTGGCTCTCGCCCTTGAGAATATCGATCTCGACCAGCCGATAGGGAATGCGCAGCTGCGCCAGCGCCAATCGCGCCTTGTAGCTGTTGCCCGAACGCTGCATCGAGTAGAGCGTGAACATTGTCACTTCCAACGCTTTCGGGCGGCGAAGCCGCTCGTGCCCGGTGCCCTAAGGCTTGAACACGGCGATGTCGTGACCGCGCGGCGTGCTGCGCGTCATTGTAATAGGCGGTTCGGAGAAAGCTATTGTTGAGGCCAAATCTTTTGTGGTGCACCGCAGTAAGAGAATGAACATTGCGAGCATGGCCGGTGCGCCGAAGGGAATGAGCGTCGCCAGTGCGACGCTGCGGGCAATGAGCGGCATGAGCCAGAGTCCGGCGAGCGCGGTCTTCTCCCACGGACCGAAGCCGCGCTTTAATCCGTTGGCGGCGAGGAAGGCGATGGCCGGCGCCAGCACCATCATGTCGTAGTCGAAGGTGTAGGGCGTGGCGAGAATGGCGGCGAGGCAAAGCGCCGCCGCCTTGAGCGGATAGGGTGCGGCGCTGCGCCACAGCCAAACCAGCGCGCCGGCCAGGCCGATGATCAGCGCGCCCTGGAGCGCGTAGGCGAGCGCAACCGAGCCGCCCCACATCCGCGCCCAGGCGAACACGCTCTGAATCTTGTACCAGCCGGTGTCGCCCTGCTCGAGCGCGACTAGGCGCGTGAAGCGGGTCGAGTCGAGGAAGGCCTGCCACACTTGTGAACCGAAAGCGAAGGTGGTCGCAGCTGCGAGCAGGCCGACCGTCCCGGCCGCCGCGGCGAAGGTGCGCCAGCGGCCGCTTGCGGCGAGCGCGATCGGGATCATCAGTCCGAATTGCGGCTTGTAGGCGAGGAGGCCGAACAAGATGCCGGCGAGGAGGGGCGAGCGGTCGAGCTTGACCAGCGCCGCCCCGAGCAAAGCGGCGGTGAGGAAGCCGTTCTGGCCGTGACCGATATTGATCAGCACCGCGGGGAAGGCGAGGGCGGGGAGGAGCCAGTCCGGGCTCGCGTTCCGCGCGACGCGCAGCGGCACCCGAAGGATCGCCCGGATCGTCAGCAGATAGAGGCCGAGCGTCACGCCCTGCCAGAGGGCGAGCGCGAGCCCGTACGGCACCAATGCCAGGATTGCGGCAACGAACAGAAAGGGTGGCGGGTAGTGCCAGCCGTAGAACGGCGTCGCCTTGCCGAAGATTTCCTGCTCGCGCGCGTGCTGTCGCACGAGGTCGAACGGCGCTTCGGGGTCGCCGTCGAGCACATAGGTTCCGGCGGCGTAGACGTTGGAGAAGTCGGTCCCGAGCGGCCGGCCTTGGGCGTCGATGAGCCCGTTCGCGGTGACGAGGAGGTAGAGGAACCCGGTGATCGAAGCGATGAGGACTAACGCCGCGACCAGGCGGATGCGCTCGCGCGTAAGCCAGGCGCCGCTCCGCAGCATATCGCGCACCTGGGCCATGATCGTTTTCCCGTTCGGAACCGCGGCCGCATTAGGCCAGCGCAGCCTTAACGGAGCCTTGAGGCCGCCGGTCCGCGACGGCGAGGAGCGCGGCGGCGAAGGAACTGAACTCCGGCACGAAATATTGAGCGTCCGGCCGGGGGCTTTTGCCCTTGCCTGCGCGCGGCCGGCGCTTTAGGAAGCACGCGCTTCGGGCACCCGGGAGATTGCCATGGCCTTCCTCGCGGAGCGGGTTTCGCGCATCAAGCCGTCGGCCACGATTGCCGTGACCGACAAGGCGCGCGCGCTCAAAGCCGCCGGCCGCGACGTCATCGGGCTGGGCGCCGGCGAACCCGACTTCGATACGCCGGAGAACATCAAGGAAGCCGCGATCAAGGCGATCCGCGACGGCAAGGCCTCGAAATATACCGCTGTCGACGGCATTCCCGAGCTCAAGGCGGCGATTGCGCGCAAGTTCAAGCGCGAGAATGCGCTCGACTACAAGCCTTCGCAGATCATCGTCGGTACCGGCGGCAAGCAGGTGCTCTACAACGCGCTGATGGCTACCATCAATCCGGGCGACGAGGTGATCATCCCAGCGCCGTATTGGGTGAGCTATCCGGAAATGGTGCTGCTCGCCGGCGGCGAGCCGGTCGAAGTCGCGACCACGATGGAGTCGGGCTTCAAAATGAATCCCAAGGCGCTGGAGCAGGCGATCACCCCGAAGACCAAGTGGATCATCTTCAACTCGCCGTCGAATCCGACCGGCGCCGCCTATACGCGCGCCGAGCTCAAGATGGTGACCGACGTGCTGGTGCGTCATCCGCATGTTCACGTCATGTCGGACGACATGTACGAGCACCTCGTCTATGACGACTTCAAGTTCTTTTCGCCGGCGCAGCTTGAGCCGCGGCTCTACGAGCGCACGTTGACCGTCAACGGCATGTCCAAGGCCTACTGCATGACCGGCTGGCGCGTCGGCTATGCGGGGGGCCTGGAGCCGCTGATCAAGACCATGGCGATGATCCAGTCGCAGTCGACCTCGAACCCGACCGCGGTCTCGCAATGGGCCGCGGTGGAGGCGCTCGACGGCCCGCAGGACTTCATCCCCAAGCACAACAGGATCTTCAAGGAACGCCGCGACCTCTGCGTCTCAATGCTGAACCAGGCGAACGGCATCCGCTGCCCGAAGCCTGAGGGCGCGTTCTATGTGTATCCTTCGTGCAAGGGCACGATCGGCAAGGTGGCGCCGACCGGAAAGAAGCTCGCAACCGACGAGGATTTCGTCACCGAGCTCCTGGAGGCGGAAGGCGTCGCGGTGGTCCAGGGCACCCCGTTTGGGCTCGGTCCGGCGTTTCGCATCTCTTACGCAACCGCGACCACCGCACTCGAGGAAGCCTGCGCCCGCATCCAGCGCTTTTGCGGCAATTTGAAATAGCTCGCTTGGCGGCTCGAAGCGTGCGCGGTCGGCGTCGGCCGGGCGCGGATCGCGGCGAGACGCGGGGCTCATTCTCGTTTACAATCAACCGGAAAGGCCTACCAGGGCAGGCCGCCTAAGGGGGAGAATGCACATGGTCCGTACCGCCTTTGCTGCAGCAGCAGCGATCGCCGCTGGGGCACTCGCGACGCTGTTGGCGATGCCCGCCGATGCGCAGTCGAGTCGCGTGCAAGTCGGGACGCTCGAGTGTTCGGTGTCGTCCGGCGTCGGCCTGATCGTCGCCTCGCAACGCAATGTCAGCTGCTATTTCAAGGTCAATGGCGCGACGGTCGAATCCTATACCGGGACACTGACGCGGGTCGGGCTCGACGTTGGTTTCACCACTGGCGGTGCGATGATCTGGGGGGTATTTGCCGACACCAATCGTGTCGCCGGGATGCTCAACGGAACCTATGCCGGCGCCTCCGCAGAAATGTCGATTGCCGCCGGCCTCGGCGCCAATGTCCTGGTCGGCGGGTCGAACCGTACGGTGGCGCTGCAGCCGCTGTCAGTTCAGGGCCAGACCGGGCTCGACATCGCCGCCGGCGTCGGGACGCTGGAGCTGCACGCCTCCAAGTAAGTCGTGGCCGCCTGCTCCGCCGCACCGACCGACACGCGCGCCTGCGCGCAATGTCGCGCCTCTTGACCAGCCCCGCCGCCGCCTGAAACGATGGCGAAGCGCGGCCCGCGAGCGACGGGCCCGCGTCGGGAGGCAGCGATGGCAGCAAACGCAAATGGCAGCACGCGAACGACCGGCCCGCGCTGCGTCTCGCTGGTCGGTCCATTCCAGAGCGGCAAGACCACGCTCCTCGAGGCGATCCTCACTCGCGCCGGAGTGATCCAGCGCCAGGGCACCATCGAAGCCGGCAACACCGTCGGCGACGCCAGCAAGGAAGCCCGCCACCATCGCATGAGCGTCGAGCTCTCCGTCGCCACCGCCAATTTCATGGGTGACAGCTACACGTTCCTCGACTGCCCCGGCTCGGTCGAGTTCGTCCACGACATGCGCGCGGTGCTGCCGGCGGTCGACGTGGCGGTGGTCGTGTGCGAGATGGATGAGAAGAAGATCCCGCAGCTGCAGCTCATTCTGCGCGAGCTCGAGGACCAGAAGATCCCGCGCATCCTGTTCCTCAACAAGATCGACAAGGCCAATGCCGGCGTCCACGACGCGCTCAAGCTGCTGCAGGGCGCATCGCGCACCAAGCTCGTTCTCCGCCAGATCCCGACCTTCTCCGGCGACCTGATCACCGGCTTCGTCGATCTCGCGCTCGAGCGCGCCTTTGTCTACAAGGAGCATGCCGCCTCCGCCGTCGTGCCGCTCGAAGGCGACGCCGTCGACCGCGAGAAGACCGCACGGTTCTCGATGCTGGAGACCCTGGCCGACCACGATGACGAATTGATGGAGCAGCTCCTCGAGGACATCCAGCCGCCGCGCGACAAGGTATTCGACGACCTCACCCGCGAATTGCGCGAAGGCTTGGTGTGTCCGGTGCTGATGGGCACCGCCGCGCGCACCAATGGAGTGCTGCGGCTGTTGAAGGCGCTGCGCCACGAATCGCCGGGCATCGCCGAAACGGGCAAGCGCCTCGGCGTGAAACCCGGCGCCGAGGCCGTCGCTTATGTGCTCAAGACGCTGAACACGACCCATGGCGGCAAGATGTCGATCGCACGGATGCTCGCGGGCCAGGCCGGCGACGGCACGACGCTGCTCTCCGGCGACGACGAAGCCGGCCGCATCGCCGGCGTCTTCAAGCTCGTTGGCCAGTCGACCGAAAAGCGCGGGCCGGCGGCGATCGGCGAGACCGTCGCCTTCGCCAAGCTCGACAAGGCCAGGACCGGCGACACGCTCACTGCGGGTAAGCAGCCGCATCCGCCGGTCGCCAAGATCGAGCCCTACCCGCCGGTGCTCGCCATCGCAATCTCCGCCAAGGAGCGCAAGGACGACGTGAAGCTCGGCCAGGCGCTCAACAAGCTCGCCGAGGAGGATCCTTCGATCACCATCGTGCACAATCCGGAGACGCACGAGGTGGTGCTGTGGGGTCAGGGCGAGATGCATCTGCGCGTCGCCACTGAGCGGCTCGGCGATCGCTACGGCGTCGCCATCGAGCGCCGCCAGCCGTCGGTTGGCTACCGCGAGACCATCCGCAAGGGCGTCGTGCAGCGCGGCCGGCACAAGAAGCAGTCGGGCGGTCACGGCCAATACGGCGATGTCGTGCTCGAGATCAAGCCGCTGCCGCGCGGCTCAGGTTTTGCCTTTGAGGAGCGGATCACCGGCGGCGTGGTGCCGCGAAACTATATTCCATCGGTCGAGGAAGGCGTGATCGACGCGCTCAAGCATGGGCCGCTTGGCTTTCCGGTGGTCGATCTTACGGTGGCGCTGATCGACGGCTCCTATCACACGGTGGATTCCTCCGACATGGCGTTTCGCACCGCCGGCCGCATCGGCATCGCCGAAGGGCTGCCGCAATGCCAGCCGGTGCTGCTCGAGCCGATCCATCTGGTCGAGATCGTTTGCCCGAACGAGGCGACCGCAAAGATCAATGCGCTGATGTCCGGCCGGCGCGGCCAGATCCTCGGCTTCGATACCCGCGACGGCTGGGACGGCTGGGACGTGGTGCGCGCCAAGATGCCGGAAGCGGAGATCGGCGACCTCATCGTCGAGATCCGGTCCGCGACCGCCGGCGCCGGCACCTTCACCTTCAAGTTCGACCATATGGCCGAACTGACCGGGCGCACCGCCGACCAGATCGTCGCCGCGCGCCGCGCCGCGGAGTGAACGCCATGTCGGCCTATTGGGTCGCTCGCGCCAAGGTCAATGATCCCGCCGAGTACAAGAAATACGCGGATCAGGTGCCCGGTATCCTCGCCAAATACGGCGGCAAGGTTCTGGCCCGCGGCGGGCGGTGCCAGATCATGGAAGGCCCGGAGAAATTTCAGCGTTACGCCCTGATCGAGTTCCCCACTTTCGATCAGGGCGTCGCCTGCTTCACCTCGGACGAATACAAGAAAGCCGCAGCCTTCCGCCGCGCCGGCGCCGGCGAGGTGGAAACCGTGATCGTCGAGGGGATCGAGCCGGCGAGATAGTGGCGCTACGCCGCGGCGCGCGGCTCGCCGCCGGGCGGCGGCACCGGGGTGCCGTCGGCCGCATACTCGTTGAGCTTGTTGCGCAAGGTGCGGATCGAGATGCCGAGCACATTGGCGGCGTGGGTGCGGTTGCCGAGACAGTGCTTGAGCGTTTCCAGGATCAGGTCGCGCTCGACCTCGGCCACGGTGCGGCCGACGAGCGCGCGCGAGACCTGCTCGGCGGCAAGCGCAGCGTGGGCGACCGACGGCGAGCTTCGCGGCTGATCGAGGCGCGCGCCGTCGGGGGCGAGAATCGCCTCGGGGCCGATCTCGGCGCCGGTCGCCATCAGCACCGCGCGGTGCATCGTGTTCTCGAGCTCACGCACGTTTCCAGGCCAGTAGTTGACGGTGAGCGTGCGCCGCGCCTCCTGCGACAGCGGCCGCGCCGGCATGCCGTTGGCGAGGGTGTATTTCTTGATGAAGTAATGCGCCAGCTCGATCACGTCGGCCGGCCGCTCGCGCAGCGCCGGAATCTTCAGGTTGACGACGTTGAGCCGGAACAGCAGGTCCTCGCGGAACCGGTTTTCGCGCACCGCTTCGGCGAGATTGCGGTTCGAGGTGGCGAGGATGCGGATGTCGATCGGCACCGGACGGGTGCCGCCGACCCGGTCGATGACGCGCTCTTGGATGGCACGCAGGAGCTTCGCCTGCAGGCGCACGTCCATCTCCGAGATCTCGTCGAGGAGGAGCGTGCCGCCATTCGCCTCCTCGAACTTGCCGACGCGCCGCGCCACCGCGCCGGTGAAGGCGCCCTTCTCGTGGCCGAACAGCTCGGATTCGAGCAGCGTCTCGGGAATAGCGGCGCAATTGACGCAGATGAACGGCTTTTTGGCGCGGCTCGAGCGCGCGTGCACGTAGCGCGCCAGCACTTCCTTGCCGGTGCCCGACTCGCCGGTGATCAGCACCGAAGCCTCGCTCGGCGCCACCTGCTGCGCCAGCTTGACCACGCGCGCCATCGCGTCGTCGCGATAGATCAGTTCGCGGGTGTCGTCGGCAACGGCGGCGAGAACGGCGGCGATCAGCTCCGCCTCGGGCGGCAGCGGGATGTATTCCTTGGCGCCGGCCTGGATCGCCGCGACCGCGGCGCGGGCATCGGTCGCGGTGCCGCAGGCGACGATCGGGGCGTGGATGTGCTCGGCTTCGAGCCCAGTGACGAGATCGCGGATCGCGACCGCGACATCGACCATAAGCAGGTCGGCGCCGCGCCCGGAGCGCAGCACCGCCAGCGCCTGGGCGATATCGGCAGCGTGGGTGACGGTTGCGCCCTTGTCCATGGCGAGCTTGGTCGCGGTGGTGAGCTGGCCATTGAGCGTGCCGACGATCAGGAGCCGCATGGTTTAGTTCCTTCTTTCGCTTGCGCGGATCGCGAATGGCGAGTGGCGAACAGTGACGTGCCGTCGTTTTTCCTGTTCGCCATCTGCAATTTCGCCATTCGCCCTCTTACGCCCGCTCTGCCTTGATGATTTCCGTCATCGTCACGCCGAGCTTTTCCTCGACCAGGACGACTTCGCCGCGGGCGACCAGGCGGTTATTGACGTAGATGTCGATTGCCTCGCCGACCTTGCGGTCGAGTTCGAGCACGGTGCCCGGGCCGAGCTTGAGGAGGTCGCCGATATCCATGCGCGCGCGTCCGAGCACGGCGGAGACCTGAACCGGGACGTCGAACACCGCCTCGAGGTCGCCGGCTATGCGCGACGCCGGCCCTTCCGGCTCCGCCGGCGGCACCGCGTCCATCGGTGCTGCGCCGTTTTCGAGATTGGGGAGCGGCACCTTGCCATTGCCGTCATCGCTCATCGTGACACCTCCTGAGCGTTGCTCTCGCCGACGACGCCGCGGCGGGCGCTGACATAGCGCGCCACCGCCTCGCCGATCGCCGCGTCGGCCGCGGCGCTGTCGCGATTGATGCCGCCGTCGGCCCATTCGATCCGGCAGTCGCCGGGCGCGACTTCGGCTTCCGCAAGCACGACCAGCCGGCCCTCGTAGCCGCGCCCGCGGGCGATCGCCTCGAGCTTTTCGCGGATCGCGGCGTAGAGCTCGTCGTTGACCCGCACCGCGATGTGCGGCGCAGCGATGAGCTCGCGAAAACAGCTGCTTGCCAGCGCCGAGATTTCTGCGAACGGCTCGCCGGCGACCAAAGCCGGCGCCAGCTTTCTGGCGACTGCGACGGCGACCTCGACCGCTTCGCATTCGAGCCGCGCCTCGATCGCCTTGAGGGCGGTGCTCGCTTCGGCGAGGCTTGCGGCAATAGCCTCGAGCGCCGAGGCCATGCGCCGCTCGGCCTCGATTCCGGCGTCGGTCCTGGCGTCCTCGTAGCCGCGGCGGTGCGCCGCGGTTTCGGCGTCCGCGAGCCGCAGCGCGTGCTCGGCGAGCGTGACGGTCTGCCGGTCCTGACTGCCGCCGACCGCCGTGAAATCGATGTCGAACAGGAATTTGGTCGCTGCGCCCATCCGGTCCGATCCTTCAGTAAACCAGCTCTTCTTCGCCGCGCGACTTGGAGATCACGATCTCGCCCTTGGCGGCGAGGTCCTTGGCGAGGTTGACCAGGAGCACCTGGGCCTCGTCGACATCGCGCAGCCGCACCGGGCCCATCGCCTGCATGTCATCGATCAACATCTTGGCGGCGCGGGTCGACATGTTGGACAGGAAGAATTGCCGCACCGGCTCGGCGGCGCCCTTGAGCGCGACCCCGAGCTTGTCCTTCTCGATGTGGCGCATCAGCGTCTGCGCCGAGGCGGTGTCGAGCTTGGTGAGATCATCGAAGGTGAACATCAAGGTCTTGATGCGCTCGGCGGCTTCCCGGTTCTCCTCCTCGAGCGCGGTCAGGAAGCGCGTTTCGGTCTGCCGGTCGAAATTGTTGAAGATCTCGGCCATCACCTCGTGGGCGTCGCGCCGGCGTGTCTGCGACAGGTTCGACATGAACTCGGTGCGCAGCGTCAGTTCGACGCGCTCAAGCACCTCCTTCTGCACCGCCTCCATGCGCAGCATGCGGTTGACCACGTCGAGGGCGAGCTCCTCGGGGAGGATCGCCAGCACGCGGGCGGCGTGCTCCGGCCCGATCTTCGACAGCACCACGGCGACCGTCTGCGGATATTCGTTCTTGAGGTAGTTGGCGAGCACCTCCTCCTGCACGTTGGAGAGCTTCTCCCACATGTTGCGGCCGGCCGGCCCGCGGATTTCCTCCATGATGTTGCCGACCCGCTCCGGCGGCAGATATTGCTGCAGCAGGCGCTCGGTCGCGTCGTAATTGCCCATCAGCGCGCCGGAAGCCGACATCCGCGAGACGAATTCGAGCAGCAGATTCTCGACCAGCTCGGCCTCGATCGTGCCGATGGTCGACATGACGACCGAGATTTCCCGCAACTCGTCGTCGTCCAGCATGCCCCAGACCTTGGCGCCGTGCTGCTCGCCGAGCGCCAGCATCAGCACCGCGGCGCGCTCCGGTCCGGTGAGCTGCCGGTTCGGCGCGGTGCCGCTGCGGCTGACACTGGCGAGACTCGCCAAGGCGCTGGTGACCTGCGCGGCGGCTCCGTTCTTATCGGCGTAGGCGGACGGCATCGGTCACTCGATCAGGCGGCGCTCTCGTTGAGCCATTGACGGATGATGGAGACGGTCTCGTGCGGGTTCTTGTCGGCGAGGTCGCCGACCTTCTGCACCGATTGGGCATGCACTTGGCCCTGCACCTGGGCGATGTCGATCATCTTGGCGGTCTGGCTCGGCTCCGCCTTCACCGGCTCCGGCTCGGCGGCGGGTGCGGGCGCGGGCACGGCGAGCGCATCGCCGGCCGCGCCGGCCGGCAACAGCGCCGTCGCGGCGCGCTCGTCAGGCGCCAGCACGCGGCGAACGAGCGGCCGCACCACCAGGAGCAGCACGACCAGGCCGAGGAGGCCCATCACCGCCATCTCGATCGCGCGCATGATGTCGTCTTTGGTGAATTGCAGCGCCGGAAGCCAGCCGCTCGACTCGCTGATCGGCGCGACCGCGGGAGTCTCGGCAAAGCGCAGATTGACGACCTGGACCTGGTCGCCGCGTTTCTGGTCGAAGCCGATCGCCGTGCGCACCAGCGCCGCGATCTGCTCGATCTCTTCCTTGCTGCGCGGCTGGTAGCTGGCCTCGCCCTTGTCGTTTTTGCCATAGGTGCCGTCGACCAGGACCGCGACCGAGATGCGATTGACCCGGCCGCCTTCGATGATCTCGGTCTTGCTGGTCTTCGAGATCTCGTAGTTGATGATCTCCTCCGATTTCCGGCTCTGGTCGCGCGGCGAAGCATTGGCGTCGGGCGGAGGCGCCTGGCGCTGATTGCCGCCGGGGATTTCGTTGCCGACGGTGACTTGATTCTCTCGGCCATCGTTCGAGGCCAAGGTTTCCTCCCGCGTCTGGCTCGAGCGCACGACGCGGCCTTCCGGATCGTATTTGTCCGAGGTCTGGGTGACGCGATTGAAGTCGAAATCCGCGGTGAGCTCGACGCGGGCGCGGCCCGGTCCGACGACGGAGGTGACGATGGCCTCGATCTGCTCGCGCAGCCGCTTCTCGAACGCCGCCTGTCGTTCGTCGGCGCTGACCTCGCCGGCGCCGTTCTGATCATCGCCGGCACCGTCGGCGAGGAGATGGCCGGCTTCGTCGACGATCGAAACCCGCTGCGGCTTTAGTCCGCTGACGGCGGAGGCGACGAGGTGGCGGATGGCGCGCACCTGCTGCGGCTCGAGCGCGCCGCGGACCTTGAGCACGATCGAAGCCGATGGCTCGGCCTTGTCGCGCGAGAACAACGGCCGCTCCGGCATCACCAGATGCACGCGCGCGGCCTGTACCCGGTCGAGCCCGCGAATGCTGCGCGACAGCTCGCCCTCGAGCGCTCGCAGATTATTGATGTTCTGCACGAAGCTGGTGGTGCCCAGCGCGTCGGATTTGTCGAAGATCTCGTAGCCGATGCCGCCGCCTTTGGGCAGGCCGCCCTCGGCTAGCCCCATGCGTAGCCGCGCGACGCGGTCCTTGGGGACCATGACCATGCTGCCGTCATTGCGCAGCTCGTAGGTGACGCCCTGGCGCTCCAGCTCCTTCACGATGGCGGTCGAGTCCTCGAAAGTGAGGTCGGTGAACAGCGGGGTCATCTGCGGCGCGGTCACGCGCAGCATCAGGAAGGCAAAAAAGCCGATCAGCGTGATGGTGATGGCGCCCATCGCGGCAATGCGCGCGGCGCCAAGCGTCCTCACGAAGTCCAAGAGACCCTTCACCGGGCTTATTCCCCCGCTCGGCGCGGCCCGCGCGCCTCCGCTGGGCAATATTTGCCCGGTCTATAGTTAGCACTCGGTTAATGCCTCCCGACGTGCCCGCCGAGACAACGAGGCTGCGGCCGGTTGGGTTTCGCGGCGGCGCGCCTGCGCGGCCGACGGGCTGCATGGCCTTGGTCGCGGTCCCAGGCCGCGCGCCGATGCCGCAACGAGATGCGGCCGCGGGCGGCGGCCATTGGCACTTCGGTAAGACCGATTAAGCGCGGGTTACTGGCGGTATTGCTGAATGCGCGTCGTACGCAGGCCGGCGAGGCCGTGTTGGTCGATCGAATATTGCCAGGAGAGAAATTCCTCGACCGTCAGCGTGTAGCGGCTGCAGGCCTCTTCAAGCGAAAGCAGGCCGCCGCGGACCGCGGCGACGACTTCCGCCTTGCGGCGAATCACCCAGCGCTTGGTTCCCGGCGCCGGCAAATCGGCGATGGTCAGTGGGGAACCGTCCGGCCCGATAACATACTTGACCCTCGGGCGATGGGGCTCGGTCATAGGAACTCTCACGAACTCGACACACGACGAGGCTTAGACCTTACGCAGGGCCGCTTAAAATTTGCCTAAGCCTAACGGTCGATTGGAGTCGTTTGCCGGGCGGCGCCGCCCCCCGCGCTCGCCTCGACCGAGCCGGTGCGTCGGCGGCGAGGCGGGCTCGCGAGGAGCAAATCAGCGGCTGATCGACTGGATCTGATTGATCGGGATGCTCTGGCCGCCGACCGTCAGCTGCGGCGGGTTCTGGCTCAGATTGACGCCGCTGACGACGCCCTGGATCTGCGTCGAGACGGTGACCGGCTGGCCGTTGGCACCGGTCGCGCTGATCGTCATCGTATAGTTGCCGTCCGGCCAGACCACGCTGCTGTTGCCCTTGCCGTTCCAGGTATAGGTCTGCGTGCCGGCGTTGAGCGTGGTGGTGCCGGTGAAGGCCGTCTGGCCGCTGGAGTTGGTGATCGTGATATTGGCGGTCGCCGGCGCCGCCGAATTGATGTTCCAGGTGGCCGGGCTGCCGGTGGCGTTGGACAGCGTCGCGGTGTTGCCGGTGGCGGTGACCGTGCTGCCGATGAACTGCAGCGCCGACGTTGCCTCGGTGGTCTGCTGCAGCGTGATCAGGGTTTGCAGGTTGCTGTTGGTGTTGACCTGCTGCTCGACCGAAGCGAATTCGACCAGCTCCTGCGTGAACTGATTGGTGTCGAGCGGATCGAGCGGATCCTGATTCTGCAGCTGGGTGGTCAATAGCTGCAGGAAGGTGTTGAAATTGCCGGCGAGCGACTGCATCGAGGTGCCGGCGGCCGTCGCGGTCGAGCTGCTGCTCGGCGTGGTCGACGATGTCGTGCTGGATGTGGCGCCGCCGAGCTGGGAGAGCGCGGATGACGCCGAGTTGCCGATCTGCGAAAGCGTGTCAGAGAGCGTGCTCATGATCGATCCTCATACGCGAATGTCGAGCCCGCCGCCGAGGCCGGAGCGCGCATAGATTTGCGTGGCGTCGACCGGAGCGAGGCTGGTATCGGGAATGACAAGCTGTGCGACGTTCGGCTGCGAGCCGCCGCCATTGTTATTCTGTCCAGCGAAGGACTGATCGCGAAGCGTGAATTGCAGGCCGTTGTCGGCGGTCTTCAATCCTGCCTGTTCGAGGGCCTGCTCGAGCTGCGGCTGCTGGCTTTGCAGCAGCGCCAGCGTGTCGGCGCGGTCGGCGGCCACATGCGTGGTCACCTGGCCGTCGCGATCGACGTCAAGGCGCACGTCGATGCGGCCGAGTTCGGGCGGATCGAGCCGGATGTCGAACTGGTTGGAGCCGGCCTGCGCCCGCGCCGCAATGGCAACGGCAAGGCCGGCGATCGGTACGCTGGCCGTGGAGGCTGTGACCGAAACGGCGCCCGGCGCCGATGGCGCGGTCGGGGTCGCGACCGCGAAGCCGAAATTCGGCAAGCCGTCAGCCGTGGTGTGGCCAACACCGGTTCCGCCCTGGCCGCTCGATGTGCCCGCTCCGGACGAGACAAGCGCCGAAAACCCGACTGACGGCGCATTGGTGTGTCCGATGCTGTTGGCGGCGATGTCCTCGCTCGGCGCCGGGGCGGTCGTGTCGTCGGTGATTTGCGCCGGCCCGGGCGGCGGCGAGCCGGCGTTGGCCGCATCCGCGGCCGAAGCCGGAGCAGGATTGGCGGCGCCGCCGTCGGTGCCGGCCGTCAATGACTGCGGCGCCGGTGCGCCGCTCGCCACGTCTTGCCGCCCCTGGGGCTCACCCTGGCCGGCATCGATCGGCAGACCGGCCCGGCCGCGGCCTTTTGCCGTTTCGCCGATCGCGGTCGGCGCGGCGGCGACGTTAGCCTGTGGCGCGGCCGGCGCCGGGGTGGTGGCGACATTAAGGACAATGGCGGCGGCGACCGGCTGCGGCGGACTGACCGGCGACGGGGCGACGCTCGTATCCGTCGGGCTGCTGTTACTGGCCCCCTTGTTGTCGTGGCCGTTGTCCGAGGTTGTCGGGCTTGTCGACGGCGACGCCTGACTGTCCGATGGCAGCGCAACAAGGACCGGCGCGGTATCGGCGGCCGGCGGGTCTTGAATGCCACTGGCGCCGCCCACCGGCGCAGAACTCGGTGGCGAGATCGTGTGGCTTGGACCGCTCCCGGTGTCCCCCGCCACTCCCGTGGTGACCGAAGGGGTGCTATTTCCTTGCGGGATCGGGTTCGGGGTGTCGACAGCGTCCGGCGCGACGCTCGGGTCCAGATTTTTGTTCGGCGTCTGGCCGGTGCCTTTCGCGCCGTTCGTTGGCACTTTCCCGCCGCCATTCGGGCTCGGTATGGCGCCGGTTGCGCCCGCGTTCGATGGCCCAGCGATCAGGCCGACGACGGTGACGATCAGCGCCGCGGCCGCGCCGCCATTGGTGTTGCCACCCGCGCTCGGACTGCCGGTCGAATTCGGCGCCGGCATCGTCGTTCCGCTTGATGTATTCGAGCCTGGATTCGACCACGGCGTAGCGTCGTGATTGCTGCCTCCCACATCGGCGGCACTCGGCTCAAAGGTTCCGGTACTGACTGGCGGCGCGTTGGCCGGCGCTGGCTGCGCGGGCGGCGGAGGAGCTGCCGGCGCGTTCGTCGTTGCCGGCATCGGCGCGATCGGCGCCGTGGCCTCGAGCAGCGCCGCAAATGGCTGAGAGGCGGTTATCTGGCCCACCGTCGACGCCTGCAAGCGCTGGGTCGATGCGAACGACGGCGCGGCGCTCACCTCTGACGCTATACTCGGCACTGCGAAATCCCTGCCGTCGACATGCGGCGAAGGGCTTGCCTGCAACCCGCGGGCCAGCAAGGCGCAAGCGGCAACTTTCGTGAATTCAAGGCGTTGAGCTTCGTCGCCGGCAACGGAGCGCGGCAGCTCTTGCGTTCGCCCGGCAAGTTTTGCCGCGCCCGCTCAGCGGGCCTTGACCCCGGCGAGGACGGAGCAGTGGCCGTGGCGCCGCGGAAGGCTCGTGCCTATAGTAAGGGCTGCGCGAGGAGCGGGGACCCGGCGGAGACAGCCGGCGTCCGGCCGAGCGCCGGGAAGGAGTGCGGCCGCGCTGCCATGCCGAACGGCTTCGACATAGATGGACCGCCGTCCGCGACCCGCGTCGTTGTCGCCATGTCTGGCGGCGTCGATTCCTCGGTCACCGCGGCGCTCCTTGCCGAGGCCGGCTACGATGTCATCGGCATCACGCTTCAGCTCTATGACCACGGCGCGGCGACCCACCGCAAGGGTGCCTGCTGCGCCGGTCGCGATATTCACGACGCACGCGCGGTCGCTGAACGCATCGGCATTCCGCACTATGTGCTCGACTATGAAAGCCGCTTCAAGGAAGCGGTGATCGAGCGGTTCGCGGCAAGCTATCTCGCCGGCGAGACCCCGGTGCCGTGCGTCGAATGCAACCAGTCGATCAAGTTCCGCGATCTCCTCGAGACCGCGCGCGAGCTCGACGCCAAGGTGCTGGCGACCGGTCATTACGTCGCCTCGCGCGCGCTCCCGGACGGTTCCCGCGCGCTCTATCGCGCCCGCGAGGCCGAGCGCGACCAGAGCTATTTCCTGTTTGCCACGACGCGCCCCCAGCTCGATTTCCTGCGGTTTCCGCTCGGCGAGCGGACCAAGGCCGAGACGCGTGAGCTCGCGCGCCGTTTTGGCCTGACCGTCGCTGAAAAGCACGACAGCCAGGACATCTGCTTCGTCCCGAGCGGGCATTATGGCGACGTGATCGAGCGGCTGCGGCCGGGCGCCGCTGCGCCGGGCGAGATCGTCGACCTTGGCGGGCGCGTCCTCGGCCGGCATGACGGCATCATTCTTTTCACCGTCGGCCAGCGCCGCGGCCTCGGCGTTGCCGCCGGTACGCCGCTTTACGTGGTCCGGCTCGACGCCCCTTCGCGCCGCGTCGTGGTCGGCCCGCGCGAGGCGCTGCGCACGAGCCGCATCCGCCTCCGCGATATCAACTGGCTGGGCGACGGCACGATCGAAGAAGCTCTCGAACGGCGCCCCGAGGTCTGCGTCAAGGTTCGCTCGACCCGGCCGCCGCGGCCGGCGTGGCTGCGCTCCGGCAGCAACGGCGGCATCGAGGTCGAGTTGATCGCAAGCGAAGACGGCGTGTCGCCCGGCCAGGCTTGTGTATTCTACGATGCCGCCGAAGGCCAGGCCCGCGTGCTCGGCGGCGGCATCATCGCCGGCACCATCGCCGCCGCTGCCGGAAAAGGCGCGACCGCCGAACTTGCCGTCGCGCACTGAGGACGCCGGACGTGCGCGAGCAACGAGCAAGAGTGATACAGCCGGAACTCGACAAAGTCGGGATCACCCGAGCCTATGCGCGGTGGGCGCCGATCTACGATCTGGTGTTCGGCGCGGTGTTCGAACGCGGCCGCAAGGCCTCGATCGCGGCGGCCGAGCGTTGCGGCGGCCGCATTCTCGAGGTCGGCGTCGGCACCGGATTGTCGCTGCCCGAATATGCCTGGAGCAACCGGGTCATCGGCATCGATCTTTCCGCGCCGATGCTGCGCAAGGCGAAGGCGCGCGTCGCCGAGCACCGCCTCACCAATATCGACGGCCTCGCCGTGATGGACGCGCAGCATCTTGGCTTCCAGGACGGCGTGTTCGACGCCGTGGTCGCGCAATACGTCATCACCACGGTGCCGAATCCGGAGGCGACGCTCGACGAATTCGCGCGCGTGCTCAAGCCCGGCGGCGAGATCGTGCTGGTAAATTATGTCGGCGCCGATACCGGCTTGCGGCTTGCGGTCGAACGCCGCTTCGCGCCGCTGGCGCGCCGGCTCGGCTGGCGACCGGAATTCCGCTGGGAGCGGCTCGCGCAATGGGCGGCGCGGCATGGCGGCGTTCGCGTCGTCGAGCGGCGCGCGGTGCCGCCGCTCGGGCAATTTTCACTCATTCGCGTCGCCCGTCTCGGCCGCCGCGGCCGCGGCCAGTTGGCAGCTGCGGGCATCTCGCCCTGATGTTCCCGATCGCTTTTGGGCGGTGCGGCGAGGCGGCTTAAAGGCGGCCCGCCCGGATTGGCCCCTTGGAAAAATCGCCGAACTGCCCTAAATCTCGCCCGTTCGAAGCGCGACTTTGGCGTTTGTGGCGGAGTAGCTCAGCTGGTTAGAGCAGCGGAATCATAATTCGGCTCGGCCCGTTCCTACACGTTTTGTTCTATCCCACCTGATATTGATTTTTCAGCAGAAATCGGCTCGGGCGTCGGCTTTGGTCCCTGCCCTTACCGGTCTGTCCCAAGGAATTGGGTAGCAAAATGGGAGCAACGCGTTCGACCAATGTTCTCGTGATGGTGGAGTGGCCGAAGCACCCGGCAGCGATTCGGTGTCCAACACATATGAACAAAGTGTACGCCGCTTCCTTCGAGGCATTCGCACTCGATATGACGCGCATGGATTGCTCCTCGACCAATCGTCTTTCGCGCTGCGAGGACCCGGCGCAGGAATTACGCATCGATCTTTAGCGCTGCCCTTTTGCTAGCGCAGCGGCGGCCGATACGGCTGCGGTGTCCCTTTGGTGCGCTGCTGCAAATCGTGGTCGCTCGCCATCAGTCGCTCTGGGGTCAGGTTCGCCATTTCGCATTGCAATGTCCAGGATAGGTCGACTTAGCCCCCGGCAACGGACGTAACACCGCGACAGCGAGCGGTCGCGACGTGGCAATCGCGTCGTCTTGGCGCCGCCGCCAGAGCAGGCGCCTTTACCGGGCGCAGCCGCTTCATGTCTGCGCGCCCATGTCCAGTGCCGAGGGCGCGCTCGATCGGGTAGGCTTATTGTCCAAATAAGCTGGCCGCGGGCCACACATGGGATGCGCCCGGCCTTGGGAGGAAAGCATGCATAATATTCTGGCAGCAACGTTGGTCGCCGTTACGACCCTCACGACGAGCGCGCAGGCTCAATTCATCCTCAGCGGCAACGACGAGAAAGTCAGTTTCAACGATGAGGGAAAATTAGTCATTAACCCACCCGGTAAGGATACGGTATCGATAATCGACATTAGCATGCGCACCAGCCCGCAGATCGTTGCAAACCTTCAGCTCACCAACAGCATCTTCGGTCCACCGACCAATCTGGCCATCACGCCCAACCAAACTCTCGCCCTCGTCGCCAATTCACTCAACGCCGTCCAGGAAGACGGCAAATGGAAATTCGTGCCGGATGACGAAGTCTACGTCATCGATTTGACGGCAAAGCCGATTGCGCTCATCGACACGCTACATGTCGGCAAGCAGCCTTCCGGCATGGCGATCAACAAAGCCGGAACGCTGGCGCTGGTTACCAACCGTGCCGACAACACGGTCAGCATTCTGACCATAGCTGGCAAAGAGGTAAAGGTCGCCGGCACGGTGGCCCTGGCGGCGGCCGGCACGCCGAACCAACAACCCTCAGCAGTGGCAATCGCACCGGATGGTAAGCACGCGCTCGTCGCCAAGCCGACGGCGAATAAGGTGGCGCTCCTCGACATCGACGGCGCAAACGTCACTTATACCGGCTACGACATGACCACAGGCATATTCCCCTACAATGTCGTGATTACGCCCGATGGCCAGCTCGGTCTCGTCAACAACAACGGCGCCGGCGGCTCGTCGGACGGTCAGGTCGACTCCGTAGCAGTCATCGACATGACACTCAGCCCGCCGCGTGTCGTCGATCAGGTCGCTGTCGGGGACGGTCCAGAGGGCATGGCGATGAGCCCAACCGGCGAATACGCGGTTTCGGTCTTGCTGAACGGTGTCGGCAACACGCCAAAGTCAGCCTTCTTTCACCACGACCATTCCATGGTGGCGCTGTTGAAGATCGAGGGCAAAAAGGTGCGCAAAATCTCAGAAACCGAGGTCGGTGGTCTGACAGAGGGCGCGGCATTCAGCCCGGACGGAGGATATCTCTACGCCGGCAATTTCAATGATGAAGACATCAGCATCCTGCGGCTTGAAAAGGACAAGCTGATGCCGGTCGGGACGCTCAAGCTGCCGGGCCATCCAGCCTCGTTGAGCGGCGCCGAGCCGTGACCTAGTCGGGCCGCGCGCCGCGCTGCAATTGGCGAGAGATGAAGGTCGTTGCGCCCGCCGGTGCAGCCGCTTCAACTGCCGGCGAACAACCCCGCTGCCATCCGCGTCAACGCCACGGACCTGGAACACTGACTCCGCGATGTCGAGACCAATCGTCTTGATCGTTTGCATGTCTGCTAGGCCTGCCGTCGAAAGCGCGCGATGAGGTCCTGCCAATGCTCGATCAATCGGCGGCGCTGGTGAGGGGGCTCTGAGCGGCAACTGATCGCTTGTGGAACTGAACTGCCGGTCTCGAATGTCTGCTTCATGCAGCACCCATTGCCACGCTCCCGCTGGGGGCGTTTCGCGGCGCAGCGCCCGCAGGAAATCGGCCCGCGTGATGGGCGTGGACCAGCGTGGCTATGGCTTAGCAGGTCAGGCGTGGATTCCCATGGGCGCGAAAAGACGGCTGCTTTGCCCTCCGAAGGCAGAGGTCAGGGGTTCGAATCCCTTCGGGCGCGCCATTTGCGTACAAAACCGCGAACTCGGGGCTCGCCGGTTTGGCGACCTGCGATGACCGCGGCTAACGTCGCCTTATCGCCGATGATTCTGACCTCATCGTCGTCGACTTCAATCTGCGAGATGACGGATTGCAGGTAGGCCTTTCGGGCCTGGGTATCGCCGGTATCGAGCTTTTGTCGCATGAGCTGGGAGAACGCGGCGAGCCGATCCGGGGTGATCATTTCACGCGTGTTGGCTTGGATCGCGATCCGATCTAGGGAAGCCTGTGCGAGATCGCGCTGCGTCTTGAGGGCGTCGACCCGTTCTTTCAGCTGAGCATCAAGATCGACAATACCATCCTCGATCGCGCGATAGAGCCGGTCGAGCTTCTCGTTGGTGGCAGCGAGCTCGGCCGCTAGCGCAGTACGTCGATCCTCAACCGCGCAGTTCTTTGAACGTTGACGTTCCAACAGCGATTCTAGGATCGTGGTAAGGCGTTCCGGCGTGAACAAACGCTCCTTGACGTTTTCGATGACGAGGCCGTCGAGCTTGGCCATCGGGACATGCCGGCCCTGGCAGACGGATTTTCCCTTCTGGTGACTGCCGGCACAGCTGTAATACGAGTAGGAACGGTTACGCCGACGAGTGCCCGTTCGGGTCATGCCGGCGCCGCAGGCGGCACAAGTGGCCAACCCGGTCAGGAGCGTTGGACCATTCACGATCCGCGGCGGCGTTACCTTCGGATTGTTGCGGGCGAGCTTGGCGCGTACCTTTTCCGTGAGTCCTAGAGGGATGAACGGCGGGATTTCGATCTCGACGATGGTGGCGGGATCATGCAAACCACCGCTACGGGAGGTTACGGCGTCCATAAGGCCATTTGCCGGTCGCGTAGTAGCTGCTCTTGAGAATGCGGTGGAGCGGACCGACACCGAACGTTGCTCCCCGGCGGGTCCGGTAACCGTGCTCGTTGAGCCACTTGGTGGTTTCCTTCACCCCGAGCGGACCCGATCGCCCATCCCCTTCGGCATAGAGCCGAAAAATCAGCCGAACGAGCTCTGCTTCGACGGGATCAACTTCAAGCCGCTTCTTGACCTTCGAACCTCGGCGCTCTGCCGCAACGATACGATAGCCGAGAGGCGGGGTAGTGCCGTTCCAAAAGCCCTGCTTGGCGGACTCGCGCATTGCGCGGATGACATTCTTGCCATTCTCGCGCGAGGTGTATTCATCAAATATGCCGATGATCTGCCGCATCAGCTCCTGCGAGGGATCATCGCCGGTCGGCTGGGTGACGGACACCACCTCGACGCCGTGCTTTCGCAGCTTGCGGATGGTGAGCTCCATGTCCGCGCAACGCCATTCAATAGCACATGTAATAACGAGATTTTCATTTCATCAATATGACCAAACGTCATCTGTGCAAACTCTGATATACTTTTCGATAGCTTCAGCGCGAATGCGCAGGAGCCGGCCCACACGCACGCGCTGAACCTCGCCACGCGCAAGCATGCGCCGAACGGTCTTCGTAGAGACCCGTAGGACCGTCGCCGTCTCAACAACCGTCAATAAAGGAGTGACGCAGGAAGGTACGGCGCGAGCTGTGCTGGCTCCAGCGGACTGGGATGGACCGCGCGGTACGGCTGGTGCGGGGCGGCTTGGCTCAATGAGGTCAAATCCCCGAGAGGCCCAGGACGGAATTGTGGCCTCCGATGCCAAATTGGCATCGTTGTTACGGCACGACTCCGCCGGCAAATTTTTCGGTTGAATTTTGGCACGAGCTCCCATGCCTGGCGTTACTAGTCGGCGAGGCAGCGCTCGCCGATGCCATAACCAGCGAACGAAATCGGGAGGATTCGGCACCGGGGAACGCCGGCCCTGCTCGCGCCGAGATCGTGGACGTTCAGGCAGTGTCCGGTGTTACCCTGCCGGCTCAAGCGGTCGATGCAACACAAGCATTAAATCGTTCGGCTGGGGTTGCAAATCCCAAAGTCTTGCGTGGTCGTTCGTTGAGCTGCCGAGCCACTTTGTTGAGCTGCGCTT
>Ga0187784_10000597_pt1 | contig 26839 bp, 28 predicted proteins | sample 1015_SJ02_MP15_2_FD_132964 | JGI IMG/M metagenome (GOLD analysis project Ga0187784, IMG submission 132964) | Tropical peat soil microbial communities from peatlands in Department of Meta, Colombia - 1015_SJ02_MP15_20_MG | ecosystem: Environmental > Terrestrial > Soil > Wetlands > Peat | place... | reverse complement strand
GCCGGCGCCAGCCTCGCGCCAAAGCCGGAGCCCGCGGCCACGCCGCGCCCGCGCGCCGAGGAGGCGGCGCTCGCCGTCGAGGATCTGACCCACGCCTTCGGGGCGCGCGAAGTCTTGCGGCAGGTGTCTTTCGCCATTCGTCCCGGCGGATTCACCGTGCTGCTCGGCCTCAACGGCGCCGGTAAGACCACGCTCTTCTCGCTCGTCACCCGCCTCTATGACCACCGCACCGGCGCCGTTCGCGTCTTCGGCGCCGAGATCAAGCAGCACCCCTCCGAGGCGCTTGCCCGCATCGGCGTCGTCTTCCAGCAGCCGACCCTCGATCTCGACCTCACGCTTGCCCAGAACCTGCGCTATCACGCGGCGCTGCACGGGCTGCCGCGCCGGCTCGCCGCCGAGCGGATTGCCCGCGAGGTCGAGCGCGTCGGCTTGAGCGACCGGCTCGGCGACAAGGTGCGGCAGTTGAGCGGCGGCCAGCGACGGCGCGTCGAGATCGCGCGCGCGCTGCTGCATCAGCCGCGCCTGCTGCTGCTCGACGAGCCGACCGTCGGCCTCGACATTGCCAGCCGCCAGTTTCTGCTCGACCATGTGCGGCGGCTGTGCCGCGAGGAGGGGCTCGCGGTGCTCTGGGCGACGCATCTCATCGACGAGGTCGATCCCGAGGGGCAGGTCATCGTGCTTCACCAGGGACGCATCCTGGCGCAGGGCGCGGTGGGCGAGGTCGTCCGGGCCGCCGGCGCGAGCTCCATGCGCGCCGCCTTCGACGCCCTGACGCGAAGCGCGGCCCCATGAGCCCGGCGCATTACGGGCGCTGCCTCCTCGGTGTCATCGAACGCGAGGGCCTGCGCTTCATCAACCAGCGCGGCCGCTTCGTCGCGGCGCTGGTGCGGCCGCTGGTCTGGCTGCTGATCTTCGCCACCGGCTTTCATTTCGTGCTCGGCGTCTCGATCATCCCGCCCTACCGCACCTATGTGCCCTATGAGGTCTATATCGCGCCGGGGCTCATCGGCATGATCCAGCTCTTCCAGGGCATGCAAAGCTCGCTCTCCATGGTCTATGACCGCGAGATGGGCAGCATGCGGACGCTGCTGGTGAGCCCGCTGCCGCGCTGGTACCTGCTGGTCGCGAAGCTGCTGGCCGGCGTCATCGTCTCGGTGCTGCAGGCCTATGTCTTCCTCGCCATCGCCTGGTTCTGGGAGATCGAGCCGCCGGCCATCGGTTATCTCACGGTGCTGCCCGCGCTCATCCTTTCCGGCATGATGCTGGGAGCGCTGGGGTTGCTGCTCTCTTCGGCGATCCGCCAGCTCGAGAATTTCGCCGGGGTGATGAATTTCGTGATCTTTCCGATGTTCTTCGCTTCCTCGGCGCTCTATCCCCTCTGGCGCGTCCAGGAGGCGAGCCTGCCGCTTTATTACATCTGCAGCCTCAATCCCTTCACCCATGCGGTCGAGCTCATCCGCTTCGCGCTGTACGGCCAGATCGATTGGGTCTCGGCGGCAGCGGTCGTCGCGGCGCTCCTGGTGTTCATGGGGCTCGCGATCTACGGCTACGATCCCGGGCGCGGCATGATGCTGCGCCGGGCGGCGGCCGAATGAAGCGCGCGCTGCTTCTGCTGGCGGGGTTGGCGCCGCTCTGGACCGCGAGCGCGGGCGCCGCCGCTCCCGGCGCCGATCCCGACTGGCCTTGCCAGCAGGTTCTGGTGCCGGTGTTGAGCGCCGACATGCTGTGGCGCGGTCCGCCCATCGAAAAGGCGGGCGACTGGCAGGCCGATCCCGAGGTGGCGGCGCTCGTCCGTCGCATCGCGCCGCGCGATGTCACGGTCGAAGCGGGCGAGGCGGCGATCGGCGCCTTCGCGGCAACGCTCGGTGCCGACAAGGCGAGGCGCCTGACGCTGGTCTTTTCCGGCCTCCTCGACGAGACCAACCGCGACCGCAGCGAGGTAATCGAGCGCCTCAAGGATCTGGCCCGGCGGCAGCGCAATCTCGCCGCGCTCATCGACCGCCTCACCACCGAGCTTGACGCCGCGCCGGCGGAGCCGGGCGGCGAGGCGTTGGCGTCGCAAACCGAGCTGCAGCAGCGCTGGAGCTTCACCTCACGCTCCTATGCCGAGATGCAGCGCACGATGCGCTATGCCTGCGAGGTGCCGCGCACGCTCGACGCGCGTCTCGGCGCCTACGCGCATGCCCTCGAGGCGGCGCTGCCGTGAGCGGTCAAGGGCGGCCGGCGGCGGGCGTTGCTTCCTCGGTCGGCAGCCCCGCCGCCTCCCAGCCGTCGGTGCCGTCTCGATACCAATAGAGCCGCGTATAGCCGTAGCCGGCGGCGCGCTTGGTGGCGTTCCAGCTCATCCAGCAATCGGCGAGACAATAGAGCACCACCGGCCTCGAAGTGTCGCCGCCGGTGGCGGCCGCAAGGCCGTCGCGGAAATAGTCCTCGAGCGCCGGGCTCAACGCGCCGCGCCCGACTTCCGGCAGCCACAAGCTGCCGGGAATGTCACGCCGCGGCACCGGCTTCCACAGCGCGTCCGGCGGCAGCCCCTCCGGCCGCCGCGGCGCCGGGAGCACGTCGACAAAGACCGCCCGCCGCTCGTGCCACAGCGCCTCGGCTTCGGCCGTGCCGATGGCGCTGCCGCCGGCGACGGTGGCCGGCACCGGCGCGCGATAGGCGTCGAGGCGATAGCTCGCGGGCTCCGGCGGCGCCTGCGCGGCGGCGGCGGTCGCCAGCAGCGCCAGGGCGGCGGCACTCGCCGCGCGACAGCGGCGGCGCCTCATCCTCGTGCGCCGCGGGTCCATCCGACGTCCCGGACAGGCTCCTAACGCTGCAACAGCGCGCCCTGCTCGTCGAGGAGCGGCACGCCGTAGTCGCGCAGAACGGCAGCGATCTCATCGCGGCGGGTGGCGATCGCGCCGTTGATTCGGCGGCGCCAGTCGCTCTCGCCGTTCCGGACGCCCATGGCGATGTGGTAGGCAAGGCGCGGCATGCCCGGCTCGTCCCGTAGCTGCACCATCGCCAGCGGCAGCTTGTCGTGCTTGATGTAATAGCCGGCAAACGGCCCCCACAGCATGCCGGCGTCGATGGCGCCCTCGGCGATGTCGGTCAGCATCTGATGCGCCGGGGATTCGTAGCGCGTGTCGACGGTGAGCGCGTAAGGCCGCGCATTCGCCATCAGCGAATGACGCACGAGCAGATCGGAAGGCGGCGTGCCGCTGATGACGCCGATATGGAGCGACTTCAGCGCGGGATCGTCAAGATCGGCGGAGACCGGCTTGTCGGCGCGGAAGACCAGCATATAGCTGGTGTAGTAGTAGGGCGTCGTCGTCTGCATGAGCTCGTCGCCCGCCACCGTGCCCATGACGAGGTCGCAGCGTCCTGCCTGCAACCCGTTGCGCACAAAGCCAATGATCTGCGGGAACCAGAAATATTTGACGGGAAGCGACAGGTCGCGCCCCAGCAGCTCCGCAATCTTGTTCTCAAAGCCGTCGCCGCGCTCGTTCGAAAAGGGCAAATTGCTGGGATCGGCGCAGACGCGCAGCTCGCTGCGCGGCTGGCTTTCGCCCATGGGCGGTTGCGCCATGGCGGCATTCGCCGCGGCCAGCGCCGCGACGGCCGTCGCCGAGAACAGGCGGAACAGAGGGTGGATGAGCACGCGCTACCTCCTCGCCGGCGCCTGCCGGCCGCGACCCTCTATTGTTGCCCGATGCGCGGCGGACGCCCGCGGTCGAGCACGCCGTCCGAGCGCGCCTTCAGATAGGCGTAGATGTCGTCGAGATAGTACATCACATCCTCGACCTCGCCGAAGGGCGGCATGACCTTGTCGGCGGCCGCGTTGACCTCCATCCGGCCGTTGACGACGACCTCTTTGAACTGATCTTCGTCGATATGCTTCAGTGATTCCGTGAGATCGGGCGCGTAGGAGCTGCCGGCGCCGTCGGGCCCGTGACAGCGCAAACAGGATTCCGTGTAACGCCGCCAGCCATTGTAGGTGTGCGGGTCGACTTTGCCGTCCTTTACCGTGTAGGGCTTCTCGCCGTTTTCCTCCGCCGCCGGGACGACGGCGCCCGCCCAGGCAAGCAGGCCGATCCCGACAAGCGCTGCGCCGCACAGACGCCACCTCATGCGCATCCTCCCGCGAAGCCCGTCGATTGGCATGGAGAGAACAGGAAAGGGGAGACCGGCATCTCGTTCTTGCCGAGATGCCGGCCGCCTCAGTCTCGAGCCATCGCGCCCGTCATCGCTGCGAGCGCGCGATGGTCATCAGGGCAATGCAAAGACCGTCAGCACGCCGCCGAGCTGGGTATAGTTGGCGAGCGACTTGTAAGCGCCCACCGCACCCAGGCCGTCGGTGTCCTTGGTCAAGCCCGCCGCCATGCCGATGCCGGCCCAACCGCCGACGCCGGACAGCACGGCGATGTATTGCTTGCCGCCATGCTCATAGGTCATGACGTTGCCGATGATGCCGGACGGGGTCTTGTAGCGATAAAGCTCCTTGCCCGTCTTCTCGTCGACGGCCTTCAGATAGCCCTCGAGCGTGCCGTAGAAGACGACGCCGCCGGCGGTCGCGAGCGCGCCGGACCAGACCGAGAAGGGTTCCGGATCCGACCACACGATCTTGCCGTTGCCGGCATCCCAGGCGATGAAGTTGCCGAGGTTGTTCTCACCCTTCGGCGGGAACATCGACAGCGTCGCCCCGACATAGGGCTGGCCGGCGGTGTAGGAGACCTTGAAGGGCTCGTAGTCCATGCAGACGTGGTTGGTCGGGACGTAGAACAGCTTGGTCACCGGCGAGAACGCCGCCGGCTGCTGATCCTTGGATCCCAACGCCGCCGGGCAGATGCCCTGACTGTTGTGATCCTCGCCGCCCGCCTGCGTGCTGTACTCCTTCACCACCTCCGGCCGGCCGGTCGCCATGTCGACATGGGTCGCCCAGTTGACCCTCGGATCGTACTTCTCGGCCACCAGCAGCTCGCCCGTCTCGCGGTTCAGCGTATAGCCGAAGCCGTTGCGGTCGAAATGCACGAGCGCCTTGGTCTCCTTCCCCTTCACCGGGATGTCGGCCAGGATCATCTCGTTGATGCCGTCATAGTCCCATTCGTCGTGCGGGGTCATCTGATAGACCCATTTGGCGACGCCGGTGTCGGGATTGCGCGCGAAGATGGTCATCGACCACTTGTTGTCGCCGGGCCGCTGCACCGGGTTCCAGGTGCTCGGATTGCCCGAGCCGTAATAGACCAGGTTGAGCTGCGGATCGTAGGAGTACCAACCCCAGGTCGCGCCGCCGCCGATCTTCCACTGATCGCCTTGCCAGGTGGCGGTCGAGGAGTTGGCGCCGACGGGCTTGCCCATCGCGGTCGTCTTGGCGTCGAACAGGATCTGGTCGTCGGGACCGACCGAGTAGGCGGTCCACGCCTTCTTGCCGTCCTTCAGCTCATAGGCGGTGACGCGGCCTTGCACGCCGAACTCGCCGCCGCTGATGCCGACGATGACCTTGTCCTTCACGATCATCGGCGCGGAGGTCATGGTCTCACCCTTCTTCGGGTCGCCGTTCTGGACCTTCCACACCTCCTTGCCGGTCTTGGCGTCGAGCGCCACCACCGTCGCATCGGCCTGGTCGAGGATGATCTTGCCGTCGCCATAGGCGACGCCGCGGTTGACGGTGTCGCAGCACATCACGGGGATCACCGAGGGATCCTGGCGCGGCTCGTATTTCCAGATGATGCGGCCGTTGTTGTTGAGATCGAGAGCGAACACGTTGTTCGGGAACGGCGTGTGCACGTACATGACATCGCCGATCACCAGCGGAGCGCCTTCGTGTCCGCGCAGCACGCCGGTCGAGAAGCTCCAGACCGGATGCAAATTCTGCACGTTCTGGGCGGTGATCTGCTTCAGCTCGCTGTAACGGTGATTGTCATAGGTACCCGTCGGCATCACCCACTGGTTCGGGTCCTTCTCTATCTTCAACAGCTCGTCATTGGCCAGCGCCCCGGTCATCGGCATAAAGGCGACCGCGGCAACCAAAAGATAACCTCTGGGTTTCATCGCGTCCCTCCCGTAGTCTTTTGCGTAGCTGCTCTACCGCGTAGCTGCAAAATCGCAGCAGCCCAGCCGAGGCGGTCGCGGAGGTCGCGTCCTTAAGGACGCTGCTAAAGCGGCTAACTAAATCATAAACTCAGGGGAACGTGCCGCACAAGCACATTCGAAGTTTGTGTACCCAATCTTCAGCACGCATACATGATTTGCGGCAGCACGCGACAACGACTGCGCCGCCGTGGTCGGCGCGTCCCACGTTTCTGCCCACGATCAGGGCGCGACGAGCAGCTCGCCGCGTCCTGCTACCGCGGCATCGCCGGCAAAGCGCCGTAGCGGAGCGATGCGCCGCGCCAGTTCGGCAAGGCCGAAGGTCGCGAGGTGGCGCGCAAGCAACCGCAGAAACACGAGATCGTGCACGCCGCAATCGACGAAGCCAGCTCCGGGACGCTCGGCGCCGCCCAGCGCGATGATGCTGCCGCGCTGCATTGCAGCACCGGCATAGGCGCCCACCGCGCCGCCGACGAGAATGGTGCCGGCGATCATTTCGGCGCCGCACCCGGCGCCGGCATTGCCGACGATGATCACGAGCCCTCGCCGCAGCGCAGCACCGGCCGCGTCGCCGGCGGTGCCCGCGACGATGACGACGCCGTCGCGCATGCCGGCGGCGGCGCCGGGGAGCGCGCCGCCAAGGCCGTCGCCGGCATGGCCGGCGATGTGCAGCGTGCCGCCGCGAAGATCGCAGGCGGCGCCGAAGCCGACGGAGCCGGCGACGGCGATGCTGCCGCCGCGCATGCCGAGACCCAGATAAGCACCGGCATCGCCGTGCACGCGGATACTGCCGGCGCGCATGCCGGCGCCGATGCAGTCGAGGCGGCCGCAAGGCCCGTCGATTTCGACCTCGGCGCCGCCTTCGACGACGACGCGAAACCAGTCGCCGACGGCGCCCTCTATCCGGCCCACCGCCAGCGGCAGCCGCTCGATCTCGGCCGCCGACTTGCCGGCCAGCCGTTCGGGAACCAGCGCATCGGCGACAAGGCGCAGCGGCGGCTCATCCTTTAGGGTGAGACGGATCATTGCAGCAGCTCGCGCAGGTGAAATTTGAAGGCGCCGAGCTTGCCGCCGTAATTCCCGGCCGAGACGCGGGCGAGGCCGGAAGCGGCGCCTTCCGCGCAGGCGGCGCGGATGCCCACGGCCATGGCGCGCCCGACCGCCGCCGCCGTGAGGCCGTCGATGACGATCTCGAGGACGGCGTCGATCCCCGCGTCGAGCGCGCTGTCGGTTACGCCTTTGAGGGTCGGGCAATAGGCGTCGTTGGTCGAGGCGATGAGGAATTTGTAGCGCGCGCCGATCTTGGATCCGGAGCGAACGATACCGCCGGGAAACGGCATGATCGCTTCGCGCACCTGACGCATGGCGGCGATCGCGCGCTCGGCGGCGGCAAGCACCACCGGGCGCGAGCGCCCCAGCAGCAGCAGATTGCCGCCGCCGACGCCCTCTTGCACCGGCGCCTCGTCCTCGCAGAGGAATTCTCCGTCCATGACCGGGATGCGCCAGTATCGCCGTCCGCCGATGCGCTTTGCCGCTTGCCGGCCGTCGCCGAAATAGCGCAGCGCGCGGCCCAGCGGCACGCGCTTCTCGCCGGCGACGCCGGCAAAGCAGGCGGTGCCGGGGCAGGTGAGCACGCATTGCCCGACGCGGTCGCGCACCGCCTTGGCAAGCGCGTCCTGCGACACGGCAAAGAGCAGCACGGCGATCCCGGGCCTGCCGTCCGGCGTCTCGCCCTCGGCGAGTGCGCGCTCGATGCCGGCCTCGACGCCGCAGCCGATCACCGAAGTGGCGAAGCCCGTCATGCTCTCCGCCGCCTGCCGCGCCCATCGGGCATCGTCGGCGGTGATGAGGAGGCGCGTCGCCGTCATGCCGAAGGCCTCGGCGAACGTATCGTCGATCTCGACGCCGCCGAGCTTCATGCCCGCCTCCGGGGCCGGCAGGGCTGCGCCAGGAGGTTGAGCCCGGCATCGGCGAGCTCGCCCTCGGACAGGCGAAAATGCCCGAGCCCGACGCTCATATGCCGATCGAAGAAGGCACCGATCTCGGCCTCGATCGCGGGGTCGAATTCCGGCCGCACGACATGCGTCGCGCCGTCCGGCGTCGCGAGGATGTCGCCAGCGCGCGCGATTTCGACCCCGTTCTTGAAGAGTTGCCGCGGCGCGGCGAACATGCGCTCGCGATCCGCCTCGTCGGCATAGACCGCGATGTCGGCGCAGGCGCCCGGCCCGAGATGGCCGTGGCCGGCCAGCCCGAGGATGCGCGCCGGCGCGGCGCGGGTCGTGATCGCGATCTCCTCGAGCGTGTATTCGCGCGCGATCGAGCCAAGCGTCGTCGCCTGCTGCGCCGCCGGATGGATCGATTTGAGGCAATCGTTGCGGAAGCCGCGGTCCATGAGCAGCCGGATCAGATGCGGATAGCAGGTGAAAGGCGCGCCGTTGGGATGATCGGTCGTCAGGAACACGCGCCAGGGATCCTCGATCAGCAGGAACAGCTCGAGCCCGATCGTCCATTGCAGCGCGTTGACGAAGTTGCCGTCGCGATAGCGGAACGGCACCAGGCCGCAGCCGCCGTCGCATTCGATGTCCATGACGATCCATTTGTCGGGCGAGGCGAGGTCGCGGTTGCGGTATTGCGCCATGGTGTCGCCCGAGGCGGTCACCGTCTGGCCGAACATGATCTGGCCGACATCGAGCGAGACGTTGCGGCTGCGGTTGACCGCCTCGGCAAGGCGTGCCGCGGCGGAGGAGAAGCGGCGGTCGCCCTCGGTGCCGTAGCTGTGGAACTGCGCATGCGTCAGATGCAGCGGAAAACCCTCGGCGGCGGCAATGGTGGCGAGCGTCGTGTCGATGTTGCCGGGAATGCCGAGATTGTTGCAATGCGTGTGGAGAGGATGCGGCACGCCAAGCTCGAAAACGGCGCGGGCCAGCGCCTGGATGATCCGGCGCGGCGTCAGGGCGTGCTGCGGCCCGGGCTCGTCGATCGCAAGCCCCCGTGCGTTGAACTTGAAGGCGCTGATGCCGCCGGGATTGACGGTCTTGACGCCGAGCGCGGCGGTCGCGTGCAGCATCCACGCGACGTAGTCGTTGATCCGTTCCTGGTCGGCGCCCGACGCGATGAGGCGCAGCAGCAATTCGTCGTTGCCGAGCATGAGATAGGCGCCCTTGTCGACGATCGGCAGGTCGGCCATCTCGAGATGGGCCGAGCGCGCATTCGACGGCACCATGGCGGGCTCGAAGGCGGCGGTATAGCCAAGCGCGGCGTAGCGATAGCCCGTGACGAAGCTGGAGGGGGTCGCGACGCCGCCGCCGGCGCGCGTTGCCGCCCCGCGCGCGACCGGCGCGCCGCGATGGTCCTCGCTCATCAGCAGCCGCGCGAGATTGACTTTGCCGCCGGCGATGTGGCTGTGGATGTCGATCGCGCCGGGCATGACGACGAGCCCGTCCAGGTCGTAGCTGCGATCGACGCCGCCGGCGGGCGCCGCGATCATGACGCCATCCTCGAAGAAAAGATCGCGCGTCTCGCCCCGCGCGCCGTTGACGGGATCGAACACCCGCGCGCGCGCCAGCCGCGTGATCATGGCGTCGCCAGCAGATGCGCGAGGATCGCCCTCGCCGCCGCCGCAACGCTCGGCAAGCCGCTCGGCCGCGCCGGCGCCAGCGGCAAGGCCACCACCGTGTCGGCGCGCATCACCGCGCCACCATGGTCGAGCCCTGGAATGCCGACCCTGATCTCGACCTCGGCCCGAGCCGCCGGCGCGTCGGCCGCCAGCAGCGCCACCGTCGGCACACCGCATTCGGGCGCGGGCGCGGCGCTCAGCGCCGCGACCCAGAGCAGCGCATCGGCTTCTCCGGCGGCGAGCAGCCGCTGGGCGTGGTTGCGCCAGGGATCGTGCTGCGGCACACCCCCGGCAAAGGAAAGCCGGCCCGGCCAGCCCGCTTGCCACAGCATCACCTGCGCCGCGCCCTGCGCATTGTCCTCGCCGCCGAGCGGCAGGCCGACGCAGCGCGTCCGGCGGGCGAGCCGGCGCATCATGCGCAGCAGGATTGCCAGCGCCGGCGCGCGTGCGGCCGGGGGAAACGCGGCGATGTCCCAGACGACGGCGCCATAGTGCGCCGTGGCGAGGCGGTCGGCGAGCTCGCCCAGCGCGACCAGCGGCAACGATGCCGAGGCGGCGAGCTTCCGCCCCTCGCCGAGCGCGGCGAGAGCGCTCAGCGCATCGAGCAGCGCGTCCTCGTTGACCGGCACGCGCTCGCTCACGGCGGCGTCGCCCGGCATCGCCGCTTCCGGGCCGAGGAACGCGACATAAGGCGGCGCCTGACGGTAAAGCGCGCCGCGATTGCGCAGCAGCCGCTCGAAAAAGCGCGGTTGGGAGGGAGTCGGATCGTTGCCGATCAGCAGCACGACATCGGCGCGGTTGGCGATCTCGGCGAAGGTGGCGGCAAGCGCGCCGGCGCGCTGCAGCAGCGACAAATTGGTCTGCTGCGCCGCGGATTGCCAGCGATCGATCACCGCGCCAAGGCGATCGGCGAGACCGACGAGCGCGCGCAACCCCGCGACATCGGCGGCAAGCCCGGTGACGAGCGGCAGGCGCGCCGCGCCGAGCAGGCCCGCCGCCGCCGCCGCCGCCTCGCCGAGCGAGGCCGCGCGTCCATTGATGCGATGCTCGACGATCGCCGGCCGCCGCGCGAAGCCGGCCGCCCCTTTCGCGCAACCGCGCGTATCGACGCGACCCTCATCGAGCAGGAGATCGTCGCAGACGAGGCCGCAGAACGGACAGGCGATGGCGCGCCCTGGCACGGGCGCTACCGCGCGTCCGCGGGCTTGTCGTACTTGATGTAGGCGAAGCGCTGGTCTTCGGCGGGCGTGCCCTCGAGCGCGCTCTCGGGCCCCGGCCGCCATTGCACGGTATCCTCGATCTTGCGCGCCAGCTCGAAATCCTTGTCCGTCACGCCCTTGGCGGCATGGTTCATGAGACGCACTTCGACCCAGGCGTAAGAGGCGGTGATGTCGGGATGATGCCAGGCCGCTTCGGCGAGGTGGCCGACGGTATTGATCACCATCAGCGTGCCCTTCCAGCTATTGGTGCGGTATTTACGCCGAATCCAGCCGTCTTCATAATACCAGTGCGGCAATTCCTTCGCGAGGCGCGCCTTGATTTCGTCTTCGCCATAGGTCCTGTCGCGTGCGCGTTCGGTCATCGCGGAACCTCCCTCTCTATTGCCGCGCGCGCCGCGCGCGTGCCGCGCGGCGCCGCATCGCTTTTGTTTCATCGGGAGTTTTAGTCTATCGTAACCCGAAGGCCGCGCAAACAGCGCCGCCGCGGGAGGGTCGGGCATGCCGGACATGTCGGGTGCACAACGCATCGCGGCCGTCGAAGTCTTCGCCCCGGCGCGGCTGCATTTCGGCTTCCTCGATCTCGACGGCGGTCTCGGTCGCCGCTTCGGCAGCCTGGGCCTCGCCATCGACGGTTTCGGCACGCGGCTGCGCCTCGAACGCGCCGCGCGGCCCGCCGCGAGCGGTCCCGGCGCGGCGCGCGCGCTCGACTGCGTCGCGCGCGCCGCCAAGGCCTTCAACCTGTCGCCGAACGTGTCGCTCGCGGTAACGGAGGCCATTCCGGAGCATGCCGGCTTCGGTTCCGGCACGCAGCTCGCGCTCGCCGCGGCCGTCGCGTTGACCCGCCTCGAAGGCGCGAGCGCGGCCATGAGCGAGATCGCCGCGGTGGCCGGCCGCGGCGCACGCTCGGGGATCGGCATCGGCCTCTTCGAGCGAGGCGGGTTCATCGTCGATGGCGGCCGCCGTCCCGAAGGGGGCGCCGCTCCCGTCATCGCGCGCCTGCCGTTTCCGCGCGACTGGCGTCTCGTGCTGCTTCTCGACCCGACGCGGCAAGGCCTTTATGGCAGCGGCGAGACCAGCGCGTTTGCCGCATTGCCGCCCTTCCCGCCCGGGCTGGCGGGCAGGCTCTGCCGTCAGGTCCTGCTCCGCCTGCTGCCCGGCCTCGCCGAGTGGGATTTCGCCGCCGTTTCCCAGGCGCTTGGCGCGATCCAGAGCGAGCTCGGCGATTATTTCAGCGCCGCGCAGCACGGCCGCTACAGCAGCCCGGCGGTCGCCGCCGCGCTCGGCTGGGCCGCGGCGCAAGGCGTCGCCGGCATCGGCCAAAGCTCGTGGGGACCGACCGGCTTTGCGCTCGTCGAATCCGAGGAGCGCGCCCGGTCGCTGGCCGAGGCGCTCGGCCGGCGTTTTGCGAGCGACGGCACGCTGAGCTTGCACATTGTCGCGGGTTTGAACCGCGGCGCAGACATATCGATCACGCCGAGGAGCGAGCCATGAGCAAGCCGCGCATCCTGCATTTCCTCACGCCGCTCCCCAATGTCAGTCCCTTCGACGTGAACATGGCCGCCGATGCCGGCTTCGTCATCCAGAGCTACACCGGCATCACGATCAAGGATGTTGCCGGCCTGACGCAGGACGCGATGTTCTCGCGCCCGCCGGGGGATGCGGCCAAGACCTGCCTCTTCATCGGCGGCCGCGACGCGCTGCTCGCGCTCGACATGCTGGCCGCCGCGAAGGCGGCGATGTTCCCGCCCTTCGAGATCTCGCTGTTTGCCGATCCCTCCGGCGCCTTCACCACCGCGGGCGCGATGATCGCTTGCGTCGAGCGGCGTCTCATCAAGGCGCAGCAGGCGACGCTCGCCGGCGGCAAGGTGGCGGTGTTCGGCGCCAAGGGTGTCGTCGGCGGCATCGTCGGCGTCATCGCCGCCGAGGCGGGCGCCGAGGTCACGCTCGTCGCGCACGATCAAAGCGGCGTGGTGGCGACCAAGGCGGCCGAGTTCTCCCGGCGCTTCGCCCGGTCCTTCGCCACCGCCGACGGCAGCACGGAGGCCGGACGCCGCGCGGTGCTGGAAAGCGCCGACATCGTGCTTGCCGCCGGCCGCGCCGGCGTCCAGGTGCTGTCGCAGAACGACCTTGCGGCGGCGCGCCGCCTCAAAGTCGCGGCCGACATCAACGCCGTGCCGCCCCCCGGCATCGCGGGCCTTGACGTGACGGCCGATGGCGCGCCCCTTCCGCAGACGCAAGGCGTCGGCATCGGCGCGCTCGCCATCGGCGGCGTCAAGTTCCAGGTACAGCACGCGCTGCTGCGTCGCATCTACAGCGCCGAAAAGGCGCAATTCCTGGAGTTCCGCGATGCCTATCGCACGGCGCTCGACATTGTCGGCTGAAGCCCGGCGCAGCCTCGTCGCGGCGCTGTCGGGACGGGCGCTCGCCGCGGCCGCCCGCCGCGCCGGCGAGCGCGCGCTGGTGCTCGATCTCTTCGCCGATGAGGATACCCGGCGCTGTGCCGAGCGCTGCATCAAATTGCCGCCCGCCGGTCCCGGTTTCGAGCGCCGGGCGCTGCTCGCGGCCGTCGACGAGCTGGCGCCTTCGGTGCGCGGGCTTGTCTACGGCGCGGGCTTCGAGCACGATCCGCCGCTGCTCGCGGCATTGGCAAAGCGCGTCCCGCTGCTCGGCAACGCGCCCGAGACGGTCGCGGCGGTCAAGGATCCGCGACGCCTCGCCCGATTGCTCGCCCGGCTCGGACTGCCGCATCCGCAGATTGCAGACGCGCCGCCGCTCTCCGGGCAAATGGACTGGCTGCGCAAGCGCGCGGGCGGCGCCGGCGGCAGCCATGTCGCCCTCGTCGCGGGCACTATGGCAGCGCCGGGAAACTATTTTCAGCGCCGCGCTCCCGGCCGCCCGCTGTCGGCGCTGCTGGCCGCCGACGGCCGCGCCGCACGGGTTCTTGGCTTCAGCGAGCAATGGGCCGCGCCGGCGGCCGATGCTCCCTTCCGCTATGGCGGCTGCGCCGGGCCGGTCACGCTGCCGCCGCGCCTTGCCGGGGCGATCGCCGATGCGTGCAGCGCGCTTACGGTGGCGACCGGGCTCGTCGGCCTCAACTCTCTCGATCTCCTGGTCGAGGAGGAGCGTTTCCACATCCTTGAAATCAATCCGCGGCCGGGCGCGACGCTCGACCTGTTCGACGGCCGCGCCGGGCTGTCGCTGTGGCGGCTGCATTTGGACGCGCTGCGCGGCCGATTGCCGCCCGCGCAAACCGTGCCCGGTCCGGTCCGGGCCGCCGCGGTCCTCTACGCGCCAAGCGCGATCGCGATCCCGCGCGACATGATCTGGCCGCGCTGGACCGCGGATCGCGAGACGCGCGGCAACCGCGTGGCGCGCGATGCGCCGGTGTGCACGGTGCACGCCGTGGCGGCCAGCGTGGCGGCGGCGCGGGCCCAGCTCGACCGACGCTCCGGGCAACTCCTGGCGCGACTCCTCGCCGACGGAGGCAAGAATGGCATCGCCCGCCTTGCCGCCCAGCGTTAATGCGTCGAGCGCGCCGTTGGTGGCGGCGCTGCTGGCCGACGCCGCGATGCTGCGGCTCGCCGTCACGCGCGATGCGTGCGGCGCGACGCTGATCGATGCCGGCATTGCGGCACCGGGCGGCATCGAAGCCGGCCGCCGCATCGCCGAGATTTGTCTCGCCGGGCTTGGCCGCGTGAGCCTCGTGCCGAGCGAGGGCGCGTGGCCGTGGCTCATCGGCGTGCACACGGCACAGCCGGTGCTGGCCTGCCTGGCCAGCCAATATGCCGGCTGGAGCTTGCAGCATCAGGAGGGCGGGAACCGCTTCTTCGCCCTTGGCTCGGGACCGGCGCGCAGCCTCGCCGCCAGGGAGCCGATCTTTGCCGATCTCGCCTATCGCGACAGCGCCGAGGAGACGGTGCTGGTGCTCGAGGTCGACCGCGCGCCGCCGGGCGCGTTGCTGCGCGAGATCGGCGCCGCCTGCGGCATAGCGCCGGAGCGGCTCACCGTGATCATGACGCCGACGCAAAGCCTTGCCGGCACGGTGCAGATCGCGGCGCGCTCGCTCGAAGTGGCGCTGCACAAGGCGCATACGCTCGGCTTTCCCTTGTCACGCATCGTCGATGGCTGCGGCGCGGCGCCGCTGCCGCCGCCGGCGCCGGATTTCGTGCAAGCGATGGGGCGCACCAATGATGCGATTCTCTATGGCGGCACGGTGCAGCTCTTCGTCGCCGGCGCCGAGGCCGAGGCCGAAGCGCTGGCCGACCGGCTCCCCAGCGGCGCCAGCCGAGATTACGGACGGCCATTCGCCGAGACTTTTGCCGCCTATGAGGGCGACTTCTACCGGATCGATCCGCTGCTTTTCAGTCCGGGCCTCGTGCAGGTGACGGCGCTGGCGAGCGGCCGCACCTTCCGCCGCGGGCGCCACGACCTCGAGCTTCTCGCCCGCTCCTTCGCCGGGGCGCCGCCCGGCCCATGAGGCGGATCGCGCTGTTCATCGACGAGCCCGACTGGCACGCGCGGCGGCTCGCAGCGGCGATCGCCGAGCGTGGCGGCGAGGCGGTTCCCTGCTCGCTGCGCGACTGCGCCTTCCGCCTCGGCGAGGACGGCGCCGGGATCGACATTCCCGGCTTCGGCGGCGCGCTGCCGGACGCGGCGCTGGTGCGCAGCATCGCCGCCGGCAGCTTCGAGCAGGTGACGCTGCGTCTCGGCCTGTTGCACGCGCTCGCCGCCTCGGGCGTGCCGGTGATCAATGACGCCCGCGCCATCGAGCGCTGCGTCGACAAGTCGATGACCAGTTTCCTGCTGCACCGCGCCGGCCTGCCGACGCCCGCGACGCTGGTCAGCGAGAGCGAGGCGGCAGCGCGGCGCTGGCGCGCGGCGCGCGGCGAGACGCTGGTGCTAAAGCCGCTCTTCGGCTCGCGGGGCCGGGGCCTCGTGCGCCTGGCGCCCGAGGCCGCGCTGCCGCCGCGCGAGGCCTATGGCGGCGTGCGCTACCTGCAGCGCTTTGTCGGCCGCGACGGCGACTGGCGCGATTTCCGCGTCATGGTGATCGGGGGCGAGCCCATCGCCGCCATGATCCGCCGCGGTCGCTCCTGGATCACCAATGTCGGGCGCGGCGGACGCTGCGAGCCGGTGCAGATGTCGCAACGCCTCGGTGCCCTCGGCAGAGCGGCGGTCGGCGCGGTGGGCGCCGACTATGCCGGCGTCGATCTCATCGAGGACGAGGATGGCGCGCTGATGATCCTCGAGGTCAATTCCATGCCGGCCTGGAAAGGCTTGCAGAGCGTCGCCGCCTGCGAGATCGCCGGCCATCTCGCCGCCCATGTCCTCGACCGTCTCGGCTGACCTCGGCGCCCGGCGGGCGGCGTTGCGCCGGGCCTATATCGCGGCGTGCCGCGGCGAGCTCGAGGCATTGAAGCCGGGCAACGTTCATATCCATGCTGCGGGCCATGGCATGTCGGTCGAGGATTTTCGCGTGAGCGCGCGCGTCTCCGCCGCGCCGCTTACCGTCCCCGGCGGCGCCGTCGGCCGGCGCATCCTGGAGGCGGTGGCGGCAACGCGCGAAGCGGTCGGCTGCAACACCAATCTCGGCATCGTCCTGCTCGCGGCGCCGCTGCTCGCGGCGGCCGAGGGCGCCGCGCGTTGCGGGTTGCGCGCATCGCTCGCCGGCGTCCTGGCGCGCCTCACCGTCGCCGACGCCGTCGCCGCCTATGAGGCCATCCGGCTTGCCGCTCCTGCCGGTCTCGGCCGCGTCGCCGAGCAGGACGCGGCGGCAACGCCGACCGTCGATCTCCGGCGGGCGATGACGCTGGCGGCAGGGCGCGACAGCATCGCCCGGCAATATGCGACGGATTACGCGGGCGTATTCGATATCGGCGTCGCGGGGTTGCGCGCGCAGCAGGCGGCCAATGTCGATCCGAAGTGGGCAACGTCCCACATCTATATGAATTTTCTCGCCACCTTTCCCGACAGCCATATCCTGCGCAAGCACGGCACCGCCGCGGCCGAAATGGCGCGTGCGGAGGCTGCGGCGCTCGTGCAAGCGCTTGCCCACGCAGCGCCCGACGGGCGCCGTGCGGCGCTGCTGGCGTTCGACCAAAGCCTCAAGCAACGCGGCCTCAATCCCGGCAGCTCCGCCGATCTCACCGTTGCGAGCTTGCTTGCGCTCGCCTGCGAGAATATCCTCAGCAGCCAACGAAAATAAGAAAAGCGAGAAAATCTTTCGCGTCTTGCCCGACGATGAGATCACAAAGGGAGCGAATCCATGGCTAAAATTACCAAGCTGTCGGTCGGAGAATCGCTGGTTGGAGACGGCAACGAAGTGGCTCATATCGATTTGATTCTTGGCCCGCGCGGCAGCGCGGCGGAGACCGCGTTCTGCCAGACGCTGACGAGCCAGCGCGAGGGCGTGAACGGGTTGCTGGCGGTGATCGGGCCGAACCTGATGTGCAAGCCCAACACCGTCATGTTCAACAAAGTCACGATCAAGAGCGCCAAGCAGGCGGTGCAGATGTTCGGCCCGGCGCAGCGCGCCGTGGCGACGGCCGTCGCCGACTGCGTCAAGGACGGCACCATCCCCGTCGATGAGGCCGACGACCTCTTCATCTGCGTCGGGGTCTTCATCCACTGGGAAGCGGCCGACGACAGGAAGATCCAGGATTTCAACTACGAAGCGACGAAGCAGGCGATCAAGCGCGCGGTGGCCGGCGAACCGACGGCACGCCAGATGCTGGAGAAGCGCGATTCGGTCTCCCATCCGTTTGCCGCGCACAATTGAAGGGGCCGAGGAGACGATGGGCCGCGCCGAGCGGCCTATCGCTCCGCGATCAAGGCTGTGACGGTCGCGCGGTCGAGCCGGCCGTTATGGAGCGCTGACGCAACCAAAGCTCCGGCAAGGCCGAGTGCGGCCAGCCGAGCGATATCGCCGCCATCGCGCACGCCTCCCGCGGCGAACATCCGACGCGGGCCGGCGCGGCGCTGCACCTCGCTGATCCGCGCCAAGTCGGGGCCGGCGCCGCTGCCGACGCGGCTCAAGGTCATGACGATGACCTCGTCCGGCCACAGCTCCGGCCGGGCCGCCACCGCGGGCGGGCCGAGAAACCGCTCGTCCCGATAGTCCAGCGAGAGCACGCAGCGCGTCCCCAAGCAAGGCGCCGCGACGAGTTCCTCCGGCGCGGCAAGCGTCTCGCTGCCGAGAACCGGGACGAGCCCCGCCCCGGCCATCGCGGCGGCGGCGGCGGCGGTGGCAAAGCCGGCATCGATCCAGAACTCGATCCCGGTATGGCGGCGGGCCAATGCCGCGATGACCGCATGATGGCTGCCGTGGCCTTCAATGGCATCGAGATCGGCGATATAAAACCGCCGGAACGGCGCCAGCGCCAGAAGCCCTTCGAGAACGGCGCCCGGCTCGCTGCTTGGCGCGAGCGGCGAGCGCAGGGGCTCGTAACGGGCGCGGTCGCCGGCGCGCGCATGGACGACCTCGCCGCCCTTGAGGTCGAGTACCGGTACGATCGAGAACGAGCTCATTGGAAAGCGCGGCCTTGCGGATCTTCGCCTTCGAGTATGTCACAGCCGGCGGATGGCGCGAAATCGCCGCCCCGCCCTCGCTTGTCGCCGAAGGCGCGATGATGCTGCGCGCGCTGGTGCGCGACCTCGCGTGCCTTCCCGGGATCGAGATTGTCGTCGCCGGCGATCCCGAGCTTGCGATCGCGGCGTGCGGCGCAACCATCGCGACGGTCGCTCCCGGCGATCTCTGGGGCTCCTGGCGCGCCATCGCGGCGCGCTGCGATCTCGCCTGGCCCATTGCGCCCGAGACGGGGGGACTGCTCGAGGACGTGGTGCGCGTCGCGGCGTCGGCGGGCTGCGACGTGCTCGCAAGCCGCGGGCGGGCGCTCGCCATTGCGCGCAGCAAGCGGGCCACCGCCGCCTGGCTGGGCGCCCGGGGCGTGCCGGTTGTGCCCACGACAGGCTTGGACGAGCCGCCGCCCGCTTCCGCCGCCGGCTGGGTGATCAAGCCCGATGACGGAGCGGGCGCTGTCGATACGATGCTGGTCGCCGACCGCGACGGGCTGGCGCGGCGGCGCGAGCGGCGAGGCGGCAAGCGTTACGCGGTGCAGCCCTTTCTTGCCGGGACGGCGTTGTCGCTCTCGCTGCTCGCCCGGGACGGCGAAGCTTGGCTGCTGTCCTGCAACCGCCAGGAGGTATCGCTGGCCGGCGGCGTCTTTCGCTATGAGGGCGGGCTCGTCGGCGGTGCCGAGGCGCAGCGCGCGACGCTCGCGCCGCTGGGCCGACGCATTGCCGAAATCCTGCCGGAGCTTTGGGGCTATGTCGGCGTCGATCTCATCGACGGCGAAGCGGGACCGATGGTGCTTGAGATCAATCCGCGCCTTACCACCTCCTATATCGGCCTTGCCGACAGCATCGGCCTCAATCCCGCCGAGCTGGTCCTGGCGCTCCGCCGACGCCCGCTCGCCGAGCTGGTCCGCCCGCTCGCGCCGCGTCCGGTCGCCGTCACGGTAGACGCCTCATGAGTGCGATCCAAGGCTGGGATATCGGCGGCGCCCATCTCAAGCTGGTGCGGGTCGAGCACGGGCGGGTGATCGCGGCGCGCCAAATGCCGTGCCCGCTGTGGCTCGGCTTCGATCGGCTCACGGCGGCGCTGGAGGAGGCGCTCGCCGTCTGGCCGGCGGCGGACCGCCACGCGGTGACGATGACGGCCGAGCTTGCCGATCTCTTCCCCGATCGCGCGACCGGGGTGCGGCGCATTCTCGACGCGCTGGCGCGGCGCGTGCCGGGAGCGAGCCTGCGCGTCTATGCCAATGATGGCGGCTTTCTCTCGCCCGCGGCGGCGAGCGCGTCGCCCGAGCGCGTCGCGTCGGCCAATTGGCACGCCGCCGCCCGGCTCGCGGCACGGCGGCTCGGCAACGGCCTGCTGGTCGATATCGGCAGCACCACGACCGATCTCGTGCCCTTGCGCCGCGGCCAGGTCGCGGCCGAGGGCGTCGACGATGTCGGGCGGCTGGCGCGCGGCGAGCTCGTCTATCGCGGCGTCGTGCGCACGCCGGTGATGGCGGTCGCCTCGCAGGTCGCGCTCGAGGGCGCGCGCATCGGTGTCATGGCCGAGCTGTTCGCGACCGCCGCCGACGTCTTTCGCCTCACCGGCGAGCTTCCGGCCGATGCCGACCAGCAGCCGACGCCGGACGGGCGCGGCAAGTCGCCGGCGGAGAGCCGCGCGCGGCTGGCGCGGATGGTGGGACGCGACGCCGCCTCGGCGCCGGATGCGGTTTGGGACGGGCTTGCCCGGCACATCGCCCGCCGCCTGCTGCGCGACATCGCCACCGCCGCGCGCGCGGTGGCCGCGCGCGCCGGCCTGCCGCCGCGCGCGCCGGTCATCGGCGCGGGGGTCGGACGGTTTCTTGCAGCGGCGCTGGCGGCGCGGCTCGGCCGGCCCTATCGCGATTATGAAAGCGTGATCCCGGCGGCCGATGCCGCGGTCGCCGCCATGGCCGCTTCGTGCGCGCCGGCGGCGGCGGTGGCGCTGCTCGCCGCGGCGCCGCCGATGAGCGCGCGCAAGCCCGCGACCGCCGCGGCATCGAGCGGCGCGTCGCGAGAACCTACCGTCAGTGCCGAGCGGAAGCCGAGAAAATCCGGCGCGAGCGGCAGCAGCGCCGGCACGTCCGCCGCCGCGAGCGAGCCGGCGAGGCCGGCGAGCAGTCCGCGTCGGCGCGCCAGAGCGAGGAAGCGGCCAAGCTCCGCCGGCGGCAGGTGACGCCTGAGCGATCCGCCGCCCTTCTCGGCGGTGTCGAGCATCACACCGTAGAAGCCGGCATCGGCGCAGCGCGCGACGAGGCCGAGATCGGGCCGCCGATCGGCGAAAAGCACGGCGACGAGGCGGATGCCGGCGTGCGTCGCCGCGCCGAGCGCCGCGATTGTCGCCGCTTCATCGCCCGCGAAGATGCCGAGCTTGACGATGTCGACCCCGGTCTCGGCCGTGGCGCGGACCGCGGCGAGGATCGGCACCGGCGCGAGCGGCAAGTCGCCGATGGTCGCGCTGGTCGGCCGCCGGCCCGCGACCGCGGCGAGCGTGGCGCGGAGGATATTGTCGGGCAGCCGTCCCAAGGCGCCGGCGGCGGGATCCTTCAAGTCGATGATGTCGGCGCCGCCGGCAACCGCGGCGCGCGCTTCCACCGGCGAGCGGACGCTCGCCAAGAGCTTCGTCACCTCGTCCCTCCCGTTGCCTTGGCGCCGTGGAAATGCCGGATGCGCTCGATCAGCCAGCCCCAGGCTTCGCGCTCGCGCTCGCCCGCCGTCTTGCCGATGGCGATCTCGAGATAGGCGATCTCTCGCTCGACCTTGTCGCGGGCCAAAAGGTGCAGTCGGCTCACCAGGATCGCCGCCTCGATCACCGCCGCCTGCGCCCGGTTGAAGCCGCGGAAGGCGCCATGCATGCCCTCATGCACGACGCGGCAATGAAAGCGCGGCCTGAGCTCGTCCTCCTCGATGCGTTCGACGGCCAGCTCCTGATGCGCCAGCGCCGCCGCCAGCACGCAGCCGGCGATGCGCTCGGCCGGCCGCACCGGCCAGTCGCGCCGGCCGGTGAGGCAGCCGGCGAAGACGCGGACATCGTCGGTGTGGTTGATCACGGCGGCGCCGCTGCGCGCGAGATTGTCGAGGGTGGCGGAGGGGCGGAAGGGCGCCAGCACCGGATGGCCGTCGTGCCAGATCACCCCCATCGGCGCGATGTGCGGTCGTCCGTCCTCGGCAAGGGTGGTGATGATGCTTTCGATGATCATGGCGCGTCGCGCCGGCGCGGGCGGCGGCGTTGCAGCGTCGGGCCGGGCGCGCGATGCGCGGCGCGCGGCGCGGCATCGGCGGCGCTGTGCCAGTCGAGCGCCTCGTCCTGGACGTAGCGCTTGCCAAGCTGCCAGGCGATCTCGGCGCGCGCCAGCTCGACCCCCAGATAGAAGGCGTGCGCGCCATCGGCCTCGACGCCGAGGCCGGGAAAGAGTTCGAAAGCGCCCGCGGCGACGCGATGCTGGGCGCGGTTATAGAGATGGATGCCGTCGGCGGCGAGCTCGATGCGGAAATTGGCATCGCGGATCTGCGCCGCCGTCTCGGCGATTTCCTCGGCGGTGACGGCGAAGGGCTTGCGGTCGCGCAACGCCATCAGGCTGGCATCGATGCCGACGGGGAGACGACGGAGCCGCTTTGCCGCGTGCATGAGGCGGCGGGCGCGATCGGCCTCGCGGACGGCGCGCCGGCAATGCGGGCTCACCTGCACCGCCAGCACGTCGGTAATGCCGAGTTCGGCAATGATGCCGAAGAGCAGCGCGTTCATGCCGGTGGTGTCGGCATCGACCAGCTCGGTGACATTGCCGATGCCCATGAGAATGCGCGCCTCGGGCAGCCGCCGCCGCAGCTCGGCATAGCGCAGCAGCGAGGCGGTGAAGCCGAAGGGGATCGGGTCGAGGACGGGGTCGGCGATGAAAGACCGGCCGCGATGCAGCAGCCGCTCCGCTGCGCGGCAGAGCGAGTCGAGATCGCCGGCGCGGGCGGGGATCACGACCGGGGTCGCCGCCATCTCCGCCGCGAGGTCGAGCGAGGTCTCGCTGAGGCTGAGCACGAAGTCGGCGCCGGCGCGATCGCCGCGCTTGAGCTCGTCGAGATCGGCGCTGTCGACGCTGGCAGCAAGCCCAAGCCCTTTCACCGCGGTGATCGCCTCCTCGAGGTGAGGAAAGGGCGTTGCCGGCAGGCAGCCAAGATCGATCACCTCGGCGCCTTCGGCCGCGAACGCCTTGGCGCGGGCGAGGATACCGTCGACCGAGAGCTTCGGGGCGTCGACGATTTCGGCGAAGATGCGCACCTCGTGCGCGCCGAGATCGATCGCTTCGCCGGTGCGGCCGAAGAGGGCCGGGAGGTCGTGAAGATCCTCGGGCCCGCGCTCGATGGCGATGCCGAGCTCCACCCCGAGGCCGGCGAGATCGCCCTGGCAATGGCCGGGGACGATGATCCGGTCGGCGCCCATCGCGTCCTTGGGCAGGCGGCGGCGGATGAGCTCGGCGGTCATCAGCGCCGCGACCTGGATCCCGATATCGTGCACGGTCCAGGCGAAGCCGAGATCGCCGAAGCCGTCGAGGACGTTGCGCAGCCGTTTCTCGGCGAGATGCCCGGTCAGGAACAGCGTGTGCCGAGACATTTGAGCCGCCGTCGGACGCTGTGCTCGAGCTCGACCATCGACTGTACCACCTCGGTCGCCTCGAATTGCTTGAGGCGCTCGACATTCTCGAGGTCGATGCGCCGCGGATAGACCTTGACCATCCCGCCCGGCGCCTGGGTGTCGAGCTCGGGCGCGGTGTCGCAGGCGAAGACGATGGCGGGAATGCGGCACTTCCCCGCCTGCGCGAAGACGTTGGAGGCAAGCGTGTCGGAAATGCCCGCGACGCATTTCGCCACCGTGTTCGACGTCGCCGGCGCGAGGACGAGGGTGTGGTAGACGCCCTGGTAGAAAAGCCCCACCGGCGCCGCCGAGGCCGTCGTATCCTTGAAGATGCGCGTGCCCGCCGGAAGGCCCCGGACCTCTTCCTTGTACATGCGCACCACCTCGGCCGCGGCACGGCTGATGAAGAGATCGAACTGCTCCAGCCCGCGCATCAGCTCCAGGCATTCGGTGGAAAAATGCCCGGAGCCGGTGAGCGCCCAGGCTAGGCGCTGCGGCGGGCCGGCGGTGTCGCGGCGCGTCATCGCGGAATCCTAGCCCAAAGCCAGCGCCGCGGCGAGGCGTGCGCCCTCGCCGGGACCGCAACACGAGACCGGACAGCCCGCCGCTTCGGCATAGTCGGGAAAGGCGGGATCGACGTATCCGAGCACCGCAAGCTCCGCCGTTGTCGCCGACGGCGCCGGCGCCGACTTCACCAGCACCAAATGCGTCGCCTCAAGCCGGCGCGCGAGCCAGGCGGCGAGGCTGTCGGAGGTTACCCGCCACCTGCCGGCGATGAGCGGATCGGCCAAGACCATGCGGCTCGGCAGCCACAGCGCGACGCCGCCATGGCCGAGCGCCGCGCGCATCTCCGGCGCGCTGGCGCAGGCGACCAGCGCCGGCGCGAGATCGAGCAGCATCCAGGCATATTGCTCCATCGCCAGCACCGCCATGCGATGGGCCGCGAGGTCGGAGAACCCATAGCGCCGCTGCGTCTCGCGCACGGCATCGGCAAAATCGCCGCCGCCGGGCACGATGACGGCACGCCCGCCGCCATGCTCGCTCACTACCGCGAGCCACGAGGCAAGCGTTCCGGCCGCGGCCAGACTGCCGCCGAGCTTTACCACCACCGTCATGTCAGCCGGCGAGCGGCCGTCGCGGGCGGCGTCGCCGGAGCACCACCCCGACGCTCTCGGCATCGGCAAAGACGTCGAGCTTTTCGACGCTGATCCGCGCCGCCAGCGCGCGCGGACTTGCCAGGCAGACCGCCATGACCTGCTCCGCGAACGTCTCGATGAGCTCGATATGCCCGCCCCGCGCCAGCGCGCGAATGCCCTCGACGATCGTCTCGTAGTTGAGCACGTTGTACAGCGCATCGCCGTCGGCGGCGTCTCGTTCCACGAGTAATTGCGCGTTGATTCGCACGCGCTGCGGCGCCTGCTTTTCATGCTCATAGACGCCGATCCGGCAGGGCAGCACCAGATCGCGCACCAGGATGCGATAGACCTGCGCCGCGCGCGGCGCCGGCCGGCGTTCGATCCCGAGGGCATCGGCAAGCATCCACGCCATGGCGAGCCTCCGCCCGAAGGATGACCGAGTCTTCAACGGCTTGCAACCATCGGGGCGAATTATCGCCGACGCCAAGGATACACCGGCGTTGCCGCGCCTGTGGTTGGACAAAAAGTCGAGGCCGCCTATCATGGCTTCGATCTGAGCCATTGGAGGCCGCCGCAGAAGCCGCGACGGAAAGGGAGGAGCCGATGGGCCGAATGCCGGGCAAAATCGCGGGCCTGGCTTTAATGACGTTCGCCCTTTGCCCGGCGGCGGCGGCCGACGATGATCGGCCATTGAGCCCGGCGCAGATCGCGCTCTTCGAGAGCAACCACCTCGAGAAGATCAACTATCCGCTCGTCCTGGATTATACCTTTCGCCACCGCGGCGGGGCCGATGGCGACTACGTGGACAAGGTCAGCGCCGACATCCGTGCCGTGGGCCAGGATGGAAGAAAGGACGTCTGGATCGATTTCCTGAGCGGCGACCGCCACGTCAATTTTCCGCCGGCCATCGGCTTCAATGGCAACCCGCTGCTGATGTACTTCCTCGAGTATGACGTGATGGAGATGCAGGCGGCGACGGGAGGGTCGGCGCAATATTTTCGCAGCCGCATCCGCGCGGCCTTCGTCGACCGCGCGGCGATGCATCCGGTCGATGTGACCATTGACGGCGCGCGGCACCAAGCCACGGAGATCGAGGTGGCTCCGTTCCTCCATGATCCCAATCTCGCGCGCTTTCCGAACTTTGCCGGAAAGACCTATCGCTTCGTCCTGTCCGACGCGGTCCCCGGCAGCATCTACGAGATCAGCGCCACGCTCGCCACGCCGGGCGCGGCGCCGGATACTTTCGAGGAGTGGATGACCTATGCCGGACAGCATGAAGACAAGCATTGAGCGGATCGCGGCGTTGGTGCTTGGCGTCTTGCTCGTGATGACGGCGCCGGCCGCGGCGGCGAACGACTATCCGACGGCGGAGACGGTCGATTACGTGCTGGGCTGCATGGCGGCCAACGGCAACACCCACGAAGCGCTGCTCAAATGCTCCTGCAGCATCGACTTCATCGCCAAGCGCCTGCCATTTGCGCAATACGAGAAAGCGGAGACCGCCTTGAGCCTGCAAGCGGGGGGCGGGGTGGGCGGCCGCGTCGGTCTCTTCCGCGACCCGCCGGAGATCAAGCAGGCGATCGAGCAGCTCCATCAGGTTCAGGCCGAAGCGAACCTGCAATGCTTTGGATAGCCCGGCGCCGACCGCTCGTGCCGACAAACATATAATCGGAGCAGCGCGCCCTACCCTTCTGCTGCGCGGGACCCGCTCCGCGGTTCTCTCCCTCTCGGCCTCGGGGGTGGAGAAGGCCGGGTTGCTCGGGCGGGTCCTGATCCGGGCCGCTAATCCGTCACGGCGGGAAGCGGCCAGCGCTGCGTAAAGTGACGCTGGCGGCTGTCGTCGACCTCGACCTCGATCTCTCCGGGCGCGCGCGGCAGCAGGCCGAAGCGGATGCTCGGATCCTCGCTCAGCGCGATATCGCTGTCGACCGTCAGGACGTCGACGCCGGCATAGGTGACGCGGATCTGCTGAATGAAATCGGCGGGGATGTAAGTGTGCGTTAGCTGATCCATCTGCAACCCCGAGCTGTTGGGATGGCTGATCAGGAGCTGCACACCGGTTCTCCGGCCGGGCCGCGGCGGCGCGAAGCTCAGCTTCATCCTGCCCAGGCGCGCGAGCGCGGCCGCCGGATCACTTTCCTCCGGCGCCGAGCAGCCACCCGACGCCTTGACGAAGCGCCGCGCGACGTGGAGCGTGCCGTCGGCGGTTTCGGCCACGACATGCAGGTAGGTGTAATCGTCGACGCGCACGCGGGTCGCGACTTCGCTGCGGTCGGCAAGCGGGCCGAAATGAAAGACCGCGGCAAGCGGCGACGGGTTGTTGTCGATCACGAGATAGAGCGTCCGCGCGTCCGCGGCGAGCGGATCGGCGAGATGGAGCGTGATCGGAACGAGCGCGGCATTCTCGGCGCGGGCGGGCGCATCGATCCCGAGCGCATCGCCCGCGTCCTCTATGGAACGATCGCCGAAAAGCGCATGGGCAAGATCGGCCCAGCGCTCAGCCCGCTCCGCCTCGTTCATCTCCGCCGCCGCGGCAGGCGGAAGAGCCATGCCGAGCAGCAGCAGCGCCAGGAAACAG